>Ga0180007_10003483_pt1 | contig 17509 bp, 17 predicted proteins | sample MM_PC_MetaG_FD_121122 | JGI IMG/M metagenome (GOLD analysis project Ga0180007, IMG submission 121122) | Groundwater microbial communities from the Aspo Hard Rock Laboratory (HRL) deep subsurface site, Sweden - MM_PC_MetaG | ecosystem: Environmental > Aquatic > Deep subsurface > Groundwater... | reverse complement strand
CGGAGAGGTCGACCGACTTCGCCGGTAGACACCAGAAGACAGCGCACAGAAGCCAGAGACTAACTACAGTTATATAGTATGCGTCGCTGAACACTGACTACTGTCCTCTGTCCTCTGTCCTCTCGCTGTATAATAAATAAATTTTTTTACACAAATTTATCTACGTTTTTAGCGTAGATGTCTATGATAAAGAATCTAATACATCAATATCCATTGTAGTTCGGAAAAACAAATCATTTAAAATACCGGCTGCGCCGCCGCAGATTATAATTTCCATTTTCAATGAGATTATTTTGTCTAATTTAAAAAGTAAATTTAAAATATTTTCTGTATTTAATTGATCATTCATGACGAAAATTATAATACAACCTATTGAAAATATCAATAGAATGATTGGTTATATAAATTCCAACGAAAAATATTTTAAAGGTAAACCTGTCACCATTTTTATCTATACCGAAATAAACTTTCATTTTTTTAACCCCAGTCTGTCAATCTGCTCTGAAGCGGCATTGCCGCACAAACCAAGCGCTTCTATTTGCTTTTTCAGTTCCTGCTGCATTTCCCGCAGTTTTTTCGGCTGTTCTTCCGACAGATTAACAAGCTCATTCATATCTGTTTTTTTATCACTCAACCAGGTCTGATCTTCCCAAAGCGGTTCATCCAATACTTCGCGTTTGTTATGTATGCAGGGACCGAGCTTATTACCCATAAATTTAGAAAGATAATGACTATACCAGAATAGTGGCGTATTCCCCGCAACAGGATTCTGGTGCAAAATCCAACGGCCGTCTGTAATACTGACACTTTTACCAAACTGCCCCATTATGGCGTAATCGCGTGTACTAGCACATGCATCATCCAAAACAGGGAGTAGATTTTTTCCATGTATATTTTCAGGAATTGATTTCCCCAGCGCAGCAAGGACAGTGGGATATAAATCTACCAATTGTACAAGCTGTTCACGGCAATCACCTTTCCCTCCTGGATGAGCGAATATAAAAGGTATATGCCCGACCGCGTCAAATTCGTGAGTCTGAAGTTTGCCGGTACGGCCGTGATCTCCATTGAAAGTACCATGGTCGGTTGTTAGGATAACAATGGTATTTTCCCACAGACCAAGTTCACCGATTTTATTAAAGAAATACCCTAACCAGGTATCAAGTTGTACAACTTTGGCCGCATAGCGTGCACGAAGATTTTTAAACTCCGCAGGAGTAATTTTATTTTTCCAACGGGCGTACGGCCATTCAGTATAATCTGCAATCGGACCATACCCGTCTGGGTCGAACATTTTTACGTATTTTTCTGGCGGATCAAGCGGCTCATGGGGATTAAAACAGTCAATATGCAGATAAAAGTTATTATTTTCATGATTTTTTTCCAGCCAATGACCTGCCCTGGTAAAGACATCTTCTACCGGCCATTCATTGGATATTTTCTGACAGAATGTCTTATTGCGCCAGTGCCTTTCAAGTTTCTCAAATTTATATTTTTCTGGACATGGAAAATGCCGTGGTGCAGTTTGAAAATTATCGCCTTCTACACCGCGGATGAAATCAAAAGACGAGTACCCCATATGATAATTCCCCGCTCCCTGTTCCCAGAGATGGAAGTGATCGCTTACGAGATGACTTACGCTGTAGCCGTTGTCTTCTGCCCATTGTAAAGACCTGTTGGGCGGGCCGGAAACCATTCTGGGTAAATCGGGGTCTTCTTCCTCTAAAGGTCCCCAGCCCCGTTCCAGAAATTCATATCGACCGGTATAGATATCCCGCCGCGCAGGCATGCACGGTGTGCTGCCGCAGTAGCAATTAGTAAATATTGTTCCTCTTTTGGCCAGTCCGTCTATATTCGGCGTAATAACATTCCAATCGGGGGCCTCATGACTCCAGCATTGATTAAGCGGTTTGCCGCCTGTATACGCGCTCACATGATCGCGCCGCAGGGTATCATTAACAATTAAAATAACATTCATTCCGCCTCCGTATTCTAAATAAACATATAAAGAATTATAAGCAAGAAATGTGAAAATGTAAATGGCAAATATTAATATTATGGACAAATTTGACATAAAAAATTATCAATAATACGATATTGATGATGGCTTTTTCTTCTTTTGCAATTTCTAAAGGTTTTTTTCAGATAGAACCCCACATCCATCGTGAGTATGAATTTCACTATGTGGTCAGCGGGAAAGCTGTTCTTGTAATGGGAACTAATCAGAAAAAAATCATCGCCGGTGACTTTTTCTGTTTGTCTCCGGGATCAATACATTGTGTGAAAACAGAAAGAAACGCGGACTTTATTCATTTGTTTTTCTTATTTTCCCCTGATGCTTCCCTTGCCGCTATATTCTCCGATCTCGAAAAAAATCTTCGTAATTTTAAAATTTATCATGTGGGCAGACAATATTTATATTTCTTTGAAAAATTAAAAATGTCTGTATCCGATTCTGATCCGCTACTTCAAAAAAGTGCTCAACTTAGTCTGCTTGCATTCTTATATGAAATAGTATCGCGCGGAGCAAGACAGCAGGAAAATTCTCAACAGAATATATTTAACCGCACTCTGAACGCCCTTTACGAAAATGTGCGTGGTAAAATTACTTTAACACAGCTCGCTGAAATAAATAATATTTCTCCTGAATATCTCAGCCGCTGCTTTAAAAATAAATTCGGTTTGCCGCCAATACAGTTTTTTACAAAAATAAAAATAGAGCTGGCTTTACAATATCTCAGACAACAAAACATCAGGATCAGAGATGTAGCCGGCCTGCTGGGTTTTGAAGATGCATTGTATTTCAGCAGACTTTTTAAAAAATGGACGGGAAATTCACCTGAAAAATACCGGGCAAACATTATTCGGAACGATCGGGTAAATTAATAAAGATACCCGTATAATTTGTAAAGATTGGTGATACAAGCTTGGCAACTTTGTATTGTATTTACCCTCGCCATAGATTCTTTATCATACACATCTACGCGAAAAACGTAGATAAATTTTTGAAAAAATTTTATTTATTATATAGCCTCTGGCTTCTGTATGCTGTCTTCTGGTGTCTACCGACGAAGTCGGTGGACCTCTCCGGCTTTGCCGGCTTAGGGTATCCTATCTCTACGGAAAATTATAGAGGTTAAAAATTATGAATAGTGAATATACAGCAGTGGTTAAGCAGGCAGATGGCTGGTGGCTTGGTTGGATTGAAGAAGTGTCAGGTGTAAATTGTCAGGAATCATCTCACGACGAACTGATACGCAGCTTATCCATCACCTTAAAAGAAGCCCTCAATTTTAATAAGCATGAAGCCATAACCGCGGCAGGATTGATCTATGCAATGAGGAAGGATGCCGCTTCTATTTTACGTTCAGAGTGTAGATAGCGATAGAAAAACTAAAAGTTTGCGTTTCCAATGGAGCGAAACTTCTTTCCCGTGGCTATAGAAGAAAACCGCCGCCAAAACATGGTAAAATGCTTCACTCATGAAATGCGGTCTGAAATTATCTTTTCTGTTATTTGCAGGGACTTTATTTTCCCAGGACGATGGTCTCGCCCGGATCGAAAACAGCTGGAAAGCAAACACAATACGGATGGACGAAATATGGTTTGCGCATGAAAAAGCAATCGAAGATAAATTCAAGTCTCTTGAAAAACGCATCGCAAAAACATGGAACCGGCTTGAACGCTCCACACAGTTTACTAATGTACAGTATGCCGACGACGGTAAATCACTGACTAAAATAGCCTTTGACACAGGTACAATCACCGTCGAAGTCATTGATGAAGCCGCGAAAGAAGATTTTCAAAAAGGCGCAATGCAGAAAAAACTTTACGATAATCTTCGGGAAGCTTCTTCCGCTCCTGACGGCAATAACGTCGTGTATCTTAAAAATCAAATCGGTATTGAGGAGCTGCAGAAGGCAGAAAAAAATATTACCCGTACTGCCTACAAAGCAGGGGACGGAAAACAAAGAGTGCTCTACGGGATGACAGTACCGCTAAAAAAAGATCATATGACACAGCGGGCGGCGCAGTACGCACCCCTCGTACAGGCCGCCGCGTCAAAATATGAAATACCTGCCGATCTTGTCATGGCAATTATCGAATCCGAATCTGCGTTTAATCCCTATGCCGATAACGGAATTGCCTACGGCCTAATGCAGATTGTTCCCTCAAGCGGCGGAGCTGCAGCTTCAAAAACCGTCTTCGGCAAAGAAATAGTAATCTCTACCTACAAGCTCAAAAAACCTGAATTAAGTATTGAACTTGGTTCGGCACTTCTGTATCAGAGCCTATATTGGAAGGCCTACTTCGGCAAGTACGCGCATGTAAAAGACAAGCAGGAACTTATGGCCATTGCCGGATATAACTGCGGTGCACCGCGTGTTGCGAAGTGGATAAATAATAATACCTCGTTTCTCGCGGGGAGTACTGCAAATTTTTTTTCGCGTCTTAAAAATTTTGTACCGCAGGAAACAAAAAATTACCTTGATAAAGTACCTGTGCGGCGTGCGAAATATAAAAATTGAACCGACGGATATGTGCTGTTGTGTGCTCAATGCAGCAAAAATACTTGAATATTTTTTTATTAAGGAAAATAAACATAATGAATATTACATATAAGGGATACAAATATGACGAAGAATAAAAAAATTAATTTTGCCGTGATCGGCTGCGGAATGCTCGCGCGGCAGCAGCATATACCGAATATTGCCAAATCAGAAAAAACGGTACTGCATACATGCTGCGACCTTTCTGATGAAGCGCTGAATATATGCCTGAAGGACCACGGCGCGAAACATATCAGCAAAGATTATCTCGAAGTAATAAATAATCCCGAGGTTGAAGCAATCTGCATCGCCACAACAGAAAAAATGCGTCTTCCGCTTATTAAAGCAGCAGCCGCGATAAAAAAACCGGTGTACTGTGAAAAACCCCTTGCGAGGACTCTGGAAGAAATGAAAGAAATCCAGAAGATCGTTAATCAGTCCGGTATACCATTTTGCGTCGGACATAACCGCCGCTCTTCGCCTGCAATGCGTGATGCCCGCGCAATTTTCCGGAAACATATGGAGCATCCCGAAAAATGCAAATGGCGTTTTGACCGCGAAGGCGATGCCCGGCCTAAACGGGATGACGACGGCCGCGCCGCAATCTCTGTCCGCATCAACGATGACTGGTACAGCTGGAAATCGTGGGTGTTTGATAAAACACAGGCTCCGCACGGGCCGATGCTTTTTGAAATGACTCACTTCACCGACATCTGCAACTGGTTTCTTGCCGCAGAGCCGCTCGAAGTTACCGCGATTGAGCAGGGTATGCTCAACCACGCAGTCATTGTGAGATACAAAACCGGCGAAATTGCAAATCTGTTTCTCTGCGCAAACGGTACATTCGGATATCCTAAGGAATTATATGAAGCGTTTGGAAACGGCGCTGCGGTAGTGGTTGACCACATGGTAGAAGTCCGAACCGCGGGTATTTCCGGCGCGCCGGGCAGAAAAGTATATCCACTGTTAGGTGACCGTCATCCTCACATCAGCAGCGCAAACGGCATTATAAGCTGGCTTGAAAAAAAAGAAGCCGCGTGCAGAGAAGCAGAACTGGAAAATGATCCGATGCGTATTTTTACCGGAGAACCTGATAAAGGTCATGCCCGGGCGATAGATTATTTTGCAGACGAAATAAACGGAACCGGAGCTCAGGTGTGCGGCGTGGATGATGCGGTAATGGCAACAAAGATCGCGTTCGCGGCAATTAAGTCAGCCAAAGAAGGAAGGATTGTTAAAATTTCAGAATTATAATTATTTTATCAGGAGAAAAACATGCAGATTAAAAAAACAAATTGCGGATTTGTGAGAGAGCCGCTCAAGGCTGCGTTCGGGTTTAAGGGCGGTTATGTCACCGAATTATGGCAGACCCGCGCCGAAATGGAATCACAATCAGGAATCACTTCATACGGATTGGGTACTCAGAGTACCCTCTGGTCAGACGCAAGTGTATTTGCAGCCAATAGCGAAGCAGCCGGCAACAGCATGATGTTTTTACTTACAGCATACGCACTTAAAAAATCATGTGAAATAAAATGGAATACTCCTTTTGAACTGCTTGATGCGGTTCTTCCGGACGTGTATAAATACGCAAAAAAAATAACCTGCCGAGATGACTTGCGCCTTACTTTTGCGCTTAATAGTCTGGTGGCAGCGGATAATGCCGCGTGGTTATTATACTGCAGAGAAAAAGGCATTACCGGGTTTGACCAAATGGTACCTGACAAAATTAAACCTGCGCTCAGTGCGCGGCATACGAGTCTCGCGAATGTACCGCTTATGAGTTACAACGTACCAATCCAGGGTGTAATCGACGCAGTTAATCAGGGGTATTTTTTTCTCAAAATAAAAATTGGCTGCGATCCGGACAAAGACGGTGATCTTGACAAAATGCTTGAATGGGACAAAAAGCGAATTAAAGAAATACACGAAGCGGTAAAAGATGTTGAAACACCGTTCACCGAAAACGGGAAAATTCCCTATTATCTTGATGCGAACGGGCGCTACGATAGAATTGACCGGCTGATGAAGTTTCTCGATCATGCAGAAAAAATCGGGGCGCGGGAAAGGATTATACTCCTTGAAGAGCCGTTTTCGGAAACATACCATAAAGACGTATCAAAAGTACCCGCACGGCTTGCCGCCGATGAAAGCGCGCACTCGGATAAGGACGCACTTGAAAAAATTCATCAGGGATACACTGCCGTCGCGCTTAAGCCGATTGCGAAAACCATGAGTATGAGTCTGAAAATCGCCAAATGCGCATTCGATAATAAGATCCCGTGTTTTTGCGCTGATCTCACGGTAAACCCTCTGCTTGTGGACTGGAATAAAAATGTAGCAGCCCGTCTGCCCGCGCTTCCGGGAATGCGCATCGGCGTAATAGAATCCAACGGACATCAGAATTACACAAATTGGGAACAGATGAAAAAAGCTCATCCCGCAGCGGGATCTCAATGGATTGAACCGGTCAAAGGTATTTTTGAACTTGGTTCTTCCTTCTACGAAAAAAGCGGCGGAATATTCGAAGGCTGATATGAAATCGTACAGAGAGGTTTTTCAGCTCAATGTGCCTTCCCGCATGGAATTTATCAACATCACTCCAAGAGTAAATGATGCACTGAAAAAAAGTGGTATTCGGGAAGGGTTATGCCTGGTGAATGCAATGCATATCACCGCAAGTGTATTTATCAACGATGATGAATCAGGCCTGCATCACGATTATAAAGTATGGCTGGAAAAGCTCGCGCCGCACGAGCCGGTGAGTCAGTACCGGCATAACGGATTTGAGGATAACGGAGACGCACATCTGAAACGGCAGGTCATGGGGCGTGAAGTAGTGGTTGCGGTTACCGAAGGAAAGCTCGACTTCGGGTCATGGGAGCAGATTTTTTACGGTGAGTTCGACGGACGCCGTGAAAAAAAAATTATGATAAAAATTATCGGTGAGTAATTACATCACGTAATGCCTCATTTTTTTTATATCACTCCGGAACAGATTAAAGACCGCACTATACGTATTACCGGCGGTGATGTCCATCATATCCGGAATGTCCTCCGGATGCAGACCGGCGATTCTCTGTTTTGCCGCTTGTATGACGGCACCATTTACACAGCCCAAATCAGCGAAATCGGACATGACACGGTTTTTTTATCCATAACCGGCTCAGAAAAAAAAGAACGAACCGTAGAAAAAAAAGTTGGACTTTTTTTATCAGTACCAAAGACGCATACTTTAAAGGCATTAATAAATCAATTAAGCGAAATCGGGACTGAGTTTATTCAGTTAGTTATTACCGAACGGTCGCAGATTAAAAAAAAAGACCTGGTCAATGTACAGCGGTACCGAAGGATCGCAAAAGAATCCTGTAAACTGTGCGGCAGAAATGATGAAATGAAAATTTTCGATCCAATTCTGATTTCCGAAATCGGCGTTCATCCCGAACTGTCCGATGAGGGAATTGTGAAAGCCGCAGCCTGGGAACATGAGAGGGATACCGGTATTGAAGATGCGCTGCGTGAGAAAACAACTATTTCCGGTGCTGTCGGGTTTATCGGCCCCGAAGGCGGAATTACCCATGATGAGATGGCGATCCTCTCCGCGGCGGGGTTTATTCCCGTACGGATTAGCGGGCATATACTCTCAGTCGAAACGGCGGTTCTCATTACCATGATTCAACTGCTTTCACCTCTGGTTTGATGCGGTTCTATGACTGACAAAAAATGCCTGATTTTTACGGACATCCGTCGGCTGATTCTCGAAAAACATGGACTTGCGGACAGCGGGATATTAAAAAATATCTTTGATTATTGCCGGATTGTAACTTCCTGCAGTACTTACTTTGAACTGGAGATTGAGCCTTTTCTGTTATGGAACGGCGTGTACCGCGGGAATGACCCAGTAGCGTATTTCCGGCAATTAATCGAATTATTTCAGCATCCGCCTGAAGAAGTATTTTTTCAATTTCTTCAAGCTTCCGCTGAAGAAGGAAAAAAATTAATTCATCAATATAAGATTAATGCTCAGAATAAGGGACTGCTCAGGCCGGCTGCGCTGCCTGAAAACCCTCATCCCGCATTGCGTGACGGTCAGCGTGATGCGCTTGCTGCGGTGTGTGCCGGAGGAAATCTGCATTCAGGTATTGTTGCACTTCCCGGCGGATACGGAAAAACTCTTTTTGCAATTGAACTTATACGCCTGCTGAATATACAAACTATTGTTCTGGTCCCCTCAATAATTGTACAAAACCACTGGATACACGAAATTAAAAAATATACGGATTGGACCGAAAAAGCCCCTTCACTCTGTACGGTGGATGTATTTGCGAATGCAGCAAAATATCAGAGCGGCACTCCGCACCAATTCAGCATCATCGACGAAGTGCATAACGCCGATCAATCCATTGTTGACGCAGTCAGCGGAAAAAACTGCATCGGTCTTACCGCGACCTGTATGTTCAGACCCGGACTTGAATCAGAAGTTTTTACCGGAATAGGACCGGTTCTTTACAATCTCACGCTGGAACAGAAAAAAGAAGCCGAATCATCATCAGGTCTTTCGCATATTCAGTATCTGGAAGTTATACTCGGCATTTCCAAAAGAAAAAAAGCAGAATATCTGACCGCATCAGGCGAAGCAGCGAGGTATAAACAGGCCTCGTGCTTTGAAAAAAAAATTGATTTTGCTGAAAAAATATTTTTATTCTTTAATGATAAAAGCATTAAGGATAAAGACAGCTCGCAGTCAGGGAACACAGAGTATTCAGCTTTATTCACCCGAATCGAATCAGTGATAAATCCTGTGCAGGAAAACCGCAGAATTATTTTTTTCTGCGAGTATGCCGATCAGATAACGGAACTGGAAAAGAGACTGCACATCCCTTCTCTCACCGGGAAAACTCCAAGGGAAAAACGTCAGAAAATTTATGACTCCTTTAACACCGGAAGTATACAGGCTTTTATTTCCTCACGGGTTACAAATGAATCAGTAAATTTACCGGACGCGGATACGATTATACAGCTTTCCGGGCAAAGAAAAAATGCGGTAGAAGAATTTCAGCGGCTTGGAAGGCTTCTCCGGCAAAAAGAAAAAACAGTATTGTTCATCTCCCTGATAACCGGGGACACAATAGAAGAGGCGTATGCATACAAAAGAAAAAACTTTTTTACCGGGACGAGCATCAGGGCGCAGAGAATCACCATCCCCGCGGGTGCGGAATAAGCCGGAGTGCCTTCTTGAGATAGGCCGCCGGCACACGCTTACAGTGCTGAGGATTACCCAAAGCGGCGTGTATCTTGATGATGGCGGTTCGGGGATACTTCTTCCGGGAAAATACTGCCTTCCCGAACATATGCCCGGCGCAGAGGTAGATGTATTTGTATATACCGATTCAGAGGACAGGCCGGTGGCCACCACGGAAACACCCCTCGGGATGCTCGGTGATTTCGCCGCCATGAAAGTAACTGATACTGTTCCCTACGGGGCATTTCTCGCCTGGGGTCTTGATAAAGACCTGCTGCTGCCGAGAAAATATATGCATAATAAAGCCGAGAAGGGCGATATATGTGTGGTAAAAATTCTTCTCGACGACGAAACAGGACGGCTTATTGCCGCATCAAAACTGAAAAATTTTTTTAACAAAAGTACCTCAGCGCTGAGTAAAGGTATGGAAGTGGAGATTTTATTTTACGATAAAACACCATTGGGATGGGCAGCCGTGGTAAACAATGAATACACCGGCCTTCTGTTTAACAGTGATGTGTATTCTGCAATTGTTATCGGACACAAGTGCACGGGATACGTCAAGGAAATTACAGACGAGGGTAAAGTCACTCTCACGCTTTCAAAAAACAAACCTGATGATATTCAGAAAGCGTGTGATGCCATACTGCATGCGCTTCAGGAAAACGGCGGAGTACTTCAAATCTCTGATAAAAGCAGTCCCCTGGAAATACAGAATGCATTTGGAATCAGCAAACGCGTGTTCAAAGAGGCATCCGGCTGTCTCTATCGGCAGCGTAAAATTGTTCTGAACAAGTCAGAGCTGACGCTGGTGTGATCTGTTCCCGTGGGGATGTCCTCAATCCAGGCATACGCTAGCATTTTTGATTTTTAATAAAATTTACAGTGGGTTCAACATGAGGAATTATTAGATTAACTATGCTGCTCTCCTTTCATAGTGGTGTAGCAGATCTACCTTGTTTCCCGGGTTTGTCAGGAAAGGTCCAGAAGCGTTTTTAAAGCTGCCTCTTTTCGTGCCAGCACAAGCTGCGCAATCAAAATTTTCCTGGATCTGCATAGAAATAAAATACAAGAAAGCATGAATACAAAGAGTCTGAACATAGTAAATCCTGAAAAGAAGCTGTATTTTAGTCTAAAATTAATACATATGGAAGGGCTAAATATTATGATCTAATAATTCACCCCAACGGGTTTTTGTCGTCAACTCACGACAGATTTTCCTTTTTCGTGATAAAATGCATCTGGGGTTTGACGCATTGAAACATGGCATTTCCAGCACAAAAATCGTGACAGCCTTACTGTCAACCCGGCTCAAGACCTTCTGGTTCAGCGCACGGGCAACCTGTATAAACATCGCCCACGACGTCACTTACGCATTGAGAAAACTGCAATGACCATCCTGCAATTTCGATTCCCGGCCTCGAGCAAACATGAAGTCATAAATTGTGACTTTAAAATCGGGTCTTCCGCAGGCTCACCACCGCCACCCAAATACGCCACCAGCCCCTTCAGCATCACCAACGGCTCCGAAGATCCTCTGTACTCGGCAGGAGAAGAAGACGTCTTAGCAGTTAAAATCGGTTTCGCCCAAGCCGCAAATAAGTCGTTCTGCATTGTACTCAGCCCAGAGGCAAATCAATCGAAAGCTCGAACTTTTTCAATGGTGGAATTGGCAAAATTTTCGCGCTGGCCGTTTAGAAAATTTCAACATGACAAATCTACTGTTTTTGACGTCTATTACCGGCATGAAATATTTTTCCTAAGCACACTTAGACAGATTCAAGGAGTATGTCAATGATAGATGTTCTTCAAGTAGAAATAAATCAGATTAAACGAACCACTAATACAGTTCAACAATTTCATCGCACCATTCATTTAATCATTTACTATTTAAAGTATATCACGGTATGTTTATACGCTCTTAGGAATACTAAACACAAATCGTCACTCGAAGTTTGCGATTATATTATCTCTAATTTTTGTGTTCCATCTGAGGGGCATTGGCTTTCACTATTAAATAAGCTTTTAAAACAAGATGATTTTTATGGAATAGAGAATTTAAACAAAACATTCAAAAAAAGAATACCAGATGAAATCGCTTCTGGTTTTACAAACCTTTTCTCTCATGCGTTTTGCAACGATAGTTACTCCAACAAAGGTATGAACTATTTAGATTTTTTTGAAAAAATAATTAGTGTTAAAAATAAACTTATTTCACACGGCTCATGCAACGAAGACAAGGCAGCGGCATTTTTTGATAAAATTAACAAGATACTAGATAATATTCTTGAACATTTTGGCTACATAACAGGCATTCACCTCTTTCATATTTATGAAAAAGAAAACGAAATCGAATATCATATTATAAATAGCGCGACAGAACTTAAAATTAGTAAAGAAATTTTAAGGGAATGTTTTTTACATGATGGTTTATACTTATTTGTCAACGAAAAATTATTCAAGACAGATCCATTCCTAATTTGCAGAGATGGCGAAATATTATTTTTTAATAAATTTATTAAGGATCAAGGTCGTGTTTTATTTAACGCACCGAATGGGAAAGAAAAATATATAAAAAGTTCACACGACAATATTGCAGACATATTTAATATTCCCGTCTCAAAAAATGTGCTAAACCCACTTGACGTGTCTGCCAAATGTGCAAAAAACGGAACCATTCATAACATCCCAGAACCTGATTGCAAAGAGTACATTGGAAGAGAAGAACAACTAATGAAATTGAACGGTTTAATGAATCATGCCCGACACTTCATCACCGCACTTGACGGTATTGGAGGTGTAGGGAAAACAGCATTAGCCTTAAAATATTGCGAGAACTGTCTTCTGAATGAAAAAGGTGTCCAATCGTACTATGACTACATAGTTTGGGTATCTGCTAAAGAGACTAAATTTGTTAACGAACAAATCATTAAAATTGAAAAATCATTTGAACACATCGAGCAACTATTAGATGCAATCCTTGACGTACTTGGATTCTCAGAAAATAAAAATTTAACATTAGAATATAAAAAAGAAATTGTAATAAAAATATTATCAATGGACGTAAAACTACTTTTGGTCATAGATAACATGGAGACCATAAAAAAAGAAAATCTAAAAGACATCTGGTCATTCGTAAATCTGTTGCCGATACCTTCGAAGGTGCTGTTAACAAGCCGAGAATTCTCTTTCGAAGTTAATCAAAATCTTAGCATTGGAAATCTGTCAAGCGCAGATGCATTGCAAATGGTTGCCTCGCTCGCGAATAGAGACGAGAAAAAAAAATCTCTCATAATACAGAACGCAAATAAAATTTTCGAATATTCTAATGGACTTCCAATAGCAATTATCAGTATTGTAAATCAATTAGTATTAGGAAAGTCAATAAATGGAATTGGTCGCGATTTAGAAAGCAGTCAAGGCAACCTTAATGAGTTTTGTTTTAAACCTCAATTATCACTATTGAATGATGATCAATTGAAGGTACTCAAGATAGTCTCATTATCGAAAGAAAACATTAATTATGAATCACTCCAATACATGATAGAGTCCGAAATAAAATCACCGCTTTCAGAAGTTCTTTATCGACTATCCTCGCTATCTTTGCTAGTACCTAATCCTGATACACAAACCTTTCGCATTTTACCACTTGTTAAGAATTACATTTTGACAAAAAACATAACTTCAGAAGAAAAAGAATACATCGAAAAAATACTGTTTAAATATTATCAGTTAAAAGAAATAGATTCTTTTAGGCATATGCCCATTGAAGAAATGGCCATTGAAAAATGTGCGCTTATTCCAAGAAAACTGGTTGATAAAGCAATGATGCACGCAAAATTAGGCGAAATTGAAGAAGCGGATAAATGCTTTTCAGATTCAATAAAAACCTTCCCTACGGAGCCCTATGTTGTATTTAGTTACGCCACATTTGTGTTAGACTATAAACATAACGCCGATGAGGCAATTTCCTATTACAAAAAAGCCAACTCATTATCGGAAAACTATATTAATTATAAAAAAATTGCTGATATACAATTAAGAAATAAAAACTTTGATTCAGCAATCAAAAATTACGAATGGGCAAAAAAATGTGCAAAAATACAAAGAAATAAAGACGAGATGATTTATTCGGTTGCGATTACACAATTTGAAAAAGTTAAAATTATTCGACGCGATATAAAAATATCAAAAAGAAATGACCAAATTCCAGAAAGAAACGAAATTTATAAAAAAATTATAGAAAATATGACATATTATTTGAACGCTGCACCAACAATATATGAAGGAAAACTAATTAGAATATCGAGAATATTGGCTGAGTCATATTATGGCATTAGAAACAAAGAACTTGCTTTGATTCATATTGATAAAGCAATTGAATTATCAGAAGGGGAAGAGTCTCATGTTTCATATAAAAACATTTGCGTTTCAAAATTATAACTCGGTGTCTGAATTTAACTCGTACATCATAGTTGATATTTTTTTTTCATTTGGAGAATATTGCCCCCACCAATGACCACCCCCAACCTTTCTTCCTTCATCTGGTCCGTCGCTGACCTCCTGCGCGGCGACTACAAGCAGAGCGACTACGGCAAGGTCATCCTGCCGTTCACCGTCCTGCGTCGCCTCGACTGCGTGCTTGAAAAAACCAAGGATGCAGTTCTCGCGGAGTTCAAGCTTCGCAAAGCCGAAAAGGTCAACCCCGAGCCGTTCATCCTGCGCAAATCAAAACAAGGCTTTTATAATACCTCGCCGCTCGATTTGAAAAAGCTCATGGGCGATCAGGATCATATCGCGGCCAACCTTGAGAAATATATCCAGGCCTTCTCCCAGAACGTCCGCGATATCTTCGAACATTTCGATTTTTCCACCCAGATCGACCGTCTGAAAAAAGCCAATCTACTCTACCAGGTTACCGAAAAGTTTGTTCAGATAGATCTCCACCCGGACATTGTGGACAACAGCCAGATGGGCCTTGTCTTCGAAGAGTTGATCCGCAAATTCGCCGAGCTCTCCAACGAAACCGCCGGGGAACATTTCACTCCGCGCGAAGTCATCAAGCTCATGGTCGATCTTATTTTCCTCGAAGACAGCGCCAGCCTTACCAAAGAAGGCATCGTCCGCACGATTTACGACCCCACCGCGGGCACCGGCGGTATGCTCTCGGTTGCCGGCGAGCATCTTTCCAGCATGAACCCAAAGTCTCGCCTCACTGTCTTCGGCCAGGAACTCAACCCCGAGTCCCACGCCATCTGCAAGGCCGACATGCTCATCAAGGGACAGGACGTTTCCAACATCATCTTCGGGAACACCCTGTCCGATGACGGTTTCCCCGGAAAACATTTTGATTACATGCTTGCCAATCCGCCCTTCGGTGTCGAATGGAAGAAGGTAGAGAAAGAAGTCACCCAGGAGCACGAGCAGAAGGGGTTCAACGGCCGCTTCGGGCCCGGCTTGCCCAGAGTATCCGACGGCTCCATGCTTTTCCTGCTGCATCTTATTTCCAAGATGCGGCCCGTAAAAGACGGCGGCAGCCGCTTCGGCATCGTCCTCAATGGTTCGCCATTGTTTACCGGCGGCGCCAGCAGCGGCGAAAGCGAGATTCGCCGCCATGTAATTGAGAACGATCTTCTTGAAGCCATCGTCGCGCTGCCGACCGATATGTTTTACAATACCGGCATCAGCACCTATGTCTGGATTATCACCAATCGCAAAGAAAAAGCCCGGCAGGGTAGGGTACAGTTGGTTGACGGCAGCGGCCTCTGGCATAAGATGCGAAAAAGCCTCGGCTCCAAGCGCAAGGAACTCGGCGAAGAACACATCGATCGCATAACCAAATTATTCGGCGACTTCAAAGAAGTCCGGGTCGACGGCAAACCGGTCAGCCTCATTTTCAAAAACAATGCCTTCGGCTATCGTACCATCACTGTCGAGCGACCGCTGCGCGATGAGGCCGGCAATATCGTCCTTGGCGAGAAGGGTAAAAACAAGGGCAAACCACAGCCCGATGCCAGCCTGCGTGATACTGAGAACGTGCCGCTTGATGAAGATATCGAGGCTTATTTTAAGCGCGAGGTTCTGCCGCATGTTCCTGATGCCTGGATTGACCCTGAAAAAACCAAGGTGGGCTATGAGATCCCTTTTACCCGGCATTTCTATGTGTTCACGCCGCCGCGGCCTCTTGAGGTCATCGACGCTGAGTTGAAGCAGACTACCGACCGGATCAAGCAGATGATTGAGGAGCTGCACGAATGAATATTTCGAGTAGTTTCGGCAGTGCCGAGAGAAAGAAAAAAGTCACCCTTTACAAAATGGTTCCTACAAGCTATAATACTCCTAACAGACCCGCCAAGCCTCTGCCCTTCGGGGTAAGCGCCACTTTGGCGGGTTTTTTTTCTCCCTCCCTCGCTGCTTTTTCCACCACCACGAATATAGCGCTACCAGGTGAAGCGGCATGACCTTTTCCTACCAGAAACAAGCTCTCACAATCTACGAACAGGTAGACCGGCTGATCAAACGCGGCCTTGTCGTGAAGGATCGCAGCGAGGCTGCTGCACTCCTCGAGAAAATCGGCTATTACCGTTTCTCCGGCTACTGTATTCCGTTCCAGATCTCACGGGAATCTTTTCACCAAGAAACCCGATTTGAAGATGTACTCAATCTGTACACTTTTGATAACCGACTCCGCACGCATGTTTTTTCCGGTATTGAATTCATCGAAATTTTGTTAAGGGCGGCTATCGCGTACTGTGTCGGACACAAGCGAGGCGCCCATGCGCATTATAATACCGCCAATTTCAACGGATATTTCGTCAAAGCCGAACAGTTCAATTATCACGACTGGCTAAAAAAACTTGAAAATGAAATTTCACGCTCGAGCGAAACTTTTGTAAAACACTTTAAAACTAAGTATCCATCGGATTTTCCCAGACTTCCAATATGGACAGCGGTTGAGGTAATGTCGTTCAATTCACTATCGCAGCTTTTTGCCAACCTCGTCCCTGATCTGCAGGAAACGATTGCCAGGCGCTTCGGTGTGCATCGCAAGCCTTTGAAGAGCTGGTTTCATTCTCTGGTTTATATTCGCAACATCTGTGCTCATCATTCCCGTTTGTGGGATAAAGAAATAGTCATCAAGGCGCGACATCCGAAAGAATCATTGAGCGGCTGGGGCTCAACCAGAACAACGCCGGATAATTTGTTTTATCTTTTATGTATGATCGTCTGGCTGCAGAAAGTTGCCGGGGAGGGTGCTGCCTGGACTGATGAATTGTCGGATATTATTTCTCAGGCGAAAATCGCTGATAGTTTTATGTTGAAAATTGGGTTAATTGAGAATTGGAGATACGTGTTAAAGACGATCAATCCGCAGGTTGTTTCACTTGGGGAGATATCGTTATGAGCTTGCCGCGGTATCCGAAGTATAAACCTTCCGGGGTGGAGTGGCTGGGGGACGTGCCGGAGGGGTGGGGCTCCTCAAAACTTAAATACAACACACAATTATTTGGCAGGATTGGTTTTAGGGGTTATTCGACTCACGACATAGTAGATGAAGGAGAGGGAGCCGTAACCCTGAGTCCTAGCAACCTATCTAGTGCTGCGACCAGTTAATTTTTACACTTTTTGTATTTGAATTTTAAACGTGCTTTTTTTCTTGTAAACCGCCAATTGATTTTAATCTTTTGTCCGGTTCTTTTCCAAGCAACCGTTCTTT
>Ga0180007_10003482_pt1 | contig 17511 bp, 14 predicted proteins | sample MM_PC_MetaG_FD_121122 | JGI IMG/M metagenome (GOLD analysis project Ga0180007, IMG submission 121122) | Groundwater microbial communities from the Aspo Hard Rock Laboratory (HRL) deep subsurface site, Sweden - MM_PC_MetaG | ecosystem: Environmental > Aquatic > Deep subsurface > Groundwater... | reverse complement strand
TCTTGTGTCGGTTGAAATTCTTTCCTGTTCCCGGGACCGCTGTATATGGAGGTAAGGCTTAAGATACGATCAGGATTATTTATTGCAAAAGTTTGAGCAATAAACCCTCCCATGGACATGCCGCATATATGGGCTTGCTTAATATCCAAAAAATCAAGAAGCCCGGCTGCATCGTTTGCCATATCTTCAATACGATAAGGAACTGGAACTTTCTGGCCCATAAAAAGAGCACCGATTTTTTCCATGGCTTCTGTCATGCTAAGTTCATTAAATTTTGTTGATAACCCTGAGTCCCTGTTGTCATATCTGATAACATGATATCCTTGGCTTGAAAGCTCCATACAAAATTCTTTTTGCCAATGGATCAGTTGACCAGCTAAACCCATAATTAATAATATAGATGGTGATGATTTGTCTCCGAAAGTCTCATATTCAATTTGAATACCATTAACATTTGCTTGCGGCATGCTTTGTCTCCTTGATTATATTAAATCTTTGGGTTGAAATGCTTATTGATTCATTTTTTCAATATATTTTTTGGCCTCGTTTCTTACCGCTTCCAACTGGCTGATAAGGTCATCAACCTGCTTATCTATTACAGGCTGGGACGTCAAGTATGGCCCCAAAACAAACCTTTTGGCTTCTTCCTGTGGATATTCAGACACACCAATCTGAACAGCAGGTCTATTCGTGTTTTCAGGATTTTTCATGACTGAACATGTGATTGTTAATCCAAGCCTTTTGATCTCCTTTCTTAGAGGTTGCTTCCTAAAAGGGCGATAAAACCAGCCTTGGAGTTATCAAGCAGGCTGGGACCTGAAATATAATTTTATTTATTTGTAGCGCTTAATACTGCCGAGGTCAATCCGGAAAAACCCTTATTTTTGAAGAAAATTTGAATTTTATGGATTTTTGCCCGGGAAGTATACTTGATGTTTTTAAAAAATTTGTAAAGGGATATTATACACTGATTTCTGCATGGTATCTTCTGTTTCAGGTGATACCGAATATGAGCCAACAGGCTCTTCCCCCGTTATTTCATCAGAAATAACAGGGATGATTCAGAAGGGAGCTGCTCAAATTATTAATAATGCAAATTTTTGCAAAACTAATAATTTTCCACGGCTGTTAAATGGTATTATCTGAGCCCGTAAAAAGGGGAAGGTCCGATATAATTTAATCTGGCTATACAACCATGAAAATATTGTCCCATTTTCTAAGGCTTTGGTGTCAAAAAAAAATAAATCGTAGCATAGACCTAATCATCAATTCCTAAATACTTCACAACCATCTGAATTAATTATAGATGTTGAAATGATCTTATCGCCGTCCAGGCGATGGGTTGCGCAGGAGATTCAGGGGTCATACGCCCGGACCGCCATCTCGATCTTATTGAGAATAGACTCATCATAAACCCCGTTTTTGATCAGGTCTCTTGCCGCCCTGTCCACACTCATATTTATAGGTGCAAGGTTGTGGGTGGTGCCAACGATGAGATTCACCCGGGTAATCAGGCCATTTTCATCTGTCGAATAATCATGAATAAGGGTTCCCCTGGGTGCTTCTACACATCCGACACCCCTTCCTGCGCAAGGTTCAACCCGGGCCCGGATTTTAGGGCTGATAATCCTGGGGTCTTTTAAAATTTCAATTGCCCGTTCACAGGTATAAACCTCCTCGATCAGACGTGCATAATGATACAGAAGGGTGGATTGTGCAATGCGGCCATACTGATCGCGGAACTCTTCAAGTTCAGCCTGGGCTCTTGGTGTGGCAATATGGTCTGCCACATTTATCCTCGCAAGGGTATTGGATCTATAAATGCCTTTGGGAGCATCAAGATCCATTGAGAACCCTTCACCCCAGGATTGTGCATAAGGAAATTTCCCATATGAGAACGGAACCACCTTTTCTGCCAGATGGTCCAGATACGCATCCGGACAAAACTCTTTATAGGTTCCATCGGATTTCATCAACCGGACATTGCCATCATACAGGTTTAAAGCCCCTTTATGGTCAACCGTCCCGATGAAACCCGTTGTAATCTCGCCCAGACCCGGATAAGATGCCTCAAATTTGGGGAACACCTCTTTTTTGGCATATTCCATGGCAAAAAGGGCAAAATCCAAAAGTTCTGTCACATTATCCAGGAATATTTTACGGTCCTCTATTGAAAGGGGTTTTGCAAACCCGCCCGGAACACCGACAACAGGGTGAATGGTTTTTTGAGAAAATTTGTCCAGGACCATTTTAGCCTTATGCCGCATCTTGATCACTTTTGCTGCAAGTTCCGGATTTGCCTTCACAAGTCCCATAATGTTTCGGACACTGTAATCATAATCAGGCCCCAGAAAAAAATCAGCCCCGGCAAGAAAGAAAAAATGGAGCAGCTTGTCCTCTATATGGGCAATCGTCAACATCAACTCCCTTAACAGGTCTCCTGCAGGCGGAACGACGACATTAAAACAGGCATCCACAGCCTTGTTGGCAGCAATATGATGCATCCAGGGACAAATCCCACAGATTCGACTCACTATCCTGGGAAGTTCTTCAGCCGGCTTACCTTGTACAAATTTTTCAAACCCCCTAAGGGATTTAAACGCCACTTTTGTTGCCTGGACATCTCCTTGATCATTCAACTGGATGTGGATTGAAGCATGACCTTCTATGCGGGTGATGGGCTGAATATTGATTACTTTTCCCATGTTATTCTGATTCCTTTATCCTGGGCAATGGTCTTAACAGCCCGTGTCCCCCGGAAAATCTCAGCATTGAAACTGTTTCCGGCAAAGAAGAAATATCGATGCCGTTGGATGCAAGGGCATTGAGCATGCCCAACCGCTGGTTACCACCTTTTTTTACAGGGCCGTAACATCCCCTGCAGGGAACCTGGGCCATAATGCACCGGGCCTTTTGTGTATCTCCCCCGCATCCATCCCGGGTCACCGGGCCCATGCAGAGAAAGCCCTGCTCCAGAAAACACTCAAACCCTTTCTTTGTATTATCATCGACCTGCCACTTCGGAAGTTCGAAAGCCCTTTTCAACACTTTCACCTTTCCTTTACCATCCCTTGATGCAGGACAATTATCACACACTGATTTCTCGGGCAGGGAAAAGGATTCTTTTTTCTCAATTGATTGAAGCGTCCTGAAAATATGATCCGGATGGGGAGGACATCCGGGAAGACAGACATCCACACGGATGTGTTCATCAATGGCATGGCAGGCATTCATCATCGCCGGGACACCGTCAGATGGAAACCGATCCGCTTTATCCGTGCCCATTGTATTAAAACAATATCCAAGCAGATCATCATTGTGATAGGAATTTGCAAGGGCTGGAATTCCCCCATGGGTAGCGCAGGTCCCAAAAGCCACAATAAGGTCGCAAGAATCTCTCATGGCGCATGCAAGCTCAAGATGTTCTTGGGTTTTTATACTTCCGCTGATAAGCCCCACATCGGCTTTGGGCAGTTTAACCGTGTGCTGACCATTTTCACTTCTGACATGCTTGCTGTCCATAAAAAGGGGAAGGTGAACAATGGAGACAAATTCCAGCAGATTTAAAAGTTTTTCTCCCAGGTCAAGGACTGAAATCTCACATCCTGAACACGCATTTAAACTTTCTCCTGCCAGTTTTATGGGCATTGTTTCCTCGCAATAGGGGTGTTAACACAACGGTTGGTCTTATGTCCGTTCAGATGCCTATACTTTTACCTGCACCGGCTTGGCTTGAAGACCTCTTCTCTTGTATCTGGTTTTCTTTTTTTTTGCAGAAGAGGCCTTTCTGACTTCCAAAAGCGCTCTGCTGGCAAACTCTGGATTGTCTTCCACATTATATTGTTCAATAATTTTAAAATTTCGGCTGTCTGCCAGGACAGCCCTTCCAAGCGGGGTCCGGGTAATGACCGTTGTCCAATCCGTATCCGCACCGATCCCGCCAAAGGAGATATCAGCGAACTCTGCTGAATAATCTGAACAATAATGACACGCATACCGCTTCATGGATTCCATCTTCTCAAGTTCAATCGTTTTAATATCCCCTGAATTCAGGGTGATAATAAACTCGTCCTTTATATTGATCCGGCTGACATTGTTCCATGATATTCCGGCAAGATCTGCCAATTGCTGCTGTTCCTTAATACCAAAGGTAAAATTGCCAGAACAGAAAAGACCAAAACAAAATTTTATAGAATCCGATGGTATCAGATTTAAAACCTGCATCTTTCGAAGAGATTTAATCTGGCAGGGTGTGCCGACCAGTGCAACCCGTTTCAATCCTTTTTTAATCATGGGATCAAACTCTTCAATGGTGGAAAATGTCATATACTGATCGCTGAATCGTTTTATCCCTTGAGACGTATCAAAAAAAAGCCCTGCAGATTCCAATATCTCATTTCTGGTGGTTGCTAAAAAAGGCTGCCGCTGAAATTTGCCCACAGATCTTGTGACAATTGCCCCGTCAATCCTGTTTCGATCAAACAAATGCAGCAAAAGTCCTGTAACCGCCCCTCCATCTGCAGCCCTATCCCTTACCAGGGCATCAGATGCCCTGACAACATTGGTCTCGATCACTCTTCCCATGGGATCAGTCCAGCCGGCCTGTCGCTTTGTTTCCTCATCCAGATCCTTAATCTCCGGGCAGATGGAGTAACAAAGACCGCACTCAATGCATTTTTCCATATCTTGATAAACAGGCTTCCCGTTTCTATCAATTTCCAGGGCACCATAGTTAATGGCAGTACAAAATGCCGCACATCCGCCGCACCGGCAACATAATCCTGGTTTCTGCACTTCCTGTACAAGATTAAAAAATGTTTTCATAAAATCCTTTCTTAGGAAATCCCTTTATGCGGGCCAAGTTTCTGTATCTTCATTGTAAAATCGGTAATCAACTGAGCAAAAACCGATCCCTCAGCCGACGAGATCCAGTTCAATGCAAACCTTTGGGGGTCTACACCAATATCCTGAAGAATAATGGATAACACTTGTGCCCGGACCAATGCCTTTGTATTCCCTTCAAGATAATGACACGCGCCAGGGTGGCAACCCATAATGATAACGCCGTCAGCTCCCTGGGCGAATGCCGCCATCACCAGATCGGGATGAACCATACCCGTACACATTACCCTTATGGGACGAAGATTTGGCGGATACTGGAGTCGTGCAACGCCAGCCAGATCCGCTCCTGTATAAGAACACCAATTACATAAAAACCCTATAATAATCGGTTCAAAACGGGAACTCATCAGACCGACTCCTTGTTATCAGAGCATATAACGACTGGGTCATTCAGGGCTAATCTGATCAAGTTGCACAGTCGCGGGACTGCTTCTTTGACGGGCCTTGTCAGGCCTGGTCTTACCTCCTGGGGGATATCGTCAACGTGTACGGCATAAATTTCAATATCGATTACAGAGGCATCCCTTAATTCCTTAAGCATGTTCATCGTCGGGAACTGATGCAAAGAATAATCAGCCACCTTGTTTTCCGGAATCTGATCTATATCAATGCGAAGGATTTCTCCAGACAATGCGTTAGAATGGTGAACCGCATCAATCAGAATAAGGTGCTTGGGAATTTTTCGGGAAAGCAGTAAATCAAACAGAAGCTCCCGGACCGAAGTACCTGCATCGAAAAGTCCGATATGGTCAGCCAGAATATTTTGCGCCTCAAGCGATTCGATCACAGCAGGACCAAACCCGTCATCACCCAACAGCGGGTTGCCGCAACCCACCACCAAAATATCCTTATTAAACAGATCCAAGTACATCACTCATGGTTTTTCTTGACAATAGGTCTAAACCCAAATTGTGCAAAAATAATCCTTATTTTATATCTTTTTTCTACCAACCCATCAAGACAAAACAATTGTTTTACGAGTAAAAATCATCATACACTACAATGTTTAAATCCATATAGTCAACTTATTGCAATTAAAAAAACTTTTTTGATCACCATAAAACCATTGCCCTTGTTTAATTTACAAGGCGGTCTGCGCTAATGCACGAAAAAAAAAATCAATCCTCCTATCAATTTGATTGAAATCATATTTTTTATTGACAAGGGGATTTTAGCATTATACTTACATTAAAATAAATTTTTGCACAATGTAAAGTTGGCATATTTTGCACAATTTAAAACGCGCTCGCCAATGACCGCAGGCGCTGACATAATAGGTATAACGAGGTAATTAGTTTTTAACCGCATCAAGGAGGTGCCCGTGAAAGACAAAGAAATGTTGCTTGATGGCCAACAACAGAAAACAGGGGTTTCAAGAAGGGCTTTTTTGAAAACCGTTACCGGTACAGCTGCTGGAATCGGTATTTCTCAAATGTTCAATCCCGCCCTGATTTTAGCGTTGGAAAAGGCCCTTGAAACCCATCCGGTTCTCTGGGTCCAGGGGCAAGGCTGCACAGGATGTTCAGTTTCACTGTTGAACACTGTTGATCCATCCATTGCAGACGTACTGCTCAAAGTTATCAGCCTTCAATTCTGTCCCACAGTAATGGCAAGCGAAGGCGAAACTGCCCTGAACAATCTTTACCACATCGCAGAAAAATACAATGGAAAATTTTCTTTAGTCGTTGAAGGAGCCATTCCAATGGCTGCAAATGGCAAATATTGTGTTGTTGGAGAGCTCAACCACAAAGAGATCACGATGGTTGACCTGGTTAAAGATCTTGGTCACAAAGCCGGCAGTGTTCTCTCCATTGGTACCTGTGCCTCTTTTGGTGGAATCCCGGCAGCTTCCGGCGGTGAAACCGGTGCAACCGGGGTAATGGAATTCTTTCGAACTTTCCATATCAAAACTCCTGTTGTCAATATCCCGGGTTGCCCTCCCCATCCAGACTGGATTGTGGGATCCATTGTCCACCTTTTAACCAAAGGCCTTCCTGAACTGGACAACTATGGCCGCCCCACTATTTTCTTTGGTGAAAACATCCATGATAACTGCCCGCACCTGAAAGAATATGATTCAAGTATCATGGCTGAAAAACTCTCTGACGTAAAAGGCTGCCGTATGGATATTGGCTGTAAAGGTCCGGACACATATGCTGACTGCTACAAACGAAAATGGAACAGCGGCCTGAACTGGTGTGTGGATAACGCGGTCTGCATTGGTTGTGTTGAACCTGGGTTCCCAGATGCATCATCACCCTTCTATGAACCCGCATAACGCAATGATTCAAAACGTTTAAACCTTAAGGAGGTTTTATTATGGCAGGCTGTAAACCACAAGTTGCTCCTGTAGCAGCCGGGAAAAAGATAAAGGTTGCCATTGATCCTGTAACCAGGATTGAGGGTCACCTCAAAGTAGAGGTCGAAATAAAAGACGGAGTTGTCGTTGATGCCCGAGTATTTGGCGGCATGTACCGCGGTTTTGAGCAAATATTGATTGGCAGGGATCCACGGGATGCATCCCAGATTACCCAGAGAATCTGCGGGGTTTGCCCGACTGCCCACGCCACTGCATCTGCTCTTGCACTTGATGACGCATTTGACATTAAACTGACTGAAAACGGAAGAATTGCGAGGAACCTGATTCTAGGAGCCAATTACCTACAATCCCATATTCTTCATTTCTATCATCTGGCTGCACTTGACTATGTAAACGGCCCTGATGTGGCGCCCTTTATCCCACGATATGCAAAAAATGATATCCGCGTACCCAAAGACATTAACGATGTTGCTGTGGGCCAATATCTTGAAGCCCTTGAAATGAGGAAAATCTGTCATGAAATGGTGGCCCTTCTCGGCGGTAAAATGCCCCATGTTCAGGGAATTGTTGTGGGCGGAACCACAGAAATCCCAACCCGGGAAGCATTAAATGCCTATGCAGAACGGTTTAAAAAAGTTAAAAAATTTGTTCTTGAAAAATATGTTCCCATCGTATATCTGCTGGCAGGTCCTTATGGAGATCTTCTCAAAACCGGCGGCGGTCATAAGAACTGTGTTTCCTGGGGGGTGTTCCCAATGGATGAGGCTGGCAATACGCTTCTGAAAAGAGGTGTTTTCACCAGCGGCAAAGATTTTCCCGTTGATCCGGCCCTTATCAAAGAATATGTAAAATATTCCTATTTTGAAGATTTTACAACCGGACTGAACCCGACCCAGGGAAGGACCGTTCCCAATCCATACAAAACAGGTGCATACAGTTTTATCAAATCACCCCGATACAATGGCAAACCCCATGAAGGCGGACCGCTTGCAAGAATGTGGGTCACCAATCCGGAACTGTCTAAAATCGGCCAGGAAAAACTGGGCGTTAAAAAACTTCGTGATATCGGGGATGCTGCTTTCTCTATTCTTGGCAGACACGTTGCCAGGGCAGAAGAGACGGTCATTGTTGCTGATGCTGTTGAACAATGGCTGGCACAAGCAAAACCAGGCAAAGAGACGTTTGTTCCTGCAGAAATTCCAGATTCAGCAGAAGGCCTTGGTCTTACAGAAGCACCCCGTGGCGCTCTTTTACACTATATTGACATCAAAAACAAAAAGATCGCCAACTACCAGATTACTTCGGCAACCATATGGAATGCCAACCCAATGGATGATATGGGACAAAGAGGACCCATTGAGCAGGCCCTTATTGGTGTTCCTGTTCCTGATCCTGAAAACCCGGTGAATGTGGGACGTCTGATTCGTTCCTTTGACCCCTGACTGGGATGTGCCGTCCACGTGCTGGACGCAGACACAGGTAAAGAAATTCGAGTGGAAATTCCATTATAAATTGACCCATTCCATATTTAAATTTAAGAGGGGATGAAATTTTCATCCCCTCTTATGCTTGCTGCAAAAAGTTTTATTTTACCGGCTTTGATTCTACAATTGCACCACAATGGAAAATTTAAATAAATGAAAAAACTGTTGGTACTGGGTGTTGGGAACATTCTCATGATGGATGAAGGTGCCGGAGTTCATGCGGTTCATGAATTCTGGAAAGAAAAACAAAACTATGATGAAACAAAAATTGATTTTATAGACGGTGGGACCTTTACCCAGGATATATTTTACCTGTTTGAAACCTACCAGCAAATCCTTGTGCTGGATATTGTCAGGGCAGGGAATGAGCCGGGTACCATTTATAGTCTTGATGAAGACGATCTGGTAAAGAATGAAAAGCAGGTGTTATCGCTTCATGATACCGATCTGCTGGATTCCCTTGATATGGCCCAGATGCGAGGTCACAGGCCTAAATTAAAAATAGTTGGCATTGAACCCGGCCGGATTGACTGGGGAACTCAAATGACCCCTGCCCTTGTTAAAGCCTTTCCGGCATTCATGGAAATTGCCAGAAAACACATTGAGATCCTTGTCAACACAATATAGATTTTGCAAAAAAAAGTTTCAATCCCAAATTTGAATTTTGCCATGTGACATCTGCGGCAATATAGATGTTGTTCAATACACGCAATCGTGTATGCGAACCAATCCATATTTTCTATAAACCTTGCACAACAATTGAATCCACCATATCTATACTGATTTTGGATTGCACACCCGGGTTGAAAAATATCTCATATTTTCTTGTATTGACATTTGATCTGATCAAAATTCTTGGTATACTTTAATCAGGGATAGGATAGTGAATTAGACGTTTATCCTTTAATAGCAAATTTTAGGAGGGCATCATGAAAAAATGGTTTATACTAGCCGCTGTGGCATTAATGGTAGCAGCAACGTCATGTGTGTGGGCTGCCGAAGATCTATCAAGATCAAATTCTGTTAACATGCAGAACATCATTTACGGGGCAACAATTGACGGCAAAGCTGCTTTTTATCAAAAACGAATATATCTGGTTGATTCTGAATTTACAATACTTTCAGACATCGGCAAGGATGCTGTACAGAAAATTGCATTTCTAAAGGCCTACAGGCAAAAGCTTATAAACAATATGGTCGCTAAAAATGTGCAACTCAATACCTCCAGTATGAATTCTTTTCTGGGAACCAAGATACACGAGATCAAAACAAGCATGCAAGCTTATTCTACAGAATAATAGAAATCGTCAATACGCCTGCTGTTGTCCCTGAAACCGCCAGTCAGGGCATCTGATTCTGAGTCACCAGACAGCCTTTTCTCATATCCCCATGTGAAAAAGGCTGTCTGGTTTATGGCGGCCAATCAATTTTTCCCGGTTACAAAATCAAAAAACCCCCCATCATTGGATAAAAATATTTCTTAACCCCCTTTTCCTGCCTGAAAAATATTTGTATTGACAAATTGGCTGGAATTATGGTCTATTTTACTTTGCACAAATTGCACAATGTAAAAATATTAGGCCAAATCCCATGAACGAATGCCGCAGACATATTGAAATCAGAACATTGACAGCAATGCTATTCATCAGCTTGAGTCTCCTTCTGTTTTTTAAACAGGTTGGCGCTGCTGACATATCAGAACCGGACAACTGGCAGCAAATTCATACGAAAAATACCATGATTTGTTTTCAAAGCATGGATGATTTGCGCCGGTTAAACGCCGGAATCAATTATGATCCCGATTGCCATAAAAATGAAAAAGCAGTTGATCCGAACCTTTCTCCAAATCTGGCCGACACCATTGCGAAAAAGATTGACACGCTTTTTGCTCGATCCCAGGAGATCCTTGAAATGCAGGGGTTTATCAATAAAATCAGTGTTAAGATATTCAATGACAAGCAACAATTCAACCATGCTTTTTTTACGCTTTACAAAAAAGAATGTACTGAAAGGGCGTGGTATACCCATGAAAAACTAACTGTATATATTCAATTGGATGACTTTCACGAAGGCATGCTTGCCCATGAGTTTGCCCATGCGATTATTAATCAGTATATGATTGTTCCTCTGCCCGGCAAAACTGCTGAAATCCTTGCCAGGTATGTGGATACCCATCTTCATGCAGATGAAACCAAAATACGGGACGACTCGTATATCAATGCATATTCCAATTAGACAGGGCCTGACCGAAAATAGCTGATTTCCTAAACATATTCGTCTCTTTATTTGAGACCAACCATTGCCAGATCATCTCCCAGGTATTTACGTTCGTTTTCTCCCAGGATTCCCATTGACAGACATAAAATCGTCCATAAATGGATGGTCTTAAATCTGGCATGATAATGGTGACTTAAGTCCAGTATCTGACCGTGGCAATTATCGCAGGGAGTAATGCAATATGCGGCTTCAGTCTCAAGGATCTGCTCAAGCTTAATCTTGCCATAGGCGAGTCTTTCTTCCTTAAAATCCGAGAGAATGGCACCTCCTCCCCCTCCACAACAATAATTATTGGAACGATTTGGATACATATCAATAAAGTTTTCTTCCCCGACTGCTTCCTTCACAACAAACCTGAGTTCCTCGGCAATGAAATCCCCATAGCTCTTCCTCACCAGCTGGCAGGGATCCTGAAGTGTAAATTTAATTTTCAGATCCAAATTCCAGTCAGAGCTTACCTTTAGTCTCCCTTTTCGTATCCAGTCCGCATAATATTCAATGATATTTTTAACTTCAAACGAATGTGATATCTTGAATTTTTCAAGTCCCAGCTTAGTCGCAAAAAAATCATGTCCGCATTCCGTATTTACAAGGATCTTGCATCCCAATTGTTCAACAACTTCAGCTTTTTTTCGAATTATTTTTTCCCAGACCCCATCGTCGCTAAGCAGATAACCAAAATTTTCCGCTGCCCATCCTTGAGATCCATAGGTCCAGTCAGCATCAGCAAGATGCAGTATCTTCCATAGGGGAGCCATTTCCAACGGCTCTGTTAACGGCATGCTCGAATTCTGGGTTAAAAACAGCATGGCTTCTTTCTCATCCATGGGAACATTCAGCTCTTCAAAACCCGGCTGTGTCTGTCTGACGTCATCGGCAACATCCTCTACAATGAATTTCCAGTCGTCGACACTGATCCCGGCCGCAGAACAGGTATCGGTTTTAAGGGATTGCTCACAGACATTGACAATCCTCTGGGGTCTTTTCTCCTTTGGCCATTGACTCCGAATGATAGAAACCAGTTGTGAGATATCTACATTCATGGGGCAGACATGGACGCAACGGTTACAAGTTGTACACATCCATACCCAGTCATTGGTCATGATCTCTTCATCCATACCCAAAGAAATCATTCGGACAAATTTTCTGGGGTCCATCCCTGAAAGACCACTGGCAGGACATCCAGATGAACATATCCCACAATTAAAACAAAGATTCAGATTCCCTTTGGTTGGCAGCATGGAGCTTACAAAATCCTTCAGCAGATTCCTGCTTCCAATGCCTAACTCAACAGGGGCAACCCGTATGATGCTTTCTTCAACACTTGAATGGTCCATATCCGTTTCTGTCATATCCGTTTCTGTCATATCAATTGTCCGTTCAAATCCTGTCTGTTTATCGGTTATATCGGCCCTGGATTAACGGCTGCACAGACTTGTGCCATAAGCTGTTCCTGTGTAAATCCATGGACGATAATGCCATCATTGGGACATGTTGCCGCACAAAGGCCACACCCCTGACACAGGGCAGGATCAGCAACAACTCTGGTGTTGTGTTGGTATTTTTGTCCACCGGCCTTAATGATGGAAAGGGCATGAAACGGACACACATCAACGCAAAGGGCACAACCATCACACTTATCCGTAACAAAACATTTAATGGCTTCTGACGTGATCTCTTCTCTCGACAGCAGTGCAGATACTCTGAAAGCTGCAGCCCTGGCTTCTTCAATGGATTCATCCAAGGGTTTTGGATAGTTGCATATTCCGGCAAGAAACAAGCCTGCCACAGATAAATCCACAGGCTTGAGTTTGGGATGCGCGCCGTTGAAAAATCCATCTGAACTGACATTAAACTTAAAAAAATCTGCGATATATTGATTGTCACGGGCAATGACCCCCGTTGCCAGGGCCAGGTAATCCGCTTTAATCCTGACCGGCCTCCGGGCAATGGGATCAAATACCTCAATTGTCAAAAGGCTGCCGTTCTTTTTCACCTTTGGCTGTCTGATGGTTTCATACCGGATAAATATAACCCCCAGATTTCTGGCCTCGCTGTAATGCTCTTCCCACTCACCATAGGTTCGGATTTCCCTGTAAAGGATATACACCTTAACGCCCGGATTGATCTGTTTTAACCGAATGGCCGCCTTGACCGAATGGATACAGCATATCCTGCTGCAATAGGGCCTCTTTGGTTCTCTTGAACCCACACATTGAATAAAAACGATACTGTGGGCTTTATTTACTTCGTCGGGATGGAAAAGCACCTTTCTGTCAAATTCCAAATGGGTCATCACCCTTGGCTCTTTACCATACAGGTATTCTTCAGGAATGGATTCTTTACCACCTGTGGCCATTATGGCAGCACCAAAATCAATTTGTTCAATGTCCCCGGCAATATTTAAAAATCCTTTAAAATTTCCGATAGATCCTGAAACCGATTCCAATATCGTCTTTCTGTGAACGATGATTTTCTTATTCCGGCTCACCCTGTCAATAAGATCTTCAAGCATATATCGTACATTTTCTCCCTTGAAACTGGTTTCAAGGTGCAGCGCATTGCCACCCAGCGTATTGCTTTTTTCAATCAGTATGGTTTCAATCCCGAACTGGGCAAGGGTAAGGGCGCTATCCATACCCACAACACCACCGCCCACAACCAGGGCTTTTTGAACGACCTTTATCCGGTCCTGCTTAAGCGGACAATTATAGATCACTTTGGCGATTGCCATCCGAACCTGGTCTTTTGCTTTCCGGGTCGCACTTTTTGAGTCTTGCTGATGCACCCAGGAATTTTGATTCCTGATATTGGCCATTTCTACCATAAACCCGTTCAATCGTGCACTTTTTAAAGTTTCCTGGAACATGGGTTCATGGGTTCTCGGGGTGCATGCGGCAATAACAATGCGGTTCAACCCAAATTCATGAATTTTCTCGATAATACTTTCCTGGGCATCGGCAGAACAGGAAAACAGATTATTTTCAACATATGTCACATATGGCAATTTGGCTGCATATGAAACAACCTGATCCACATCAACGATACCGGCAATATTCACACCGCAGGAACATACAAACACCCCCACGGATGGATTTTCTTCGAGGATATATCGTTCATCGGGATAGGTTTTTGTTTTGGTCAGAGACCCTCTCTGATCTGCAAGCAATATCGCAACGGATGCGGCGGCGGCTGACTGCACAACCGCTCTTGAAATCGCTTTAGGGGTTTGAAATGCACCGATGACATAAATCCCTTTGCGGCTGCTTGCAATGGGTTCAAAACATGAAGTACTTGCAAAGTGATGCCGATCCAGCGCAATATCAAAAAGCCTGGCAAGCGTTAAAACATCCTCTGGGGCTTCAAATCCAATGGACAGGACAACCATTTCAAAAGACTCGACAATGACCTCACCTTGTTCGGTCATGTAACGCATCCTTGCACCCGTGCCGTCTTTTCCGGGCTCAATCGTGTGGGGAATGGCCCTTACAAATCTTATTTTCTCCTGTTTTGCTTTCTCAAAAAACTTTTCCGATTCCTTACCCTGGCTTCTTAAATCCGTAAAAAATATTGTCCGCTCAAGGGTATGGCCTGTGATATGTTCCAAAGAGGCCATACTTTGTTTTACAGCAGACATGCAACAAATATTCGAACAATACGAATTGCCGCAATTATTCTGATTGCGTGAGCCCACACATTGCAACCAGGCTATCTTTCGTGGTTCAGTGTTATCCGAAGGCCTGAGAAGTTTACCCTTGTTTGGCCCGCTGATTGAAAGGAGACGTTCGAATTCAAGACTGGTCACCACATCCTTAATCCAGTATCCCAAAAAATCGTGACCTGATGGATCAAAGGTTTTAAACCCTGGTGCAAGAATAACCGCACCCACATTAATCCTGATAATTTCTTCTGTCTGGGTGAAATTAATTGCCCCGGTCGGGCAGAATTTCTCACATGCCTTGCATTTTCCCAAAGTCAGATATATGCACGCAGACGGGTCGATTGCGTACTTCAACGGGACAGACTGATCATATTTTATATATACTGCTTTTTTTTTATTAATGCCGAAGTTAAACTCGTCTTTAACATTAATCGGACATTTCTGGGCACAGGTTCCACAGGCAATACATTTATCCGTATCTACATACCGGGGGCTTTTTTTAACCTGGATACTGAAATTACCAACACTGCCCTGAACGTTGACAACCTGGGATAACGTGAGCAGTTCAATATTCAGATGCCGGTCACACTCCACAAGCTTTGGCAAAACAATACAGGAAGCACAATCATTGGTGGGAAATGTTTTATCCAATTGTGACATGACACCGCCAAGACCGGCTGTTTTTTCAACAATATACACATAGTATCCAGAATCAGCCAACTCTATGGCCGCCTGGATGCCTGCAATACCGCCGCCCACAACCATAACCGAACCGATCAGTTTGTCAATTTTGGGTATCTGGACTACCGTTTCAGTGTCAGGCCGGTGCGTTTTGTTTAACTGAATATCCTTTTGGATATTTCTGTTTATACTCGCTTCATGAGGGGTTACACCATTTTGAATCTGGGTTTCGGTTTCTAAAATAACACGTTCCATCATTGTTTTGGGGATATGTCTCTTTTCGCAAAACCGGATAAAGTGTTCTTTTGAAATCGTATACCGCTTGGCTGCGGATAAGGACGCCTGTAATTTCCCGGTATTAATCCAGTTGGTAACCGTGTTCCTGTGAACACCCAGGTGTTTTGCAACAGTCCCGACTTTGAATATTAGCATTTTACAGACTCCCTCAAAGATAGCTTGCAGTCCTGAATCCTACACTAAAAAAAGAATTCATGTCAACTGGTTACAAATTGTTTGCCAAGGCTCCTTTACTGAATTTGACATTAACAAATTCTTGGAAGCTGATCCCCAATCAGCATATCAATGACTCTCAAACCGCCAATCCGTGTTTTTAAAAAAACCTTGCCAGGATCTTCTGTTGTGACTTGTCCAATGATCACGGCATCTTTGCCAAACTCATCCTGTTGGATACGCTCAAGCGCTTTTCGGGCATATTTTTCCGGCACAAAGGCAATCAATTTGCCTTCATTGGCAACGTATAAGGGATCAAATCCCAACAGCTCACAGATTCCTTGAACAGCGCCTTTGACAGGCAATGCATGTTCATCGATGTTGATTCCCACCCGGGATTGGGACGCGATTTCATTTAAGGTTGTGCCAAGACCGCCCCTTGTGGGATCACGAAGAACATGAACATCACAGCCAGACTGGAGAAGGGTTTGCACCATCCTGTTTAATGGGGCTGAATCGGTTTTAATTTCAGAATCAAATTCCAAGCCCTCCCTGGAACTTAATACGGCTATGCCATGGTCTGCAAGGGTACCGCTGACAATGATTTTATCTCCTGGTTTTGCATTGTTTCCTGACACATCAATGTGGGCAGGAATCACACCGATACCGGAAGTATTGATAAAAATCTTGTCTGCTTTTCCCTTTGGAACAACCTTGGTATCACCCGTTACAATCTTGACCCCGGCCTTTTTGGCGGCAATTGCCATACTTTCCAGGATCGTCCGTAAATCCTTTACAGGAAGTCCTTCTTCTATAATCAGACCGACACTGATAAATTTGGGAATGGCACCGCACATGGAGATATCATTAATGGTTCCGTTCACTGCCAGATCTCCAATATTACCGCCCGGGAAAAAAATAGGATCCACCACATAAGAGTCCGTGGAAAAAGCAAGTTTTGTACCTTCAATATCCAGGACTGCACCATCATCCTGTTTTGATAATTCAGAATTGTCAAACAGGGGCAGGATCAAATCGGAAAACAGTGCGTGGGATACTTTTCCCCCGGAGCCATGGTCTAATAATATTTTTTCTTCAATCATTTTTTCCCTCATGTCTGTTTTCTAACTATATCTGTAGAATGCGGCGCAAGACCCTTCACTTGAGACCATGCAGGGCCCCACGGGCGTCATTGGAGTGCATTTTTTCTTATAAAGAAGGCATTGTTCCGGCGTTTTCAGCCCCAGGAGGATTTGTCCGCAGGCACACCCTTTGGGTTCAGGCACTTGTGGCATGCGCATATTAAATTTAATGGCGGCATCATATTTTTGATATGTTTTTTTTAGCGTCATGCCGCTTGAGGCAATCTCCCCGATCCCCCTCCAGGATGCATTACAGACCTGGAAAACCTGATTCATGATCTGTTTTGCCTTTACATTGCCTGCATCAGAGACTGCCCTTTGATATGCATTTTCAAGGGCTGGTTTTCCCGACTCATTCTGCTGTACCAAAAGAAGAATTGCCTGTAAAATATCAATGGGTTCAAAGCCTGCAATCACAGATGGTATATTGTATTTTTCAAATGTGCCCCTGTAGGCATTGGTTCCTGTGATCACAGAAACATGGCCCGGAAGAATAAAGCCGTCTATATTAACGCCATCTGTTTCCATGAGTGCTGCAAGGGCGGGTGGTGTCAGTTTATTGGCAGAATAAATGGAGAAATTATCCAATTGCTC
>Ga0180007_10003481_pt1 | contig 17512 bp, 18 predicted proteins | sample MM_PC_MetaG_FD_121122 | JGI IMG/M metagenome (GOLD analysis project Ga0180007, IMG submission 121122) | Groundwater microbial communities from the Aspo Hard Rock Laboratory (HRL) deep subsurface site, Sweden - MM_PC_MetaG | ecosystem: Environmental > Aquatic > Deep subsurface > Groundwater... | reverse complement strand
GAGTGGTCGTACAATGTAAGACTTGGTGCAATAGAGAAGGGATATCTTATACAGCTAAAAGTAGTTGACGCGGCAAAAAATGTCAGTGACATTTCCTCAGGCGAGCTGGTCTATTTTGACAAGACCTCTCCAAAGATTCCTCGAAATTCAGTAACTAAAGATTATTGGCAGTACGGTAGTTCATCAAAGTATGTCACAAACGAAACAAAAATAAAGGTTCTAGGTAAAGCAGAGAGGGTAAGTGATATGGAAATGAAAATAGAGAATGACCAGAAAGGCATAGATTTAGTTAAGAGCAAAACTTCTCAACAAGGTAGTTTTGCTAAACAGTTAGAACTGGGGCAAAACTCGAGTAGTCAAGAGGATGGGTGGTATATGGTAAGCTTTAGATCAGTTGATGCTGCGGGAAATAAGTCTTCGCCTTATAGCTTTCAGATTTTACGGGATACAGTTCCTCCTAGCTTGAAATATGTTTCTGATCCCTATTTGTGTGGTGAGAATATATGTATTAACATTGAAGGTGAGCAAGGTTCACATCTTTATGCTGATTCTACATTTATCGCTGAACTGGATTCAGGAACAAATAAACTGGTGCTGACTGATAATTGGAACTACGACACTTATTATCACTATATGCTGTACCTTCAGGATAAAGCAAAGAATAGATCAGAGCAGGTAGCCAGGGGAATTGCAACACCTGAACTCGGAAAGGGTAGCGTTGAAGGTGTGAAGGAAGATGATCCTTGGGGGGAGAACAAAGGAAGTGATCTTGGGTCTGTAAAATTTACGGTAAACGTATCAAACAATGGAGCATATCAAATATCAAATGTTCAGATTCCTTCTCCTAAGCTTACAAAGGTGAATAATGGCGGAGCAAATAATATATCTGTGTTTGGATATTCCATTCCAAAGAATCATAAGCTCCGAGTAGATATTATCAGACAATTTGATACTTTCAATGAAGCGGCTGATATCTGTCAAACTGGAATCTTCTTGAGTGAAGCAGATAAAGAATGCATAGAAAGTGAAATGGGCATAGATAATGTAAATGACTGGGTTTGGAAGATGCAGGCTGATTGCAAATTTGTTCCACTATGTCTCGAATCAAAGAAGTCTAGTTGGAGAAATACAAAGACTAGTGAAGATATCGTTTTCCCGACAGAGCATGTCTTGATAGCTTTGCACCGCGAGGGTTCCGATCTTCCAAATATCTCAAATCTATGGAACGATAATGTTGACGGAAACTTCAAATTTAAATTTGGTCTAAACAAGAATTTGGAAATCGGAGATTATGTGAAGGCAAGAACAATTATATTCGGGGACTTTGAATTTGAAGGAGTTGAAATTGATTATAGGGGTCTCAATGATATGGAGGCGGGTAAGAATGAAGGACTCAAAAGTCACTTTAGCAACTCTCTGAAGATACCGAAAGCTCCGTTCATCTTTGATGATGCCGTCAGTCCTGTATCCGACCCAACATGCGAGGGATATTTGGTATCGAGTTTATTTGGTTTTAGAAAAGATCCGTTTACCGGCGAGGATAAATTCCATAGTGGCATAGATATAGCCAAGTGGGGAGGGTGTAAGATTGTTTCAGCGCAGAAGGGGGAGGCTGAAACTGGCTGGTATGCAGGGAATACAGTTTTTATAAGTCACAACAGTAGATTCGAAACAAGATATGGGCATGGGCAGTATTATATAGGCAATTTCAAAAGAGCCACGGGGAAAGGAGAACCTATTATGTACATGGGAGACTCGGGTAAAGCTACTGGAGTACATCTACATTTCGAGGTCTGGGACAACGGCAATACAGTTGATCCAAAAAAACACTTTAACTTTTAGTTGTGATTTAGAGATGAATAAGGGCTACAAATTGTTATTTTTACTTATACTTTTGGTTATTACCATAGCTGCAGCTGTATATATGATTAAAACCAATAATAAAGTGATCATTCCGAAAGAAATCGGAAGTGAGTTGACTCAGTCAGAGTGTTCTCACAGAGCAGAGGAGTATTTAGTCGGGGAATGGGCAAATCTGCCATCAGAAAATCCGATACTTTTGAATCTAGTGTTAAGTTCTGACAAGACTTTTGTTTACAATGTCGATGAGACAAGCGGGAGTAAGAAATATAAGTTGTCAGGGAAATGGGAATATAGTAGTGATACTGTCAGCATGAGATTAAACTTCGATGAGTTAAACGAGACCTGGGAAAATATTCTCTCCGATCCAAAGCTTAGCGATAATTATGAGTCTGTCCTGAGTTACGATCTTGCTTCTCGTTTAATGGTAGTGAAAATTCAGTATATGGAAAGGGAAGTTTTTCAAGGCTGTGAGCCAAATAGATACTACATTGATCTGCTGGGTTATTTCCTGTACAAGGTATCGGGTTGATCTCAAGACTTTGTACTTCGCGGTCCTACGCCGTTTCCCTGATATCTTTTCAGACTGAACTTTTCAGGTACCGGATCGTATCCGCCCTTTGAAAAGGGGTTACAGTCTACTATTCTCTTCAGTCCCATGAAGCTTCCCAGTATAACGCCATGTTTGAGTATAGACTGTCTTGTAAATTCAGAACAGCTGGGATGGTAAGTGCAGATGCGAAACACTTCCGGCTTTGCCCAAAAGGAGTGGTCTGTTGAAAGAAAGAACTGATATACTCGTATGAATCCGGATGCAAAATAGCGTGGAATTTTGATTAGAGTATTTAATTTTATTTTTGATTTCTTCTTGCCAGCCATCTTTTGGTGCAATGTTCAAATTTGAGGAATAGAGGAGTTTAGCAATAAATTAAAGATTAGTAAAATCTAGAATCCAGTTTTATCGAAATTTCACTCAAAATCATTTTAGCCTAAAATAAGTTATAGATTTTTATCACTTATATATGAATATACTTACTGAAAATTGAATTCTCCCTCACTTCCTGTTTCCCTAGTGATTCAGAAGAGCTTCTTCTTCATTGCTTTTGTTTTTAAAACAGACAAGCTTACTGATTTTATCTATGGTCTCACGATTGTAATATTGCCTATTCTATCAATTATCAGTTCTAGCAACTTTGAAAGCTGAAAGATAATTTTGCTGCTTCTTCCCCCATAAGAAACAAGAGACAGGTAATTTATTCCGAGGCTTTCGTCACGGTCTTAGAAAGTGCTTGTCTTGATCGACCGAATGTGTAATATTTAGGAATTCATCTTAAGAAAATAAAGCTATGGGAAAGACAGGAAGCTATAAAAATTTTGAAACATTACGGCCGGAGTTACTTGAAAGGAAAATAACCGACTTTAGGAATATGGGTTTGGGGAAGATCGTTGTGGTAGCTGACTTTGATGGAACTCTGTCTGTGGCTGCCGGACCGAATAGAAAATACATGACAACTTTTGGTACGGCGAAGCTTCATCTCGGACCAGAACACGAAGCGAGATCTGTCGAATTATATGATTATTATCACCAGTTTGAGTACGCAAGTGATATTCCAGATAGAGAACGAATGAAAAAGATGAGAAGTTGGTGTCAAAGGTCAATGAGCCTGATTGTGGAGTATGGTTTTTCCAGAAAAACGATCAAGAGAATTGTTGAAGAAAGAAATATTATTCCCAGAAAAGGATTGTCTCAGTTCTTTGCCAATCTGGAAAGATACAATGTTCCTACATGGTTAGTTTCAGCGGGGCTAGGAGATATAATTCAGGAATTTATTCTCAGTTATTCAAAGGCATCCAATATACGGATTCACTCCAACTTCTTTGATTTCAATGGGATAGGATTGTCTACTGGGTTTGATAAGGACAGAAATGTTTTTATACATAATAAGCATAAATCACTTAAACAGGAGGATCGATATATCAAAGACACAAGTTCTCGTCCTCTGCTTGTTGTGTTGGGAGATTCCGTTGACGATCTTGAAGTCATTCAAGATCGAAAAAATTGCATAAGTATAGGATTTCTGGAAGACGACATTGAAATGCGTAGAAACGAATTCTTGGAGAACTTCGACTTGGTACTTCAGGGAAGGCAATCCTTTTCTCCAGTATTAGATCTGCTTGCTAGATTTTTGTCCTAGAAATTGATATTTGAGATAACATAGCCTTCGATAGCTTCGCCATTATATGCAGTCCTATGATTGGAAACACTTTTCATCACAATGTCAACCTTTATGTCAGAAAGTTCGGGAACATTACTAAGCTCTGGATTTACTGTAAAGTTGTAATCAAATACATAGCCGCTTGGATCTATAGATACCGTGTAGCCATAGCCATAGTTGCTGTCAGTATAGGTACGATATGGTTTTTTGTGAGGGATTCTGTCTAGATAATTAAAAACAAATAAGGGAATACCGTACATTTCAATAAATTCTATATTTGCCTGGTCCATTACTGCTCCGTATGTGCTGACTGTCCAGCATACACCAGATGCATAATAATAATCACCTTCGGGCTTGGTATATCCTTCGTCTGTTGCCATAGTAAGATAACCATCTTTGATTATTTCGACTCTGTCACCAGGTGAAAGCAGAGGTATACTATTTAGTTCTTTTGCTGCAGCTGCTGCATTTATATGTTTCCCATAGTAGTAATCCTCCGGGTATAGCGGAAGAGAAACGAAACCGCCTCGATAGTCAAGCGTCTGTGGAGTATCTTGATGAGGATTGATTTTCTCCTGTTCTATTTCCGTATCTTTTTCATTCTTTGCTGTCTCTAGATGCGGTTTGGGAGTGACAGTAGTAGGTCCCTCTTTTATCGGCTCGGACTTCTGATATTCATCAAATATCTGGATTTCCTCGTACAGAAAATATGCCAGGTAAAAACCCGTTTCCAGCGCGAGCAGACTCAAGATGATTGTGATAAATACCATGATTTTTCTCATCCCTTTATCCATAACAATGCATGAATAACGTCTAAGTCTTAAAAAAGTGACATGTAGAATACTACCCCGGTAGTAGACAAGTTATCATTTTCGAAGTTCCGAATCAAGCCACCTGTAGCGTTCGGGATTTCTGAAGCTTCTCTCAAAGTATCTTTTGCCCAGGTTTTTATCTACAGCAGAATGCATGTAATTTTCCAGGAAGTTGAGGATCTCTTTCTCATTTGGGGCAGTATTTTCTATCGGCAAATAATTCTTCCCGAGTTTTGTCAAGTCGATTTCTGTCTTTCCGTTCTTATGAAGAATTGTCATCTTTAGAGCCTGTTTTCCGGTTAGAAATGCTTGGATCTCTATGAGGTCGAAAGTTGTTTTAAACCTTCTGGAACTTGTTGCTACAACTCCAAATTCTGTATTGTTGAAGCTGGTCCAGACTCTGATCGAGTCACTCTGACTAGAATAATTTCCAAGGATTTTTACCCCTTGTTGAAGGTCAGATTTAATTTTTGCAATAAGTTTGTCAGATACGCTTTTTTGAAGCTTCATATAAAGCGATTCCTACCGAAACGGCTAGGTTTAATGAATCAACATCATCTGTCTGCGGTATTGTGACTGTCTGGCCAAGTGTCTTTAATGATTCCGGAAGTCCAGGGCCTTCACTTCCAAAAACCAGCGAATAAGGTGATATGAACTTTGTCTTTGTTATCCAGTTTCTGCCATCTGTATAGAATAAGTAGAAGTTGTTTTTTAGCGGTACATTATCGAAACTGTCGAAATACTGAAAATTGACCTTGAAAACTGCACCCATTGAAGCTCTCACAACTTCCGGGTCGAAGATGTCAGCTCCGGGTCGAATTATTCCAACATCTTTCACTCCAAAACCTAGGGATGTTCTCACGATAGTTCCGAGATTTCCTCTATTAGACGGCTTGAAAAGTATGACACTATTTTGGTCTATCTTAAGCCTAGAGCTGTGTTTTTTGAAGATACCGATAACAAAGTTATTCCCTCGTGGAGTCAGGCGTTCGACGACCTGATCATTTACGGAGTACCTTATGTTCTTGTTTTTACAGATATTTTGGATTTCTTTTAATGCTATTGTTTCTTCTGCATTTGAACGCGTAAAAACTTCGATAACTTGTTCGGACTTATTCCGAAGCAACTCCAAAGTTGGAAAGACTCCAAAAGAGTAGGAAAAGGTGAAATTCTTCTTGTACTTTTTATATGCTTTTGACATAGATATAATTATAACACTTTCTTATTTGTTGTAGAACGCGGTCTATCTGTCGATAGACAGGCTTTCAGCTGCATGATAACTGGTCACTTATAGTTGAGGAGTGCAATTCCTCAACAAGGAGACTTAGGATATTTACGCGGATTGGAATCGCATTCTACAGCTCCTTCACTTATTTCCTTAACTAGCATACAATACAGTTATTAAAATTCAGACCATGAATTCTTTTCTTTCTTTCTATCCGAAAGGTTTTGGGGATGTTGTAGAAGATGTCCTTAGTAAAGCACTTCGAGACTTGAAGATCCGGTATAACAAGGACCAACGTATATTGTACGAGACGAATTTCCGGTGGGAGATGATATCGCGTCTCTCTTACTTTGATTCATCATTTCTTTTGATCAAATATTCTGCGAAACCAGAGATGAGAAATTTAGAGCGTTTGTTTAGCTGGGCTCAGAGTAACGAAACCTTTTTCAAGTTTGTCCAGGAATTTGCAAGGGGAAGAGCCTCTTTGCGAATAGTCGATTCAAGCCCAAATTTCTCTAAATCACATTTTCGAAAGATAAAGTTCCAGCTTGAAGAAAAGTTAAAGCGACGATATGGTCTCAAGATTGATCCAGGTCATCCTGACTCAGAGCTTCGATTTATAGAGAAAAGCGACTTTGGATTCATAGGTATCCGAGTGAGCAAACCTCCGCAATATAAACGCCGAAATTTCAAGGACCGGCTGCGTCCCGATATAGCTAGCTTGCTTATAGAGTTATCTGAGCCGCGAAAAACCGATATTTTCCTAGATCCTTTTAGTGGAAGCGGTATCGTTCCGTCACTTCGTGCCAGGTTTTGGCCCTTTAAGAAGGTATATGCGACTGACAGGTACATAGCCAAGACTGAATTTATGCTCGAAAAAGGTGAACGGTCAGTGGTAAAGATCATTCAGGCAGATTATAAGAACCTTGATAAACATTTTAACAATAATGTAAACAAGATAGTGACTGATCCACCTTGGGGAGGCATCGAATCGAATCTAAATATTGAGGCGTTTTATAGAAAGCTCTTCCTCCAATTTAAAAGGGTCTGTTCTAGAAAAGCAGCTATTGTGCTTATCTCGAATCAACTAGAGATTATCTTGGGAATCCTTGAGTATAACAAAGACATTTTCGAGCTTGAGATGAAAATCGATACTGAAGTCTCTGGTAAAGAAGCATATGTCTTTAAGATCCGAAAGCTCATTTAATTAACTAAATAACTTTTTATGTAAAAGCCATGTTCTCTAAATACCGAATTTTAATCTTTTCTGAGAATCCGGATGAGTTGATGAAGTTTTATAGAGATGTCTTAGAGTTAAAACTTGAGGATAAACTGGACATTCCAAATGATTATGGATATATGTTTGAAGTAAACGGAGAGATGAAATTGTGGATAGGCAGGCATTCTGAGGTGAAAGGTAAAAGTAAAGAACCGGTAAGACATATCATCAATCTCTACACCGATGAAGTTCAGAAATGGTATAAAAAAGTAAAGGCCTCCGGAGCAGACATTCTTTGCAAGCCGGAACTTACCCCGTTCGCAACTAGGGATGAGCCTTTTTACGTCAGTACCTTTCTAGACCCGGAAGGCAACTGCTGGCAGTTTATGGGACAGCTTGGAAAATGAAAGATATCCTTAAGTTAGAATTCAATTCAAGTGATTTGTTTCTCTTTGTGATGCCTCATCCGGATGATGAAGCGGTATTTTGTGCCGGGTTTATCAAAAGATTAACAAGGAGTGGAAATCGTGTTAAGGTTATAACTCTGACAAAGGGTGAGAAAAGCACGCATAGATACGGACTTGAAGAAAAAGTTGATCTGGGAGAAGCAAGATCTGTTGAACTAGCAAATGCTTTAGGCATCTTAGGGATCAATGATTCTAAGCTCTTTGATATCCCTGACGGTGAAATTGAGAAACACTACTCTCGGACTAGGGAGATAGTAGAAGAAGAAATTTATAATTTCCAACCGGATTATGTTGTGACACTTGAACCCTCTGGCATCTATGGACATCCGGATCATATAGCTTTATCTGAAATTGTTAAAGACATTGGGGATAAGCTTCCCAACCAATTCAGATTGATATATGCTACAGTAGGCAGTAGATTCCATCCATCAAAGGGGGCAAGCGCAATGGCCGAGAAGAAGGTGGTACCTCTTGAGGCAAGTCACTTTATTTCTCTTCGTCCCAAAGAGGTATACACTAAAGTGAGAGCGCTTTTTGCTCATAAATCACAATTCGGAAAAGGCCTTATATTTAAAATAGTAAAATGGTATCTAAAAGGTCTCTCGACTAGGGAGTACTATTATAAGGTTGAATAAATTTGTGATTTCTGTAAAATAAAGCTTACTTTAGATAAGTCATTACTATGATGAACAAAAAGCAAGAATCTGAGATAGAATCAAAAATAGAATCGGTTATTGAGGATACTGCAAAAAAAGGAGAGAAGTTTTTTGAAAAAGCAATCGGAAGAGTTGTTGGTTTCGTAGTTACTATCATAGTAAATATCGTAATCCTGGTAGTCATCAATTACTACTATGAGAAATTCTCATTTTTGACAACTGAGTTTCCCGAATGGCTTCCATATGCAAATGCTTCGATATTTGCAGCTATAATTGTCCAAGTCTTGATCCTGGTGATTCCAAGTAAAACTATAAAGCCTTTCTTTGAGATTTTTTCAAATATCTTCTCGCTTGTTAGTGTCGTAGCGCTTCGGCTGATCTATCCTTTTGACTGGGCGCAGCTGACTGACGGTAACTGGGCAGATACCGTTGCAAAGATAGGAATGGTTGGAGTGATATTAGCTGTGTTTATAGCGATTATTGCTAATGCTGTGAAGTTCGCGGTAGCTGTACTTGGAGGAAAGAGCGATGAGACAGGAGACGAAGGATGAATAATTAGTAGTTGTTTAACACCTATAAGCTTCTCTTGATAAATTTAGCCTATTTCGTTATTATATATTGTCTCTGCCCGGTACTTAACATTTTTATTACCAATATATGAGTAATAAATCCCTCATTTCTGTGAACGATTCCTTTGGTGCTCATAATTATCATCCGCTTCCGATAGTAATCTCAAAGGCAAAAGATGTCTGGGTATGGGACGTAGAAGGAAACAAATATATGGACATGCTCTCAGCATACTCCGCGCTGAACCAGGGACACCGAAATGAATATATCATCAAGAAAGTGAAAGAACAGTTAAACAAAGTTTCATTGACCTCAAGAGCTTTCCACAATGACAAGCTCCCATTATTTTTAAAAAAAGTGTGTAAATTCTCTGGTTTCGAAATGGCGCTGCCAATGAATACAGGTGCTGAGGCTGTAGAAACAGCACTGAAAATGGCAAGGAAATGGGGTTACTTGAAGAAAAAGGTTGCTGCGGGTAAAGCTCAGATAATTGTTGCTGAAAATAACTTCCATGGCAGAACTATATCTATAATTAGTTTCTCGACAGAAAAACAGTATAGAGACGGCTTTGGTCCATTTACTCCCGGGTTTAAGGTAGTAAAGTACGGGGATGCAGGCGCAATCAAGAAAGCTATAAATAAAAATACTGTTGCAGTGATGCTTGAACCGATTCAGGGGGAAGGTGGGATCATCATACCTCCAAAGGGGTATTTGAAAGAAGTCAGAAAGATTACCAGAGAGAATAAGGTGCTTCTGATGCTTGATGAGATCCAGACCGGCCTTGCACGAACCGGAAAGAACTTTGCTTATGAATGGGAGCAGATAAAACCTGACGTTCTGATATTAGGAAAGGCACTTGGCGGTGGAGTAGTTCCTGTCTCGGTGGTTCTTGCTTCCAGAAGTATCATGAGTGTATACAAACCTGGGGATCATGGATCAACGTTTGGCGGAAACCCATTGGCTTCAGCCGCGGGTATAGCCGCACTTGAGTATATCGAAAAGCATAAACTTGCCGATCGTGCCCAGAAGTTAGGCGAGTATTTTATGAAAGAGCTGAGAAAGATAAAATCAAAGCATATACAAGAAGTAAGAGGACGAGGATTACTCATTGGAATTGAACTCGATACAAAGGCAAGGGATTATGCAGAGAAACTTATGCAGGATGGACTTCTATGTAAGGAAACTCATACTCGTGTACTGAGATTTGCACCGCCACTTGTGATAACGAAAGATGAGATCGACTGGGCTATGAAGCGGATCCAAAAAGTCTTTGAAGAGTAGTACGTATTTCTAAAAGGAACCTGGAGTAATTCAGGTTCCTTTTTTTGCTCTAGGCGTCAAGATAATGTCAAGAATTTGCAATTACCTTATATCTGATCTATGATAACTGGGTCAATTATTTTAGATATTATTTGTATAAAATGCAGAAGAATAGAGTGTTAATTTTAGGTGCTGCTGGCCGCGACTTCCATAATTTTAATACTGTCTATAGAAATGACGAAAACACGGAGGTTGTGGCTTTCACAGCTGCTCAGATACCTGACATTGCTGGACGTAAATACCCTGCAAGCTTAGCGGGTAAGTATTATCCAGATGGAATCGATATTAAGGACGAAGCGGAGCTGACTGGTATTATCAAGAATGAAAAAGTTGACGAGTGCGTGCTGTCTTACAGTGATCTCCGGTATAGTTTTGTGATGCATCTTGCTTCAAAAGTTTTAGCTGCAGGAGCAAAATTCTCAATGCTCGGTGCTGAACCAACAATGATAAAATCATCAAAGCCGGTTATTGCGGTTCTTGCCGTAAGAACAGGCTGCGGTAAAAGCCAGACTTCAAGAAGGGTTTTTGAGATTTTGAAGGAGGCAGGGAAGAAAGTTGTTTCCATAAGACACCCTATGCCTTATGGTGATCTTGCAGAGCAGACGGTGCAGAGATTTGCTGAGCTTAGTGACTTGACAAAGCATAAGTGTACGATAGAAGAGATGGAGGAGTACGAGCCGCATATTGCAATGGGAAGTGTTATCTATGCGGGCGTTGATTATCAGGCAATTCTCGATGAAGCTGAAAAAGAAGCCGATGTAATCATCTGGGATGGCGGCAACAATGATATGTCTTTTTACAAACCGGATCTGACAATTGTAGTAGCAGATCCCCTAAGAGCCGGACATGAAATCAGCTATTATCCTGGGGAAGTGAATTTCAGACTAGCTGATGTTATCATTATAAATAAAGTGGACTCTGCAAAACGGGAAGACATTGAGATGGTTGAGAACAATGCTAAAGAGTACAATCCATCTGCAAAGATTATCAAGGCGGAGTCAGTTGTAACCGTTGAAGATCCTGAGATTATCAAAGGCAAAAGAGTATTAGTGATCGAAGATGGTCCAACTTTGACTCACGGTGAAATGAAGTTAGGAGCAGGAACAGTTGCAGCTGAGAGAAGCGGAGCTTCTGAGATAGTTGATCCAAAAGAATATGCCGTAGGAAAATTGAAGGAAACTTTCGAACACTATCCAGATATTGGGAAAGTACTCCCTGCAATGGGTTATGGTGAACAGCAAATGAAAGATCTTGAAGAAACCATCAACAAGGTCGACTGTGGTGCAGTTGTAATCGGTACACCGATAGATCTAGGGAGATTTATCAAGATCGATAAACCACATACGAGAGTAACATATGAGTTGTCTGCGGAAGCAAAAGAAGAACTGAAGAATATAATTTCGGAAAAGGGTTTGATCTAATTGAATTACCTACTGGTTGCAGAGTGCAACTTTGTGACTAGGGTAGTAGTATTAAGAAGCCAACCTATTATATAAGGCGTTTTTTTCTGTACCACGATTAATGCGATTAACCCTAAATCATTTGCGAAAGCGGATTTATCTACTCAGTACTTTCTGGGTTATAAAGATGTAGAGGAACTTGAAGTTTCGCTTTATGAAGAACGCAAGCTTATTTCTCAAACTGACAAACTTGATCTTTGATTGGCTAAGCAATTTACGTGGAACAAGATTTGATAGAAATATCCGATCGATGATCGCTTCTGTAAGCATTGATAGAGGCTTTGGAAGTGAAAATGCTATCTGGTATGCTCTAAAAAATTCTCTGAAAAATGTTGCCGCAAATAGCACATGATTTGGAGGAAAATCGTTCATAACACAGCTCACGTACTGATTTCGGGACTTATTCGGGTCATAGTATCCGGCTGCAACTGCCATATCAGTTAATTCTGTACCAGGATAAGGGCAGAATATCATAGGGATTGCTTGTGTCGGTTTTATTTCTGCGTTGAATTTCAAGGTCTCAATGAGATTTTCGGGCTTTTCGTGGGGTATTCCAATGATGTTGTATGAGATTGTTTTGATTCCATATTTTCTGCAATTCTTAAAGGCATCTCTCATGATATCGAGAGTCATTCCGCGCTTTAAAATATCATTCAGGATTTTTTGATTTCCGCTTTCAACACCAAAGAATATGAACAAACATCCCATCTCCTTGAGCATTTTTGCTACGTCTTCTGTCAGAAAGTTAGCTCTGAAATTACAGAAGAAAGGTATGTGAATTTCTTTTATGTACTTGGTTCTAAATTCTTTTCTCCACTCAGTATACATAGGCAGAATATCATCCAAAAATTTCAGCCGCTGTACTTCCGGAAAAGCTTTAATCAATCTTTTTAAATATTCGATTGCATTCGCTGCAGATCTGTATCTTACAAATTTGCTACCTTTGGGATAGAGACTGGCATGAAAATTATTCCAGCAGTATGTACATCTATAAGGACAGCCCCGGGTTATGATTGCAAGTGCACTTTTAGATTTTGAACTTAGTAGGTTTTGGAAGTTGAATAGATTGAATTTAGGAAATGGAAGTTCATCCAGGTTTTCAGCTATCGCGCAGGGTTTATTCTTTACAATTTTTTCATCTTCGTTTTTGAACCAGAACGAACTGATCTTCTGATCGCCAAGATCAGGGTATCTTTTCAGAAATTCTTTGAGCGGTAATTCCGCCTCACCGATTACTAGTGAATTTAGACCCCTCCATTTGATCACCTGATCGGGGTAGATGCTAGGATGATAGCTTCCGGCCATCACATGTATCCCTTTTCCGTCCAACCATTTTGCGACTTTTTCACAATACGGAAAAACATCCGTTCTAACGTTCATTCCAACGACATCAGGCTTTATCCTTTCTATTTCGGCTAAGAATTCCTTTTGGGAAACCGGCCTGAGTAAGTGGATCATATCAACTTCCCAGCCCTCTTCTTCTACAACTGCTGCAAGCTGAGCAATACCCTCGTTGTACCAGCCGCCCTTCTCATATATTCTTGTTTTGTTTTTATTTGTATCTACTCGGTATTCAAAATCCGGGTAAACAAATAGATATTTCTTTTTTCTCATCTGATTTCTCACAATTTTAAGAGATTATACTTTAAATTTCCGATTTGCTAAAGTCTATTTTTTATTCTAAAATAATTTATATTTTGAAAGAAATTATGAAAGGAAAACTAGCTGTTACTTTCCCTAGAGATCTGACACGAAAAATTGAAAGGATTCAGAAGCAGATGGATCTCAAAACTCCTGGTGAGGTTATTCTCAAAGCACTATCACTGCTTGAACTTTCCATAGGGAGGAAAGTAGAACTTAGTGATAAAGGCGATACTTTTGAGATAAATTCATTCGAACATCTACGTCAAAGCATAAAGTTTGAAGACGTGGAGGAAAGTAAGAAAGAAGAATAATTGAGTTTAAAATAAATGGAAACAAAAGAAATTGATTTCAAGGGCGACTTCGAACTTGAGGGAAATGTCCATAACATTGAAGATGTGGATTTTGAAAAGGATCTGGATGTTGAGGTGATAGAAGAACTTCCTGACCTGAAGATGGAGGAGCAGATAGAGGTAACTCTCAAGAAGAAGCGCGAGGCAACACGAGAAAGGCTGGCTTATGTATTTGTTATTGGGGTATTCACTCTACTTTTGATTGGTGCAATCTTCGGCTTTGCTTCAAATAAAGATCAGGTGAAAAATATAACAGATCTTCTACTAGCGTTTTCAGGTATTTTGTCCGGTCCGCTTGGATTTATCGTTGGGTATTATTTCAAAAGACAAGAAGACGAAGGAAAATGAAGTTCTTAAAGCTTGACTAATAAATCTCACCAGTCTGTTCTGTTTATATTGTCAACCTGAATAGTATAGTGATATAGATAACAATAAGTAGAAGTAAGCTTTAACCCATTATTTGTTAGAGTTATGAAAAGAATATTACTATCTGTAGTTTTCTTACTTCCCATTTTCTTAATTTTTTCTGTAGGAAAAGTCGATGCCGCCCCTGCTCCTTGGGGAATAGCAATTAAGGAAGAAACAGGTGAGTGCGGAGGCTACTGGTCCGGTGACGAATTTCATTATTATGCTCTACCTTCTGGCTGGGAAGCATATTATCCAGAGTATATAGATGGAACCGCAATAATGGAAACTCCAAAGGGAGACTGCAACTTCGATGCAGGGGAAAAAGCATGCTGTGAGGAATTGGGATTAAGTTATGTGGCAGAAAACGTGGCAATCATAGAAGACGATCCTGGAGATGATATTACTGAGGATAAAATGGGAGGTCTTTACAGCCCTATATTGGCTACAGTAATAGGATTAGCTTGCTGCTTTGTACTGTTTGCGTTTATTGCCATTACGATCTTCTTTGTGGTTAAAAAGAAGAAGGTGTAAAGAGGGGCAAGACCCAATGTTATATTGTTCAACTCAACTCGTTACTGCCAAAGCATATCAGATAATCAACGGATAAACTTAGAGATCCTTGCATCCAATTCTCTAAAACATGTTTCAATTATTTGATCAGAATATCCTGCAATATCACTCCCTTCGTTAGTTTTTAATATAGCATCCAGGAATCCCCAGAGATCATCAAAATATCTAAAAAGCGTATAATACCGGCAAACAGCCTGGTTTATTTGAAAATCCGGAAACTCCTTAAGATATTCTTCGATTACTGTTGATTTCTCTGCAGAGTTCCACAGGTCCCTTTCTCTTGGTGCCATCTTGAATCCATCCCAGTCTACCAAGTGATGTCTACCTTGTTTATCTCTCAAAACATTGATCGGAATATCACCATGAGTTGGTACGAATTCCAAGCTAAGACCTTGGCAAGTTTTAGCAGTTGCGTGATAAAAATCCCAGTATCTTTTTATTCTTTCTTCAGAATCTGATAACTCTGTTTTCATAGTCTGAAATTCTTTGCTTTGAATACGCAAGGCTTTTATTTTTTCCCAAATATCCCAGAAGCTATCTTGGTATGTAGCACTAAAGGATTCTGCTTCAAGAGGAGTAGTTAATTTTCCCTTTAGACCATGAAGTTGTATCACTAGCCGAGCATAATCTTTTGCCGAGACATTTTCTGCAGATTTTTCTTCAATAAAATTAAAAACAATCAGAAATCTATCATTATAGGGAATAAAGAATTTACCCTTTAATGTTTTGATAGGATATATTGCGTATTCAAATCCTATTTGATGAATCTCAAATAGTGCAGGGAGAATATTGGTAGTATTTGTATTTGCAACAATTTTTGCGAAAAAGCTCTTACCTTCAACAGAGTTTATGATAAATGTCTCGCCGACAAAACCTCTTTGAGCAGGTTCAATGTTCTGAATCAAAAAACCGTAATGTTCCGAGATTAATTTTTGTATATGAAGGTGTTTGGTCTCGAGATAGTTGTTCAAGTAAGTATTTATAAGTCAGTAATAAGGTATATTGGGAAATTATAACACAAAAGAATTCTCCTCGGGTGATATTTTGTTGGACTCTCTACGGTAAATAGTCCGCAAACCAAATAATTATCTGATTCAATGTAATAGAAGGTACGACTAGATCTATATGATCAAATCACAAATGTCAGTGCAAATCCCTTTTTGCCTACTCGTCCGGTTCTGCCTACTCGGTGAATATAATCATCATAATTTGCTGGTTCATCGTAATTTATCACATGAGTGATGGCTGGTATATCGAGCCCTCTGGCAGCGACATCAGTCGCAACGAGAATATTTATAACATTGTTTCTAAACTTATTTATAACCTTAGTTCTGATATTCTGGCTTTTATTACCATGTATGGCATCTACCTTGAAGCCTCTGGCATTTAGCTGAACTGACAAATGATCGGTTCCGCGCTTAGTTCTCGAAAAGATCAGTACCTTTTCAAATTCATCTTGCCGAAGCAAATTTTGGAGTTTCTCTATTTTTTCGCTATTTGTTCTTACTTTCACAATATCCTGATCAACATTTTTGGCAGGAGACTGTTTTTCCACTTGGATCCGAACTGGGGAACATAGAAATGAGTTAGCGATAACTTCAACTCTTGGCGACATAGTTGCAGAAAAGAAAAGAGTTTGTCTTTCTCCTTGCAGTTGCGACATGAGTTCTCTAATGTCATGAATAAATCCCATATCGAGCATTCTATCTACCTCATCAAGAACAACATTGTTAAATTGCCCAAGTCGAAGATTTTTTCTCTCTGAGAGATCTTTCAGTCTCCCTGGAGTTCCGACAATAAATTGTGGACCTCTTTGTAGAGACTGAATTTGTCTATACATGCTTGCACCGCCTATGACAACAGCGCTTTGAAGATTTGTGTGAAAAGTCAGTTTGTAGAATTCACCATCGATCTGATTCGCAAGTTCTCTAGTTGGAACGATGATCAGACACTTTTGCGATGGATCCCTCATCGCTTTATTTATCATCGGTACGAGAAATGCCGCAGTTTTACCTGATCCTGTGCTTGCAAGACCCAATACATCTTTTCCGTTTAAAATCTCTGGGATAGCCTGGCTCTGGATCTTGGTTGGAGTGGTATATTCTTGTCTAGAAAGATTAACTTTTAACCGACCATTAATGTTGAAATTCTCAAATTTCTGATTTGTTTCATAGATAGAAGGCATTTCTGTTCCTTCAGCTTTTGCTATGTATTTATCGTGACTTATCTTGTCAAAGCCGAAATTCCGACTTCCTCCGCCTCGATAAGAATTTCTAGGGCGTCTTGAGTAGTACGGGCGTCTTGCCCTCCCGCCATAGTATCTACGATTACCGAAACTTGAAGATCGTGGTCGTGACACAAAATTATTACTTGATTGATTCATAACTGTTCTTTTTATAAATAATTCCCGCTAAGCGGGATAAATTCCTTCAGCCAGAAGCATGGCATTCATCTAGCATCAGTGTCGTTTATACCGAGCAAAGATGCACGAATTACCAGCTATTAACCTGGATTAACAAAATAGATTAGCGAGGGAATAAATTTAGCGAAAGAACATATCAATTATCTACACTCCTGACCTACTTTGAATGAACGGGTATGATTATAGCATGTGTTGAGGTAATTACCTAATTGAAAAGTGTACTCATCGGGAAGATATTACCCACCTAAGACTTGCAAAGGAATGGAGCCAGGTGAGAGAATTGGGTAATACTTTACATTACCAATGTCTCAACCAT
>Ga0180007_10003480_pt1 | contig 17517 bp, 9 predicted proteins | sample MM_PC_MetaG_FD_121122 | JGI IMG/M metagenome (GOLD analysis project Ga0180007, IMG submission 121122) | Groundwater microbial communities from the Aspo Hard Rock Laboratory (HRL) deep subsurface site, Sweden - MM_PC_MetaG | ecosystem: Environmental > Aquatic > Deep subsurface > Groundwater... | reverse complement strand
TATTTAATAACAATCTCTTTTGAGATATTAAAATAATCCATAAGCCACTTGGTGCGATTGATAAAAGTTCTGCGAGAAATTCTAAACTGTGAAATCTCGACACGAATTAGATTAATTCGGTATAACTAACCCCATTTTCTAAAAAGTAGTCAGCCATTTTATTTCTTCGGTGAGCTCGCAGACCACGATGGAGTTTTACTTTTTGTTTGAGGTGGGCGAAGTATCCATCACAGGACAGGAATTTTAGGGGCATTTTCCCAAAGCTGCCAGAAGGTACGTGAGTCGTCTAGAAAAATGAAACAAATGAGACACTATAAAAAGGTGTGCAGGTGAAATAGTTTTTCGTATTTTTATGTAAAATTATTCCAATTTAATTTGTCTAAGATGCCCACCTCTGATCTACGCCAATTTTTTCCCAAGATATTTAAACCGAAGATTTTATTTGGAGTGGGTGGTTTAATTTTAATTTTAGTAGCGATAGGACTGGTTTTATTTTTGATGCGACCTCCAGCCTCCCAATTTAGTTTCGACCAAAATCAAAAAGTTGCCAGTAGTTCTGATCTAAAATTAAGTTTTCCTTTCGCAATGAATCGGAACAGCGTTGAGGAAAATTTAACTATTCCGAGCGGACTCGCTGGTGATTTAAGCTGGCAAAATGATCAAACCTTGGTATTTGATCCAACAGAAAATTTAACTTTTGGTGCAGTTTACAAATTCACCCTCAATAGCCGAGCCTTGCGGCTTGATGGGCAAAGGCTAGGCAAGGCACTGGAATTTAAATTCACAGTTTCGGGTCTGCCGACTCTATCCACTCATGCCCCGGCTGACGGAACTACGGAAATTCCGACGGATGCCGATATTACACTTGTTTTTGACAGACCAATTGTTGCTTTGTCTACCGTTCATTCGAAAGAAAATCCTGAGGATTGGTCAATAACAATCACGCCAGAGATACAAGGTCGTTGGCGCTGGCTTGGCACTACTACTGTGAAATTCGTGCCAAGCGAAGAGCTTCGAGCAGCCACTCGTTACACGGTCTCCGTCCCTGCAGGATTGACGACACTTTCGGGAGAGCAGACAGCCGAGGATTTTAGTTTTAGTTTTGAAACTATTCGCCCACAAGTTATCAGCACCATTCCTCGATCCGCTAGCAGTGAATCCGGTCCCAACAGCAAAGTCGAACTCAGTTTTAATTTACCAATTGATGTTTTGAGCGCTCGTGAAAAAATTACACTACTCCAGAAAGTGGATTATGCTAATACGGCAGAGGATGGAGAGTTTGCGTTAGATATCGAGAGTATCGTTTACGGCGAAAAAGAAGTTGATAAGCAGATGATTACCGATGAAAAAACTATCATTCTGGAGCCGGCTAAGCCGCTCGCATTCAATATAAATTATGCGGTCAAAATAGCCACAGGAATTCGCAGCACGCAGGGCGAGCTTGGCAGCGCGGCGGATTACAATCTAAATTTCAAGACGGCTGGACCGATGCTTATCGAAAAAGGAACTTATTCAAATAATCGTATTAATCTTAGATTTTCTAACGATATAGCAGCGGAGGAGCTGACTGACAAAATCTCGATCACGCCGACAGTTGCGGGTTGGGATGATTTAAAATTCCAGCCCAATAATTGGAACCGGAACGAACTAAATTTTTATGCACAGCTTGCTCCCAGCACGACTTACACTTTGACCGTGGATCAAGATGTTCGCGATCACTGGGGTCAAAATTTACCGGCAGACTACAAACTTACTTTTACAACCAAGCCAGTTGATCCGAGAGTTTTCATCCACTCAGAAGGCGAGTTCGGTATTTTCGAGAGTGCTAAACCGCCGATTTATTATCTAAATGCGGTGAATGTGAGCCGAATGGATGTTGAACTGGCGAAGCTGTCGCTGTCGGAGTTTTTGGAAATTAGAGATAAACGGAATCAAAATTACGAGTTCAATCCAAATTTGAATAGTTATTCTGACTATCAAAAATGGAGCTTTGCGCCACCTAAAAATGAACACGATCAATGGGAATCGATTCCTTTTGATTTGAATGAAAAAACCGGCAGTCCGCTCTCGCCTGGGATTTATGTCTTGACTTTGAAAGCGCCCGAATATCGCAATAAATATGGCGATTACGCGCAAATTATTAATTATCAATATTTCGCGCTAACGAACCTCGGGCTCACGCTGAAATATTCCGGCGGACAAGCACTTGTTTGGGCAATCAATCTCCAAACCGGTGATCCACTCAAAGATGCTCTTGTGAAATTTAACTCTTTAGACGGCGAACAAGTGATCACTGGTCGCACAGATGAGGATGGATTTTTTGAAACCAAACTTGATTTACAAAAATTTGTCACAACCAACAACGAGTATCAGCCTGAATTTTGGGTGACAGCGGAATACGAGAAAGATTTTGCTTTTGTGGGTAGCGATTGGAACAACGGAATTCAACCCTGGAGTTTTGGATTTGGGACGGACTTCCATGGAGCTGATGCTCCGGATTATCAAATGGATTCTTATATTTACACCGAACGACCAGTTTATCGTCCGGGAGATACAGTTTATTTCAAAGGCATTGTCCGTTTGCGCGATTCCGAGGGCGCATTTTACCCTCCCAAAAATAGTCGCCAGGCTCTCGTAAAAATTGAAGATTCAAAAGGAAATGAAATTTACAATAAAACTCTCGACTTCACTGAGTTCGGTAGTTTTTCCGATGAATTGCCGTTGGATGTAGAAGCGGCACTAGGGGGTTACAGCTTGCGAATACAAACCGTGCCAGACAATGATATTGGAAGTAATTACGGATACACAAATTTTTCAGTTTTGGCTTACCGCAAACCTGAGTATCGCGTGGATTTAAGCTCCACGGTAGAGGAGTATTTCGACAAAGACGAAATCAAAGTCGAGGTCGAAGGAGCTTATTATTTCGGTGCTCCATTGAGTAATGCGAAAGTAAACTGGCGAGCGAAAACGACTGATTATTTTTTCAATCAATACACTGACGGCTGGTATTCGTTCGCGCTGGAAGAGGCTTGGTGCTGGTGGGACTGTGAACGTGAATCAAGTTTGCTGTTAGAAGATACGGGTGAACTAGATGAAAGTGGCAGATTTAATTTGGAATTTCCGATTGATCTCGCCGACAAAAGTGTTGGGCAAGTCGTGACGGTCGAGGCAGACATCACCGATCCAAATAACCAAGTCGTCAGCAGTCGTATTTCCGTCCCAGTTCACAAATCTAATGTTTATGTCGGTATTCGTCCGGAAAATTATTCCGTCCAGCCTGGAGAGGATGCTGTTTTAAAAATTGTCGCGGTCACGCCTTCCGGTGAAGTAATCGATGGACAGAAAGTAACAGTTAAACTTTTTTCGAGAGAGTGGAATTCTATTCGTAAAAAAAATGTGGATGGTCGTTATTATTATGACAACGAAGCTAAAGATGCTTTTATAAGCGAAACAACAGTCAAAACAAATTCTGACGGAAAAGCCACAGCGAAACTGAAAGTGCCGTCCGGTGGACAATACCGTGCGGTTGCTACTGCCGAGGATGACAAGGGTCGTGAGTCCAAAGCTGGTACGAGTATTTACGCTTGGTCGCGAACTTATGTGAATTGGCCGCACAAAAATGATGACAAGATCGATGTCATCGCCGACAAACCGGAATATGCCGTCGGAGACACGGCAAAATTACTCGTCAAGTCGCCCTACCAAGGTGAGAATGTGAAAGCTCTCATCACCGTCGAACGCGAGAATGTAATTCGTAAGGAGGTCGTGACGATTGAGAGTAATGCTCAGTCTTTCGAAATTCCGATCACGGAAGATTTGATTCCGAATGCTTATGTTTCGGTTGTTATCATCAAACCGCGAGTCGGCGAGACCTTCAATGAAAATGGACTCGACACCGGAGCGCCGGCTTTCAAAATTGGCTACGCCAAATTACTCATCGAAACGACGCGGAAGGAACTCAATCTTGCACTTACGACTGACAAGCAAAAATACAGTCCTGGTGAAACAGTTCATGTGAGCCTCAAAGCAACCGATTATTCTGGTAAAGCCGTCGAATCTGAGCTTTCGCTCAGCGTAGTAGATATGAGTGTGCTCGCGTTGACTGGATTCGAAATGCCCGATTTGGTAAAGAAATTTTATGCAGAGCGCGGACTGGGGGTCATGACCAGTGAGCTGCTGACTTATCTGATCGAACGCTTCAAGCCGGGATCCAAAGGTGGTGGAGGCGGCGCTGATCCAGAGTCGCAAAAACGCGGTGACTTCCGCGACACGGCTTATTGGAATCCGATAATTGAAACGGACAAAAACGGCGAAGCGAAAGTCGAATTCAAACTGCCGGACAATTTGACGACTTGGAAATTACTGGCGATTGCGGGCACGCGCACGAGTGAATTCGGCGCAGTGGCAGAAGAAATTGTCGAAACTAAAAAGATAATTGTTCGCCCTGTTCGTCCGCGTTTTGCGGTGGTCGGCGATGAAATTGAGCTTGGGGCAATCGTCCATAACTTCCTCGACAAGGAAGCTGAATTCTCAGTTTCTCTGACCGGATCCGGCTTCGAGTCGCGCGGCAAAATCGAGCAAAAAATCAAAGTCCCGATGGGTGAACAAATTAAAATTAATTTCCCAATCACTGTCGGTCGCGTAGAAAATTTAACTCTAAATTTCACAGCGGAAACTGACGGAGCGCGCGATGAAATTGAGGAAACTATTCCGGTTTATGTCTTCGGGGTGCCACAGTCGGTCGCAACATCCGGATTGACCGAAGACAGCGTAACTGAAATTTTGTCAGCGCCTTCTGAAGAGGAAGCTTCTTTTGGAGATTTAAGAATTACGATTTCACCGACATTGGCGACTTATCTACCTGCTGGTCTCGACTATCTCGTGAAGTTTCCCTACGGTTGTGCGGAGCAAACTGTGTCGAGTTTTTTGCCAAATGTAGCTGTCACACAACTGCAAGGTTTTGAGGCATTCAAAATTACAACGGATGAAGAACTAGAAAAAAATATTATCGGCGGGTTGGAAAAACTCTACACATTCCAGCGTGGTGATGGTGGCTTCGGTTACTGGGCTGGCAGTCGCGAAAGCTATCCTTATCTCACGGTCTACATTGTCTTTGCGTTGAATGAAACAAAATCTGCAGGTTATGCCGTCGATGCAAATATAATCAGTCGCGCACGCAATTATCTCAACAGCGTTCTGCGAAATCAAAACTTAAAAGAGCCGCTCGATCTGGCGACTCGCGCTTATATCCTATTTGTATTGTCCGAAGGTGGAAATGTCGATGTCAGTTTGCTGAATAATCTTTACGAACAACGCGAAGACTTACCGCTATTTAGCCGAGCTCAGCTGGCGATGGCTTTGCAAAAATCAGGCTCGCAAGGAAGTTTGGACAAAGCTAAGAAAATGCTCGATGAAATTTTAGGCAGAGTGAAAACGGAAACCCGCGGAGCTCACTTCGAAGAAGATAATTCCGAAGATTTTCGCAGTCTTATGAATACCAATAGCCGCACGACTGCGACTGTTTTGCAGGCACTGATACGCATCGATCCAGAGAATGCGCTTATTCCGCGAGTGGTTCGGTATTCGCTCGCGATTCGCGAAGAGGGGCACTGGGATACGACTCAGTCAACCACAATTTCCATTCTCGCTCTAATTGAATTTCTGAAAAATACGGGCGAGCTGGGTGCGGATATGACTGCAGGAGTGGCAGTTGGCGGCAAACAAGTTTTGGATCACCGTTTCGATCAAACTAATATTTTGACACGAGAAGAAACCAAAATCGCGTTGGCTGAGCTCGCGCGAGGCAAAGATAATGAAATTAAAATTGGTAAAGATGGTGCGGGCCGACTTTATTATGATCTGCTGTTTTCTTATTTTTATACTGCTGATGAGCTACCACCAGCGGAAGAAGGTCTCGGCATCGTTCGCGAACTTCTACCTTTGAAGTCCGATGAATTCGATACTTCACTCACGGAAGCTAAATTGGGCGAGACTTACAAAGTCAAGCTCACGATCACTGTACCGGACGATCGTCACTTCGTGGCGGTGGAGAGTCCGTTGCCAGCCGGCATGGAAGCAATCGATCTGAATCTGAAAACTAGTCAGCAGAGCTTATTCGACGATGCGGTGAACGATTGTAAAAATTCCTGGAGCTATGATTGCTGGCAAAATAATCTTTGGCGTTTCAATCATACTGAACTCCGTGATGACCGAGTTTTCCTTTTTGCCGACTACCTGCCGACGGGAGTTTATGAATACGAATATCTGGTGCGCGCGACGACTCCAGGAAAATTTCGCCTCCGTCCCGCTCGGGTTTGGGAAATGTACTTTCCGGAAACCTTCGGACAAACTGGAGGAAATTGGTTTGAAATTCAAGAATGAAATTAAAAAAAAGATGGATCGCCTTAAGTGTAACGACTGTCTGTGTGGCAGCGTTACTCTTTTGGCCGTTACCAAAAGCACTCACAAATCCCGCTTCCCGTGAGCCCACTCGAATTCTCGATCGCAACGGACAATTACTTTATTCCATTCGCAGCCCGGATTATGGTGCTCAGAACAAAATCACATTCGCAGAAATCCCATCGAAGATTATCGAGGTGCTGATCGCCACCGAAGACCGCACCTTTTACAAACATTTCGGTGTGAGTTTGCGTGGAATTTTGCGAGCAGCCTATTTAAATTTCAAAGCCGATCGAATTGTTTCCGGTGGCAGCACGTTGACGCAGCAACTTGTGCGCAACCGTTTGCAGCCCGCCCACCGCGGATATTGGTACAAACTCCAAGAGGTCTATTTTGCAATGAGGTTGGAGGGAAAATTAAGCAAAGCGGAAATTCTGGAAAGTTATTTAAATACTGTTTACTTCGGTCATCAGGCTTATGGCATCAGCGCAGCAGCAGACATTTATTTCGACAAACAAATCGGCGAACTTAGCCTCGCCGAATCAGCTTTACTAATAGGATTATTGCAATCTCCCGTCAGCCTCGACCCTTTCAGAAACTTCACATCAGCCAAGAAACGGCAACAAGTCGTGCTCTCCGCAATAATCGATGAGGAGAAAATTTCAACAAGTGAATACGAGGACGCGCTCAAAGAGCCGCTGCGAATCGCGAAAGACAAAGTCGAGATTCGTGCGCCGCATTTCGTCAAATGGTTACAACAAAATTATGCCAATGAATTGAAAGTTGGTCCGAATATCAACACCACTCTCGACCTGAATCTCCAAAACGAAATCGAACTCATCATCGCAAATGAACTTTCTAAACTCGCGGAAAAAAATGTCACGAGTGCAGCTGTCGTCGTGCTCGATGTCGAAACTGGCGAACTGTTATCAATGATCGGCTCGGCAGATTATTGGAGTATGGAAAATGATGGACAAGTAAATGTCGCTATTTCCTCGCGCCAGCCTGGCTCGGCTTTGAAGCCATTTACTTACGCGCTCGCTCTCGAAAATGGCGAGACTGCCGCGACCACGATTGCTGACATCGAGACACAATTTTTCACTCAAGAAGGCAATCCCTACATTCCGCGGAATTATGATTACGGCTATCACGGGCTGGTGCGCTACCGCGAGGCACTCGCGAATTCTTACAACATCGCCGCAGTCAAAGTTTTGGAGCTGGTCGGCGTGGAGAGATTATTGAACTTATTGAAATCCGCTGGAATCTCCACCCTCGATCAAGACCCTGAATTTTACGGCTTGGCTCTCACCCTCGGTGACGGAGAAGTGAAGCTTTTGGATTTGGCGCGGGCGTACGGGATTTTCGCGCGCGGCGGCAAGACTTTAAATTTAAAAGTTTTGTCAAATGAGATGAGCACGTCCGGCGAGCAAATTCTCGATGAGCGCGTGGCTTGGCTGATTGCCGACATTCTCGCGGACGAGGATGCCCGCTTACCAGAATTCGGTGCAGACTCGCCCCTCAATTTCGATTTTCCAGTCGCCGCCAAAACCGGCACGACTCGCAATTCTCGCGACAACTGGACCTTCGGTTTCACACCGAATCGGATCGTCGGTGTTTGGGTCGGGAATGCTGACAACTCACCGATGCAGGGAACTTCTGGTGTGACCGGAGCCGGTCCGATTTTTCATGAAGTAATGTTGGCAGCAACCCGCGATTTATCTCCCCGAAATTTTCCGCGACCATCAGGAATCACAAAAACTGAAATCTGTAGTCTGTCCGGCAAGTTGCCGACTGAATATTGTCAGCACACACTCACAGAATTTTTTATCACTGGAACCGAGCCAACCGATTCCGACGACATTTTTCAGCCAATTGAAATCGACACACGCAATGGACTTTTGAGTAATAATTGCCCAGCCGAGGTCATAAAAACAGATATTTTTGCGATTTTTCCACTAGAGCTTCAAAAGTGGGCTCGTGAAAATGGTTGGATCGAGCCACCACGTGATTACTCACCGCTTTGCCAAAATGAGAAATCCAATTCCCTAAAGAGCAAGCTCGAAATTACCAAACCACCTTACGACAGCTTTCAGCTTGACCCACTCGTACCCGATGAAAATGAAAAAATTATTTTTGAGGCACGTGGTAGCCAAAACTTAAGTAAAATTGAGTGGTGGGTAGATGATGAATTTATAGGTATCGGGACTGCGCCCGATTATCGTTTGGAGTGGCAGCCAGAAGTAGGCGAGCATGAAGTTACGGCAAAATCGACTGATGTTTCCAGTAAGGCGGAATTTGAGGTTCTAGAGTGATTTAGCTCGATAACTCGCAGCAGCTCGGCAAAGATTCACGAACAATACTTATATTGCGAAACGGTGCCAAAATTAGGCTTTCGCGGCGATGTCGGTCATATCCATTATCGGTTGCATGATTGCGGCTACGAGTCCGGCCACGAGAGTGCCGATTATCACGATAATTACCGGTTCCATGATTGTGGAAAGATTTTTTACGAAGATTTCCACTTCCTCATCATAAAAGGCTGCCACTTTTTCTGTCACGCTGCCGAGCTGTGCGGTTTGTTCGCCGACTGCAATCATGCTGACCACGAGATCGGGGAAAAGCGGATCTTCATCAATACTCTTGTGAATTGGCACGCCTCGTTCCACATCCGCTTTCACTTCGAGTAGCCGCAAACGATAGACTTCATTTCCCACTGCGTTGGCGGTAATTTCCAGTGCGCGGATGATCGCTACCCCCGAACTTGAAAGTAAAGCGAGCTGCCGCGCGAACGAAGCGAGCGCGGCTTTTTGGTTCAATTGTCCGAAAATCGGAAGATGCAGCATCAGCCGATCCCAACTTAACTTTCCGGTTGGAGTTTTTTTCCAATGACCCACAAAAACAATCACAACTGCAATTGTGATGATGAGCATCAACCAATTCGGAAAAATAAAAGTGGAAGCAATAAACCAATTAGAAGCATTTACCAATATTCTTGTGGCGATTGGCAATTCAGCGCCCGCTCCTTCAAAAAGCTCGCCGAGTTTCGGAATCACCATCGTCATCACTAGAAAAATCGCGCCGGTAAGTACAGTGAGCACCACCAGCGGATAGATCATCGCGGAATGGATTTTTTTCAAGAGTCCAGCTGATTTTTCTGTTTCGGTGGCGAGGCTTACAAGAGTTTTATTTAGCTGCCCGGAAGCCTCACCTGCCTCAATCATTCCGATTTCAGCTTCTATAAAAATTTCGCTGTAATCTCTCAGCGCATCCGAAAAGCGGCTGCCGGTTTCTACTTTTTGAGCCACATCATTGAGCACTAGTCTCAGTTTTGGATTTTCGCTTTGCTTACCTAAAATTTTGAGTGCTTTCACAATCGAAAGTCCCGCGTTGATCATTACCGCGAGGAGTCGGAAAACCACAGCTTTATCTTTTGGTTTGACCTTGGTGTGAACAGCTAGATATTCGTTGATCGAATCAGTAATCCCTTTCAATGCTTGTGGTTTGGTGGAGAGAAATTTTTCGTTGTTCTTTTTCTTTTCTGCAGAAGTATCTTGTCGAGGCGTTGCTGCTTTTTGTTTCTCGTCGGTTTGTTCGAGGCTTACCACGTTCAGATGCTTTTCATTGAAAAGCTTGTCGGCGGCATCCAGCTTGCTGGCGGCGCTAATCGTGCCGGTAATTTCTTTGCCGTTTTTGTCGCGGGCGGTGTAGTCGAATTGCATTTTTGAAGGATTATTTATTAGAAATTTTTTCTATTTCGGAATTCTCTTCATCTTCAGCCTCTTTTTCAGTCGAGCGGGTTACCGAGTAAACTTCTTCGATGGTGGTGATTCCGGCGAGAATTTTTTCTACCCCATCGTGCTCGAGAGTTTTCATTCCCTCCGCGATTGCCTGTTGTTCAAGTTCGAGTGGAGAACTATTTTTGAGGATTAGATTTTTGAGTTGGTTGCTCATTTCGAGGACTTCGTAGATACCGATGCGACCTTTATACCCAGTATCTCCGCAAGCTTCGCAACCCTCGCCAGTGTAGATTTTCAGCGGAATATTCTTTTCTTCGAGTCCCAATTTTTTTCGCTGCGTTGGATTCATCGTTTCGATGGCGCTGCGGAGTTTTTTTTCAATTGCAGGTCTGAGTTCAACTTCCTTTCTGCATTTGTCGCAGATCTTTCTCACTAATCTTTGCGCGATAATCGCATTCACCGTGGCGGTGATGAGGAAGGCCGGCACATCCATGTCGAGCAGGCGGGTGATTGTGGACACGGCCGAATTCGTGTGAATCGTAGAGAGCACGAGATGTCCGGTAAGAGCGGCTTCGATTGCTACTTCGATTGTCTCCCGATCACGAATCTCACCGACCATGATGATATCTGGATCTTGCCGCAACCCGGTTCGCAGCCCGAAGGCAAAAGTATAATCAATCGCGGGATGGACTTGGCTCTGGTTTAATCCATCCATTTGGATTTCCACCGGATCCTCGATGGTCATGATGTTGACCTCGGAAGTATTCAAGATATGAAGGCACGAATAGAGAGTTGTGGTTTTTCCGCTGCCAGTCGGACCGGTCGTGAGGAGGATCCCGTTCGGAGCGGCGATCGCTCTTTTTATAATTTTGAGATTATGAGGTTCAATGCCGAGTTCTTCGAGTTTTGGAATTTTGCGGCTGCGATCCTGTAATCTCATCACAATCTTCTCGCCGTGAACGGTTGGTAATGTAGAGAGGCGGAGATCGAGTTCCTTGCCTTCCGGAGTGGTTACTTGCACGCGACCATCTTGAGGGATTCGGCTTTCGTCGATTTTGAGATTGCCCATTATTTTAATCCGGCTCACGAGAGCGGAATGCAGCGAGGGCGGATATTCCACGATTTGTCGGAGGATGCCGTCGACACGGAAGCGAATACGGACAGTATATTCCGACGGTTCGATGTGAATGTCCGAGCTTTCAATATCGATTGCGCAGTTGACAACATGTTCCGCGATTTGCGGCACGTCACTTGCGATAATTGCGTTCTGGAGTTCGGCAATTTTATCGGCCATTTAATTTTTATTTTACTGCTGCCAAAATTATTAAACTCATTTAGCTTTATTGCTGGCAGCAATCTCTTCCAGAGACGGTAAGCTATAGGCATTTACTGCGAGTTCAACATTGATTTCTTCCGTCATTTCTGTTTTGCTGCCACGATCTTTGATTTTCATACTCACATCTTTCACATCAAGTAGGCGCGTGGCTTCATCGTCATCGGAGTTGATATTGCCAGTTTTTTCGAGGTAACGAAGAAAGGTCATCAATTTTTCTTTCGTTCCGAGCAGCTTGATTTTAATCGGCAAGATAAGATAATCCACATCTTTTATCGAAGTAGCTTTGCCAAAATTTACCGATTCTAAAACAAGCGATTTATCACTGCCGGTTAGTTCGTTGGCTTTTTTCTCCAGTTCGCGGATGATTTTAGTTTCCTCCGTTTTTTCTGGAAGAATGGTCGCAATTATTCTCTGATCGGTTTCCGCGCGGATGCTGTATTTTGCTTTCAAAAGGCGATACTGATCGCGCTCTGATTCGAGTTCGAGCTCGCTGTCAGCAATTTGACTGTCTAATTCAAAGATGTTAGCGTGAGTTTTGATAAGTTTTTGATAATTTGGCCAAGCCATAAAAACCGCGGCGAGCGCCGCGATTATTACGGTGATACCGAGGCGGATGTTGGCCCCTTGGCGTAGTCGGGTGGTGTATTTTGTCATCTGAAAAAAATTATAATTTAATTATTGAGAATTCTTCGCAACGCTTCAAAAACATAGACAGATTCGGAATCATTTTTCGCAGTTAAATGCCAGTCTTCCGTAGTTTCCTCAGCAGTTGTAAGTTCACCCTCGAATTTAAGATTGGAGTCTTTTTTGGTTGCCGAATCATTTGAAAAAGAAAAATCAATTTCTTTGAGCGCTTCGATGTCAATATTCTTTTTGTCTTCCTCTAAGTCCACTTTTTTTACTTTTAACCATTCAGTCTTCTCAATATCGCGCGAATCGACTACAGCCGGATCTTGCAGCGCGAGCTTGATATTTAGCGGAGAGGAGATGCGTCCCTGCCGATCTTCATCTTTCGAAAAAATAAATCCTGAAACATCTTTAAAATACGCGCTGCCCTCGAAAGCATCGATGAGGTCGGCGAGCAGAGTGAAACTTTTTTGATCGTAAGCGGATTCGCCGAGCGCTTGTCCGCGAAGATCAATTTCACCACTTCGTGATTTGCCAGAATAAGAAAGCAAAGTCACGAGTTCGCCATTCGGATCGATATCTCGGCTGGCATCGAGAGGAATTCCTCCAGTGTCGCGCTCGAGATCAGCGCCGAGTCGCGCGATTTTTTCCGCCTGCTCGATTACACTCGACCACACAATTCTCTCTGCTCGTAAATCATTAATCGTGTTAATGCGACCGAGGTTATGCACGATTATTGCTGCGGTCAATAAATCCGAATCATTTTTTTCTTTCTGTGGATTGCCGATGATACGAACTATTTTTTGGAAAATTTTATTTTCGGAAATCTTAGTAATGTCGAGTGCTTGAATTTCGCCGAGAGCAATATCGAAACTATTCGGACGCTGCGGGGAAAGTTTATCTAAACTAGTTTGAAGGTTTGCTACCACTTCTTTCGTAGTCTCGCTCACTTCGTTTGTATCAATTGCCCAAGATTGATTTTTGATATCCGTCACTAAATTTTCGAGATTCGCATTTTTTACGTTCCGCAAGATGTTTTTCGCAGCGGATTGCGCAGCGGCAAAATGAGATTTGAGCACCGCCGAGGGAAAGTTTTTTTCTTGCGGATTAATCGCTGCAAGTTCCGTAAGCAAAGCAGCAAGCTCTTTTTCGATTTCCGGATCGGTTTTAATTTCCTCGCCTAAAATTTTCGCCTCTTCTAAAATTTCAGCAAGAGCGCTGCTGATAAATTCCACACGAATCGCGCGTGTATTTTCGAGACTGCGAATTTCCGCTTCCGAAAGATAAATCACCTCACCATTTGAATTTGTCGTCTTAAGTAACGTTTCTGAGGAATCGTCGCTACTTTCACGCGGAATCACTTGCTCTCCTTCCGGTCTCTCATAATTCAGGATCGGATTTTCGAGATCAAGCGCAAGCACACGGTTTACGAGATTCTCTACTCGCAACAGTTTGCTAAATTTTTTCGTATCGCGATTATCGGTGCGCAACTGCTGAAGCAGTTCGGTTTTGCGGTTAAATTCAGTAATGAGATTTTCTTTCCCAAATTTTGCGTGGAAATAATTGCTTTCGTGGAGCATCGTAAAGAAATAAAGCCATATCCCTGCCACTACGATTATTACAAACCAGAGCAACGTTCGCGCATTTGCGAGCTTCACGCGAGCTTTTTCTTTTTCGACGCTTTCTTTCTCAGGGATTCTTTCGAATGAGAATTGGCTGTTTTTCACTGAGCTGACTTCTTTTTCAGCTTGCCGAACAATCGCGTTTACGAGACAGCTTTCGCTTCCCGCAGCCTGCTTCTCGCTAAGTTTTCTCCAAAACGAGGTTTTTTTAGGCTTTCCAATTGGATCTTTTGAGTCGGTAGGCATGGATAAAAAATTAATTTTTTAGTAATAATTTCTTTTCATTTTAGCATAATTTTGCTTTTAAAACAATGAAACTTTACTGGAATGACAAAGAAGAAAGAATTATACTCTTTTTTTTTGAAAAGTCAAAAGAAAAGTCAAAAATCAGAAAAGTTTTTGGATAAATTTTTTGTGCGGGCAATCTGCCTTTTTGAAGGTTGAATTTTCTGTCCACCTCTCTTAAAATCAGCTCGCCTCGACCTCGAGGTTTTTCTTTTCTCTTTCTTCAATGCTTTTGGATGGCAAACAGCTTTCCGTCGAAATTCTCAATTCGGTGAAGCGGAAGCTCGCGGGCAAAAAGAGGAAGGTCGGTTTGGCGGTGATTCTAGTCGGTGCACATCCTGCGAGTGTCGCATACGTTCGGCAAAAAAAGCTCGCGGCAGAGAAAGTCGGTTTTGCTTTCCACGAGGTGAAATTGCCAATCTCGGTTTCGGAAGCGAGGCTGCTGCGCGCAATTGAAAAATTGAACTGCGACAAAAAAATTCACGGATTTATCGTACAGCTGCCGCTGCCGAAAAAAATTGATACGCGAAAAGTTCTCGCCGCGATTCACCCCGCGAAAGATGTTGACGGTTTTCACCCGCTGAATTTCGGACGCGGATTTTTACAACTGCCCGCGCTGCTGCCCGCTACTCCCGCGGGGATTTTGAAGCTTTTGGATTTTTACAAAATCCCACTAAAAGGGCAGGATGTCTGCGTGGTCGGTCATTCCAACATCGTCGGCAAGCCGCTCGCAATGCTGCTGCTGAATCGCGATGCGACGGTGACAGTCTGCCACGAATTCACGAAAAACTTGAAAGTCCACACAAAATCGGCAGATGTCGTGATTTCGGCGACGGGTGTTCCGAATTTGATTCGGGCTTCGATGTTGAAAAAAGGCTGCGTAGTTGTTGATTGCGGCGGCGTGAAAATTAAAAACAAAATTGTCGGCGATATCGATTTTGATTCTGTAAAAAAAATCGCGCGGGCGATCACTCCTGTTCCCGGCGGGGTGGGTCCGATGACGGTGGCGACTTTGATTGAGAACACTTATTTTGCTTCGCAAAATAATTTTGAATTTTTATAATTTTTAAATAAATCTTAAACCTTAATTTTTGGAAATTAGAAATTATTTAAAATGAATTTAAATCCTGAAAAATGTCGCTTCACTCTCGGAAGAGTTTGGGATGAGGATGAGCCGACTTGTCTTTTTGTGATGTTGAATTCAAGCACTGCCGACGAAAAAAATGATGATCAAACAATTCGAAAATGCAAAAGAATTGCAGAAGTCAATAATTTTGGTTCTTTTCGAGTTGTTAATTTATTCGCGTTTCGCGCGACCAATCCCGCAGGTTTAAATTTGGCGGACAATCCGATTGGGAGCGGAAATGACGAAATTATTTTAAAAGAGGCAAAAAAGAGAAAGAAGAAAGGTGAAAAAATAATCGTTGCGTGGGGCGATGGAGAGAGGGTTGAAGAATTTAAAAAGCGTTCCAAAGAAATTTTGGATCTTTTCAAAAAGGAAGATATCGAAGTTTGCTGTTTGGGAATCACGGCGAGCGGCAATCCGTGCCACCCTTTAAATGTGAGTTGTCAGTCGCCCTTTCCGCTAAAATCTTTTCCAATTTCCAATTTCTAAAATCCAATTTCAAATGTGTGGAGTAATCGGCATCGCGGCGGAACACGAGGTAGTCGGTGAAATTTACGACGGGCTCGCCACGCTGCAACATCGCGGGCAGGACGCGGCGGGGATGATGGTTTTCGATGGGAATCAATTTCACACGAAACGGGGAAACGGGCTTGTTCGCGACGTGATTACTGCTGCCGATATTCCCGGGCTGCGCGGCAAAATCGGTATTGGACACGTTCGCTATCCGACTGCGGGGAGTTATTCTGTTGACGAGGCGCAGCCTTTTTTCGTGAATTCCCCATTCGGACTCGGTCTCGTCCACAACGGTAATCTCACAAATGCTGAAAAATTGCGGAAAGAATTGGCTCGAGAAGGACGGCATCTCAATACCGCGAGCGATTCGGAAGTTTTGTTGAATGTTTTTTCCCGCGAATTACGAAGACAATTAACTCCCGAGACATCTCAGAGGTTAACAGCGAAGAAACTTTTTGCCGCGGCGGAAAAAACCGCGCGGCGAGTCCGTGGCAGTTACGCGGCGGTGATTCTCGTAGCGGAGTACGGAATTCTCGCAATCCGTGATCCGCACGGTTTGCGACCGCTTGCGGTCGGCGTTCGGAAAAATCGGGAACAAAAAGAATTCGCAGTGGCATCGGAAGATCCCGCGCTCACCGCGCTCGGTTTCCATTCGCTCGGAGACGTGCAGCCGGGCGAGGCGGTGTGGCTTTCAGCGGCAGGGAAAATTTTGCGGCGGCAACTTGTTCCGAAGAAGTGGAGTCCTTGCATTTTCGAGTACGTCTATCTCGCGCGACCGGATTCGCAAATCGATGATATCTCTGTTTATCGCTCGCGATTGCGGGCGGGAGAATACCTCGCGGAAGAGATTAAAAAAGCGAAAATCCAAATTGATGTGGTGGTGCCTGTTCCCGATACTTCCCGCACCTCCGCGCTCACGGTCGCCTCGAAATTAAAAGTAAAATATCGCGAAGGTCTCATCAAAAACCGCTACATTGGTCGCACTTTCATCATGCCGACACAGGCGAAGCGGCAGAAATCCATCCGCTGCAAACTCATTCCGCTGCCGCTCGAACTGCGCCGGAAGAATGTTCTCCTCGTCGACGACTCAATCGTGCGGGGGAATACTTCTCGGCAGATTGTCGAGATGGTGCGCGCTGCCGGCGCGAAAAAAGTTTATTTTGCTTCTGCCTCGCCGCCGCTGCGATCGCCGTGTGTTTATGGGGTGGATATGCCGAGCAAAAAAGAATTCATCGCGAACAACCTTTCGATTCCGCAAATTGCCAAGCGGTTGAAAGCGGACGCGGTCTTTTATCTGCCGTTGGCAGATTTGGTAAAATCGTGCGAATTTGGAGGGAAGAAAATTCCCAAATTTTGCACGGCCTGTTTTGATGGAAAGTACCCGACGAAGGAGGTCGATGCGAAATATTTAAAAATAACGGAGAAACAGCGCGACAATTCGCGGGGAGAGGAGCAGGAAGAGCAGATGACGTTACTATGAATTATGAATGCAGTTTTTGGTTCGGGATGCTTGGTTTTTTGGAATTTTTGGTTTGCCGCGTTTCTGGTTGAAATTCCGGAAGTCAACTCGAAGGTTAGTTTAGGCTCTCAGTTTTTCGTGGTTTTTGCTAAAATCCTCTCGCTTTAAATTAAAATCAAATCATGAAAATCCTCCTCATCGGCAACGGTGCGCGCGAGCATGCGCTCGGTGAAGCGATTCTCCGCTCACCGCAAAAGCCTGAGCTCATCGTGCTAGCTGATAAAATCAATCCGGGTTTACAAAGGCTCGCAACGGTGTACGAAAAAGTTGACTCGCTTGCAGACTTAGACGCGCTCAAAAAATTAGTTGAACGCGAGAAGCCAGAATTCGCTGTTATCGGACCGGAAACTCCG
>Ga0180007_10003479_pt1 | contig 17518 bp, 12 predicted proteins | sample MM_PC_MetaG_FD_121122 | JGI IMG/M metagenome (GOLD analysis project Ga0180007, IMG submission 121122) | Groundwater microbial communities from the Aspo Hard Rock Laboratory (HRL) deep subsurface site, Sweden - MM_PC_MetaG | ecosystem: Environmental > Aquatic > Deep subsurface > Groundwater... | reverse complement strand
TTACATGTGTTTCAACCTTGGCTATGGAGAACGATGTTTTTATAACAATGAGGCATTTTACGTCAAGGATTGCGTCGATGTTTTTGATGTTAGGAACTGCGAATTTTGTTACATGCTCTTTGACTGCGGTGGTTGCCATTCATCGTCATTTCTGGAGCATTGCAAGGATTGCTCGGAGTGTCATTTTTCATATGATTGTGCGGGTTGCCAGAATGTTGTCCTATCTTCGGGGCTCAAAAACAAACAATATTATATTCGAGGCAAAAAATACGAAAAAGAAGAATACTTGTAAAAACTAGCCGAGCTCAAAATGAATACTCGCTCGGGTCAGATAAAGTTAAAAGAAGAATTTGAGGACCTCAGAAAGAAAGCCACTCGAAAGTTCAATCATAATCTGAAAAGTGAAAACTGCACGGGCGATTATATTATCGAATCCAAAAACTGCCATGATTGCTTTAATGTTTGTAAAAGCGAGGATTGTGTCAGGGTGGGGAATATTGATGCCGAGGGTAAGGATTGCCGCGATCAAAATTATATTGCCGAATGTGAACTTTGCTATGAGGGCACGAGCATTGCCGGATATCACAATGTGTTGTGCGTTTTTATGGGGTACGGTCAGGACAACTTATATTGCAACTTTTGCGACAACTGCAAGAACTGTTTTGGCTGTGCCGGATTAACCAGAAAAGAATATTGTATCTTTAACAAAGAATATACTAAAGAAGAATATGAAAAGATCGTTCCGAAAATTATTGAAAAAATGCAAGCAGACGGCGAGTGGGGAGAGCTTTTCCCAGCCAGTATTTCAACCTTTGCTTATAACGAATCGGTCGCGCAGGATTATTTTCCGAAGAGCAAAGAGGAAGCAGAAAAGTTCGGATCTTTTTGGCAGGACAAAAATTACGAGAGCGAATTCAACGGCTCAACCTATGAGCCGTTGGATGGCATTGGTGAATATAATGATAACGAGGAACAGGTTGATAAGTTACTGGGCGGCGTAATAAAGTGCGAAAAAACCGGTAAGCCATTTAAAGTCTTGCCGCAAGAGTTGTCGTTCTATCTCAAAAATAATATTCCGATACCGACAGTTCACTACTCAGAGAGATTCAAGGAATTGTTTGCACTTCGTAACCCACGTGTGCTGTACGAACGAAGGTGCGATTGTGTCGAATCCGGTCATGATCATTCCGGCCCATCCTCCGCCGAGGCTACGGGTGGCAGGCGCTGTGAAAATAAATTCCAAACGACGTACGTACCCGACAGACCGGAGAAAGTATACTGTGAAAAATGTTACCAACAAAGTGTAGTATGAAAAATATTTTTCATCCTGAGCAAAGTCGAACGGGTGAGTCGTGCCCCGAAGGGGCCCCCTTGGGGCTATCAAAAAACAGTGTTATGAAATGCAAACAATGCTCTGCTGAATTTACAGAAAGCGAAGCAGAGCAAAAACTTCGAGAAAAGTTAGCTCCGGAAATTAACGGAAAAAAATTTGAATTGCCCGAGCCGGAAATGTGTCCGCTTTGCCGTGAGCAAAATAGAATTGCTTTTCGCAACGAGCGAAAGCTTTACAAAAGACCCTGTGCATTATGCAAGAAAGAAGTTCTTTCTATTTATTCACCCGACAAAGATTATCAAGCTACATGCGGGAAATGTTTTTGGTCGGACAAGTGGGATCCGGTAGATGTCGGGATTGAATATGACGCGAGCAAATCCTTTTTTGTACAGTTTGACGAACTTTTACACAAATCAAAACTTTTAGGACTTTTTGCGGTCAACGTTGAAAATAGCGATTTTGTCAATCAAGAAGAGGACGTCAAAGATTGCTATCTGACAGTCGGAGGGCATTATAACGAATCGTGCTACTACACGACCTATGGTGTCGAGGGGTTTAAAAATATCGACAGTTATTTTGTCTTTAAAAGCCAATATCTTTATGAATGCTTGTTTTGTTTTGACTGTAATAACTCAAAATATCTAGAAAGCTGTGAGAACTGTAACGACTGTTTTTTGTGCGAGAGTTGTGTGGGATGCAATGACTGTATCGGTTGCGTAAATTTGCATCGCAAGCAATATTACTATTTTAATGAAAAGTTGACCAAAGAAGAATACGAAAAGAAAGTCGCAGAAATTTTTGCAACTCGTAAATCTCTAGAAAAAGAAAAAGATAAATTCGCAGAGTTTTCTATGCATCAGCCCAAAAAATTTGCTCGCATGACCAACGTCGAAAATTCGACTGGGGATTATTTAACAAATTGCAAAAATATTCACGAGGGCTATTCAGTCGAAGACTCAGAAAACGGGATCAATCACTATTTAACCGCATATATCAAATATGCGATGGAGCTTTCGTCGGTGGCGTGGGCTGAATTTACCTACGGCGCTATCGGTTCGACAAGGTTAAATAATTGTATCTCGATTAGCCAATGTGTGTCATGCCCGGACTCATATTACTGCTCGAACTGTCAAAACTCCAAAAACCTCTTTGGTTGTGTTGGCCTAGTTCATAAACAATATTGCATTTTGAATAAGCAGTTTACAAAAGAAGAATATTTTAAAAAAGTTGCGCAAATTATTAAGAACATGCAAGAGGCGGGAGAGTGGGGGAGATTCTTTCCGATTTCGATTTCTCCGTTTGGCTACAACGAAACTGTGGCGATGGAATATTTTCCGCTAACGACGGAGGAAGCGAAAAAGAACGGCTGGAAGTGGCAGGACAAAGATTATGGAATTAAATACGACGGGCCGTTTTATGACCCGAAGGAAATTTCCGCTTATGACCCGAAGCAGAATCCTTACGTGCAAAAGGAAATCGACAAGTGCCTGAAAGGAATTTTAAAGTGTGAAATTTCCGGCAAGCCATTTAAAATTATCTCACAGGAGCTTGCCGAGTATGTTCAAAATAATATTCAAATTCCGCGACGTCACCCAGATCAGCGTCATCTCGACCGTCTAGCGAGAATTAACCCCATGAAGCTCTATCACCGCTCTTGTATGAACGAGGGTCCGTCCTTAGGGGCTCTGGGCAAGTGTCAAAATGAATTTGAGACAACTTACGCACCAGACAGATCGGAGAAAGTCTATTGCGAGCCCTGTTATCAAAAATCCATAATCTAAGTTTTAGCTATTTTTGTAGATTTTCTAACTCTGCACTTTTGAGACGATCGTCTCAAAAGTGCAAGAGATTTTAATTGGTGTTATTATCGAAGTATGAGTTCAAAAATTCGTCTCTCACAGCACGAAAAAGAAGTTTTTGTAGAGGTCGCGAGAGCAGTTTTAAAAGGAGTGCTTTTAGGTCTTGCGGTCGGAATTTTTCTGTTTTCGCCCACAGGCCTCTCAAAACTTATTCCTGAATTAATCAAATTGCGTAAAAAATACGGTGATGAAAAAGTTGACAAATCACTTGAAAAAATAATCAAAGATCGATTTGTTCGAATTATCAATCGCAAAGGCAAAACGACTATTAAGATTACACAGAAAGGAAGAGCAAGGCTAGTTGATTACGATATTGATTCTATTTCAATTAAAAAGCATGATTGGGACGGTATATGGAGAATAGTAATTTTTGATATTCCCGAAAAACTTCGATTTGCTAGAACAGTTTTGAGAAACAAATTGATTGAGATCGGTTTTATTAAGTTGCAAAAAAGTGTTTGGGTTTGCCCCTACGAGTGCGAGGATGAGATATCTTTCATAGCTTCAGTTTTCGAAGTCGAGAGGTTTGTTAATTATGCGGAGATTTCAAAGATAGACTGTGAACAATATCTTAGAAATAAATTTGATTTATAATTTCGTCTTAGAATCCTCCCATTGCTAGAACCGAAGAACTGATTTAGTGCTTGCACTTTTGAGACGATCGTCTCAAAAGTGCAGGGATGATTAGAAGTATTTGTTTATCGATGTTTTCATCTAAACTCAAATCTGATCTCGACATCTTTACGTTACATACCTTTTCTGGTTAAATAAGACTATGAAAATTGTTGAGAATTTAGAGAAGAGCACGAAGCTGAAGGGCTATTTAACGCCCTCATTTCAAAAGAGATGGCAGAGGTTTGCCTTTATTGAACAGATGGCGAATGTTGGTATGGAGGTTTTTAGAACTATCAAGGCCAAAAGTAAGCAAGACGAAAAGTCGGCCGAGCTAGCTTTTAAACGAGCCATGGAATTATTCGATCTGACGCTTCAGGATCCTAAGAACGAGAAGAAGTTTGGGGAAGTTGTTAGAGCTCGAGAGTCTTTTGTTGATTTTTTTAAACACGGTATTCAATGTGGCCAAAGCGCTGAATCAATAAACAATTATTTTTATAACTTTAATTATTTAGCAAGAATCGGAGTATAGATGGAAAACAAAATTTGCAAGAAATGTGAAAAACAATACGAGGTAACCGACGACGATTTAGATTTCTACAAACAAATGTCACCGACATTTGACGGAAAAGTTTTTAAAATTCCCGCTCCGACGCTGTGTCCTGATTGTCGAAGGCAAAGAAGGTTTGCGTGGAGAAATATCACTAAAATATATAAAAGAAAATGTGACCTAACTGAGAAGGAGATAATTTCCGGCTACGCTCCGAACTCAAAATACAAAGTTTACGAAACCTCAGAGTGGTGGAGTGATAAATGGGATCCGATGGAATACGGCCAAGAATATGATCCGAGTCGTTCTTTCTTTGAGCAATTGAAGGACCTTGACCTGAAAGTTCCCAAGATGCACGCGGTTGTTGTGGATAACGAAAACAGCCCTTTTACTAATAATGTTACTCGAGCAGTCAATTCCTACTTAATTCAAAATGCTACAAACAACGAAAATTGTATGTTCGGCCAAGGACTCTGGAACAATAAAGATTGTGTTGATTGCTTGAGAATCTATGACTGCGAAGGATGTTATGAATCCTCGATTTGCGAGAAGTGTTACCAATGCCATCACTCGATTAATTCAATCAACTCGCGAGAAAGTTATTTTCTCGATGGTTGCACGGGCTCGGCAAATTGCTTTGCTTGCACGAACTTATCAAATAAACAGTATTGGGTTTATAACAAGCAGTCGACCAAGGAAGAATTCGAAAAAACCCGCGATGAATTTTTGGCCCTTTCTGGTGAGGCCAAAGATCAAAAATTTGCAGAGATTAGAAAATTCCTATCTGAGCAACCAAAGAAATTTGCTCATATTCTAGACTCAGAAGATTCGACAGGGGATCATCTCTATCACAGCAAAAATTTGCAGAAGACTTTCTATGCTAACGGCGACGAAAATTTGAGCTACTGTTCGAATGTCGATAAAGTCAGAAATTCGATGGACTATGACTTCTGGGGAAATGAAACTGAAAACATATTGGATTGTCTCGAGGTTGGTATTAATTCGCAGAATATTGCTTTCAGCCGAAGTGTCTATACTAACTGCTCAAACATCTATTATTCAATCGGGGTCTACAACAGCTGCAGAAATTGCTTTGGAAGTGTGGGCTTAAAGCAAAAAGAATATTGCATTTTAAACAAGCAGTTTACTCGCGATGAGTATGAGAAAAAAGTTGCCGAGATTATTGAGAAAATGATCGCAGACGGTGAGTGGGGTCAGTACTTCCCGATGAGTATGAGTCAGTATGGGTACAACGAAACGATAGCACCGGAATATTATCCACTAACCAAAGAGCAGGCACAGGCGGAAGGAATTAATTGGCAGGACGAAGACTTTGGCTTGAAATATGATGGGCCGTTTTATGAGCCGAAAGAGATCTCTGAGTATGATCCACAGAGAAACGAGAATGCTAAGACCGAACAAGATGCGCTGCTAGCGGGGATTTTGAAATGCGAAGTATCTGGAAAGCCATATAAAATCCAACCGCAGGAACTTCTGTTCTATATTAAAAATAACTTGCAAATCCCTCGACGCCATCCCGATCAGCGTTACGAAGATAGAGTCGCTTTTAGAAACCCCATGTCGCTCTGGCACAGAGATTGTTCCTGTCAGGGTGAGTACCAGCAGCACCAAGGCAAATGTCCGAACGAATTCGAAACGTCTTACGCACCAGATCGACCCGAGAAAGTGTTTTGTGAATCATGCTACCAGGATATTATAAAATAAGAGCATGATTCATCCTGAGCGAACGACAGTGAGTCGAATGGGTGAAAAATGTTACCAACAAATTGTAAAGTAAAAACATTTTTTATTCTGAGTGAGCGAAAGCGAGTCGAATGGGCGAGAGATGCTACCAAAATATAGTTAAGTGACACTAATGTGTCATCCTCGAGCCGAAGTAACTTCGACCTCGGGGATCTAAAGTGAAATATGGAAAACAAAAAATGTAAGCAGTGCGCTGAAGATTTCGTCGTAGAGGACGAAGATTTAGAATTTTACAAAAAAATATCCCCCCAATTTGGGGATAAAACATACTTGTGGCCAGCACCAACCCTATGCCCCAACTGCCGCGCGATGAGAAGACAGGCCTGGCGGAATGAGCGAAATCTTTACAAAACCAAATGCGCGAAATCAGGCAAGGAGATGGTCAGCATATACTCTCCAGACAAAACAGATTATAAAGTATATGAGCTTTCCGAGTGGTGGAAGGATGACTGGGATGCAGCACAGTATGGCAAAGATTATGATCCTGGACAGAGATTATTCACACAACTAGACGAACTACTCAAGGCCGTACCTCGGCTGTCACTGTTTAACACAAAAACCCAAAACTGTGATTACGTAAATTACACCGCCGAGTGCAAGGACTGCTATATGTCATCCGTTATTTATTATGGCTGCGACAAGGTTCATTATTCGTATTTAACCTACAGTTCAAAAAACTGTGTTGATGTCGGTTTTTGTGACAAAGTCGAAAATTGCTACGAACTGGTTAGCAGTAATGACTGCTATGGATGTAAATACTCGAATCGTCTAACAAATTGTCGCGACTGTTATTTTTCACAGGATTTAAATGGGTGTTCTGACTGTATTTTATGCAACAATCTCAACCGGAAACAATATTATATTCGTAACAAATCATATAGCGAGGAAGAATATAAACAGACACTCGCCGAACTCGATCTTTGTTCGCATACTAAAGTTCAGAAACTTCTTGCGGAATACGAAGAAATGAGAAAAAATGCGATAGTAAAATTTGCGAACCTTTTGCAGTGCGAAGATTGCGAGGGAGATAACCTGATAAACTGTAAAAATGTAAAAAAAGCTTTCAGTTCGATTAGAGCAGAAAACAGCCGGTATTGCTTTGACCAAGAGGAAGGCAAGAATATCTACGATAGTGAGGGAGGATCATTTGAATGGGCAATTGAAACTAACCATACCGGCTTTGGATCAAATTTCATCGTAACGTCAGGAGTTTTGAGTTCGAGTAACATGTACTATTGCGAGAATTGCCACAATAGTCGTGACTGTTTTGCCTGCACCGGACTTCGCAATAAACAATATTGCGTTTTAAACAGGCAATATTCAAAAGAAGAATATCAAGGGCTTGTCGGAAAAATAATTGAAAAAATGATAGAGAACGATGAATGGGGTGAGTTTTTTCCGATATCTCTAAGTCCCTTTGGTTATAATGAAACGCTGGCATTTGATTTCTTCCCCAAGACTAAAGAAGAGGCGAGCCTAATTAACGCCAAATGGCAAGATAACGACTACTCACTCAAGTACGACGGGCCGTTCTACGATGTCAAGGATAATATTGAGGAGTACATTACGAGCGAAGAAGAAAGGCAAAAACTATTGTCGGGAATCTTGAAATGCGCAACATCCGGGAAACCGTATAAAATTGTTCCGCAAGAACTTGCATTTTATATCGAGCAAAAAGTACCGATTCCACATAATCACTATGATGTTCGTTATAAAAATAGATTTGGAATGCGAAATCCAAAGGTCTTATATCACAGAGAATGCATGAACGCGGGTTGCGCAAATGAGTTCGAAACTACTTATTCGCCAGACCGATCGGAAAAGGTCTATTGTGAAAAATGTTACCAACAAATCGTAAAGTGAAAACATTTTTCATCCTGAGTACATTCGGCAAGCTCATATACTTTGTCGAATGGGCGAGTCGTGCCCCGAAGGTGCCCCTTTGGGGCTATTGGAAAAGCATTAGTTAAAAAATGAACGCCTCATCGTTGAGGTGTTGGGGGAATGCGATCTAGCTATTTATATTTAAGCAGTTTTATGCTATTCTTTTGTGATCTTCGAACATTACATGAAGGGATTGAGGTTATATGCCCAAAAGACAGCCGAACTACCGTAAGGTGCTGGCGGGGTTGCTCGAGTACATCGCATCGCGACTGATCGTGGTCGAGGACTGCCAGTTTGTTCTTTCCTGCGAGCTCCTGCTCAAACATCCCGTCATCGTTCAGGCGCTTGAGGAATTGGGATGTATCCAGAGGCTCGGGCGTCTAAGCCACAATCTGCCCAGCCCCGATGGGCACTCGTTTGTCTGTGAATGGCAGGAAATGATCGTTCTCAAGTCAAGGATGAGGATGACAGGGAAGATGAAAAGCCCGTGGGGGCGGGTTGTCTGGATGGTCAACACGACGCGCTTCGATCAGGTACTGCCACAGCTTCTCGAAAACGCTCTTCTTCTCGAGAAGATCGAGCGTGCCTTCAAGCGTGGCATGGCAATCAGACAGGTCGGCGAAGACGACCAGCCTATCTCGAGATTGCCCTGGAGGATTGTCCAGGAAGACGATTAACCGCAAAACGAAGATTCACCAGGGGCCCCGACGGGCCCCGTTTTCTTTTTTTCTACTAGACATACATCCTGTTGTCTTCCTGCCACTTGACATCGATCGACGTCAAGTGGCAGATAACAGGAGGTAGAGTTATCCACCTAAGTATAAAAGCTTACTGGCTTATCCCGCCAAGGCGAGATCACGCTGTGCGCTTTATACGGGGCAGGTCCCATAACATTACTAGTTTCTCAATAGGTTTTTGTTCCACCCAAAAACCGCATCCTCTACGCACAGTGCGAAAGTTACGGGGCAAGCAGGTTAAGCAAACTAATTATCAACGGCATTCTTGAGTTATCCACAACCCTGTCAAAATAGACCGAACAGAGTTATATAGAAATGATCATATATAACAAGGTTATATAACTTTTCTGAAAGTTACATAACAGCAGGGTTAGTATTTGACAAGCTTTCTAGAATTTGTTTTTATTATTTAGCAATAACTAATTCGGCGAAACTCAGTCTTTTCCTGAAGATTGAGGGGAAGTGCGGTGAGATTCCGCTACAGTCCCGCTACTGTAATGCCCCAAACTGGTTGAACCATAAGGGGATGAGTCAGAAAACCAGCCGAGTCCGGCTCTTATTTTAAAGGGTTGGATCTACCCGAAGGAGGTATTTTTTATGAGAAAGCTAATATTAGGATCCCTGGTTGGGATTTCTTTATTTTCCGGTATTTTGGGCATCCCCAGGCTTGCAAAATCCGAAAACGATTCTATTGGCAAAGCGCTTCAATATCTTGCAATGCAGCAAAATTCAGACGGGGGATTGCGCGAAAAAGATCAAATTGACTCAGGTGATCTGCAAACCGCTTGGTCAATGATGGCTTTTGCATCAGCCGGAGTTGATCCTAGCTCGGTTAAAAGTCCGCAAAATTCTTTAGTCGATTATGAACTTTCCCGGGCGTGTGACTATATCGCTGATACAGATATTGAACGAGCCGTAATGGCTCTGTCCTCGGCGGGTGTTGATTTATCGGTTTCCGGCTGTGACTTAGAAAACAGACTGATAGGATTGGTTGATCCGGCTTCGGGGAAGATTGGCAATAGCTTGATTAGTACAATCTTCGGTGTCTTTGCTTTGAAGAGCCAGAATCTCGGTATTCCCGATATGACATATGACTACATTGTGTCAGAACAACAACCAAGCGGAGGCTGGGATTCTGGCTGGGGAACGGAATCTAATATTACTGCTCAATCAATTCAATCTTTAGCTATTCTTGCTCCAAATTTTAACGTTGATCCTATAATGAAAGCTAAGGATTATCTAAAGTCTCTCCAGATCGAAGGCGGTGGAATCAAATATTCGGGCGATCCCTGGGTAACTAGTCCCGATGCTTTTTCTGATGCCTATACCCTACAAGCCATTTATTCGCTTGGTGAATCACCGCAAAATGAATTCTGGATGAAAGGCGGTCATTCAGTTCTCGAACATTTGCTTAGCTACCAAAAAGAAGACGGATCGTTTTACTTCTCATCCGATCCTTGGGGCGATTCTACGCCCGTATGGACAACCGCAATTGTTCTACCAAGCCTGAATCAGATGAATTATCCGGTAATTGCTTCTAATTTGCTGCCGTTTGAAGAAGAACCGGAGTTAGCTCCTACGCCTGTTATTTCTCCTTCGCTGAATCCGGCAGCTGAATCTAAAGAACCTGAAACTTTAGCGGGAGAGGTTGTTTTACCAAAAAATGACGTTGAAGAGGTTCGGGTATCGCCTGAAGAAGAAAAAACTTTTGAGGGAAATGCTACTCTCGTTGCTCAAGAATCTGTTGCTGATCAACCGAGCGAGAGCATACAGGAATCTGATTTAGAACCGTCCCCAAAACTTTCAAATATCCTGGGCGAAACAAGTAAAAAAAATAGCAATCCGGATTATATTTACATAGTCTTTGGGTTCATTGCTGGTTGTTTGATTGTAGTTTTATTAAAAAACAAAATGCTATCAATAGCTTTAATTATTTCACTTGCATTATTTGGACGAGTTCACGCTGATTCTGGCAGAGTAGGCTTACTTGTTCGGCATTCAAATGGTGAGATAAAACGTTTTTGTCTTGAGGGCGAAACATTTCCGCTAAAAAGCGAGGATCTTTTTCGTCAAGCCGCCATCCCATTTTCGTTCGATAGGGGATTCTTGGTGAGTCTGGATAATGAGTCGGCCTTGTCTGCTTGGCAGAAAAATGCAAACAGTCATTACTGGTCTCACTGGATTGATCAGGGCGGCGGTTTAACTTATGCTAATTTCGGAGCGCAGAGCAAGCTAATCAAAGGAGGTTTTATTGATGCTTGGCAAATCGGATCGAGTGAAAAATTGCTCGCTGATGTAAAATTTGAAGAAATTTGTCCGGTGAGCTTGTCCCAATTGTCTACTCCTAGCTCACCTGACACAGGGAGTTCCTTGACTGGTGAAAAGATTATCAGTCCAGTTATTAGCCCTGTTTTGACAAAATCCCCACCTATGCAATCTGCCATTGAAGATGAGTTGATAGCTGAAACGCAAAAGACCGCACCTACTGAAGAACAAGATTCGCGCAGTCCGCAAGTTCTTGGCGCAAGCCGCGATCAAAGAAAATCATCTAAACCGCTATTCTTTATTGCCGGTTTTTCCCTCCCGATTATTATTTTCTTTTTAGCCAAGAAATTATTTAAGACAAAGAAACACTAAAATATTTTTTAGTTCTGTGTATTTTGCTATCTTGTTAAAGATTGATAAAATAACTTTATGAAAAGAAAAAGCAAAATAGGAATCGTTATCATCATAGTTTTTGCTCTTGCTGGAGCAGCGGCTTTTTATTTAATCAAGAAGGAAAACAAAAAAGTCGAACCCGACTGCGAGACGGGGGAATCAACAATTTGTGAAGTGGATCTTAAAGGCGGTTCGGAGCCGACAACAACTAAAACAACCGTTGGAAGTTTCGATGACAGGGTTAAAAAGAACAGCTCTCTTTACAAGAATGACAAATTTTCTTTCGAGATGACTTTTGGTTCTATTTGGAACGGTTCAAAAGTCCGTGAAACTGTTCCAAGCGAACCTGCCGAAGGCAAGATTGAATTTTTTCTGCCAACAAAAGACAAAGTTTTCAAAGATGGTCTGGCTCCGGCGATAACGCTTAGAATTTTTAATAAATCCGATTATAAAGAGTCAAATAACGAATCTTTTGAGATGCAGTTGGCTGACAATGGAAAATACGTGGTGGTTTATAAAATTTGGGAAGGAACGCCAAGTGACCTCGTGCAATTTACCGAAAAAGAACTCTCATCGACCGCCGCAACTTTTAAGTTTTTGAATTAAAATTTAAGAATTAATCTTCGAGTGTTCCCGCTAACGTGGGATAATCGAGAAGGTTTAGATCCTGAAACGTATAGATCCTGAAACGAGTTCAGGATGACATGGTGTAGGTTCTCGACGAGCTCGAACAGTAACTTTTATTCTTCGAGAGAGCATGGCGAGTCGAGAAGTTTTAGATTATGAAATTATAGATCCCGCATCAAGTGCGGGATGACAGAATACTTTCAGTTCAGAGCTTGCCCCGAATTTAGTTCGGGGATGATAGAGCGTAGGTTCGTAACTTCGCTCGAACAGTATTTGTTTTTAGTGGTAAAATTAGATTATGGGGAAAGATATTTTTGAGGATATTGTCGAAAGTCCGGCCAAAGCGCTTGATTATTCCCTCGGTAATTCCGAAAAGGTAAAAGATAAGATTCTTGATCAAAGGGGTGTTAAGGGAGCCAAAAAATACTGGGAATTGCTCGGCCCGGGACTGGTTACCGGAGCATCCGATGATGATCCGTCAGGGATTGCTACTTATTCACAGACGGGTGCTAAGTACGGCTTCGGACTTTTATGGCTCTCTATTTTTACTTTTCCGCTGATGGCTGTTGTTCAGGAGATGTGCGGGAGAATTGGGTTGGTGACCGGTCGCGGCTTGGCAGCGAACATCAGAAAGCATTTTCCAAAATACGTAATCTACATTGCTGCCGTACTTTTATTTATTGCCAATACCTTTAATCTCGGGGCAGACCTTGGCGCTATGGCAAAAGCGGTGCAACTTCTTTACCCCCAGATCAAATTTGTTTATCTAGTTGTCGGATTCACTCTTTTTATGCTATTTTTGCAAATCTTTGCTCCGTACGAAAGGTACGCAAAATATCTTAAATGGCTCGCATTGGTTTTGCTTTCATATATTTTCTCGGTTTTAGTAATGAAAGATGTTAACTGGGGTGAGATATTGCACTCGGCCATTACCCCATCGATTGAGTTTTCCCGTGATCAATTGATCCTGATTTGTGCCATACTCGGAACAACTATTTCTCCATATCTTTTCTTTTGGCAAACATCGCAGGAAGTGGAGGAACTGGCCGAGATAAAAATAAAGCAAGGCATAGAAAAAATTCAAGTTAGCAAAAAAATGATCGCCAATATGAGGTTGGATGTTGTCTCGGGAATGTTTTTGTCTAATTTAGTTATGTTCTTTATTATTACGGCTTGTGCAATTACGCTCAATAAAACCGGAATTACTAATATTACTTCAGCGGAGGAGGCGGCCAGAGCCCTGAGGCCTTTGGCTGGTGATACGTCCTATCTTCTTTTTGCGGTTGGAATAATCGGTGTTGGACTTTTGAGTATTCCAATTTTATCCGGCTCGGCCGCTTATGCAGTTTCTGAAAGCTTAAACTGGAAGGGAGGACTTCACAAGAAACTGCGCCACGCCTATTCGTTCTATGGAGTTATGATTTTTTCGATGCTGATCGGTCTTTTAATCAACTTTGTTGGTTTGGATTCCATTAAAGCGTTGATTTACTCTGCAGTATTAAACGGTATGATTGCACCGGTAATCCTGATTATGATTGTAGTTATATCGTCAAGTAAAAAGATTATGGGGAATTTTTCAAATTCCTTAACTTTTAAAATTATAGGGCTTGTTGCAATCGGTATAATGTCAGCGGCAGCGCTTGTGACTATCTATTCGCTCTTTCTTTGAGCCGTAGCAATTTTTGAAACTGCTACCATGTAAGCCGCTTCTCTCATGGTGACTTTCTCTGCTTTGGCAGTTTTTGTGACTTGGTGAAGAGCTTTGCTCATTTTTTCAATTAGATCGTTTTGGGCCTTTTTGTATGGTAATTTAATTCCTTTGACATTTTCCTGCCACTCATAGAAACTGGCTAAAACTCCGCCGGCGTTTGCCAGAATGTCTGGAACAACGATAACCCCATTTTTCTCAAGTATTTTTTCTGCTTCTTCTAGAACCGGATGATTGGCCATCTCGATAATAATTTTAGCTTTAATCTTTGAAGCGTTTTGTTTATTGATTTGTTCGCCGATCGCAGCGGGAATTAAGATATCAACATCTTGATAAAGGACGTTTTCACCGTTAATCTTACTGCAATCATTGGAGGGACCGTGGATTGAACAGACGCATAGGTCGGAAATTTTTTCTCCCGACCAATAACGCTTGTGGGTTTCGTGATAATCGATTCCGTCCTTGTGCAAAATACCGCTAGCGGCATCGGCGATCGCCACAATCTTGAATCCCATGTGGGTCAGGTGATGAGCCAGATGCGAGCCGACATTGCCGAATCCTTGGATTGCTACGGTGGTATCCTGCGGTTTCTTTTTGAGCATCAATTTTGTCACTTCCAGAGTAATCGCGGCGCCTCCGAGTCCGGTTGCTTCATCGCGCACTTTAATCCCACCGTCGTTTAGGGCTTTTCCGGTAATAACTCCGGGAGCTTTTTTACCGACAATTTTTTCATATTCCTCGCGAAACCACTTCATGATTTCGGGATTAGTGTTAACGTCGGGAGCCGGAATATCTTTGTGTTCACCGATTTCTTTATAGATGCTTCTTGCAAAACTTTTGGTTAACCTCTTTAGCTCACCCTTCGAAAGAGTTCCTGGATCAACTGTTACTCCGCCCTTTCCTCCGCCAAACGGAACGTCTATGACGGCGGTTTTCAAGCTCATCAAAGCTGCCAAAATTTTAACTTCGTCCGTTGAAACGTGCTGGTGAAATCGAAGACCGCCCTTGTATGGTCCGCGGGCATTATTGTGCTGAACTCTGATGCCTGAGAAAATCCGCGTCTTGCCATTATCCATTAAAACGGGGAACTTAACCCTGATGATCTTTTTGGGCTTTTTTATTTCATTGATCAAACTCTTTTTGAGTTTTAATCTTTTACCGGTTTTTTCGATGAGTTTCTCGATTTCTTGGTAATTCATTTTATCCCGCCTTGGTTAGTTATATTTCCAATATCTTTATAATAAAGTCGAAAATTATTTTTTCAAGTTATTTTACATATTATGCTAGGATTTTGGTACACCCCCACACCCAACGATGTATATCTAGAGATTACTTGAGTTTTGAGTACTTTAAATAGCTGAAGAGGTTTGTTTGATATTAGTTGGGTGTGGGGGTAAAATATAGTCAATGAGGGAAAAAGATATTACCCCAAGGGGAAAGGGTCTTGGAATAACTGTTTTTTTGGGATTGTTTTTAGTAACCGTTTTTTTACTTTTTAGACTCACCGATTTTGCTAGTGCCGCTTCCGATGTAACCTTAACGGGTTCGGCGTTTTCCGATACTGACGCTGAAGATACCTTTCAAGCCAGTCAATGGGTAATTCGAGACTCCGGAGGGACCGTTTACGACCAGGTTGCGGGGGCAGTTACATCTATTTCTGTTCCCGGAGCAACTTTTACTTCCGGAACAACTTACTACTGGAAAGTTCGTTACCAAGATCAGCACGATGTTTGGAGTTTGTACTCGGATGAAAACTCATTCGTTTATGGCGGAGGAACGCCAACTGTAACGCCTACGCCTTCTTCAACAACAACTGTAACTTCAACACCATCTTCAACTCCAACCCCTTCGGCAACATCTACGTTTTGTCAGCCTGGAGAATACGAGTGGTTTTGCGGCGAAGAATCTTGTTTTTGCGGCGATCCGCAACTAAGGAATGCGATTTATGTGCCATAGCCAAAGACAAAAAATTTATATGAATATATCAAATCTAATTATAAGGAAAAGAATAAATAGAATTGTCTCTTTGGGAGTGTTCTGTATTTTACTTTTTCTCGGTGCTGGAAAAGCCAAGGCGGTAAGCTATCCAGACTTTAGGTCGTTGGAAATTAAGGAATACAATACTATCAGTGATGATAATGGTGAACGAAGGATTGTACAATTTTACCCGAATGTTCTCAGCAATATTTCCTTGTCTCAACCAGTTGGTGTTGCTGGTTTTAACTATCCAGACCCTACGTATTGGGGATGGGTTAACTGTCCCAATACAAGTTTGGATTCTACTTCTTGCGGAACCAGTCCTGACCCAGGTTTGTATTATTCTCCTTCTTCTTACGCAAAGGTTGGATCTGAACATTCATACACTGGCTTTCTGGCCGGAAGGTACTCCGCAGGGACATACACAAATAAAATTTGCTTAAGCTGGGTTAAACAGGGATATTCAACTCCGCTAACAGAAGTAAATAGTACAATGATCGCTTGTAAGCTAGCTACATTCACAATTTGCCCAACTACACTTAAGCTTTCACTGGACGGCTCTTGTCCGACATCAACCGCAACGGTTGGACCTTCCGTTACTCCAACTCCTACTAACTCTCCATCACTCTCCGCACTCATCACCGGTGGTTCCGGCGGAGTTGTACCATACTACACTTGGTATAAAGGATACGCCACAAGTGCAAATAATACTGGTAATTATAATTATCATTTTTACTGCGACAGGTCTGATTCGGGCATAAATACGAATAATCCCACCCCGTTTGAAACTATGCTTAATCGCATTCAGTCTTATGTGACTATGGACAAAATATGCTCTTATACGAGTCCGGGCACTTATACGTCCAAGGTTATTATCAATCAAGGCAATCTCACTATTGAAAACAGGATGAATATAACCGTTACCGAGCCTCCTACGGTGATAACGCCGAACCTTACTCTTAATCCAAATCCCTCCGATACTTCGAGGCAAGTCACTCTCTCGGCGACTGGCAGTACAAACAATATTACAAATTCAATAAATTATTCTTTCTGGTGGAATTGCGCTTCCAATGCGACAAGTTATGCTCAAACTGTACAAGAATGCGGTGATCCAGCAGATCAAACAAAAGGTGCAAAATTTGATAATCTACCTGCGTCAACAGTTACAAAATCAATTCAACATCTTTACGATAAAGAGGGTACTTATAACCCGAAAGTCGTTATTGAACAGGGCAACGCCAGCGCCTCAAAGAGCGCTTCATTGCAGGTTAATAAATATGTGGCGCCTGTTACTCTAACTCCAGCACCCTCACCTGACTCTGATCTAGTTGGTGGTTTGAGAGGTTGTTACTACAACGGTAAATCCTTCGATACATATATTGGAACGAGATCAGAGAATATCAACTTCCTATGGGGTATCGGGCGACCGCTTACCAATGTTGGCGACATTGATAATTTCTCAGCTAGATGGGAAGGAGTGGTAGTACCCAAATATTCAGAGAACTATACCTTCAAGATCGATTACAATGATGCTGCCCGACTGTGGATTGATGGCAGGGAATATGTTAACGATTGGGCTGATCACGCATCCTCGCAGAGTAAGGAAGCCCAGATAACACTTCAGGCAGGCGTTCCAGTCTCAATAAAGTTAGAATACTATGAAGCAACTGACATTGCGGATATTCACCTCTACTGGAAGAGCCAGAGCCAACCTGTAGAAATCGTGCCTCTAAGCAACTTAAAGCATGATAAGAATCTTCAATGTGCACCAAGCTTAGATACTACGGCATCCCTTCCCGATCCCAACCT
>Ga0180007_10003478_pt1 | contig 17520 bp, 15 predicted proteins | sample MM_PC_MetaG_FD_121122 | JGI IMG/M metagenome (GOLD analysis project Ga0180007, IMG submission 121122) | Groundwater microbial communities from the Aspo Hard Rock Laboratory (HRL) deep subsurface site, Sweden - MM_PC_MetaG | ecosystem: Environmental > Aquatic > Deep subsurface > Groundwater... | reverse complement strand
CTCTACCACGATCAACCTGCCTCGAGCCACACCCTCATTCAGGTAGTCCAGACCTTCCGGGGTATTTCCACTGAGGAGCTCCGCGCCATGCTCCAGGACGCTCAGGATGCCCGTAGCGGCACCACGTTGGCGCTGGAGGCCCCTGTAGTCGAGGGTGAGTACCTAGACATGGGTGAGCCTACAACCGACGATGAGGGGGAGGCACCGTAGCTATGGTTAGCTTGCTAGTTGACATAACTATTATAGTGCGAACCACAGCGGCAAAATCTTCGATAAGAGTTGAATCTTAAGAGAAGATAAGATAAAGAACCATAGACCTGTAACGGTTAGGAGTCCCCTTCCTACGGGGATGCCGCCGAGATGCGACCCGGCGGGCGGGGACTTGCGTATTATGAGGAATCATTGAGTAAGCGACCAAAACTAGGAGGTTTCCATGCGAATAGAGATAGAGCGTGACGTTTCGTTGCGCGCAGTGTCATTCTGGTTCATCAAAAGTATGCCTGGGGAGCGGGAGATAATAGCGGAGCCTGTGGAGTTAGTATGGAGAGAGGTATCGGACACAGGGCAGGAGATAAGTCCGACTTTAACTTTGCCATACCGAGAGGCACGGTCATTTATGGAGGGCATGATAAAGGCATTAGAGGCTCATGGGGTGGAGACAGAGAGTCGGAGTTACGAACGGGGGCAGTTGGAGGCACAGGGAAGACACCTAGGGGACTTACGATCGATGTTGGACTTAAAATAAGCGACTGAGTTTAGGAGTCCCTTTCTGGTGGTGGGGGCATGGGAGAAGGGGGTTGAGGGGAGAAAAGGCGTGGGGAAAGGGTAGTAGGGGCGCAAAAATTTAGGGGGGTAGAACAATGGGGCGATTCGAGTTTCGGTGTCCGGTATGTGGGAGGGTAGAGGAAGTGAGGGCATTTCGTTTTGGGGATGTGCCTGTTCCGCCACCTTGTTTTTGCATAAAGGATTCCGATGTATATCCACCGACAATTATGGTACGGGTATGGAGTCCATTCGTATTCAGGATGAGTTAAGGATGAAGAAGATGTTTGAGTTAGCGCCATCGGAATATCCACCGTGGATAGAAGTGACTCCTAGCTTGAAGGCATATGCGGAGATAATAATGGAGATGGAGAAGGATGGGATAGAAGAGATAATAAAGTTTGGGGAATGGACACAGCGAGAAAAAGTGATAGATATAAGCAATCTGAGTGAGGGAAAGGACTGGGACGAATAGATGGCGGTAGTGGTCAAAGAGAAGGAAGTGCGGACATGCACAAATCTAATGGTCGGTTTAGGTGGATGCGTAAGTATGGGGAAGGTTGCCTTTATGCTGACCTGATTCCTTACGATAAGACACTTCAGATACGTGGTTTAGCGATTTCTATTTTAAGTGAACGGGAGCAGTTAGTATTAACATGGCGTTATGGGTTGGATGGTCGTCAGCCACAGACCCTTCGAGAGATCGGGCGGAGATTAGATTTAACTGGTGAGCGGATACGAATGATTCAGGCAAAGGCACTTCGTACATTAGGAGAAAGAAAACGGGAGAAGAAAACCTGATGGCAGTAGCGGTCAAAGAGCGTGTAGGGAAGAAGAGAGTCAGCCAGGAGACGCGGATAGCGGCTTTAGCGTATGTGCTGGCGTCGCGGAGTTTCGAGGACTTTCTTGACCACGTATGGATCATGGAGCCGCCGCCTGGGGGAGGGCGGATAAAGTTTGTGAAATGGTCGCACCTGATGGAAATGGCAAAGAAGCTGGTGATAAACCGGCTTCTCATTATTTTGAAGGCACGTCAGATCGGGTTTTCGTGGTTAGTGGCAGCGTATGTAGCATGGACGATATTATTCAAAGAGGGTGCGGTAGTATTGATGCTATCGAAGGGGCAGGACGAGGCGCGGACGATACTAGGGAAGGTGCGGTTCGTGCTAAGGAACCTACCGGAGGGATGGTTACCGGCATTGGGGGTTGACAGCAGGGGAGAGATCACGATACCGAGCATGAACAGCAAGGTAACGGCGCTACCGGCGACGGAGGATGCTGGGCGGTCGGAGACAGCGACGTTGGTAATACAGGACGAGGCGGACTTCCACGAGTATCTGGACACCAACTACGCAGCGGTAAAGCCTACTATAGATGCTGGCGGGCAGATGGTGATGGGGAGCACGAGCAACAAGCGGAAGATGACCTCGTTGTTCAAGGACCTATATCGGCGGGCGAAGGCAAAGGAGTCGGGTGAGGGCTGGGTCCACATCTTCTTTCCGTGGCATGTTAGGCCAGAGCGGGATGTGGAGTGGTACGAGCGAACGAAGGCGGATGTACCTGCCACGGATGATATGTCGCCTGAGCTGTATATGGAGCAGGAATACCCCAACTCCGAGGATGAAGCTCTGGCACCGTCACGGGTGCTGGCGGCCTTCGACCACGATGTACTAAAGCAGATGGAGGCGGACGCACGGGAGCCGATGCGGATAATGGATGGGGTGGTGCGGATATACCGTGGCTGGCAGATCGGTAGTCGGTATGCGTGCGGTACCGACACCTCCCACGGCGTGGGTCAAGACTTCTCGGCCTCGGTAGTGGTGGATGTGCAAAGCGGGTACGTCTGCGCGGATATTCTCTCGAATACGCTACCGCCAGAAGAACTGGCCTGGCACACAATGGAGATGCTGAAAGTCTACAAGAATCCGCTGTGGGCGGTCGAGGACAACGATTGGGGCATCGTCGCTATCAAAGCAGCTCAGCGCGAGAGGTATCCGAGACTCTATAAACGGAAGACCTCGCGGCACGGTGCCGATAAAGTCGGCTGGCATACCGATACGCGCAGCCGGTATACACTATGGGGTGAGTTGATCGAGGCGACCAATGCGGGGTTGATAGTCGTGCCGAATAGCAAGGGATTGAGCCAGTTCTACTCCGTAATACGTAACCCCAACCAGGATGGTAGAATAGAGGCAATGGAGGGGGCGCACGACGACTACCCAATGGCGGTAGCGATAGCGTGGCAGATGCGGAAGCACGCCTATGCGGGTGTAACGGGCGGGAAGATAATACAGATGCCGAAGATGTGGTAGGAGAAGAAATGACCACTGACACGATAACCCTCACGCAGGTTTACCCAGAACGTAAACCCAACTTGACAACAATGGCCGAACTTCCCCCCATTCCGATGTTCCCTCAGTATTCATTCTACTTGGATGTCGATGATGTGATGATTGTCACCAACCTAGCCGAAAAATATAAGCGCCAGAATGATCTATCTGTCGAACGAGTCCAAGAAATGTTTGGTGCTATTCTGCGCTATCCTGTGGATAAGTGGGAAATAGAGCGGGATGTGGCGCTGAGAGAGACGGAAATTATAGGAGTAATTCATTTGCTAAAAGAACCAGGGGGCTAATATGCCGCAGGAAGAGAAACAACCTGACGCCGGTTACATCGAGGACTACGCCACTCACTACTCCAAAATATGGGCCAACACCCACCTATCGTGGAAAGAGCGTGATGCGTTGTATCATCGCACCTACCCAATGTGGGATGAGGGCCTGAACCGCCCGACCTACCGGCCCTCGACACCCACCAACGTCATCGACCACGCAGCCGACACCCAACTTGCCTTTGAGCCGAGACTGAGACGAGAACCTACAGGCGAGGGCGATCCTAACAAGGAAGCCGCCGATAGGGTGGAAAAGGGACTCGGCGCGATCATGGCTGATTCCGCCCTCAAAGAGCCTATACTACCGTGGAAGCAGATCGGGCGTCATCTTCTTCACTACGGTTACGCCCCCGTCGAAGGGCCAATGCTAGACTATACCGCCCGCCCCGTGGCTCCCAAACGCACCAAAAGCATGGATGACGACGAATACAAAGCGGCACTCTCACTCTACAAGTCCCAGCAACGCAACTGGAATCCCATACGCTACCGCGCTATCAACCCGGGTCGGGTGTTGCTCGATCCCTACGAGAAGGAACCTTCTTTTGCAATAAAGCGCAGTAAAGAGACTATCAAACGGCTACAAGAGCGGTCGTGGGCGAAGAAAGAGGCAACGAAAACCAAGACAGCACGGGACGCTCGGCCCATTGTTAACCTGTTCGAGAATCCGAAACAGAAGAAAGACTTCGAGACCGAGGAGTTAATAGACTACTGGACTCCACAGTGGCATATTGTCAAGATACGTGGTGTGACCGATGTGTTATGGACCGAACGGAACGTCTGGGGCTTTGTACCCTACTGTCACGCCTTTGCGGGTTTCGGTATGGAACCATCCGACCTCGACGAACTCGACCCGAAATACCTCGCCGCTGGACTGCTGACTCCTATCGACGACTCCATAATCCTGCAAGCTCAGAGAATGGCAGCGGATCACAACCTGGCGATGCGCGTGTCATTTGCCCAACTTATTACGGAAGGGGAACCTTCCGAGTTGGCTTTGCAACTGGCTCGTGACGGCATTATACAGGGCGATAAAGAGGGGTTTGGCGTGCTACCTACCCCGCAGGTGCAGTCGTGGATGTTGGAGGTCGGTAAGGGAGTGGATGCCGATATTGAGCGTGGCTCCTACACTCAGGCGCTAGCGGGCGTCCGACAGGAAGGTGTTGTCACCGTTGGTCAGGAAGCTATTCTCACCAGCGCCGCCCGGAAGAAATTTGCCGCACCCGCCATTCAACTCCAGAACCTCGCTACCCTCACGGCATCGCGGATACTCAGGCTGGTGGACGTGTTGGACGATATCACCAAGGACTTCGAGGGTATCGGCGCCGATGGGTTGGTGCTCAAACCCTCTGACATCAAGCACAACTACAACGTGAAGGCGACCTTCGAGGTGTTAGACCCTGTGCTAGAAATGCAGAGGCGGCAGTTGGGTATGCAGGAATACGGCGCAAAACTGATAAGTTGGGAGACTTATCAGGAGGAATACGCACGAAGAGCGGATATCAGTCAGGAACGAAATCGTCTTCTGTACGATAGGGTGCGGGAGAATCCTGATGTGCTGGCGAAGTTATCGAACGAGGCGGCTAAACAAATGGGAATGGCGGATGAATTCGCTGGTGCTATGGTAGAGAAAGAACCAGGGCCGGAGACGCCAGGCAGAGTAGATAGCAGACGCCAACCGACACCCGAAGCGCCGCAGGTGGTCGAGAACAAGATGCGGCAGATGCTGACGCCGGAAGTCTCCAATCAGCCCAGAGTAGCAGGGGTGATCTAAGATGCGCATGTCAGATGGTACGAGAGTTATATTGGACTTGCTGGAAGAGTACCGTGGACTGCGGAAGTTGAACCTGAATAAGCAACCGACGCCGCTCATGTCGAACGTACCGAAGCGGGAGCAACCGACGAATCCTGTGCGGGAATGGTATAAGCGTCGGGGGATCAGAATAGGATAGCAAGATGGGAACACCAATACCAGGAAGTCCTGAATGGTTTGAGCAGGAATATCAGCGCATAGCCGATGCCCTCAACCGCCTAGTCGGGGAAGCATCAAGAGAACCAATCGTTCCAACGGCGGAAAAGTTGCGCAAGGCTATTTCCGCTGTTGGCGTTCTTGCCGCAAATCCTGAGTCAAAGATTGATCCAGGTACAATGGCGGTATTCCAGGCAAAAGACCTTAATCTTGATCCCGTTGTGTTACTGGAATACGCCGAGAAGTATGCGGCGGCGGCGCCAGCGCAACGCTATCAGGTCTCTATTTCGCTGGCATCGGAGGCGTATGAAGACCCATCAATAATGATGGCTCCCATATCTGAGAAGAAAACATACGATGCCGCTGATGCCCGCGTTATAGTTGGCGAGATGGTTGATGAGGCAGCAAGTGTTCTGGGCGTGATGGGACTGCTAACTGGCGTGAGTCCCAATGATATGAAATCCCTCATTTCGGGCAGTTTCCTAGAAAGCCGCACCGATTGGGATGATATATCTGTTGACCCTGCTGATGGTACGATGAGGCTCGTGTGGGAAACAGAGGTTATGCGCTATACTCGCAGGCGCGACCAGGAGGCCAACGAATATCCATTCGCAGTCAGGCGCAAAGACCAAATACGGGATATAGCTACCGCGATGGTGGAACGTTCAGCGGGAATGGATGTCCCACTGATGACGCCTCGCATGGTGGAAGTTATAGCCGAACCCGATCTTGGCACAGCAGACGAACTTCGTGATGCAGCGGCGTGGCTTGAAACTCTTTATCCTGAGAACACGCCGATTACCGATACGCCGCTTTATACGCTCTTGGGGCAGTCCCTAGCTACTGGGGAGGGGCCAAGACTACTTCAGGGCGATATTAATACCTACCTGCAAGGCAAAGCCGTCGAAGATATCACTAGCGGACAGACTCTTGTGCAGCCAATTGGTGGCACGGCACAGGAGCAGCAGGCAGCGGCCTATCAGCGGTCGGTGTATGACGCCTTTCGCGTGGTTGGTGGCAAAGAGCCGAATATAAAAGAGAAGATAACCGCTCTTGCCCCACAGGGACTTATCACAAGTACTGATCCAGATGTGAATAAAGCAGCAAACAATGTCCTGAATAGAATTGTTGCTGCTACCAATGACACTAGGAATGCTATTGTTGGCAATGAACCTTGGAAGGCGGGCAGTTTACAACTTGGCGCTGAACTTGCCGAGGCGGTAATACCGCTACTTTCGGCGGATGTGTTTGGGGCAGAAGTAGAGCAAGAACGCCTGACCTTAAAGGCGAAGAAGGAAACTGATAGGGTTTCATCCGCTAGTATTGCGCGAGATGTACTGGATGCAAATGGGCTACAAGAGAGTGACCTTACCTCTAGCGATCTCAGGACTGTTATTGCATGGGTGCAGGCATATGGTGGGAAGTTTGCACAGGGTGAAGAAACAGCAAGCGAACTGGTAGGGCAAAATAGAGATGCTTTTTTAGCCAACAAGCAAGCGGAGGAAGCTGCGAAGAAACTACCTACCACTTTTGCGGAAGCCGAGGCTGAAGTTAAAGAGGCGATGCTATGGAGGGGCCTTTCCGACGAGGCTTACACGTCTGAAAGGATAACTGAGTTGGCGCGGCGAGTACTAACGGAAGGAATGGGGGTACTTGATGAGATAAAGTATCCTGCGGGCACATCTATCGCGGCTCAGAAAGCCTCTCAGTATTATCTTGATGAGGCTGAGGAACAGCGATACATAAAGGGCAGTGATGATGTAAAGATAGATATTCTTCGCAGAGTTGGTATGTCCATACCAGTTGGAGAGTTTGAGACAGACTTCCGCAAGTTTGCCCTTCCTGGTATTACGGAGGGTATCAAAGCGCGTATCCGTTCTGGTGCTCCCGTTCGGCCCTTCGGGCAGACTGTAGACGAGGTGCTGGGCTTCCCTACCCCACAACCCGTCTTGGATGTTCCGCCACAACGCCCATACGAAGACCGCGAGGAATATGAGATGCGGTTACGCCGGGAGTATCCTGCCGTGGCTGAACAGATACGGACGCAACAGGAGACGGCAGCGGCGCGAAAACAGCAGTTGGCAACCGAGACACCGAGGGGAAGACTGTTGCGGCGTTTAGGTGAGTATGCAGAGGGTGTTGGTTTGAAGTCCATAGCCGGAGAGAGTGTGGCAAACCAGTTCACCTATCCTGTCACGCAGGCGGTGCAGACAAGTTTGTTTCCACCAGCATTACCGCCAGGGATTCTAGGACCGCTTCATGAGTACGGTATTCCAGCGCCAGGCGAGTTGGGATACAATCCATATTTCCCTTCAAGCTATACTAAGCCTGCTCATTGGGCGAAACTCGGTCAGGTGCTACCGGAGGGTGAGGCGCTGAAGACCATCGGCCAGATGGCGTACCAGGACGAGCCTTTCATGGAGTATCTGCAAGGCATCGACCCGCAACTAGAGCAGGAATACGGAGCGCTCAGACCTACGGGCGGTACTGTGCAGACCTATGAGCCTGCCGAATCCGCTGGTATTCTTGAAGCGGCGAGAATACTAAGCGATCCCACAGCGCCAGGGCATGAAGAGGCGCTCAGGCAATTTCGTGGATGGACACAAGAAGAACAGGTGGCATTTCAGAGGAAGGTTAAAGAATACAAGGAAGGTTTGAAACCCATAGGCACACCGCCGAAACCCGTAGGCACCTTTGCTGAGTATCTTGGTTCGCAGGAAGAAAGACTTCGGAACCAGTATTACCAGACACCCGAAGGTTTCCAGGAATACCAGAAACAGCAGAAGGCGCAGGCAACAGCGGCGACTCAGACAGAGCAGACTCGCTTACAGGGCATCGAAACTGCTGAGTACGAGCGTCGTCAGAAACTACGGAAGCCGCGCACTATCTACCAACCACTAGGGGTGAGGTAGCATGGCAGACCCAGCAGAAATTAAAGCCGCAATGGGTGGGGCAGTAGCCGTGACTCCCACGCCGACTCCTGTTACTACTCCTACCCCTACTCCAGTATTGGAGCCTATTCAGGCTCCTACTACGGCCACTGTGCCATCCCTATCCATACTCACGGATAGGACAGGGGCAATTGGCAATATCGCAAGGTTGATGGAGTTGTCATCAGCTAAAGCTGGACTGCAAGCCGACGAAACTCGCCGCAAGTTGGCAGAAGGCAAATTGCAACCCATCGGGGAACCTGATCCGTATGGTTTTCGCTTGAACCCAGATACATTCAATTTGAGCCGTCTTGGTGAAAGAAAACCGACCACGGGGATACTATCCGCACCGGAGAGGATGCTAGAACCAGTAACTTCTAAGGGTATAACCACTCCCGCACTTCCACCTGGACCGCTTCCGACAGAACAGCAATTCCTTCCCGGTGAGCGCCAGTATCTAACTGCTATTCGCTACACCTTTGCTGGTGCAGATGCGGTGATACGCGAGTTGGAGGCGTTTGGCGAGGTGACGGCCCTCGGCATCGCTAACTTGCTGCCCGATGGCTGGCAGACGGATGCGTCCTTGATGCGGGAAAGACGCGGTGGTGAGATTATCTCCGAGACGATCAAGGAGATAGTGGATCGTCCAATTGATAGCTACTGGACACTGGGCAAGGCAATGTTTGAATTGTCAGAGGAGTTGCGTGAGAGGCCCCGAGTGGAGCAGCTGGGGCTCTTGACTATCTCCGATCCGTTTATTGTGCGGTCGGTACTCAAGAACACCATCAAGATAGCCCCTCGCTTTGGTGAGGCAGCAGAGTTGGTATACCGGAATCTTCAGCGAGAGGTTCTACTGCGGCAATCTACGGCATCTGGCAGATTTGCGGCATCGCTGGGAGGTACGGTGCCGGAACACATGGGTATAGTGCCGAGTCGTTTTCAACCGATGCCTCGACCTGTAATGGAGGCAGGGTATCTCCCCATTCAGTATCGGAACCTAGCAACAGAACCTTTGCCGACAGTGGTGAAGCAAGTGGGTTATCATGCACCTGGAACAGCCACGGGGACACGGTTTGTAGGTTCTATGCGAGACTTCGAGAGTGTGATGGGGGAGGTGGTTCACACTGATTCTGATGTGGTGAAGTGGTTGGCAAAGGTTACTGGCATCAATCCGTCCGTTGCCGCCAAGTCGCCAGTCGCCAAGGCCGTTATTGCATACCAGCGCCAATCCATTGCTGCCGAAGAGTTGGTTGAGGTAGCTGTGTCTGCTGCCGTAGACTCCCATGCACAGCGGTATCTGGGCAGGTTTGGGGACGTACTGCCCATCAACCGTGAGGGGTTTTACGGTACAACGGGCAAACGGTGGGAAGATGTATTCAGTCAGCCGCAGTTGCATGATCTGACATCAGCACAGCGTTCTCTCATTGATGACTATGTTCGGACTATCCAGGAGGCCGAAGCCACACGAGTATCGTATGGGTTGAAGGCGAGGGGTGTGAACAGGGATGGGTGGTTTTATGTTCCTCGGCAGGTAGAGGGCATTCGTGGTATAGAGCTACGAAGACCATCCAGCCCTGGTTTGGAACGCTTCTATGATGAGGCTACGGAGGGTGCTGCCAGAGGTGTAAACTACTCCCGCGATCCAAGGGCCAACCTTCACCTTCACTTACGTCAAGCGTTTAATGAGATAGTCAATAAGCAACTCTCCGATGCGACAGAACCGTTCTCCATCACTTACAAGCAACTGGTGAAGGAGCCGGTGGTCAACCGTCTTACCTCGGCAATTAAAAACCTACGGGGTGCAGAGACGGCAGCTAGGCGCAGGGTGCAAGTCGAAGCTAAGGCTGCCGGGAAAGCGTGGATGCCATCAACCTACAAGCGCAAGGTGCTTCAAGACCCCGATGTTATCAGTGCGAAAGTTAACTACGATGCGTCTAAGAAAGCCTACTCAAAGGCGATGGAAGCGGCCAGGAAAGCAGAGATAGCGCCTGGTGAGTTGTTTGGTCGCGCAGGGGAGACCATTCCTATTGACCTCTGGCGCAACCGCTTCTTCATGCGTGAAGACGCCGAGGCTTTGGTGGGAACCTTGGGCAAATTCGGAGGTAGAGAACAAGCACCGAACATTATTCTGCGTGGAGTAGAAACGATAGCCAACCAAATTCGTTTTCTCGCTACCGTTGGCGACCTTGCGATGCCCTTTATTCAAGGGCTTCCTGTGCTAGCGCGTGATCCTGTGGTGTGGGCAAGGATGACGGGTAGGCATTACCAGGCATTCCTAGACCCTACTGTGCAGGCAAGACTTATCCGAGAGAACCTCGATGAGTTCCAGTGGCTTGCCAAGCACGCAGTTACCATAGGCGACCCTGAATTTTTCGCAGCGCTGCGTCCAGGCCAAGGCATTCCCTTTGGTAGGTTGCTGGAATTTCTACCGAGGGGTGACGAGGCGAGGAATGTAGCAAGGCTGGCAGGCAGGCAGACCTTCGGGCGTTTTCAGGCGACCTACAACACGGGCTTGGGTATATCCCGTGCGTATTTACTTAAGGCCCTTCGTAAGACATGGGACGGCACCGATGCGGAGCTTGCTGCGCTACTCAGGAATATGACTGGTGGTTTGGACTCCCGCGCTTTGGGGGTTGGTCCATCCCGAAGGGCGCTAGAGTCTGTTTATTTGGCAATGTCGCCTAGGCTACTCAGGTCAACGGTTGCGCTAATGTCCGATGCGGTGAGAGCGATGGCTGCACTGCCCCGTGGGGCAGTGCCCACGGCGCGACAGGTGGAGTCATTCAGGGTAATGGCTAACTATCTTGCTGGCGTTCATGGGATATATGTGGTGAGCGGTTTGGCCTTGGGCAAAGACTGGGACGAGATCAAAGAGGGATTGAACCCACTGAATGGCAAGAAGTATCTGTCCCACAACATCAATGGAAGTTGGGTAGGAGTTGGCGGGCAAATACGGGCGATAACCCAGTTTATGACTAGAATGACATCGGTATTGACGGAGGCGGAATCAGTGGGCAACTTGATTAAAGCAGACCCGTTTGAAAATCCCATCATATCCTTTTACTACTCCCGTGGTGCGCCTGGCTTGAATGTTGTAGGAACGGTGGTTGAAGGCATTACTGGCCTTGACATGCGACCCTACGAGAATATCGACTCCTTGCCTGACATCTTCACAAACTTGGGCAAGGATGCTCTCCCATTCACCCTGCAAGGCATCATGGAAGGCGAGGGGGCATTGTCATCGCTGGCTGGTTTTGTGGGCGCTCGAACGTCACCAGGCACTCCCGCCGAGGAGCGCGACGCGGCTAGAGCATCCGTCATGGATAGGGATAAGAGTGATCTACTGACCATGATGGAGATACGAGGAACCAACGATGCCGAGAGGGAGGCACTTGCCAAGGGGGACTTCCAGAACGTGGGGGTCGATGTACGGGCGAAGGTGGACGAAGACCCCGTAGTGAGGGGCAGGATAGATGCGCTGGCGGAGACTCAACGGGAGAAGCAAATACCCTATCGGACTTATAAGGATGAGCGAGACGCACTCATCACGAAGTACTCCACAAGGATTACAGAGGCTGCTGAGAGATACGGTCCGGGGGAAAGGTTTACGGAAGTCTATACAACCCAAGCAAAACTTCGCCATGAGGCATTGGCACAGCACCGTGAGGACAACGCAGAGAAATTAGAATTCCTTGAGGAGTTAGATCCCTCTGTGTCTAGGTTCGATACGGCACTGGAACGCTACTACGAATTGCAGGCCGATCCTCTGGTGATTAACGGTGTTGAACAGGCCGCCCTCAATGATCCCGGCACCGGTGAATTCAACTACGATGAGTCTGATCGTCGGAAACTCATCCTTGAGAGAGAATACGGCCAAAGTACGGTGCGCGCCATCCAAGAACACGTACACCGCGAAGACCCGCAATTGGTGAAGGATCGCAGGGATGACCTAGACTACATGCGGGACTATTTTGAGACCACGCAGAGATCTGCTGAGTCTATGGGCATCTTACCGCTCTGCCAAGAGTACCTGCAATTAAAACCTATTTTTCGACGCAATTTTCTTGATGTAAACCCTGATCTGGAATTCGCGTTTAGTATCGCTGCTGACGAAAAAGAGTTGATGCGTGATTCAGACCCAGAGTTGCGTAGACGGCTTATCAAGTGGGACTACTGGACACCTGGTGGCGGAACCGCTGCTGAGTTTGAGGCGATAACCGAGTTGGAAGAGGCAGGGATAACCCGATGATACGCTGCCCAGAGTGCGATAAGTTACTGGCCGAGGCCCTGATGGGTAGGTTGTGGGTGACGTGTCCACGGTGCAAGACCGCTATCTTGTACGAGGACAACGGGAAACGCCCGCTAGTCATTAAACTTGACAGGGCGCGTGTTCCGGTGTAATACTTGCGGTAATTGAATAGTCGTGTCGAAGTGCGCGAGTCGCCTTGTAATGAGGCGACTCTTTTTTTGTGGTAAGGCCGGTAACTCCGGCAAGCCATAGGAGGTAGGCGATGGTCTCGGAAGTAGACGTGAAGGAGGGCCAGTTAGCACCGGCGTTGGAGCAACTCCCGACTACGGAGGATGCACAGATAGCGCCCGAAGTTGCTGGAGAGCCTGAACAGATACAGGATGCGACACCTGAAGTAACAGACTGGAAGGCAGAGGCAGAGCGATACAGGTTAGAGAGAGAAGAACGTGATCGCAAAATTGCCAAGCTGGAGAATGATCTTCGATCCAAGTCAACCTACAAACTCAAACAGGATGAGCGGGATGACACGTTACTTAGTGTCAAGGCCCAACTGGATGCCCACACTAAAGCATTATCGGCAGTTGTCAACCGCTTGGCTTCTGGCGAGACTGAAGGTATAGATGAGGAAATTCGAGGAATACAGGCAGAGGTTACAAGGAATACCAGTGTAGCCAAGGAGCATGAACTGCTCGGCGTGATTATAGGTCAAGCTAGAGATGCCTGCTTAGACGAGAGTGGCAACCCATTGCTTGATCTAGAAAATGCCCCTGAACTTGAGGAGGTTCGCCGCGCACTGAACTCTCAAATTGATAAGGCACGAAGTGGCGAGAGGTTGGATTTGGGCGTGGCCTATGCTCAGATTCCGTTGGTTTATCAGATCGCCACAAGGAAGGAACGCATGGAAAGCGCAAAGCGACTAGCCGAGGCGCGAAAGGCAGAGAGAGAAGCCAAGAAGGAAGCCCTCGATGCGGCGGGCATAGGCGATCTGAGTCCGGGCGGCGGTGGTCCATCGAGTTCCGCAAACGTGACGACAGAAAACATTGACGTTCTGTACGTGAAGAATCCAGAGAAGTATGAGGATCAGTACAGAACATTTCTAAATACGGGTAGGGTCTAGGAGGGCGAAATGCCAATAACGACTACAGCACTTATTACGAATCTACAGGAGAAGGTCATCGGACCTGCCCGCATGACACTGAAGGACGATGTTCTGGCGATCAAGGACTCGTTCGAGGTGGTACGTGGCGAGGCGGGTATGGATGACACGTACAACTCACCCAAGTTGCCAGGGGTAACGGCTTTCGGTCTGGTCGAGGGCCTTGACATGGTAACGCAGTCCCTAACGGACAGCAGTGTGGCGGTCTCTGCTACCGAGGTGGGCGTCAGCGTCGAGTTGACCAACAAGATGCTGAGGACGTTACCGCAGAAGCGCGACGACTTTCTGCGGAAGGCCGGCGTAGCGATGGCCTCGGCTGTCAACGTCAAGCAGGAGCAGGACTACGCCACGATGATTGACGGCTTTGGCAACGTCGTGGGTTTGGATGGCTCATCGGGCACCATTGGACAACTTGGCGCTGGATTGGCGCAGTTGAGCGCGAATAGTGAGCCGGTTAACGAGGTCATGCTGAGAGATGTGTCGGCGGTTGTTCATCCCTACACATGGAACGATATTCGGCTGCAACTCTTCCCCACTGGTTCGGGCACGTCTCACGCTCCCGACACGGCGCAGGTGAACGAGGCCAACAAGCGGACGTTCAGCAACTTCCGACCTGTGGGTGACTACTTTGGGACACCCATTAAACTATCCACCAACCTCGTGACCTCGTCCAGCAACGTGCGGAATGGCATCTTCTACAAGGGCGCTGGACTCATCTACGAGTTCATGCCGGTTGACCTGGCGGTGGACGACAGCGACAAGTCCATGCGTTCCGTAGAGCTGGACATGGTCATAGACTACGGATACGGTGAGATTACAGACGGCTTCGGCAGGGAATGGGCAACAGATATAACTGCGCCCACAAGTTGACCCCCGACAAACTAAGTGATACCATACACCTGTAATAAATACAGGGGGTATGGAATGGGAATCGGGATATGCCGAACATGCGGGGTGGAGTTTGAGAGAAATGGTCGCGGGCCATACAAATACTGCGAGGCTCATCGGGTCAGTGATAAAGAACGCAGAGCGAGAGCACAACGGGAACTTAGAACACGACACAGGGAAGCAAAGTCGCCGGTCAAGTGTCGTGAGTGCGGCGTGGATTTCATGGCGATGCGGTCGGATGCTAGGTGGTGTCCCAACTGTAGAGTTGAAAAAAACAAGCTCAAGGCGGAAAGGTATGAGCAGCGCCAACGCGGTATCCGCCAGTGGGACTGCGTGGTTTGTGGCAAGGAAGTATCTAGGCGTTCTCAGCGATGCAGGACTTGTTCTGATAAGACCCGTAGTGGAGAGGGTAGTGCCAATTGGAGGGGTGGGCGCACAAAGAAAAACGGATACATATACATCCGAGTTGAGGGGAAGGGGCCATACCAGTCTGAGCACCTCTTGGTTTGGGAAAAGGCCAACGGGAAACCATTGCCGAAGGGGTGGGTTATTCACCATCTCAACGGTGTTAAAGACGATAACCGGCCAGAGAATCTGTTGGGGCTCCCTTCAAACCAACATCATACCCATCCCCGTGAAACTTTGCGCCCTTATGAACGGCGCATCAAAAAACTTGAAGAGGAAATTGGCGTTCTCCGCGAGTTAAGGTTGAATATCTAGTGGAAGTTCTAGTACCTAAATACAGGCGCGACCCGAACGAGAAGGTGGAGAGCATCTACTCAGGGATAGCGCCTGGGAACCGGACGGTAACGGTGACACGGAAGCCGTCCGCTGACCGCAACAGCATGGAGTCCACGAAGGTCTACGGGCCTGGACTGGCACGGGGCGAAGGCGGTCGAATAGGGGTACTGGTACTAGGCGGGATGGAGACATCCCTAGATGAGATGGAGTACATCCTGGAGGCGAAGCGGCAGAAGAAGTTCGTACCGCGACGCAGTGCAGGTCAGATAGCCGAGATGTGTCGGATGCTGATAGAGCGGCGAAACGACCTGATAAAGCATCTCAGGAAGAATCCATCGGAGATACCGACGAAGCGGCGAGTAAGAATACACCTGCCGGTTGGGTACAGGATGGTTCCAACATCCGAGCCTGGCCTACGGATAAGGGAGAGGATTTAATGCCACGGGTATTGGCAGAAAACGAAGTAGACCTGGAGCAAGAGGCGGTTGACGCCGTTCTAACGCAAGCAGAGGAAGAGGCGGCTGAGGCGGCAACGAGGTTGCTGGCTGCTGACGAGAGAGTGCCTGACCTGACGGATGGGGGTGTTGTCGGTGGTGCGAAGTTATCACCACGGCAGCAGGGGCGGAAGGTGCCACAGGGAAGGCCAGCAGCGCGGAGAGCTTGGACGTGGAACGGCTCGGATACGCTTCTACCTTTGGCATGGAACCCAGATGGAACCATGCACGATGGGGCGAGGCGTTATCTCCTGAAGAAGCACTGCACTTGCTGTGGATTTAGTGGCTTCCGCGGTATCCAGTGTCCAGCGTGCGTGAAAAACTCCTGTAGTGGTTGTAATTCCAGCACCGTGAGGGGAAAGATAATCCCCAACTTCTATCTAAGGAAAGAGGATGTCCCTTTCCCGCAGCGGATATACGGCAACATAGACTGCTTTCTGGAAGGCTGTCCACGTCACGGTAGTCTGGGATTCAAGACTGAGCAGGACATGCGAATGCACGCTCGAACGCGACACAAAATGGAGTATCAGTCGTATCTTGAGGAAAGAGCCTCTGGCGGTGGCGGTGGTGTAAGCCTGGCCGCTGTCGAAAAGCGGTTGTCAGACCTTGAGGCAATCGAGGAGCGACTGCGGGTACAAGCGGAAGCGGAAGACGAGAAGAAGCGTTTGAATCAGGAAAGAATGGCTAAGGTTAGAGGTGCACGAGGGAACAAACGCAGCAGGAAAAACTAACCTGTCCATCCATTAGCTTAAACGAAGGAGACAGACAATGCCTGGGACTTATTTCGGACCATTTGACGAACAGTACAGCGACTATGCCCACGGGGGCAACGCCAACCTTGGGCGGTTCCCGCTGGGTCACACACTCATCCTGCCGGATGACAGGGAGTACAAATTCACCCTGAACGACGGCACGGTGGAGGTTGCGGGTAATCTCTATCAGGGAGTAGCGCCTGTAGCGGGACATATGGACGTGTTCGCTACGGCGGCAGCGGCGATTGGCGCCACGGCCATCAGTGCCACCATGACGGCAACTGCGGCTGCTATCGACATCTACTCTGAGGGGGTTGTCCATACCAACGACGCGACTGGCGAGGGCTACTCCTTCCGCATCAGGCGGGCCATGACCGCTGGTGACGCACACGCGGCGGCTGCTTCGACTGGCACCCTCACGGTGAACCTGGAGATAGGCGAGTCGTTACAGGTTGCCCTCGACACCACGTCTAAAGTGAGCTTTGCTCGCAACCGCTACCACGCGGTGACAATCCACGCGTCGCCTCCCACTGCTCGGTTGGCCGGTGTGTCCCCTGGAGTGGCGGCAGCCAGCCGGTTCTACTGGAGCCAGGTGAAGGGCTATTCGGCGGTGCTATGCAACTTGACGCTGCTAGCGGGTTTGCCCGTGGCGCCCGACCTTGCAACAGACGGGGCGGTAACAAGCTACAAGAGGACCCTCACTCCGTCTGGCACGACTGCGTTACTCCTCACTAACAATATGGCGGTGCTGTACCTGACTGACCAAGACGGAACTACTACGGGGTTGGGTGTGGTGACTACGACCACAAGGACAGCGGCTGTGGCAGACGTAACCGGAGGGATTGCGGGCAATTCGCCGCCCATCGGTATCTGCGTCAAGGCCAATGCCTCCACGGACTACGCCCTGATCG
>Ga0180007_10003477_pt1 | contig 17525 bp, 8 predicted proteins | sample MM_PC_MetaG_FD_121122 | JGI IMG/M metagenome (GOLD analysis project Ga0180007, IMG submission 121122) | Groundwater microbial communities from the Aspo Hard Rock Laboratory (HRL) deep subsurface site, Sweden - MM_PC_MetaG | ecosystem: Environmental > Aquatic > Deep subsurface > Groundwater... | reverse complement strand
CGGAAATCTGAATCACCGGAAGGACTCTTTATACAGCCAAAAGCCTGCAAAAGGCATTATTTTTTTACAGAAAAATCCGTCAAGCCGAAATTGGCTAAAGCCTGAAAACCTAAATAAATACCAGTCTTTATATTGCCTTTTCCGCTTATTTTTGCTATAATATACAGATTGAATAAAGATAAATGGATAAAGAGAAAGTCTTACAGCTAGCAAAAACGGCACTTACCTGGGTTCAGGCTTACTGGCTGATGGCAGTGATTGCGCTTGCCATTATTTTTTACATCATTCCACTTATCATTCGCATAGCCCGCTTTATTTTTGTGCATTTCATGGCCAAAAAGCTGGTTTACATGAAAATTGAGCTCCCCCGCAGTGATTCCAAGATGGACCAGGAAAAGCGAACAGAAAAAGATTTTAAAGAAAAGGTGGCCATCATGTCTCAGCTTTACAGGGCGCTTTATGAAATTCGTGAGCTAAACCTCTGGAACCTGATCAAAACCAAAATCTGGCAAGCCGACAACATTTCTTTCGAGCTTTTTGTCGAAAATCAGCAGCTTTCCTTTTATGTAGTTGTTCACGAAAAGTATAAAAACATCATCGAAAAGCAAATCACTACTTTTTACAACGACGCGGACGTAAAGATTTCCACCAAGCCCTACGATCTTTTCACGAAAGGGAAAAGTATCAAGGCCTACTTCATGTTTACCAAAAAGGACTATTGGTTTCCGGTGAACACCTTTAAAAACATGGAGCAGGATCCGCTCAACGACATCACCAACGTTTTCTCTAAGCTGGAGCCCAACGAAAAAGCCGCGATTCAGATCATTGCTAATCCCGTTGCCGATACTTCATGGAATAAGATGACCGAACAAATGGGCACCTTGCTTTTCAAAAACAAGCCCCTGCCTATCAAAATCCCAATTCCCGTTCTCGGCCCAATTTTCGCTTTCTTTATCAATGCCTTTCGTGGGGCTGGAGGAGGCGGCAAGACCAATGCGCCGGGCGCCTCCAGCGGTGATGCTTATATCCGTATGCTGCAGCCAAAAGAAGAGGCCTTTAAGCGTATTGGTGAGAAAGCCGGTCAAGTCGGTTTTGATACCTCCATTCGGGTGGTGGGTGTGGCAGACAACTCTCAGCGGGCGACCGAAATCGCCAACAACCTCAACATTGCGTTCAGTATTTACCACGATCAGTACAACAACTGGTTCCAGAATCGCCGTATACTACCCTTTGACTTCATCAATAACCCCTTAATGCGCTATTTATTCAAGCGACGTATTCCGGGAATTTTCCACAAAACTAATCTTCTGGCTCAGGACGAGCTTGCTTCGATTTATCACTTCCCGGATTCCAAATACAATCCGGTTCCGGTTATCAAATGGCTGGCTTACAAGGTGCTTCCGCCGCCTGTGGAACTGCCGACAGAAGGCGTGCTTATTGGCAACAACGTGTATCGCGGGCAGAAGCGCGAAGTACGCATCATGCGCGACGATCGCACCCGACACCAGTACATCATTGGTAAATCCGGTTCAGGTAAATCCGTCTTGCTCCACTTTATGGCCCGCCAGGATATCTGGAACGGAGACGGAGTTTGCATGGTGGATCCGCACGGCGACCTGGTTGAAGACACACTGCAGACCGTGCCCAAAGAACGGGCCAGGGATGTAATCCTTTTTGATCCGGCGGATACCGAAAGGCCTATGGGTCTGAATTTGCTGGAAGCTCATACACCCGAAGAACGCGACCGCGCTTCACTGGATGCCATGGAAATCTTCATAAAAATCTTCGGCGACGAAATTTTCGGCCCGCGCATTCAGCACTACTTCCGTAACGCCTGTCTGACATTAATGGAAGACGAAGAAGAAGGTGCAACACTGATCGATGTACCGCGCATTTTCGTGGATGAAGAATTTTTGAAATACAAGCTCAGTAAAGTCACTAACTCCGTCGTACGTTCTTTCTGGGAACATGAATACGCCAATACCGGCGATCGCGAAAAACAGGAAATGATTCCGTATTTCAGTTCCAAATTCGGCCCTTTCATCACCAATACCACAATTCGTAATATCATCGGACAGGCCAAATCAGCCTTCAGTATCCGTGAGGTCATGGACCAGCAAAAAATCCTTCTGGTAAATCTGTCAAAAGGTAAGGTGGGCGACCTGAATGCCCAGTTATTGGGACTCATTTTCGTGAACAAAATCAATATGGCGGCCATGGGAAGGCAGGAAATACCCAAAAAAGACCGCAAAGACTTTTACCTGTACGTGGATGAATTCCAGAATTTCGCCACCGACACTTTTGCCACCATCCTCTCGGAAGCGCGTAAGTACCGTCTTTCGCTCATTATGGCTCATCAGTATATTGCCCAGCTCACCAAAACCCCCACCGGTAAAGACGACACTCGTGTGCGCGACGCCGTGTTCGGTAACGTGGGTACCATGTGTTCCTTTAAAGTGGGCGCCGAGGATGCCGAATATCTGGCCAAAGAATACGCTCCTACCCTTTCCGAACAGGACATTCTGAGCATTGCGAATTATAAGGCCTACATCAAACTCAATATTCACAACACCACCTCGCGGCCATTTTCCATCGAAAGCATCTGGGACCCCATCGAAAATCCCAAGCTGGCGGAAGTCCTCAAAAAATACTCGCGCATGAAATACGCCCGGAAGAAAATGTTTGTGGATCAGGAAATTGAAGCCAGGCTCGGAATAACTTAAAAATCCTTGTCTTAGGACGAATAGCGGGGTATGCTAACTTACGCATATTTTTTAAATATAATCCAATGAAGAATAAGAATAATCGACTTGCCATCATACTTGCAGTGCTGGCCATCATTTTGGCAGCCTACGCCACTTACGCTACTTATAATTTAAAAAAGGAAAATCTCGGCGCTGAAGTATTCAAGGCCAATGTTTTTGAGGCGATTGATGCTTACGTTGCCGAAAAAAGCGGTCAGCCCACTGGTCCGGTTGATGTGAGCATTGATGACGACCCTATGAAAGGCGACAAAAACGCGGCGGTTACTATTGTTGAGTTCACTGATTATCAATGTCCTTTCTGCGGACGTTATGCCAATGAAACAATGCCCGAAATTGTGAAAAATTATGTCGATACCGGTAAAGTCCGCTACGTGCTTCGTGATTTCCCTCTGGGCGGTCACCCCAATGCAGGTCCCGCGGCTAACGCGGCCGAATGTCTGCGTGAACAGGGCGGAGACGGCATGTATTTTGAGTATCACGATATTCTTTTCTCTCACCAGGAAGACCTGAGTGTAGAAAAATTAAAAGAGTTCGCCGCCGGTTTTGATGTCGATCAAACTCAATTTGCCACCTGTGTGGACGAAAATAAATACGAATCTGAAATTGCCAAGGATTTTGCTGATGGCGGTAAATACGGCGTTCGTGGAACACCGGCCTTCTTTATCAATGGAATTCCGCTTTCCGGCGCTCAGCCTTTCGAAAACTTTAAGGCGGCAATAGAACAAGCTTTATCTGAATAAAAACCATGAGATTTAAAAAATCCATCTTATTAATCCTTCTTGGAGCCGTGTTTTTCACGGCTCCTTTGACTTACGCGGCGGATAATCCGGACAACACGGTCCGAATCGAAGTATTCGAGCGCCAGGACTGCGGTCATTGTCAGGATGAAAAAGCTTTCCTGAACCAGCTCCAGAAAGAACGCAGAGATCTTATTCTGATTTTTCATGATATCGCTGAACCGGCACATAAAGAGCACTTCAAACAGCTGACGGAATTGGAAAACATGCCCAAGGTAACACCTATTACAATAATCGATTCAGTGGTACTGCAGGGATTCGATACGGCCGAAACAACCGGTAAAAAAATCGAAAAACTGATCGAGGCTACAAAAGGCAAGAAACAATATACTTTTGAAGAATTTATCGCGGCCGGCGGAAGCAAAGAAATTCTGGCGGAAGAAGGTACCTGTGATACAGGAGATGTCTGTGAAATTGAACCGGAAGAGTATTTGGTGAGCATTCCTTTTGTCGGCGCAGTCGATGTGGCCAAATACAGTTTGCCGGGTATGGCGCTAGTCCTTGGTTTTGTTGATGGCTTCAACCCCTGCGCCATGTGGGTGCTGGTTTTGTTTCTGACTATACTGCTCGAGGCTGGCAGTCGCAGACGCATGTTTGAAATGGCCGGTTTGTTTATTTTTGCGGAGGCGGTTATGTATTACCTTATTCTCAACGTCTGGATGACGGCCTGGGATTTTGTGGGAATGGACCGTATTGTTACACCTGTAGTTGGTTTTGTGGCAGTCGCGGCCGGCCTGTATTTCCTTTATAACTTCTATAAAGCCGACACCACGTGCAAAGTGGGAAATCTGAACAGCAAACGGAAAACCGCCGAAAAGATCAAATGTTACGCTACAGTCCCAATGAACATTCCTGTGGCTTTGGGTATTTTAGGCCTGGCTTTCTCAGTCAACATCATCGAGTTTGCCTGCTCAGTGGGAATTCCGCAGACCTTCACAAAAGTTCTCGATCTCAATTACCTGAATTTCGCCGGCAAGCAATTCTACAACGCGCTTTACATAATCATGTATATGATCGATGATCTGATTGTTTTTGCTTTGGCGCTATATAGTTTCGATAAAATCGGCCTGACGACTGCCAAATACACGCGCTTCTCACACTTTTTAGGCGGCATACTCATGGTACTGCTTGGCCTGATCCTGCTGACCAAACCGGGGATTTTAGTTTTTGGATAAAAAACCTTTTTCAATTTTGAATACAAAAAAGTACATTAAGAACGTCTTTTTGTCATCTGCCTTCGTTGGGCTTCTGTTTACCGCCATGCCAAAAGCGTTGGCAGTCGATTTTACTGAACACGAAATCATGCTGGAAAGACAAGGGGAAGCGCTTATTTCGGAAGTCATTTTAGAGCGGCAAGCTTTCAACACAGTTATAGTTAAACTCGAAAAAGACATTGACGGTTTGATGGTCAACTTTGGTAACAAATGGGAAGAGGTGGAAATTCATGATGACGGCTGGGGTGATGACCGGTTGGTGGTTACGTCTCCTACACACACCATGCGGTTTCGCTGGGATCAGCCTGGAACTGACACAGCCCTCAACCTGAAGGCGACTGTTTTTTATTATGAAGAAGATGAGTCTGGCGGACTGCCTTCCAAACTTCAGGCCAGTTCAGGTTTTACGGCCGGAACCTACAAAATTATTACCCGCCGCGAGTGGGGAGCCGATGAAGAACTGCGCGTCTGGAATTCCGAAAACATTCCAGCTAGCGATACTAAAGGCGACAGTGGAACGACCTATGTCGATCCATGCGCAGACATCGAAAAAAACTACGCCGGAGAATTTGAGCTGACTATGGTCAAGGAATACAACTCTGACGGTCAGCCTCTTACCTGGCCCCTTCAGTACGCAAAAAAGCTCGAAAAATTTGTAGTACATCACACCGATTCCGAAATTCGCGATCTGAATGGGGATTCACTTACAGATACACGTGATTATCAGGCCATAATGCGGGCTATTTATTACTACCACACCATTTCCCGCGGATGGGGCGATATAGGCTACAATTATGTGATTGATCCGCTAGGAAACATTTACGAAGGGCGTTTTGGAGGCGACAAGGTAATCGGGGCGCACGCGTTGTGTTACAACCATGGCACTCTGGGTATTGCTGTCATCGGTGATTATCAGAACAACGAGGTGCCCGAGCCGGCGCTTCAGGCTCTGATCTGGCTGATTGGAAAGAAAGGAAAAGAATACGGAATTGATCCTCAGGGAGCTTCAACTTTCAGAGGCAAGAGCCTGTTCAATGTGATCGGTCATAAAGACGTGCGAGCCACGTCCTGCCCGGGTGAAAAACTGTACGCTCTTCTGCCCAAAATCCGGGACCGGGCCGCCCTTGCCATGCGGAATTTTTCCGAATCAACGCTTTCAGCCTCGGAATACGACTACAACGCGGAACTGATCAGCGATCTGAGCATTATTTCCCTTGGCCCCGGCGAACGAAAATCAGTAACTCTGAAGTTTAAAAACACGGGTAAAAAGTCCTGGGACAACACTACCTGGCTACATGTGGCCCTTAACAACGATCCAAATGCCCGGGTGGTGCCTGCCGTGGAAGACAAATCTTTTGTGGCGGCCGACCTTCAGGAAGATTCTGTTAATCCCGGCAAAACGGGTACTTTTATCGTCGAAGTCGAGGGTGGCTTTAAACCGGGTCATTACGCTTTCCAGCTTAGCCCGGTCGTGAATGGCCGTTATAAGATTTCACGGGCTTCAGAATACGTAAGTCTTAAAGTGGAAAAACCGGTTTACGACTATGAGGTTATCGGTCATAAATTCCCAAGCGGAACGGTCTTTCAGGGGCAGAAAATTCTGGCCACCGTCGAACTGAAAAATAACGGTAATGTTACCTGGAGGAACTATGGCAATAATCCGATCACTTTAGGCGCCTCCGAACCAAAAGACCGGGCCAGCATCTTTATCAAAGACAATCCTTCCCGCATAGGTTATCTGGCCGACAGTGAAGTGGCCCCCGGAGAAACCGGACACTTTGTACTCAATCTGAGTGTACCCGAAGACCGTGAGGGGGAAGTGATCGAACGCTTTATTCCGGTCATCGAAAATGCCGGTTGGCTGGCCGATAAGGCACTTGGTTTCAAAGTTAAAATCAAAAAACCCGTGCATTTGGCCCGTACTCTCAAAGTGGATCGGCTTGGCTCCATGTATCCCGGCGAACGGCGATTTGTTCAGGTGGATATGATAAATATGGGCGATCTGCCATGGGATTCATCCACTGTTGAAACCACCTTGCTGGGCCGTGGGATCAAAGTATTCAAGCGGATGCTATTACCTCAGGAGTCTGTCAAACCGGGTGAAACAATGAAGATAGGCTTCTGGGTGGAGGCGCCGATGGAAGCCGGCCAGCATACCATTTACCTGCGATCCCGTTTTAACGGAAAACCGATTCGCGGAGCTGTGGCACAATACGTAGTTGCTGTGCCTGAATCTGTTTTGCGGGGCGGCAAAATGGAGCAAGGTGATTCCATCGTAAACATCGCCCCACGTGAAGAAAAAGAACTGACCGTAAAGTTCAAAAATACGGGTAACGTGGTCTGGAAGAAAATGGGGGCAAACCCTGTTCATCTGGGCACCAGCCAGCCGAACGACCGCCAAAGCAAAGTCTACGTGAAGTCCGATTGGTTAGATCCGTTCCGTGCGGCGGAACTAGAGGAGGAAGAAGTTATGCCCGGCAAAATCGGCACCTTCAAATTAAAAGTCCGTTCAGATGTCCGTGGTCGTTTTTCCGAAAACTTCCAGCTTGTTATGGAAGGAGTTGGCTGGATCACAGGTGCGAATGTTCGCTGGCAGGTCAACGTAACCGGCGACATCAAAACATCTTCCTCTCAAACAAGTACAAGTCCAAAAAATACGGCCACATCAACGGCGGCTCCAAGCGCGACTTTGACAATCACTCCGACCACCACTACAACTCCTGTCGCAACGCCGATTACAACCGAAAAACCCTTTCGCGTGCGCCTTTCACACGATGCGAGTACTGCCACTTTGACTGCCGATAAGCCATTTTTGGTTCTCAATGAAAAAGATCAGGCCATCTTCAATCTTTCCGCGGGCAAAGAAATTAGTGTTAAAAAAGTAGCCAGCGTTTTTCAGGTCAAGTCCGGTTCCATCACCAAAAACGCGACAATTGTTCGCCTGATGCCCAAAGAAGAAGGCGGGATTTCAGAAATCGTTACAATGGAACACCGCCCTGCCTGGAACACAAGCCTGAACGACAACCGCTTCCGGGGTATCATCGAAATGCGGGTAATCAACGGGCAGGTGGCTTATATCAATGAACTTCCCCTTAAAGATTATCTGAAAGGTCTGGCGGAAGTGTCTAATGGCGATCATCCGGAAAAACAAAAAACTATCGCGGTACTGGCCAGAACTTACGCACGTTTTTACATGGACGAAGCGAACCGCAAGTTCCCCGGTATGCCTTACGACGGCAGTGATGATCCGGCCATCTTCCAGCGCTATCTTGGTTACGGAGTGGAGGTCCGTTCACCGAATTTTGTCAGTGCCGCGCAGGCAACCGAAGATATGGTAGTTACGTATCAGGGAAATCTGATTAAAACACCATACTTCAACCAATCCGATGGCCGCACACGGTCGGCCGAAGAAGTCTGGGGCTGGACCAATACGCCGTATCTCAAATCTGTTTCCGATCCCGCGTGTGCCGGACTGGAACTAAAAGGGCATGGTGTCGGTTTATCCGGTTTTGGAGCTACCGCTCAGGCCGAAGCAGGTAAGACATTTGAAGAAATCATTAAATACTATTACTCTGGCGTCGCCATTGAAAAGATTGTGGATTAATTTTCAATCTTCAATTTTCAATCTTCAATCATGTATTTGTGCATCGATACAATTTCATCGGCCGCCGGAATTACGTTGGCTAACCCTCAGTCTGCCACCCATTTTCCTTTGAATCCACAAAATTCTTCGGACGGCATCATTCCCGCTATCGATAAAGCGCTGAAAAAAACAAAGTCCGCTTTATCCGATCTTGATGGGGTTTTTGTCATAAAAGGCCCCGGTTCTTTCACCGGTCTGCGCGTCGGCTTATCAGTCGCAAATCAGTTTGCTCATCAGCTTAAAATCCCCATCATCGGCCTACGTACCGACGAATGGTGGCTCACGCGCACGGATCAAACCGACGCCACCTATCTGCAGTCCATGAATAAGGCGGAAGTATATGTGTCGCAAAGCGAGAAATCCGTCATCAAAGAACTCGAAAAACTCGCCCCCTGCATCTGGCTCGGTCAGCTCAGCGGGGAACACCGCGCCAGACTTTCGAAGGATTTTACAGAAATTAAAAAAACCGATTCCATCGAAGGCACCTGGCAAAAATTAATCCGGACTTTCGCCAATCCAGGTGTCGAGCGCAGAACTTATGACCTGGTTGAGCCTTTTTACGGCAAAGATCCAAGTATCACAAAAAGCAAACGCCAAATATCAATTTAGACAAATTTAGTTCATTTTTCCTTGGTCACTAGCATACCCAATAACAGTGACTTGCAACAATATATCTATTAGATATAAAATACAGCACTAAATTTATATCTAACAGATATACTCATGAAGAAGTACCTAATCAGCATAAGCGAGGAGCTCGGTATTGAAATCGAAAAGGCAATCAAACGATGGGGTTTCAGTAGCAAAACAGAGTTTTTCAGATATGCCGCTATCGATTTTATACGAAATGATGGTCGATTTATGCCTGCCGATGAAATGCTGAATGAGCACAATAAGGCCATCATAAGGGTAAAAGCAAGACAGGGGGTCATTGAATCAACAAGGGCATGGAAAAAAGAAAACCCTTATGTTGATTCTGACATGGGCTAACGCCCCTCAAAAGAATCCCATTCCCGTTTCACGTAATCCAGAATCTTTTTTTTGAAGTGCTCAACATCAAATTTTTCCGCGTGTTTTCGGATAAACTTTGGGTCGAATTTCTTTTTTTCAAAGCGTCCAATGGCATCCTTCAGGCTTTCAATAGTCTGTTCTTTAAAAAGCACACCCGTCTTTCCGTCTATCATCGTATCTAAACTACCTCCGCGGTTCAGCGCTATTACTGGCCGTCCGCAAGCCATCGCTTCAAGCGGTACAATGCCGGCATCCTCAATCTGCGGGAACAAAAAACCCTTACAATTGGCGTACAACTCGACTAACTTCTTATCATCAACATAGCCAAGAATCTCCACGTTAGGTTCTGCCATGGCTTTCAGTTTATTTAAATCCGGGCCGGTACCGGCAATTTTAAGCGGAAGGCCCAGTTTGTTAAATGTGGCCACCAACAGGTCAAATTTCTTGTAAGGAATCAATCGCCCCACGGAAAAATAATAATCCTCCGTCGGCTTACTTACAGGTTTAAACTTTTCCGTATGCACGGGCGGATAGATCACTTCGGAATCCCGCTCATAATATTTCTTTATCTGCTGACCGATATGGCTTGAATTAGCGATATATTTATCCACTCGCTGAGCCGCGCAGTAATCCCATTCGCGAATCTTCTTTATCTGCTTGCGGATTCTTCCGTGCAGAATGCGGGGGAATTTCTTCAGTCTCGTTTCAAAATCCCAGCTTTCCCAGGCATAGCGCATAGGGGTGTGGCAATAACTTATATGCAGAGTATTTGGCTTGGTAATAACCCCCTTGCTCACACTGTGACAACTGGAAAGCACCAGATCAAACTCATCCAGATCCATCATTTCCACGGCCGTGGGCATCAGCCCCAAAAGCCACTGGTGCTTTTTAACCGGCAGTTTTTGCAAATAAGTCGTCCGAACATCTTTCAGATCCCCAAGCTCACGCATATTTTCAGGCTTATAAATCGTCGTGTATATTGGCGCTTCCGGAAAAATATCGCAAAAAGCGCTGATAACGCTCTCCGCGCCACCGTAATTGGTCAGCCAGTCTGTAACAATCGCGATTTTCATTTTTTTTATTGGAAGTCACTATTTATTATACAGGCTCACCTTCCAAACACCATTCCATCGCCTTATCCACCTTCACATTTACATACTGCCCGACCAGTTTCGGGTTGTCGGCCTTAAAACGGCACAGCTTAAACTCAGGAATCTTACCACTGGCATAGCCTTTTTCGACTTTTTCCACCAATACTTCCACTGTTTGCCCCACGAACTGCTTCAAATATTCCTCCGAAACCTCTTTCATGGCCTCCGTAACCTGTTCAAAACGCTCTTTCTTGACTTCATAAGGCACATCATCTTTCATGCTTCTGGCCGCCAGCGTGCCATCGCGTTGTGAATATTTGGAAACATAGACCAGGTCAATTTTGCAGTCTTTAATCAAATTCAGACTACCCATAAACTCTTCCTCGGTTTCACCGCAAAAACCCGTAATAATATCCGTGCTGATCGATATGGTTGGAATCCGTGCCCGTAGCTTATTAATGAGTTCCTTAAACCGTTCCACCGAATAATGGCGGTTCATCCGCTTTAGGCAGGAATTCGACCCTGACTGAATCGGCAAATGCAGGTGAGGCACCATGCTTTTCAGCCCTCCGTAAAGCGCGATTACATCGTCACCCATGTCTTGTGGATGCACCGTGTAAAAGCGAATCCGCCGGATACCCGGTACCGCGTCCACTTTTCGCAGAAGCTGTGTGAAGGGTGAATCTGAAGATCCTGTATCCGCGTCCGTTGGATCGTAAGTATTTACGTTCTGCCCCACAAAATTCACCTCAGTTGCCCCTCTTTTGGCCATTTTCTCAACCTCATCCATGATTTCGGCGATGTCTCGCGACTCATTTCGGCCTCGCGAGTATGGCACAATGCAATAGGAACAAAAATTGTTGCATCCGCTCATGATCGGAATAAAAACCTGCGTCAGATTCGTGATTTTCGGGTTGATGTGAAAGTAACTTTTCATCTCCGAAACCTCATCCGCACCGTCCATATGGTGCATTTTGTGTAGCATATCCGGCAGGTGCATCAAATCCTTGATTCTGAATACAAAATCAACGCTTTCCATGCGCTGAAATACCTTTTCCTTACTTTCTCCACGCAATCCGGTGTCTTTGTGGATCATACATCCAGTGATGCCGATTTTCAGTCGTGGATTTTGCTCTTTTAGCTTCTTAAACGGTTCGCCCAAGCCATAAATCCGGCTTTCCGAGCTTTTTTTAACCATGCAGGTATTCAGAATAACCAGATCGGCCTTTTCGTAGTGATTTACGGGTTCGTAACCCATTTTTTCGAGCACGGTCATCACCCGTTCCGTGTCGGAATAGTTCATCTGACAGCCGTAGGTTTTGATGTGATATTTGAGCTTCATGAACGAGGTACATTCTAATGGAATTTTTGGCTTTAAGAAAGCCAAATAGATAACATTTTATTATTGTACAATATTTCTATTTTAGTCAACCCCTAAGACTGGCAAAAACGGCTTATTTATGCTAAAATATTAAGAATATTTTGAAAAAACAAAAAAGAGATAAATGAAAGTCCCTTCTCGTAAAAAGACGGAAAGAACAAAACAGGTGTTTTTGCGGAAGGTAATTGGCCCTTTTTTGGTTATACTCTTTATTTTGGCAGGCTTCCTTTTTTCTGTCTCAAATCAGGATCCTTATACGCGCACGCGCGCGCAAGAATCGGAAACCGAAATGGTTGAATCTGTTAAATCGGAAAACACGATCGCTACTGAAGGCGAAACAGAAGAGCTGACGGAAGAATCAATTTCTGAAGATATACCCCTGGATGACCAAAGCCAAACGGACAGCGCTGATTTAAAAGAACCAACTGAAGCAGCTGAATTAGAAGTGGCTGTTGAGGGTGAGGGAGATGATCTGCAAAAAATCGTAGAAGAAGAGAGCATAATTAACGAAGAGGAATTATTTGATTGTGTGGAAATAGAAATACCGGCGGAGCCAGTCGAAGCCGAAGAAGAAATCATTGAAGCAGCAGCAGCAGTAGCAGAAGAAGTGTCATATGAGGAAGAAATTGTTGAAGAAGTAATAGACAGGCCGATCGAAGAGGAATCTGCCGCGGTAGATGAAGATGTAGCAGAAGGTACAGCCGAAGAAGAAATAGAAGGCCCAGCAGAAGAAAGACCAGTTAAAGAAAAAGTTGCTGATGAGGGCGAGGGAGATGAAGAAGCACTAATCGAAGAAGTAACAGAAGTGCCAGTCGAAGAGGAAGTCACTGAAGTAGCGGAAGAGGTCATTGAAGAAGAAATTGTTGAAGAAGAAATTGTTGAAGAAGAAATTGTTGAATATGAAGAAGTGGAAATACTCAGGGAAGGAAAGCTTTTTAGATGCAAAAGAAAAATGCCGGCCACGGAATCCGCCGTGGTGGCCGAAGAACAGGAAGAGGAAGTTGCAGAAATTATTCAGGACGTCGAAGAAAAAAAGGCGATCCTTGAAGGGGTTCTGATTAAGGAGGGGGATAATTTTGCAGAAGAAAATGAAGTGTCCAAAATCAAACTTGCGGAGGTTGAAATTGAAGGGAAGATACTGGGGGATGAAGTCAGTCTGAACGAAGCGGTTGAAGCGCTCGTTGGATTGACCACCACTGAACAGGACATTGAAAAGGCAGTCATCCGTTCGGTGCTAAGGCAAAAAGACAACAATATTGCCGCGGCCGTGCTACAAGATAAGAAGACAGAAGGCCTTATAAGGCAAAACGCCAAAAAAGCGTTACTTGAAACGCTTGAAAATAAAGTCGGAAAGACCATTGGCAGGAAAACGGTACAGGAACTAATCGCGACTGATCTGAAAGACGACCCCGAGATTAAAGATGTTATCAACCTTATGGTGACGGATGATCTGAAAATGGAACTCATCAGGCGAACCGTAAAAAACAATCTGCAGGAAGAAGGAATTGAGCTCGAAGATGATGTAAAGGAGCTCATCAAAAACGACTACAACAAATTTGTTCTCGAAGAGCTGATGGGCGAAAAGCTCAAAAAGAAAGAAAGTACTCAGGCAATTCTGGTGGATGCCGTTGGTGCCGAAGAAGAAGTGGCAGAAGAAAAACCGATCATTCCGGTTATCAAAGTAATGGCCAGGGGGCCTGCAGGCACGATTCAGATCCCCATCGAAAACTTGCGCTTTGAAGCGGGTTCGGTAGTGATGATTGTTGATCCTATCCGTCAGTTCGCGCCAGGTGTATACCAGATTGAGGTTGAGATCAATAACCCAATAACCGGCCGGACTGAAACTATTCTTCAGGATTTCGCCTGGGGCGTTCTGGCAATAAACACCGGAAAAGATATATATCAGCCGGGTGATCTGGCAGCAATTAACATCGGCGTTCTGGATGACCAGGGTTGGCCGGTTTGTGATGCCGAAGTCGTTCTTGAGATCAAATCGCCAAGTGACTCTATTGGTTACCCGAAAGTTGAAAATACAGGCAATTGTGAGATTTTTAACTCGCTTAACACCAAACCGGACTATCGTGCGGAGTACACTTTTTCGCAGGAGGGCAAATACGTCCTGAAGCTCAGCGCCACACTTCCGAACGGCAAAACGCGCACGATGACCTCAAGCGTGAAAGTCGTTCGTATTCCGGATTTTGTTATCTACAGAAGTGCCGCTACCCGTCTGTATCCGGTTGGCATATCGCCGATGAGCATCGACGTCTACTTCTACAGGGATTTTGAGGGGTATATTTCGGATGTCGTGCCGGGGGATTTTCAGATCAATTCCATGGAATCAACAGGTAGTGCCGTTTCCACTAATGGTGAAATAAACACGACAGACGGTAGTGACGTGAAACTGATAACCTGGCAGGTAAAGGCAAAATCAGGCAATGTTCAGTCTTTCCGGTATTTCTACGACGCGCCTGATATCAGTCCGCAGTTTTATACAATTGGCCCTCTGAACAGCTCCGGAACATTGTATGAAAAAAGAAAATGGCAGATCGCGAATGACGAACCAAGGATCGCCGCCGACACGGAAGGAGACCTTTTGGGGCACTGGAAATTCAACACCGGTTCAGGCTCAACGGCCATCGACTCATCAACTTATGGCAACGACGGCACCTTGACCAACATGGAAGCTGGTGACTGGTCTACCGACACGCCAACCGGCATGAACGACGATCCTTATTCGCTGGACTTCGACGGCAGCAACGAATATGTTACTGTTTCCGACCCGGTAGGTGGTGAGCTCGATTTTACATACGAAGATGACTTTTCAATCACTGGTTGGTTCAATCGAGCTGACGATGGAGTCTATCGCACTATTCTTGCTAAACGAAATGGCACCTCAACATCAGACGTGGGCTATGTGGTGTCTATTTTAGCCGAAACGGATGAACTTCTTTTTGAAGTATCAGATGGAGATGACAGATATGAAATGAGATCATCTACAACCTTCACTTCGGCTTCCGGATGGAATCATTTTGCCATTGTCTGGGATCAGGACAGCGCGGCAAATTCAAAAATTTACATTAACGGGACAGATGACAGCGAAACACACAGCGGAACCATTGATGATATTGGCGATCTTGCCAATTCTCTTGCTGTCAACATTGCCGCAGAATCCGACGCAGAAGCACCTTTTTACGGAAAACTTGATGACATCCGCATTTACGACAGAGTTCTTACAGCCGATGAAGTCAGCGTGCTCGCCGGCGGTAATGCTCCCGGTGGTATCAGTTCTGATCTGCAATTGTGGTTAAGGGCCGATGCCGGAGTAACCACTTCCGGATCCGATGTCACAGACTGGGCAGATCAGTCCGGCAATGGTAACGACGCAAGCCAGGCAACTACCACAAATCAACCAGATCTTTTGACTGATAATCTCAACTATAATCCAGTCATTGACTTCGATGGAGTCGATAACTTTATGAGTATCTCGGGTGGTTTATTTGGCACTGCTACGCATAGTGAGCTTAATGTATATGAGGTGAAACGAATAAATACAGTCAAGCAATCTTACAGTTTTACTGAATGGGTAAGTACTGGTCTGGTTTCGGCTCATATGCCGTGGAGCGACAACAATATATATTGGGATGGAGGTGGTACGAGTGGTAACTATCGACTTAGTGCGGCATGGGGTGGTACGGTTACCGAGCCTTACATATGGTCAATGAGCTATAGTACTAGTGGTGCGACACCTGATGGTAACAATCAAGACATTTCGCGAAATGGCTTAAGTATTGGAAATGATGCCACAGCTACGAGTTTCACTGGTACAGGCAGCGACTTCTATCTTAATTCGAATGCTTATGGATCAGCTTACTTTGAAGATTCCTCCAGGGCAGAATTCATAGTTTATACAGGCTCCATTACCGCTACCGAAAATCAGAAAATCGAATCTTACCTGGCTATCAAATATGGTATTACAATTGACCAATCCGACGCAAGCGGAGGAATAGACTACATTGATTCTTCCGGCACAACGGTATGGGCCCAGGACACGTCAGACACTTTCGAAAACGACATCTCAGGCATTGGTCAGGATGACACCTCAAGCCTCAATCAGACTCAGTCCAAGTCTTCAGACAGTGACGGAATTTTAAGAGTGGCTGATGCCACTGCCATGGATGATCTGGATTTCTTTACCTGGTCAAACAACAATGGCACTGCCAGCTGGACAATGACCGGCGCGCCTGCCGGATACGAAATTCTATCAAGACAATGGCGCTCTTATGTGTACCTCGCAACCAAAGACGTAGAAACCGTTGACTTTGAATTTGATGTGGCAGATACAGACTTTAATGTGCCGGCTCCGGTATCTGGAACAACTTACTATTTTGTTTACGATAAAGACAAAGATGGCAATCTTGACGACGAATGTTTGAGCACCGGCAGTTGTGCCACAACTGGTGGAGTTATAGCCATGAATGACAGTGGCAGCTCAGGAGACGATACAGCAGATGATAACAAATGGACCGCACAAGCCGATTTTCCTGAAGAAGCCGCAACATATACACAAATCAAATTTACCCTGGCAACCGAATTCCCATACCCCGGTGGTGTCAATTCCAACCTGGAAATGTGGCTTCGCGCCGATAGTAACAGTGTTTCCCAAAGCGGTAACGGTACTGCCGCTACCGACTGGACAGATCTTAGCTCAAACGCATATTTATTTGACCGTACTATTTCCGGTATCGGAGGCAGCGACCCCACTTGGTATAGTAGTCTAATCAACGGTAACCCTGCCGTATCTTTTAGTGCTACAACCGACCGATTGGGTATCAGCAGTTTCAGTGGGATGCCTACAGGCGATCTATGGATAGCCACTGTCTATCAGGATGAAGACAGTAATGATGAATGGATATGGACTTACGGAGCAAACGACTGCTCTGTGCGTCTTGAGGCAGATGGTAGTTTTGCTACATATTATGGAGACAATCCATTGTATTCTTCTGCAGCAAACGGGGATGATGGAAAACCTCATATCCTCACTATGCGAAGAACCGGTACCACATTTACTCAGGTTCTTGATAATCTGCAAATCGGAACAGAATCAAATTCAGATACCCCTGCAGCAAGTCAATGTATTATGCTGGGAGAACGTATGAGTACCAACTGTGTAGCTTATGGCACCAGTTCTGACTTTGAAGGTGACATTGCCGAAATAATCGCCTACGATAACTACCCATCAGTCACCGACCAGAAAAAAATCAACTCCTATCTGGCCATCAAATACGGTATCCCCCTCGATCAAACCACCCCAACTGATTATCTGGATTCAGATGGTAATACCATTTGGGATTCATCTGAAACTACCTACAATCACGATATCGTCGGTATCGGTCAGGATGATGATTCAGGTTTGGATCAAACTTCCACCAAGTACGAAGATACAGAAAATATCCTCCAAATTTCCGAGGCCGACAGTCAGGATGATCTGGACTTCCTGACGTGGGCCCACAACGATGGTGACCGCCTCTGGACTTCTACAGATGCTCCTGCCGGCTATCAAATCCTGGAACGCCAGTGGCAATTTCAGGAAACCGGTGATATCGGCGGCTTCGATATTGAATTT
>Ga0180007_10003476_pt1 | contig 17526 bp, 15 predicted proteins | sample MM_PC_MetaG_FD_121122 | JGI IMG/M metagenome (GOLD analysis project Ga0180007, IMG submission 121122) | Groundwater microbial communities from the Aspo Hard Rock Laboratory (HRL) deep subsurface site, Sweden - MM_PC_MetaG | ecosystem: Environmental > Aquatic > Deep subsurface > Groundwater... | reverse complement strand
TGGCTTCATTAGAACAGTTTTGGCGGTGGCAAAAAAAACCGCTTCATATAGTGACTGAAAAAACAACTTTTATTAAACCAGCGTATGTGCTAATTTAGCGGGGTAATGATGAAAAAAAATGTACGCCTCAGGAGGTTTTTGGACGGACTGCCGTTGTGCACAAGCAAAGGAAGCTGCATCACGACACTTTAATGACAAATAAACATAACTATTCGTCATTACGGTAATTTTGTTGTATCTTTGAAATAAAAAATGTTTGACAGAACAATAGAAAACACCATTAAAGAGAAGATTAACGGAGGAAAAGCCATAGTTGTTGTTGGTGCACGACAAGTTGGAAAAACGACCTTGTTAAACAATATACTAAAAGACAAAGACTATTTGTTCCTTGATGCTGACGATCCTTCAACAAGAAGTCTTTTACAGAGCCCTACAACAGAACAGATTAGAACATTTATCGGGGATTACAAATATATTTTTCTGGACGAGGCTCAGAGAATACCGGGAATCGGTTTGACTTTAAAAATCATCACTGACCAATTCAAAAAAGTTCAGTTGTTTGTAAGTGGTTCTTCATCAGTTGATTTAGGAAACGAACTGAATGAGCCTTTGACAGGTCGAAAATGGGAATATGAATTATTTCCTATTTCTTGGGAAGAATACGAAGATAAAATCGGATTAATAAAATCTGAACAGCAAATAGAAAACAGGTTGCTTTATGGACTTTATCCCGAGGTTATTAATAATCAAGGCAAAGAACGAGAGACCTTAAAGAACCTTGTAAATAGCTACTTGTATCGTGATATTTTAGCGTTTTCTGACATTAGAAAACCAGAAGTACTTGAAAAATTATTGCAGGCATTGGCTTTGCAATTGGGCAGCGAGGTAAATTACAATGAATTATCCGGGCTGATTGGAATTAATAAAATTACAGTTCAAAAATATATCGATATTCTCGAAAAGGGGTATATCGTTTTTAGACTGAATAGTTTTAGCAGAAACATACGAAATGAAATAAAGCAGAACAGGAAAATTTACTTCTATGACAATGGTATCAGAAATATGATTATTGGTAATTTCAGCCAATTGGATTTGAGAGTAGACAAAGGAGCTTTATGGGAGAACTTTTTGGTGTCAGAAAGAAGAAAGCAAAATCTTTATAAAGACACATTTGCTAAAATGTATTTTTGGAGAACAAAACAACAACAGGAAATTGATTTTGTAGAAGAAAGCAATGGGCAAATTGTTGGATTTGAATTTAAATGGAAAAGCAAGAAGACAAAATTTCCTCAGAACTTTATAGAAACTTATAAGGCTCAAGGACTAGTCATTGACAGGAATAACTTTAGAGAATTTGTAAAGATTTAAAAATGCCAGTGCACAACAATGCTTATACTTTATGGCAGGTTACGTTATGAATATGAACATTTTAGTTTTAAATATAAATCAGTGCGGTCAGACAAATTTGTCTTCTAAAATCCGCCACAAAGCATATGCTTCCCGTTGGCGGTGGCAAAAAAACTGCTTCACAGAGTGACTGAAAAAACAACTTTTATTAAACCAGCGTATGTGCTAATTTAGCAGGGTTATGATGATAAAATTGTAAGCCTCAGGAGGTTTTTGGACGGACTGCCGTTATCGGCTATTCTATGACAGACTAGGCAAATTCAATAAACAGACAGAAATGAAGTTCACAGCACTTATATTTTTTTACACTCTGACCATACTGACTTCGTGCAATGGACAGACTGCTGATAAGAAAAACAACTCAACCCAATCTATAAATGCCGACAAAGTAAAGGAACTTGGAAGCAATATAATGGTTGTTTACCAAGACAAGAAAAACGTTTATTGGTATGGCAGTTGGGAAACAGGTGTTTATAGATTTGATGGAAACACATTGCTCAATTACACAACAAAGCACGGTTTGCCAAGCAACAGAATTGATGAAATTAAGGAAGACAAACTAGGAAATATTTATTTCAATAGTAGTGGAGAAATAAGCAAATTTGATGGACAAAATTTCATTAAGGTCAGCACGACAGGTAATTCGAATGATGAATGGAAGTTAGAACCTGATGATTTGTGGTTCAAGGGTTATCAGGATTCGGGGTTAGTTTATCGTTATGATGGCAAATATTTACACCGACTTAAATTTCCTGAAACCAAAGAAGGTGAAGACTATATTGCAAAATTCCCCAATGTGAACTATAGTCCCTATGATATTTACATCATTTATAAAGACAACAATGGAAATGTTTGGTTTGGTACAGGAGCGCTGGGTGTATGTCTTTATAACGGAAAAACTTTTACCTGGCTTTCTGAGAAAGAACTGGAGTTTGATGTTGAAACCGGTTTTGGCATTCGTTCAATTATTGAAGACATCGATGGCAAGTTTTGGTTCAGTAACTCGTTGCATCGCTTCAACTTTCACAGACAAGACAATACAACCAATTACGCAAAAGAAAAAGGAATTGGTAGCTTAGATGGAAAGAAAGACGGTGATTTAGTTGCTATTATCTCTATGGAAAAAGATTACAATGACTTATGGATGGCAACATATAACAAAGGTGTATACTGTTATAATGGACAACAAATAACACATTACCCCGTCAAATATAATGGCAAAGACATTACCGTGTTTTCTATTTACAAAGACAATTATGGCGACCTTTGGCTAGGGACACACGAAAATGGTGCATATAAATTTAAGGGAAAGACATTTGAAAGGTTTAAACCATAATGACGAAAGAGGAACAGCCGATAACAGCAGTTTGACAAAAAAAATGTTTTACATGTGACTTAAAAAACAACTTTCATTAAACAAGCGTATGTGCTAATTTAGCAGGGTAATGATGAAAAAATTGTAAGCCTCAGGAGGATTTTGGACGGGCTGCCGTTGGCGGTCATGGTAACAAAGCAAAGTAGACAGCAATTGCATGATAGATATCATCATAGCTTTGAATAGAAACTTTAATAGTTGTAGCCTAGTACAAATCTAAATTATGAGTAAAGCTAAAATATCCATACGTTTTTTTAATGACAGAGAAGTGCGTGCTTTTTGGGACGAAGAAAATGCTAAATGGTGGTTTCCTGTTTTGGATATTGTTTCTGTTTTTACTGACCAGGATGATTATACGAAAAACCGCAATTACTGGAAATACCTAAAAGCCAAGTTGAAGATAGAAAAAAGCCAAGTGGTTAGTGCTACTACCCAGTTGAAAATTCTTGCACCAGATGGGAAAAGACGATTTGCGGACATGCTGGATTACAAGGGAATTATTGACTTAGGCAAAGCGTTTCCAGGTAAAAAAGCAAACCGTTTTATCGAGTGGTTTACATTCAGTGATGAAAGTATTGATGGAAAAAGCAAAACAAAAGCATATGCGATGTTTGAAAGTTCCTTTATCAATAACATAGAAGTTGGTACAACTAAAGGATTGCAGCAAATACATGCTTATTTATTTGGAGGACTGTATGATTTTGCGGGACAAATAAGACAGAAAAATATTTCAAAAGGTGGTTTTCAATTTGCTGTTTCCCACTTCTTAGGAGATACTTTAAAGCAAATAGAACAGATGCCTGAAAATACATTTGACGAAATTATAAATAAATATGTAGCAATGAATATTGCGCACCCTTTTATGGAAGGTAATGGAGGAAGTGCCAGAATGTGGTTGGATTTAATACTTAAAAAACGTCTTAAAAAATGTGTTGATTGGAGTAAAATAAGCAAACAGGATTACATGAACGCAATGATGCTGAGTCCAACTAAAAGTAATGTTCTGAAATCACTTTTAGAAAATGCGCTTACAACTAAAATCAATGACCGAGAAATGTTTATGAAAGGGATTGATTATTCATATTACTATGAAGAAAATGACTAAAAAAGACAAATTAAAAAACAACGAACCGCCAACTAATTGTATATGGCAGGCGGGGGGGGGGTAGCGGTCTGACAAGTCAGACCACTCGCCCACTTTCCTGCGGGTCTGACACGATTACTTCCAGAAATCCCGCCCGACCACATACAAATGACCGTATGCTTAATATTTAAAGGACTCACCCACAAAAGAAACTGTAATGAAATTAGAAGATCTTGGATATAATGACAAACTTGAAAAATTAAGGTACCAGCATAACCTTAATGACTTGGAAATTGGAAGAGTTATATCAGAATATAAAGAAAGATATATCGTAAAAACTGAAAAGGGAGAATATGAGGCCGAGATAACAGGGAATTTGCGATTTTCATCAAAAAGCCGTGAAGATTTTCCGGCAGTTGGCGATTGGGTTGCTTTGACAATACATGATCCGGATTTTTCCATTATTCATAGTATATTACCGAGATTCTCTGTTATTTCAAGAAAGGCTGTTGGTAAATTTGGAGAGACACAAATAATAGCAACAAATATTGATTACGCATTATTGGTGCAAGCCGCTGATAGGGATTTCAATGTTAATAGACTTGAAAGATACCTTACAATTTGTAACTCTTCAAAGGTTTGCCCCATTATAGTGCTCAGCAAGATAGATTTAATAGATGAATATCAGACCTTTGAGATATTGGAAAATATAAAGTCCCGGATTAAAAATGTTCCGATTATTGCATTAAGTAACGAATCACAGGCTGGATACGATAAAATAAAAACGGTTATTGAGAAAGGTAAAACTTATTGTATGCTTGGTTCTTCGGGTGTTGGTAAATCCTCTCTTTTAAATAATCTTTCTGGCAAATCCTTAATGCGCACAGATACCATTAGCCAAAGCACAAATAAAGGGAGACACGTTACCAGTCATAGGGAATTAATAATTCTTGAAAACGGGGGAATATTAGTTGATAATCCCGGGATGAGAGAAGTAGGTATTGCCGATGCAACAAATGGGTTAGAAATCACATTCGACTTGATTATCACACATTCTCAAAATTGTAAGTTCAAAGATTGTACGCACACGAATGAAAAAGGTTGTTCTGTTATTGAAGCCGTTGAAAAAGGAGAAATAGATACCGCTTCTTACGAGAATTACATGAAAATGGAAAGAGAGATAGCTCATTTTGAGTCATCGGTTGTAGAAAGACGAAAAAAAGATAAAGACTTTGGGAAAATGATAAAGAACTACAAAAAAGACATTAAAAAAAATAAGCACTAAGCACACAAGCGGTATAGCCAATAAGGGGTTCAGTGTTATGCGAAAGTTTTAGCCCGCTTCAATCCCGCCTTAGGAGGGATGTTACTTGACAGGAAATCGCCCGCAATCCCTTACTGTTCATATTGACAAACGCAGCCACAAGCGAACAAGCCACAGTGCAATGGCCAATGAAGTAGAAAATTGACTTAAATCATAAAAAAAACAGGAAACACAATGCAGAAAAAGTCTTTAGTGGTAATCGACCTTCAAAATGACATTACCAAAAACTATAAGGAAATCATTGACAATGTCAATCGGGCAATAGATTGGGCAGTGGAAAATGAAATTCATGTCGTTTACATTCGGCATTATAACTTATCTGACGGCACAAGGACTTTCAAACCTAATACTCGTGGTTCTGAATTAGTTCCGGACATGAAATTGGTTTCCAAAAACATTTTCGAAAAATCCAAAGGCAACGCATTGACCAGCGAAGAATTTGCTGACTTTATCAGGAAAAATGAAATAAGCGAATTTTACATCACAGGAGCAGATGCCATTGCCTGCGTGAAATCAACCGTATTCAATATGCGCAGGGAAAACTACAAGGTTACAGTCATATCAGATTGCGTTACGAGTTATGACAAAAAGAAAATTGACGAAATGCTCAATTATTATAAAAAAAATGGCAGTAACATAATTAAATTGAATGACTTGTTAGATTCCAATTAAAAATGCCAGCGGCTACCTGGCGGTTTAGCCATTAAGGGTTTTGCTTAGCAGAGCTCCCTTCGGTAGGATCAGTGGTTTGTGAAGGGTTGTGTCCGCTTTAATCCCGACTTAGGCGGGGTGTAACTTGACAGGAAATCGCCCGCAATTCCTTACTGGCCATATTGTCGCACCTTTTAGCCCATTTTAGATGCGACAAATTGATGCCTATATTGAAATTGATTTGACTGGATGATAAGTCTAGATTAAGGATAAAGCAATTAAAAAAATGAAAAAATGAAATCAACAAAAAGAATTGCAGTAATTGTCGGTCTATTATTTCTGGTATCGACATTAACGTTTATGATAGGGAGTAACCTGATACGATCTTTTTTAATTGATGTATCTCAAAATAAATCCCCATTATTTCTGGGTGTTCTTCTTGAAATTATTTGTGGAGTTGCTGTTGTTGGCATTGGAGTTTTGATGTTTCCGATTTTAAAACTGTTTAAAAAAAGACTAGCACTTGGATATGTTATATTCAGAATTATTGAGTGCACAATCATAATTGTTGGCGGAATCTACCTATTATCATTATTAGAATTTATGTGGAAATACGAAATGATAATTTTTGTTTTCACTGCCCTGGGAGGACTTATATTTTCTTATTTATTATATCTGTCAAAACTTGTTCCGCGATATTTGTCTGGACTTGGAATAATAGGGTACTTAATGTTATTTCTTGGAGTTGTGTTGGATATGTTTGGCATTTTTAATATTAATGATGGTGCAGGTATGCTTTTATATCTTCCAGGAGGTTTATTTGAATTATTTCTTCCAATATGGCTTTTTATTAAAGGTTTTAATTTATCAGTAATTGCCTCTGTAAATGACAGAATAAAGCCCAGCAGGCATCGCGTGGTATAAAAAATGGCTGTTTTAGTAGGTTGTTCAGGGGTTCTAGCCCGCTTTAATTTTTGTGTAACTTTACAGGAAATCGCATGCAATCGGCAACTTTTCATACCGCCAATCGCAACCCGCAAGATCCCTTTTCCAGGCAAGGCGCATGAACCATTCCAAACGAATTACTCAATACCATGAATCACCCGGTTTTAACCTTCAAATTCTTCAAACATATGTTGGTTGTTGTTGCATCACTCATCACACTTTTATTGCTGATATTATTTGTTGTCCTTTTTGTTTACAGTCCCGGCAAGCCTGCACCATTCCTTGACCTGGAGGGCAACCAGCTGAATGGCAGTATTTCAGTGAAGACATTTATCCAGGCAGGAGGCGTAAGCCAGGGAATGATTATCAGAAGCAGGGACACCAATAATCCGGTTTTGCTTTACCTGCATGGCGGTCCCTCCTTTCCCAATTACTTCCTGATCGACAAGTTTAAGCCCGGGCTTGAAGATTATTTTACGGTTTGTTACTGGGAGCAACGGGGCGGAGGGCTTTCCTATTCCCCGGCTGTATTGCCTGAGAGCATGAATTTCGATCAACTCACCTCAGATGCCATAGAGGTTGCCAACTATTTGCGGCAGCGATTCGGGAAAGACAGAATTTACCTCATGGCTCACTCGGGCGGCACCCCGATTGCCCTGCTGGCAGCAGCGCGAAGTCCGCAATTGTTCGCGGCCTATATCGCCATGGCTCAGGTCACTAAACAGGCCGAATCGGAAAAAATGGCCTACGACTATATGTTGGCGCAGTACATCGAAAAAAACGACATCAACAAGGTAAAGAAATTTCAACAGTATCCGATGCAGAGCCAACAGGATATCCTCTCATTTTTCACCTCGGCTTTACGCGACCAGTCGATGCACGCATTGGGGATAGGCACCATGCACAAAATGACATCGGTTTTCACAGGTGTTTTCCTTCCGGTATGGACCTGTAAAGCCTACACCCCCGGCGAGAAAATCAATATCTGGAAGTCGAAGTTCTCTTTTCTTCCAAAGACAAACTTGCACAAGGAATTAATCGAAACTGATTTCACCAAAGCCGTCACAAAACTCGATATGCCGGTTTATTTCCTGAGCGGAAAATACGACCTGACGGTAAACCTTGACTTGTCGAGGGCTTATCTTGAACAGTTGCAGGCTCCGGTGAAAGGATTCTATACCTTTGCATCTTCGGCACACAGCCCCTTATATGAAGAGCCGGAACGGCTAAGGCTGATCATAGAAAATGACATTTTGCAGGGCATTACCGGCATGGCAGATACGGAATGAGCCCTCTCAAAATCATGATCGAACAATCGCAGGCCAATGGAGGTGAATAGATTGGACCGGGGAAGGCCCAAGGAAAAAAGATTGTGATTGGCGCCGGCCCGCAGACGAATAAGGGATTTGTTAAAAGGACGACAACATACAAGTCACTTGATTGAAAAACAGTAAAATTTAACCCATTAACAGGAGGAAAACCGATGTATAACTTTGATTTTTATAATCCCACACGGATAATTTTTGGCCGCGACAGGCTTGATACGCTGGATAAGCTGGTGCCAGCAGCGGCCAGGGTGCTCATTACTTTTGGAGGTGGCAGCGCCAAAAAAAGCGGCCTGATCGAAAAGGTCAGGGCCAGCTTAGGAAACAGAAGCATTGTTGAGTTTGGAGGCATTGAGCCCAATCCGCGCTACGAAACGCTGATGAAAGCCGCTGAAGTGGTCAGGAACGAAGGCATCGACTTCATCCTGGCAGTAGGTGGCGGATCGGTCATCGACGGCACCAAATTCATCTGCCTTGCAGCACATTTCAAAGGCGATGCCCGCGACCTGCTGAAATTTGGCTTTGCCAGAATCACCTCTAAAACCGTCGAAAACGTGGTTCCTTTTGGCACTGTGCTGACCTTGCCGGCTACGGGGTCGGAGATGAACAGCGGCGGCGTCATCAGCTACGATCATGGAAAATATCCGGTAATGAGCGAGTTGACTTATCCAAAATTTTCGCTGCTCGACCCTGTCGTTACCTTTACCCTTCCTAAGATCCAGGTTGCCAACGGCATCGTGGATACATTTATCCACACCACTGAACAATACATTACATTTCCTGTGGATGCACGTGTTCAGGATCGCATGGCCGAAGGCATATTGCAAACACTGATTGAAATAGGGAAAATCACCATCGATGAGCCTGAAAATTATGATGCACGGGCCAACCTGGTCTGGAGTGCCACCATGGCCCTGAATGGTATCATAGGCGTTGGGGTTCCCCAGGACTGGGCCACCCATATGATCGGGCACGAAATCACTGCCATGTTTGGCATCGACCATGGTCAGACCCTGGCCATTGTCTATCCCTCAATCATGGAAATCAGGCGTACCCAGAAACGCGAAAAACTGCTTCAGTATGCCGACCGGGTGTGGCACATCACCACAGGAAGCGATGATGAAAAGATTGACCTTGCCATTAAGAAAACCAGGGAATTCTTCGAAAGCCTGGGCATCAGCACAAGGCTCTCGGCTTATGGCATCACAGCGGATAAAATTCCGGCACTGGCCGAACAGCTAAAGGCGCATGGCATGACAAAACTTTCAGAACATCAGGATATTACGCCTGAAATAAGCCTGAAAATCCTGCAAAACGCTTTTTAAGGTCACCAGGTGATGATACATTGAGGTTGTTGTGCATCAGGCAGCAACCTCTTTTTTTTTATCCAGAAATAAGGCGGCTGCAGCTGTTGCCGCGTTAGTTTTTGTATTTTTATACACACACCCTGCAAATCATAACACAATGATTAACAAGAACATCCCTTTTCAGGCCATTGATTGGTCAGTGATTCCGCGCATCGAACACAAGGGCCAAAGCGGCACTGCCTATTGGCAAACCATCCAGTTTCCGGGCTTAAGAATACGGATTGTCGAATATTCGCAAGGATACGTGGCTGACCACTGGTGTAAGAAAGGGCACATCGTTCATTGCCTCGAAGGCAGCTTCACCAGCGAACTGCAAGGCAGCAATGAGCTAAGGCTGACGAAAGGCATGAGTTATGTGGTATCGGACGAAATGAGCGCGCACAGGTCGGTCACAGTTGAAGGTGTGACATTGCTGATTATCGACGGAGATTTTTTAAGCCATCAGCGCGACAGCCAGGAGGCAGGCATAACAACCTGATTTTGCTTTCTCCACAGAAAAATAAATTCAACCTCTGAATCGCAAATAAGCCCTGAACATGGACTACGAACAGATCAAAAACAGGCTTTCGCCCTGTGGACTCGACTGCAGCAAATGCTATGCCTTTGATGGGGGCGACATCAAAAAACACAGTGAACAACTAAAAGTGGCACTCGGAAATTTCGATGTGTATGCAGAGCGGTTTACGGAATTGTTGCATGGCGATATTTTCCGGAAATACCCTGATTTCAAGGCCATGCTAGCTCATTTTGCCTCTGCTGAATGTCAGGGTTGCCGAAAAGAGCACTGTAAACTGTTCAGGGATTGTAAAGTCCGTGATTGTCACGAAGAAAAAGGCGTTGACTTTTGTTTTCAATGCCATGAATTCCCTTGCAAACACACCGGTTTCGATGAACACTTACAGCAACGTTCTGTCCACAATAACAAAAGGATGAAAGCAATTGGGGTTGAAGGCTATTATCATGAAGTCAGGGATAAACAGCGGTATTAACCCCCAATAGATAACCACTTGTTTAAATGCAAAAGCCTTAATTTCAGTTACAGCGCCTACCATTAAGCGGAATTTTCCAATACATTAACGGAACCCTTCAATCCCGAAGCTCATTTTTATACCTTTACCCCCTAATTTCATTGCGCATGAACAGCCAGGTAGACGCCTTTATCAGCAAGCAGACCAAATGGGGTGATGAGCTCAGCAAACTGAGGGCCATCATCGTTGACACTTCACTTGAAGAAGATTACAAATGGCAGAGTCCGTGCTATACCTTTCGGGGAAATAATGTGATTGGCATGCGTGGCTTCAAGGAACATTTCGCCATCTGGTTTTTCAAGGGCGCCTTGCTCCTCGACCCATACCAGCTGCTTGTCAGGCCAGATGAAACTGCGCAGGCCATGCGCCAGATCAGGTTCACCTCAATGGATGAAATTACAGCCATTGAGCAGCAGCTGAAGGAATATATCTACGAGGCCATCGAAGTGGAAAAGTCAGGTTTGAAGGTAAATTTCAGGAAAACAGAAGCCATATTCATCGTGGAGGAATTTCAGGCAAAACTGGATGCCCTGCCGGAGCTCAAAGCAGCTTTTGATAGCCTCACACCCGGTCGGCAACGCGAATATGGCCGGTATTTTTCAGAGGCTAAACAAGCCACAACCAGGATGTCACGCGTTGAAAAGTGCATTCCACAGATCCTCGAAAGAAAAGGCTTGAACGACAAATACATTTGCTAGCAGAAGACAGCTTTTTGCGATGCCTGCCTACAGAAAAGCCAGTGTTACAAGCACCTTTGTTTCAGGACCAACATACTTCGCAAAAAAAAAGCATCCCCTCAGCCTGAATTGCTAACTTGCGGCACTTATTTTAACCATTTTACTGATGAAATTTCTCTATGCGTTGATGATGCTGCTCCTGACAGATACAGTGGCATTGCCACAAAATGCTGATTCGCTGCTGATCAGGAAAATATTCGATCAGGCCCTGACAAGCCGCAACGCCTATGATCACCTTGAACAACTGTGTACGCAAGCACCCGGCCGGCTTTTTGGCTCCCCAAATTCGCTTTTGGCGCTCGACCTGATGAAGGCTGCTTTCGAACAGATGGGAGCCGACACCATTTATCTGCAGCCATTTCACACTCCTGCCTGGAAATGTGATTCATCGTCGGTTTACCTCATCAACGCAGGAAAGCAGCTCAGCCTGCATGCCGATGCCCTCGGGCCAAGTCCATCGACACCAGCCGGCGGCATCGAAGCCGAAGTGATTGAGGTGCAGAGCCTTGATGAACTTGAAACACTCGGCAGAAAGGCGATCGAAGGCAAAATTGTGTTTTTCAACCGGAAATGGGATCCGACATTTATCCGTACCTTCGAAGGCTATGGCGATGCCGTTGACCAGCGCGCACATGGCCCCGAAAAAGCCGCCGCTTATGGCGCCATAGCAGCTGTTGTGAGGTCGGTGACCAACAGCCAGGATCATTTTCCACATACCGGTAGCACGCGATTTGCCGGAAAGAAAATACCTGCGCTGGCGATCAGCACACTGGATGCTGATTTGCTGAGTGCGACCTTGTCGAATTCACCAAAAGCAAGGCTCAGGCTGAATGTTGCATCTGAAGACCTGCCTGATATCCTCACCTACAACCTCATTGCTGAACGCAAGGGCCGGGAAAAACCGGAAGAAATCATTGTGCTGGGGAGCCATATCGACACCTGGTTCAACACTGCCGGTGCGCACGACGATGGTGCCGGTGTGGTAATGACGAGCGATGTGTTGCGCATTTTCAGCGCACTTCATATCCCGAACAAACGCAGCCTGCGCATCGTAGTCTATATGGACGAAGAACTATACCAGTCGGGAGGCCGGGCCTACCTCGAAGCCGTGAAGGCAAAAGGCGAAAAACACTACCTTGCCCTTGAATCTGATGGCGGCGCTTTCACTCCCCGGATGTTTACCGTGGATGCTTCGCCAGAGATCGTTGAAAAGATAGCCAGGTTTCAACCTTTTGTCGGACCTTATGGCATCGAAACAATCAAAGCCGGATGGGGCGGTGTTGACATTGGCCCGCTGAAGACCATTCAGGTGCCGCTGATGTCGTATGGCACCGATTCGCAACGCTATTTCGATTTACACCATTCCGCCAACGACAGCTTCGATAAAATCAATCTGCGCGAACTCCAGCTTGGCATAGGCTGCATAAGTTCGGTCATTTACCTGATTGACAAGTATGGCTATGAATAAGTGATAAGGGGTCATTAATATGCGTTTTTCGAGTACATCGTTGCGCTGACTGTTACCCGGCCTTCGATGTGTTCAAATGAAAAGCATTTCTGGCAATGTGGGCTTTGCCAAAACTGCCGAAAAAAGCTTTTTTTTTCTTCACCGAAGTTGTAGGCATGTTTTCGAAACCTCAGTTCCATTGAACAAGAAATAAGCATGAGCCCGGAGCTTTGGGCATAGCATGCACCACTACAATTAAAAACGCGATGATTGTTCAACGAAATAAGTTTGTTGCATTCATCGAAGCCAACAGGCAACGCATTCAGCAAAACCAAAACGATTACCGCCACCGGCAAGCCATCGTGAAGCATCCGTATGGAACTATTAAGCGGCTATGGGGACTCAGCTACATCATGAAAATGAAAACAAGCAAACGGGCATTCAAGAAGCTATGCTAAAACCAGTCATTGAAAACATAAAAACCAGCGATTAGAAATAATATATTGTGTACCTTTCGGAGGCCAAAAAGTGCACAATCCATGCCATTTTGGGTAGATATATGCACCTTTTAGGGTAAAATGGTGTATATATAAACGAGTTATGCGCAATAATACAGAGAGATAGAGTCAACACATGAATGATGAATTAAATTATATATTGACAGATTTTCTCAAGATTAATCCCGATTCTTTTAAGAAAGAGATTTCTGGGGGAATTGAGTTTAGTTTATCATTTCCTCTTTCTTCGATAGGTTTTTCAAATAGTAGGATTGATATTATCAGAGATTACACTGAGGTTTCATATTGTTGCGAAGAAATAGCACCTTTTATTACGATTCGACATGCCGATATTGTTACAAGAGAGAAATATTACAAAGACTTTAAAATATCATGTAAAGCTAATGATATAGAATCATTAGCTGAAAGATTAGTATTCTTTGCTGAAATGTTACATGGAGAATCTCCAGAATACGATGATATTGATAGAATATGCTTCCTGGATGAGCTTTCTGAATTTGAGGAAACGTATTCAAAAAGAGAATTTGTTTTTCCAGATTTAATTAATAATTATTGGGCAAATCTAATTAACGGAGCATATTGGGAGTTTGCGTCAGAATATGAGGAATCAGAAAGTAAATTTTTCGCCAAAACTTATAGAAAATATCCAGAACATAGATACGGTTTCTGGAAAAGCCCCTTATCCAAAGATTTTAAAGAGCCAATATTCTTCTCAACTGAAAACTGGATTATTCCACCCAAAACACGCTTAATTGAATCCTTGATAATTTACTCAGGATTAGAACATAAATTAGTTTTAGAAGAAGCAGACAGAGTTGATTATAAAGGTCAAATTGTTTTATTAAGTAATTCAACAGCAGTCCGCTTTATTCAAGTAATTGATTTGATTAACTCAATAAAATGTACAGAAAGAGCCTTAATTCCTAAATACAATAAGAGTTCAAAAATTAAAGAAACCGATTTAAATAAAACTATTATACAGAATACTCTATTTGGAGAAGAAGTTCAACAAAAAAGAGTATATAAAAGGGTTAGATATAATGACAAAATCCAAATTGATTATTCAAAATTAAAATATAATCTTTCAGAATATGGTGATTTAGTAACAATAGAATACAACGATTATACTTATGTGTTCTTTTATAATGAGCCACTTAAATTTGATGAAATCAAAGACTTAAATTCTCATTTACATCCTGCATTTTCAAAAACACAGAAATTAATTGAGAATTCAATAACTGGGACCTGTGATTGGACAAAATTAGATGATGATTCATTTGAGGAACTATGTTATGACATTTTGTTTTGTCACCCACATTTCGATTCTACAACAATAAAGAAAATGGGGAAATCAAAGTCGAGAGATGGAGGACGTGATATTACGATAAAAACGAGGAGGACTCCTACCCAAGAACCATCGCTTTACATTTTTCAATGTAAGTTTCTGTCAGAGAAAACATCATTATCGACTTCTAAATTACCAAATGCAGGTAATGTAATAATGCAATTTGGAGCAAAAGGATACGGCGTTTTTACAACGACCGTAATTGATTCAACTTTATATGACATGTTAGATGGATTTACTCGCAACTTGCAAATTGACACGTCACACAATTGGTCAAAATATGAACTTGAAAGACACCTAAATAAAAATATGATGATTAAGGATAAATATTTTAAATAATAACTGCGCATAATAAATTGTATATGGCAGGCGGGGGTTTAACGGTCTGACAAGTCAGACCTTCTGCTCACTTTTCTGCGGTCTAACAGGATTTCTCTTCGAAATCCCGCCCGACCACATACAAGTGACCGTTAAGGGCAAATGTAAGTGCACCACGACAAACTGATACGATAACGATAAAATTGAAATAAGAATGGATTTAGCTCTTTGATAGGTCAATGCAAACTTGAGGGAATTTATTTTGTTTTTTTCTACCACCCGCAAAAGACAAAGAAACCCCAACCCACCTTGCACATATTGCCAAAGCCCCAAGTGCCAACGCTGCAACCAAAGCTTTGCCAAAAAGTGCAATTTTGCTTTCGCACCACCTTAATTTTTTTATCTTTGTACCATGTGGAATAAGAATGATATAAAATACTTTAGGGCGGTTTTATTGAAGTGGTTTACCACTAATAAACGTGATTTTCCATGGAGAAAGGATGGAATATCAAACTATGAGTTAATTTTCAGTGAAATCTTACTACAAAGGACAAAAGCCGAGACCGTTGCAAAGTATTATGATTCCTTTTTTAAAAAATTCCCAGATTGGGATAAGTTGATTTTAGCGACCGACAAGGAACTGGAAGTAATATTTAAATCACTTGGATTACATACTCAAAGAGTTGGTAGAATTAGGAAAATTATTGAAGAATATAAATTAAAAAATGGCATTTTACCTCAAAACAAAGATGAGTTACAAGAATCTAGTTTTGCTTCATTATATATTTCAAATGCGTATGAATTATTTGTTTTGAAAAATAAAGCAGCACTACTTGATGTTAATATGTCAAGAGTGTTAAGCCGTTTTTTCTATCCTAAAGAATTTAAAGATGTAAGACATGATAAACTAATTCAAGAATTAGCTTATAATGTTATAAATGTTAAAGAATGTAAAGAGTTAAACTGGGCAATTCTTGATTTTTCCGCACTTATATGTAAAGCCAAAAATCCAAAGTGCAACGAATGTAAATTAAGTTCAAAATGTAGTTTTTTTGAGTTGACAAATAAAAATAAAGAAACAATTGAGGAGCCTCAATTAAATATTAAATATGATTCTGAAATACCTATGAACCCTGACAAACCTTTAAAAGTTGTATCGTTGTTTTCAGGTTGTGGTGGAATGGATTTGGGATTTGAAGGAGATTTTATTGTTCATAAGGATTCTGTAAATGAAAAATTAAATCCAGATTTTATTTCCGAACGACTTGATAATGATTTTGTAAAATTAAAACCTACTAAGTTTCAAACTGTTTTTGCCAATGATATTTTACAAGAAGCCAGAAATGCATGGGTAAATTATTTTAAAAAAAGAAACTATTCGTCTGAAGTTTACCATGTTGAAAGCATTGTTGATTTAGTAAAAATGCATCGAGATGGTTATAAAGTATTTCCTGATAATGTTGATATTGTTACAGGTGGTTTTCCATGCCAAGATTTCAGTGTAGCAGGGAAACGTAACGGATTTAATTCACATAAAGACCATAATGGAAAAATTAAAGCAGACATTCCTTCTTTAGAAACTCGCGGGCAACTTTACATGTGGATGAAAGAAGTGATAGAACTTACTCAACCTAAGATTTTTATTGCTGAAAATGTTAAGGGCTTAGTAAATTTATCGAATGTCAAAGAAATTATTCAAAAAGATTTTTCGGCAATTAATGGTAACGGTTATCTTGTTTTAGACCCTTTAATTCTTCATGCAGCAAATTATGGTGTCCCTCAATCTCGTGAGAGAGTAATTTTTATTGGAATCAAAAAATCAGAGCTGACTCCTGCTGCATTAATCGAACTTAGCCAAGAAAAAATAAAAGAACAATATTATCCATTTCCTAAGCCTACACATTCATTTAATGCACAAGGAAAGGATTTGGCTGAGCCAGTTAGACTTAAAACAATATTTAAAAATTTGCTTGAACCTGAGTTTACAAATGACCCTTCACAAAAATATTTCTCAAAAGCAAAATTCATGGGTAAACATTGTCAAGGTCAAACCGAAGTAAATATGCAAGGTATTGGTCCTACAATTCGAGCTGAACACCATGGAAATATTGAATTTAGAAGACTTTCACTTGAGAATGGCGGAAAACAATTGGATGAGATAAAGAAAAAGAAGCTAAATCAAAGACGATTAACTCCTAGAGAATGTGCATTAATACAAACTTTTCCACCAGACTATGAATTTGTAATTCCTACAAATAGTTCAAGATTTTTTATTAGTGCATCAGCTGCATATAAAATAATTGGTAACGCAGTTCCTCCATTACTGGCATATCATATAGCGTACAGAATTGAATCGTTATGGAATTTATATTTTAAACAAGAATCAGATGGTAATATCATCCAATCCAGAACCCAACAAGCAGATATTTCAGTCATTGCTAGATAATACACTTCAAACACTTGACGTTGAATCAAAGAAAAATCAAGATAAGTACCTTGCTTTACTAGGAAATAAATTAGAAAACGTTGTTGCGGCTCATCAGATAAAACAGGTGGAGAGTTGAAATTCATTAAGCAAATATTAGTGAAACACGATAGATGAAAAATGCAATATCATTGATCCCTCTGAACACGGCCCTAAACGCCTTGATTTTT
>Ga0180007_10003475_pt1 | contig 17527 bp, 27 predicted proteins | sample MM_PC_MetaG_FD_121122 | JGI IMG/M metagenome (GOLD analysis project Ga0180007, IMG submission 121122) | Groundwater microbial communities from the Aspo Hard Rock Laboratory (HRL) deep subsurface site, Sweden - MM_PC_MetaG | ecosystem: Environmental > Aquatic > Deep subsurface > Groundwater... | reverse complement strand
TGTGGAGGACTGTTAGGCGAGCGGGGGCCTCAATATGGCAAATTAACTAGTCGCCTTGGCTTTGAGCCTCAATCTGATGGGCGGGTCAAGATGTTCTACGATCGCAACGATTAACCTTACTGAAACAATGACAAAAAGAAAGGCCGTGCTCAAGGCTTTGAAAGAGCGAATTAACAAGCGACTTGACGAAGAGTTGAAGGCAAAAAAAGAAAAAAAATATGCGCCGCCGCCCAGATATGATGACGTATTTTTTCAGGGGTTGGACTGGTTAAATAAATTATAAAACTTTTAACGGCCAGGAGGTTATGAAATGACGAATAAAGCACAAGACATCAAATTAAAAGCAGGGTTAATCCTTGCCAGCTTTATAATAGCAGTCAGCGGTACGTTTATAACAGGGTACCAAATTGCTATGTATAAAGCCTCAAAAATATTTATATTAGATAGCGATAAATTTTACCAACAAGGCATTAGCGATAGTCCATTTCCTAATGCTAAAACCGTTCTCACTAAAAATATCCATATTGGAGACGTTGGGGTTCCTATAATAAAAATAGAAGAAGGAGCTGAAGATGTTGTAATAATCGGAGAAACTTTTTGTTCCGCCGAACCTGAAGTGCTAGAGATCAGTCGAGATTTTATTCCGCAATTCATAATTATGTTAAATACAGCTCTTCTAGAAGGAACCAGATGACCCCAGAAAGAATAGTAATCCATCATAGTGCAACAAAGGATGGCGTCCTAGGTGATAGACCCAAAATTATTAACGACTGCGGAGGTGGCGGAAATCCTCGGAGTGTCCCAAAGGTGGGTTCGAAAGTTATGCCAAAGCGACCACTTCAAGGGTGCGAAACTCAGGACTAAGCGATTGTGGCTTATCCCCGCCAAATCGGTAAAAACAACTAACTCGAAAAAGGAGTAAAAATGGAAGTGAATGTAACTATACCTATTCTCGAAATAGACGGGAACGATACCGCTGACTTAAAATTAAGTATTTCGTCCCATTGGCGAAAGGGCGAAATGGTTGTCATAAAACTAAATCAAATCAACCCTGTTACTGTCGATGGGCATGATCTAATTAAAGCGATAAAAAAGGCAATGAACCTATGAAAAAATACATAACGAAACTCAACGGAGTATGCCAATGGTTAGAATTGGAAGGCCCTGACAAGGAGACATTCGGGGTGTTCCGATGGATAATGATTATAGTATGTAGTTGGGTGCTTGGCTTTATATTATTTAAACTGATTTGGTAACACCCTAAAGCAAAGCCCCGAGGTAAAATCCCGGGGCTTTTTACATTACATATTGTTTAAATAGTTTGCCTTAAAAGTTTCCTAAATAAACTTGTTCTGCATGCTTCACCTCTCTTGTTTCTGTCTAAAGTCGCGGCCGGATGCGATAATTACATAATTTTATTAAAGTCTAACATCTCTTTTCTTGAAATAACTAGTAATCGCATTTGTCATCACCTCCTTATTCCGACTTTTTAATCAGGACGCCCATCGTAGCGCCCTTATAAACATTGCTATCCTCATCAAGCATTTTGGCAATAAAGTCAATAAAAGCCTCAACCTTGCCCGTCTCAACCTCTGGGAGGGCCTTCGGCAACCGGTCTAATAGGTCTGCGAGCATATCCTTCCCTGACCCTCTTGAGCGATCACAGCTGCCCCACACCTGAATTTTATGTCCGGTAGCCTCTGCGAATGCGTCAAAATCATCCGGCAGGAACCAGTGTAGGTCTGTCAAGCTCATCTTGCCGCCAAAAAGGAGTCGGCAGGTATGGTAGATGTAGCCTCGTGGGTTTATCCAGGCTGGGACGGACAAGGCAACATGGCCGCCGACCTTTAGAAAGGTTTTCATTATCCAAGCGAGTTCATCCCAAGGGTCATCAAGGTGTTCAAGGACGCCCTGCATAACGACCACATCAAAGTGAGTATCACAAGGGCCCACCCCTTTCTTGAAGGTATAGCAATCGGAATTTATAAAGCTTAGACCTGATATTTTAAAACGTGCTTCCGCCTTCTTAATCTCAGCAGGTGCATAGTCAATGCCGATAACCTTTAATGCCCCCGCCATGCTAATCTGAGCAGCGAGGTTACCAGACCCGCAGCCTATCTCCAACACCTTTAACCCACGCCATGAATCCATGAGGCCCATAATCATTTGTGCCTCATCGTAGCCTGGGTAAAAGTTCAGTTTGCCGCTATCGTAAATCTCTTGTAATCCTTTATTGTCCATTATTTCTCCTTTAATATTTAACTCGGCAGACCCCAGTATTCGCATTCCTTACAAAGTGGGTTAATACTCCGCAGGGCCATCGAATGATCTCTAATGAGCTTCTGGCGATGCGCTCCGTTCCATAATATTTCAAGACCATCTCTCATATCCCCCAATACCCCATAGCCTTCGGGGTCAAATCTCACGCATGGGCTTACGTTGCCATATCGGTCTATGCTGAGTTTGTGGAGCACCTCAAGACATATCCCCATCTCAGGCACTGTTCGAGGTGTTTCGTATTTTCTCGAACCCATAGGGTCGTGGAGAGTGCGCTCTGCTATTAAGCAATCGTTCTCCTGTGCCAATTTCCGCCATGCGTGCCCGTTCTCTACCATGCCGAGTAGCCGGAACACGACTAGTGGCCGGTTCATAAACGGATACATATCAAGGTATTTCTTAACGATTTCAAATTGCTCGACACCTTCATCGTCATCCTGGATAATACTAATGGTGAGGGTATCTAATTGCCAAATGTCTTGCGCCCGTTCAAGTAAAAGTTTGGCGTTAGTGTCCAACCCCGTAATCTGCTTATGGAAAAGATCAATGGCCTTTTTGAGGTCAGGATAAAGCAGGGGTTCTCCGTTATTGTGAAGCTGGACGGTTATGCCTGGAGGCGTCTGGCTGGCTATATCCGCCACCATCCCAATAGGCATATCGCCCCAGTTAGCTTTCTCTGGATGATCTCGCTCGATCTTGCGGCGTCCGCACATCCAGCAACTTTTATCGCAGCGTGATGTTAATTCGACATTTATGCTTGCCAGCCCGTGTAGGTTCATCGAAACACCCGTAATAACTTTTTCCATAACGGCTCCTCCATTTGCCTCCGTCCCTCAACTAGCGCGTCCATGAAAGGCTGACTTAGCCCAAACTCTTTCTTAAACATCTCTGCCGCTTTCTTTTTAACAAAGACATCTTTTTGTTGACGTGATAATAATTTATAATATTTTTGCTCTTCTTCAAAACTCATATTACCCTCCTCTGGTTTTAAAATTCCTCGCCACGCCGTACCTAACCCTGCCTTGCCGCGCCTTGCCCCGCCGGGCCCCGCCGTGCCAGGCCAGGCCGTGCCCCGCCTTGCCAGGCCTTGCCATGTTTATTTATTAGGTATAGCTACCTTATTGGCCTTTTTATTCGTAATAACCCGTTTGTTCATAGCCTGCTTAACAAAAGCAGACCTTGTCAAGTTTTCCAGTCGCACTTTGCTTCCCTCCGCCGATAACAACTCCTGATTTACGTGCATAAGGATAGCAACAGCTTGATTTAATTGATTCCGACATTTTTTGAACCTCTTAGAATAGGCTATGGTTACCTGGTCGTCTTGAGTACAGACAACATACCCATCGCCTCTTGAGTTCATTAAACAAATATCATGGTTCTCAAGTAAGCTGGTTTTCAGGCCTTCCATGTTACTCATCCATTGGAATTGATACTTTTCATGTTCCTCAACCGTCATTCTCTCGCTAAGCGCCGGTTTTTTCATGCTCATATAGTCATGGAGTTCCGAGAAAGAGACGAGAAACCCATAGCCTTCTGCTTCTATCCTACATAGAATTAAGTCCTCTGCCTGTTTCCAGTCTGGATATTTTTTAATTTCGATAACCATTAACTTCTCCTTATTGGTTAAATTGTTGCCCTGCCTCACCCGACCATGCCAAGCCACACCAGACCAGACCCCGCCCTACCGTGCCTTGCCACGCCTTGCTTAAACTTTCTCCACTTCAAATCTTCCAAGCCGTGGTCTCATCTCGCACAGTCCCACGTATTGACCAGCTATCTTGGCGCACTCTATAACTGTTTGGCTATTCAAAACATTCTCATCAAATAGTACCGTGCAGGATAGACCCCATTCCTCGAATATAGGCCTAGCCCTAATGATAGTTTTTTTAGAAATACTAACAGGTCTGCGATCAACATGATTAGCCATATAGATTTTATTTAAGCTTTGATTTGGTACTTCCTCGCCTATAACAGTAAGGATGTCCTTAAATTCGAGGTCGCAATAGTCCTCAAATAAATAGACGCCTTCCTCGAACTTTTTACCGTTTTTGCTTTTCCTTGCCCCCAGAATAAAGGCCTTTATGATATTACGTCCGGGAATACATATCTTGCCCTTGGGTGAAATGTATAAACCCGCCTCCCATTCTACCCGTTCCAAGTCGCGCAAATCGGCCTCTGTTTTGTTTCGTTTTGAACTTAGGGGTTTCATAAATAAATGATACTCATTGAATGGGTCAACCGCCCGATTGTTGTGCATCATCAATGGAACTGTCCCTGTTAGTTTTAATTTTAATTCTTGCATAACGTCTCCTTTTTGCGTTGGTTAAATTGCCCTACCCTGCCGCGCCCCGCCGAGCCTCGCCAGGCCTGGCCCCGCCAAGCCGCGCCGCGTGCTTAAAACGAAAGAAGCCCCGATTAAGCGTTGAGACTACGGCAGTAGAGTTTTCGCCTAAAAGGAGCTTACAATCGTTTATAATTTTATTATTCATTGTTCTGCCGTATCTCAATTTTCATAATACACGATTAGAACAGGGTGTCAAGTATTATTTTTACACCGGCCTAAATCCTCTAAAACTCGCATCCCCACTGTAAAGCTGGTTAGCGGCCCTCAAAACCCGCTTCTTTGTTTTCTCATAATAATTTTTAATCAACGCCTTATTCGCTATCTTCAAATACGCATGAAACTGAACATCCGAAAGGTCTGTAAAATTGACAGTCAGCAAATCAGAATTCACGTGCTTATTCTCATAAAAATCAGCCGTATTTTTCAGTAACCCACGCCGCACTGCTTCGTTGAACAGCTCAGAGCCTGGATATGGCGTCACCGGACGGATAGTTCTCAGTTCATGGCACAAGTCGTTTGCCAAAAGAAATTTGGTTGCCGCAATTAATGTGTTAGGCGTATCCCCTGGACTACCCCAAATGAAATTTAAGCCTGGACTTAAACCCGCCTCCAAAGTAGCCTTCACCCCTTCCCGTATCCGTCTCACCGTAAGCCCCTTGTTTAAGTTACGCAGGACCTGATCGTCCATAGCCTCACAGCCATAATTGACATACTCACAGCCGGCGCGCTTCATCAGTCTAAGCGTCTTTGGTTTAGCAAAATTAAGCCGACCACTGCAGTCCCACTTGACCCCTGGTCTGTCCTTAGCAAACTCACGTTCAAGTATCCGTTCGCAAAAGGTTTCAACCCTCTCAGTTGACGACATGAACAGCTCGTCTGAAAACTGAAAGTGGTTGATACGATAATCTAAATGCAAATAGGACATCTCGTCTATTATGGCGTCAGGGCTACGAGGCAAAAACTTGCCTGGCTCCATCCGATAGCAGAAAGTGCATTGGTAAGGACAGCCCCGCCCACTTAGAATCGGCATACATAGATCATGCGGCTTAGACGTGGGCCACATCGTGCGGCTATACACCTCTATCGGGAAAGAATCGTAAGCCGGCCAGGGAGAATCATCCGACATTGCTGAGATAGCAGGTGGGATCGGATGAATTACCCCAGAAGGAGAACTGGAGTCTCCCTGACCAGTTACATATTTCACTAAGGAATCTTCGGCATCACCTACGAAAACAGCATCGGCCTCAAGTAGTTTCATAAAATATTCTGGGTCTGCGGCTGGTCCGTGTCCGCCAAGAAGGAACTTGAAGCCTGAACGGTTGTCGGCCCGATTGACGGCTTCAGCTATCTTTTTGGCTTTCTGGTATTGATAATAGCCTGCCACGAATCCAAGTCCGACAAAATCATACCCACCTCGTTCAATTTTTTGGGTGATATATGGCTCGAGTAAATGATTGATGTCCTGCTGAAATAAATCAACCTTGATGCCCTTTTCCATAGCCAAGCGGCCTATGAGGTAAGCAATGCCCTGCGGGAAGAAAGGGATGTGCGAGCCGTTATCGTAGATGACGAAGAGTATCTTTATTTAAACCACCTCATTTTCTTTGCGTTCGTTAGTTCGCCATCTAAAATCCGCTTTTCACCGTCTCCGAGGGATTCAAGCGCCTGCTTGGCATAGTCAATCAATCGCCGGAGACCTGGCTCTTCCAGGCTAGCCGATTGGTCTGATCCGTACATTGAGCGATCCAGCGTGATATGACGCTCAAGCACTTTCGCCCCCAGGACTACTGCCACCATACTCGGTATAATCCCGACCTCATGACCGGAATACCCTATATATCTTGCCGCCGAGTACCGCTTTCTGAGCATCTTAATCATATTCAGGTTACAAAGCTGATCTGCGCAAGGGTACATCGACACACAGTGCATAAGGTCATACGAGCAACCTACCCGGTTGAATATCCTAACCGCCGCCCCTATATCCTCATAAGTGGACATCCCCGTACTGATAAATGTATGCTTACCCCTGCTGGCAACAGCCTCAAGAAAATCCAAGTTTGTCAGCATAGGAGAGGCTATCTTGTGGAAGGGGGGATCGTATGCGTCCATAAAATTCAAGCTTTTCAAATCCCAGCATGAAGCGAACCAGGGAATACCAGATCGCTTACAATAAGCATCGATCTCATCATATTCCTCACGGCTAAACTCTAAGCCCTCTTTCTGGTCTCGCTGAGTAGTCCCCCAGGGACTTTCTCTTGGAGAGTCAAGCATCTCTTGGGAGTAAACCGCCTCTATGTCTCTTTTCTGAAACTTCACGGCGCCCGCTCCCGCTCTTTTTGCCATATCGATCATCTTCTTGGCTATCTCGACATCTCCGTTATGATTGGTCGTCAAATGCCTAATTCGGCAATAATTATTATCGAATTATTAGGCATACGGCACCTTCCTTTCTTAAGCCGCACCTCTGTTAGTTGTTAATTTTCAAGTTCGACAAGCTCAATCACGTTTCCTTCAGGGTCTTTATCAAAGGCGACGGCCTTAATCCCATACCCCGGATTTAAATGTGTTTTAAAATGATCTGGGATTTTATCCACAGTAAAAGATATATGATGCTTCCCCGCAAATGGCTCTTCCATCCCGTCAAAGGGTAATTTCCTTTTTACAAGCTCTAAACAAACCAAATCATTGCCCGTGAACCGAAGCTTTACAGTAGCCGTTCCGTCTATATCATCTGGTCTCCCTTGTAAAATCTTAAACCCAAAATTGCGATACCATATTGTTTCTTTTTCTATGTCATTTACCAGAATACCTATATGCCTAATATTTAAAGCTTTCATGAATTGCCTCCTTATGTTCTTTTACCACAAGAGTAATACCTTCTATAAAGCCCCTATTTTCCTGAACTGCATAATCTTGTGTATCTATTACATTATAATTAGAAAAAATTTCTTTTTCCCAAAACATGGATGTCCAGAAATTTCTATATATTCCATACTCATCAACGTTCCCTTCAGGTTTTTTCTGAGCGTTGAATGTTTCAAGGGTTTTTTTGGTATTAGTAGGGACAAAACAAATCAATAATGGCGCAATTAAAAATTGTTTTTTTATTAATTCCTTTAAGTCTGGAATAGTAAAGTGTTCCATAACACCAAAACTAATACAGGCTTGGATATTCTTTCCAATAAACTGGGTATAAAATCCATCATAAAGATTTCCATAAATTGGGGTTAATCTTCTTTCGGCATATTTACCAGCGTTTTTAGATAAAACATTAAGAACATCAGGATCATTATCAACCCCAATTATCTGAAACCCCATTCTTGCTAAGGGAATTTCAATTCTCCCATAGCCTGCGCCTAAAGAAATAAGCGATCCTTTTTCAACTGATAAGTATTTTTTAAAAAGATCACCCCACGTGTCTTTAACATATAGCTCGTTTTTTTGAACTCTTTCATCGTTTAAAATCATCCGGCCACCTTTTCTCGAAAAATATTTGAACCATGAGCCTCCGTTTATTTGTTCACATTCTCTGATCATATTGTGTTCCTTATTGCCTCCTTTAAAATTTCCAACCCGTGGGCTAACTGCCGAGACGGGATAGTAAGCGGCGGACCGAGCTTAACCGTCCGGCCTCCCGTGCGAACCAGAAGTAACCCCAACTCCTCGGCTTTTTGAACCAACTTATCCGCCTGCTGGACGTTATCAAGAATCAAAGCAGCCACCATGCCCTTACCTTGACTGGTGATAGGCACTTTTTTTATAAATTCGAGTGAATCACACATCAACTCTAATATCTGCTGCATGAATTCGCCTGACTTCCTGGCCCGGTCAATTACCTTGAACTCTTTCATGTATTTTATGACGGCCAACCCAGCAGCGCAGGCTAATGGGTTCCCGCCATGAGTACACGATAAATCAGCCTTGGGATTATCTATGAGTTCCTTGCTACCCAACACTCCCGATATTGGGAATCCGTTACCCATACCCTTGCCGATGCAAACCAAGTCTGGCTTAAATCCATCATAATGCTCATAGCCGAAAAGTTTGCCAGTACGCCCAAAACCAGCCTGAATTTCATCAACGCAAATATAAGCACCATTTTGAATTTCTTTAAGTTCATGAATGCGAGATTCATTATGGAATTGGACATACAGAGGGTCGTATGTTTCTATAATTGCTCCGCAAAAAACATCAGGAACAACGCCGCAATTTAGATGAGGCTCAAATCTATTTGCCATTAGCAAAGCGCCCAGGGTTTTCCCATGAAAAAAATTACCAGGATAATTAAAGATTCTCTCCTCACCGGTATATTCCCGCATTATCCGCCAGGCCGCCTCGGTAGCCACCGTCCCGTCACTAAATAAAGCCGCAGCCTCGAACCCCGTGAACTCGCATAACGCTTCAATATACTCTTCGCGGAGGCCTGTTGTGTTCTTGTAGGTGTGAATAATACCGCTGTCTAAGGCTTTCTTGATGGCCTCCGTCACATACGGGTTCGCATGTCCGATGTTGGCGGCAAAAATGCCGGACGTGAAGTCTATGTATTCCTTGCCGGTATCATCCCAGATAGTCGCATTGTCAGCTTTTGATATTTTCAGCATGAGTGACATCCTTTCGGGGGCATAGCTGGCCTCCCTGAGAAGCCTTGCCTCTTCTCTTGTCTTAAAACCTCATTCTCGGCCATCCGCCATTCATGCGGCGTGTCAATCTCGATGACCTGCTCGGTGAGGAACCCAAAAATAGTATCTCCCCATAGTTGCTTTTCTCTGACTAAACCCGGACTGGCCGAAAAGGGGTGAACAATATCTACATACCCGTTTCCCTTATAAGTATCTGGATAATCGTTAAAATCATAAGGAATCTTACAAAGATAATGAAAACCATTTAAGCAAAAACACTTATAGACGTTTTCAGATAATAATTCCACAGAACGCAAGCTACTATAGCTTCCACCCCTGAAAGTTTCTATCGCCTGTTGAACCACCTCCACCTCCCTAAACGGTGTGGTTGGCCGGAGATAGACGATAAGATCGACATCCTCAGGCATTTTTGTAAGAGCATGGTTTACAACGTCATAGTCAGTGCTGGCGTCCTGAGCTAATGCTTCTGGTCTGGTAATTATGTTGGCCCCAACACGACTGGCTATGTTAATCGTAGCCGCATCCTCAGTCGAAACATAAACCGCATCAATCGATGGACATTCTAAGGCCGTCCGGATTGAATAAACGAGCAGGGGAATCCCGCCCAATTCTTTAATGTTTTTACCTGGAACCCTCTTTGAGCCGGCGCGGGCCGGTATTAATGCTGCAATCATTTAACCCTCCTTAAATTCATGATTCCGACTTCGCCTTGAAAACGTAGTCATGTTTTTAACCGTCTCTTGATCCACTTGCAGTGCTAACAACTTCCTGAACTCGTCAGGCCCTATCCCTTTGGCCCGTAGGGTATAGACCGCATCATGGATAACCTTATCGTGGTTCGTAGTTTTGTATGGACAAGTGTCAATCGCCGCCATTCCAACTATCTGTATCGAATCAGGAACATCTATATATCCGGCCTGCCAACCGCATCTATTACAGGTAATTTTCTCGTGTCCTTCGTCTGGTGACTTCGGGGTGAACCAATATTGATTCATCATATGCCCTCGTGCCTTACATGCGGCACGGGTGGCCTTTCTTAATTTGTTTCTTTTTAACATATATTTTTCACCGCCCACTTTAATAAACTTTCTACAATGTAGCCAGCGTGCCTTCGGTTCGACGCAAGCCAAATGTGTAGGTCATAACGCACCTGAAAGGCGAAAAGGCTCTGGGCGACAGCCTGGGGCGTCATCTTTGACTTGTATTTACCCTGGATGAGCTGGTCAAATGTCGTCTCAATAACAAGAGCAAAAAATTCAAGGTCTTTACCCCTTTTCAACTCTGCTTCAAATCGTTTCCGAGCCGTACTCAGACTTCCAACTAGGTCATTGATCGTTTTCCGCTCGATGGCAATTTTATCCTCAACCCCTTTGACTGAGTAATCTCCAGTTTTAAGCCCAGCGACCTCCGTCGGCAAGGTGAAGGTCAATGGCGTTTTTTCACGACTATCTATGACGATTTTCAAAGTTCAACACCCCCTGCGCAAGCCGTTCTACTGCGATGGCACAATACCTCTCTTCAATCTCGATACCGATTGCCCGCCTGCCAAGTTCCTTGGCTGCGACCAAAATCGTGCCAGAACCCATGAAGGGGTCTAAAAGAATATCAGCGCTTTTTGAATATTGTTTTATCAAAATTGTTAATAATTTTACTGGTTTTTGCGTAGGGTGAACCCTAAATTTTTCTTTACCTAAAAGGCCGTTATATTGAAGAGTTATTTTTTTTACAGAATTTCTTTTAATGTTTGTCCAAATTAATTCGCAATCACCAAAAGCGGGCATTGTGTTTAATTTATCCCAAACTACCCAATGATTCCCCGGAGGTAATAAGTCTGCAAAAAAATTTCCACCAAAAATTAAAGCCTGTTGACTATTTTTTAAAATTAAATTAAATATTTCTTTTTGTGGTCTAACATTGTCCCAATCATCTTTAAACCTTCGTCTTGCAATGGGTTTACCAAAGCCACCAAAGCCACCAAAGCCCTTGTCTCTTTTTATGCCATAAGGCGGATCAGTCAGCACCAAATCAACAGGTTCAAGGTGCGGCAATATCTCAAGACAATCGCCATGATAAATTACAATTCCATCCTCGTCATAATATGGCTTAGGCAATGTCATTTTACGTCCGCCTTGGTATTGGCAACGCAATATCATGCCACCACCAATGTTCGATAACACGAGCCAAAAAAACCATCCCAGACCCCGCCTTAATCGCCTGCCTAACCCCATCTACTGTTTCTAACAAAGCGCAAAAAATTATCCCGTCATCTTCTGCCCAATAAACGCCATCGTTATCTGGTATTTTTTGTTTCCATTCTGTTTCCATCTCATTACCTCCCCTCCAATGGTTCTTCACACGTTTCGCAGAGAAGGTTGACCTCATCGTCTCTAAGGCACTCAATTACTAACATCTTCAAACCACCCGCTATTTTTCAATACCCCCTCCCAATTCTCCTGGCAGGCAAGCTGGGCAAGCCCTGTGTTCTTAAAATATTGCTTACTGCATCCAGGCATATAAGCCCAAACCTCTTTCGTTTTATTTTCCCAATGGATAAAATAGAACCCCAAATGAATACTATCCTTTAGCTCATACCTTATTTTGAAAATAAGCTCGGCTCGTATCATTTTTGGTGCAGGCCCTTCAACCCATTTCAGCGGTGATATTTTCATCTTGCCTCCGCATTTCTAAATATCCTTTCAAAAAGGAACGCTGTCCCCATAACCAGCCTCTTTATAGGCTGGCCTTAATTCGGTATCAACCATGTTCACAAACTCAATTTTGAGCTTATCTTTTTCTTCTTGAGATAATCCTTGTCTGAAAGTTATATATTTTCCGAGTTCACGCAAAAATAAACCAGAGACCCTTCGTTGTTCGATTGTTTGAAAATTTGACGGATTATCTATGCCCGCCATTCTTCGCTCTTCGTCTATCCGCCTCACCTCAAAAATAGATATGCGTTCACGAATTGCCGCCGGCAAAGGCATTGACTTGTATTGATAAGTGTCCCGCAAATCATCAACCGCTTGTGATAAACTTCGTTCATGGATTGTCTGACCATTAAGTGCCTGCCAGAATTCCTCAAGTAGTGCATCCCCATTCCTTCCATCAAATTTATTCGGTTGGAAAATCAAAGCCATCCGAGCCATTTGTAATTTGAATATTGAGTAGTCCATCCTCTTTCTCTCTTACTTCTCGTGGTTTCCAATTTTTTAATGTTTCGAGTGATCCGGTAAGTTCCTCTTGCTCTTTGGTCATCTTTGGGCGATATGGCCTCGGAGATTCATTAAGATAGCCATCGAATTTATTGCTGAACAAGGTCTCAGGTCGTAAAAACCGGCTCATCTTTTGATCTTGAAGCCACCTTAAGGCCATATTATCTATAACAGTGTAAAAGTCATCTTCGGTAAAAGTCTCATTTAACCTGGCCTGGACTAACTTCTTAACCTTATCGGTAACTCTGAATTTTCTACTGGTTTTTAAATTAAGATATTCGACAACTCGACATATAATATTAGATTCTTCTACATTCTTAACATTCTTAATATTCTTAATATTATTGTTTGTTGTTACTGGTTTGTTACTGGCTTGTTGTTGGTTTGTTACTGGCTTGTTACTTTGACTGTTAGGAAGGTATTCATTATCTTGGTAAGTATGCCAATTTACAATAGAAATTATAGAAAATTTGTTTGTTATTTTGATTGTTAAATTTTGCTCTATTTTTAAAAAGTGCAATGATGTTCGAATTGACTGAATAGACATCTTTAATTCTTTAGATGCTTTATTTAAACCGAAGATAAAATCGCCTGGCATGAGGTGCACAGTTTGATAGCCGACAATTTGATCCATTTCCTTATGAGTCGCTTTCAGAAGGCAGTAACACCAGAAAGTCCATAGCTTAGGATTAGCGAGCCACCCTTTATCAAGTGATTGCCTCCACAGCTTAATATAGCCTTGGTGCATCCATCTTTTCACAGACAGACATAAGAATGCCCGTCCTGGAGGGAAGACTATAATGGCTAAAGAATAGTATCTCCAGGCGGGCATCCAAATATCTGTTAATTTGTATAGAAAATTTAGCCATTAATATCTTCCAATCTACCGGCCACCCTACACGAGCCCGATCAGGTTATCAATGGTTTATTTGAATTAAAACATCTAAAGGGATATTAAGACCCACATGCAATGCCCGAATCATTTTAAGCGTCAATCGTCTTTTACCGGAAAGAACCTCGGAAACATGGCTCCTATGACCAAAAAGTGGGACTAAGTCTTTTTGGCGTAGCCCCTGTTCTTGCATTCTGAACTTAATAGCCGCTATGGGAGATGGGAATTCAACCGGAAAGTGCTTTAACTCATATCCCTCAATTTGTTTTAATAGCGTCTCGAAGTCTCTAAGTGCTTGATGGTATTCTTTTTCATTCATGGCTTACGAGGTTTTATTCGGGCCATACATTGTGTCGCCGTCTCCATCCTTGAACTTATAAGCGGCTTCACACTCGTTCCACATTGTATCGGCCTCTCCACAAGGGGCAAGATCATCTACGCCACAGCCACACAATACATCTCCTCCTTTTTCGTCTGGGAGGTATAATCCGTCAAATCTATGTTCTTTAAGGTAAGCAATCACCATCTTTGTGCAATTCATGTTTTACCTCCGTTAATTTTTTCGTTTAATTTGGTCATAGTTTCTCCTTTAATATTTCCACGGACGCTTAATTTCATCAAAATCACATAACGGAAAAAGCCAATGTTCGAGCTTATTTGCCACCTTGTCGCCAGGGATTTTCCCCTTATAAACTCGTAGAGCATAACTATACGATTTTACTATTTTGGCTTCCACCATGTCCTGTGGGGTGAACCCCTTTTTATCCATTGCTTGTTTTACTTTCATGGTTTATTAAAATTATCAAATATGACCAAGGTTGTCAAGTTATTTTTTCTATTAATCGTAAGTAGTTGAATTTATAGGCGATACAACTATTTTGACTTATGACAAAAAAAGTCTTGACAAGATAAATTAAACGATATATGGTCTTAATCAAAGTCTTCACCAGGAGGTATAAGGAGGAGAAAAAAATGGGGAAAATAGAGAAAATAAGAGCAAAAACAGTGATAAAGAAGCCGACAGAGGAACAAATACAAAACGGGTTAAAAAAGATTCTCGAAGAGCAAGCCAAGAAGGAACGGTTGATAAAGATAACTCCGCTCAAAAAACTATTAAAAGAGCCTTACTTGGCCAAGGGATGTGAGATTGATTCTGATGCTAAGCGTATTACCAAAATGCTTACGGAGATTGAAGAACCACTCAAGACCGAGAAGCAAAGAGAAGACGACAACGCCAAGGCTATTATAGCCGCCGCCGAGGCAAAAGAACAGGCCCGCATCGATGGGATTAAGGCCAAGATCGAAGCCCTGAAGGTTGACCAACTTGAACTTTTAAACCTTAAATCAGATGAAATCGGTTTTGAGTTTGGGTTGCTGGAAGAAAAGGAAATTACTTCAGAAGAATATCAAGAATTTACCCATGAAGCAAATCAGACTAAAGCCGCATACTTGGTTATATTGAATAAGGCGATGATAGACCGCCGTCAACAGGAAGAGGACGACATTAAACGTAAGGTTGAAGATGCTCACCTGGCCGCCGAACGACTTGTCCAGAAGGCTGAGACTGAGAAGCTCGCAGAGCAGGCAGCAAGGATCAAAGAAGCTCAAGACAAGCTTGATGTGGAGAGGGCCCAGATAGAGGCCGAGAAACAAGCAGAGATAGACCGGAAAGCACGGGAGGAGCGTGAAAACCAAATCAGAGAAGATGCGAAAAAGCAAGCCGAGGAAGCGGCTAAGGCCAGGGTTGAAAAGGCAGAACGGGATCGCATTGCACAGGCCAAGGCGGACGCAGAAGAAACGGCACGTCAAGAGACACTGAGGCAAGATAAGGAGAGGCTTAAAGATTGGGTTATGACCTCTAAAGGTTATTGTGAAAAAATTGCCCCTATAACCAAGAAGGGCGAAACTTACAAGCTACAAAAAAAGTTTCTTGGCGATCTAAACAACTTGGTAACTGATTTCATTATGGAAATCGACAAATTATAGGAGGATTGAAATGATTATAGGTGGATTTGATGTTGAGACGATCAAAGATCAAAGTTTGCCGTTTGATCCCGAATCGGTGAGTCTGGGCAACCTAAAAGACCCAGTAAAAATTGCCTACAAAATAGCAGAAGCGGAGGTTGAATTTAACGCAGGTGAGGGGCAGTTAAGTAAGGCGATGGCGACTGATCCGGCTCGGTGTCAGGTAATCACGTTCGTTGGGACATTATTTGATACCAGCGGAGTTAATCCCGCCGATACAACTAATTCATTTCAATGGGGCATTAATGATAACGCATGGGATAACCCAGAGGAATATGTAGTGCATCATGGATGGAAATTTGTTATTGATTGTTATAACAACCGTATCCCTCTTGTCTCATTCAACGGGATTGGTTTTGACTTGCCAGTTATGCATTTCGCCGCTATGCGCCTGGATGTGTCCGTCCCGAACGTAATGTATAGAGCATTGATGAACCGGTGGGAAGGAAATCTACATCATTTCGACTTAATGCTCATGCTGACCAACTGGCAAAAAGAGAGAATGAAGGGGAGCAACCTGGACTTTTTTCTTAGGCGATTTGGGATCGGCCAAAAGACAGAGGGTATGGACGGAAGCAAGGTCGGCCCAGCGTTCCTGGCAGGCAAATATCAAGAAATACTCGAATATTGTAAGGAGGACGTATTGAACACTTGCAAATTATTTACCAGGGTAGCCCCTTGGGTAGTGCCCGCAAAGGAGTAAAAATGACAGATAAAGCATTACAAGTGGTGAATTTTGAAGTTGGATTTGCTCGTACCCCAATTGAAATTCTTACCGAGGCAACACTGGCGGCGGTTGCACTTAAAGAAGTAATAGCAAAAAAAATAAAACCCGTCATTATGAATGGTGAACAATACCTGGAATTTGAAGATTGGCAGACGGTAGGCCGTTTTTATGGAGTTACCGCAAAAGTGGTTTCAACTAACTATGTTGAGTTTGGGAAGGCGCAAGGTTTTGAAGCTAGGGCAGTAGCTATACACGCCGATGGACGAGAAATATCAGCCGCAGAAGCAATGTGTTTAAACGATGAAGAAAAATGGAGAGCACGCCCTAAATATAAATATTTATATGTCTGTAAAAATGGTTCTATGGAAGAAGATCCTCCTACAAATCAAATGATATGGATTGATAACCCCAAGAAGCCTGGAAAAAATATGCCAAAAAAAGAAAAAACTCTTGTGGGAGAGGAAGCGGTTCCACTTTTCCAACTTCGTAGCATGGCTCAAACAAGGGCCTGTGCAAAAGTGCTTCGCAACGTACTTGCTTGGGTGGTAGTCATAGCCGGATATAAGCCTACACCCGCAGAAGAAATAGAAGATATTAGTGATTTACCCAATAACGAGGTTACGCCCCATACCCCAGATGACAATTCCGAATCATCCTATCAGGTTAAAAGCGGCATGTCCAAGGACGAAGTTATTAACGAACTAACAACCAAAGGACTATTCAACAAGGCCATGCTTAAGATCAAAAAGAACCCCGACAAATGGGAAGATGCAGATTTGGCTATTGCACAAGGGTTTTTAGGTGTGCCCGACACTAAAGTTAAAGAAAGGCGTTGCAGTGATTGTGGAAAGTTACCTTGCAGATGCGGGAACACATTTGAATGGAATCCGCTCAAGGCACCAGGGCTTTCAACCTACGTCTGGAAGTTAAAAAACAATCCTGAGCAACTCGAAGCGGTGTCAAGTCACGAACTGTATGAAATGGAACAAAAGTGGAAGCGGATTATCCCAGATACCCCGTGGCCGTTAGGTGGTTCACAAAAAATTATTCCAAACTACACCTTCCCTGCTCATATAGAGGCAGGGTATAAAGAACAAGGAATTTGGGATGCTTTACTTGAGCGTCTTGCCAAATACCCAGATTTTAACTACGATCACATAACTATCATTAACGGCTTACTGAAGTCTTTAGACCCGCTCAAGAGGGCTGACATATTGAGTTCAGATGACAGGTTCGAGGCCGAACTTAGACGGCTGGAGATAATTTAAGGCTTAAAACAGAATATGAAGCACTTTAACCCTGGCATTTTCATTACCAGAAGTGGCCGTGAAAACCAGCAGCGACTTTCTGGGCGGCGTTCTGGATTCTTGTCGGGGCCAGGGATGGCCTGCTTCCTTTCCAGGTCATGTT
>Ga0180007_10003474_pt1 | contig 17529 bp, 24 predicted proteins | sample MM_PC_MetaG_FD_121122 | JGI IMG/M metagenome (GOLD analysis project Ga0180007, IMG submission 121122) | Groundwater microbial communities from the Aspo Hard Rock Laboratory (HRL) deep subsurface site, Sweden - MM_PC_MetaG | ecosystem: Environmental > Aquatic > Deep subsurface > Groundwater... | reverse complement strand
GTGGGGCTGGGAATAGTGTCTCAGATTCCCTCTCAGGGCCTCTCCGCTAAGAGCCCTTACAGATCACAGGCTTGGTGGGCTATTACCCCGCCAACAACCTAATCTGCCGCAGCCCCATCCTTAAGCACGAGTTTCGGAGATAAATCTTTCCAGGGTAAATCTCCTATCAGATTTTAGACTCAGTTTCCCGAGATTATTTCTGACTTAAGGGTAGGTTAGCTACGTGTTACTGAGCAGTTTGCTTATCTCTATTTCTAAAAATAAAACTTGCATGTCTAAGTGCAAACCAGAGAGCCGCAGCCGCCAGCAGGATCAACTGGATTTAATAATTTTGCCCTTAGTAAAAATCTTGCTCCTTGTAAACATTTTTTAAAAAAATGTTTCGGAGTACACTTTAGTGTTGAAAAAGATTTTTCGGGGTACACCCTCGGGTGCAAATAAAAAATTTATTCATAATTACGCAATTTGTTTATAAGAAAACAAACCACTTCACACGTCTCGTTTATCCGAAGATAAACTCAATCCTAACTATTGGCTACATCATTTATATTATGACAAGAACTACAACTAACATGACTGCTTCTACGTACTTCATACCTTAAAGTACTGAACATTCTCATAAATACTTATTATTAAGGCACTCATCTTAGTTACAAATTTTTTAGAAGCTAAAGGTATTTAAATGTTTTGGTGGAGGAATTGGGATTTGTCGTCGGTTAAAAAGGCATTATTTATTGGTTTTTGGATTAAGAAAATTATTTTCCAAAAACTATTTATAATCTTTTTTCTTAAAATTACTATGCCAAAATATGTTATTCAAGAACACCACGCCTCGCACTTGCATTGGGATTTTCGTTTAGAAATGAATGGAGTTTTAAAATCATGGGCACTTCCAAAAAAACCTCCGAGGTCAAAAACAATAAAGCGACTTGCAATTCAAGTTGAAGATCATTTAAGAAGTTATGCAGATTTTGAAGGAGAGATCGAAGAAGGTTATGGAAAAGGAACAGTGAAAATTTGGGACAAAGGAACTTATCGTTTGATTGAAAAAACGCCAAAGAAAATCGAGTTTGAATTAAAAGGAAAAATTCTTCAAGGAAAATATGTTTTGATTAAAGCTGAAATTGGTGATGATAAAAAGAATTGGTTGTTGATTAAGGTTTAATTATAAAGTAGTTACATATAGAAAAGTTTAAATATGTGTTTATTCTAAATTTTTAATGGAAATAGAAAAAGAAAAACAAATACTTTATGAAAATCTTTTGTCTTTGACAAAAGAAACAGAAGGGAAAGATAGATATTTTTCTGCACCAAGAATTTTAAGTTATATAAAGCAAAAATTAAATCAAGAAGGAATTTCTGTTGGTAGTCAAGGAAGAGCATTTAATGATGATGAAAATGCAACTTGGAAATTTAAATCAAGAAAAGAAAACGATTTCTTTCCTAGATATAATACTTTAAACTCAAATCTTGAAGCATTAGTAAATGAAGGCAAAATAAAAAAAGTTATTGCAGACCAAGAAGAAAGAAAATATTATAGGGCAATTATTTAATAACTATAGGAAAATATGTTTTGATTAAAGCAGAACTTAACGACGACAAAAAGAATTGGTTGTTAATGAAGTTTTAATTCTTCCTATACCAATCCTTTTCTTTTTTAGTTGGTTCCCTATCATGAACAGCAGGAATTGCACCCCCTATTCCTCCTCTCATTCCAACCATTGCCACGTCGGCTTCCCCATCATTATTTTTATCATAAAGCCAAACCCATGGTTGTATTTGTGGCATTGTTTTTACATTATAAGGGTTTCCAATAATTTTTTCGGTTAATTCATATATCCCAAATGGACTAGTAGTCATGAACAAAAACGTTCCAAGGATGGCTAATTTATTTTTTAAACTTTTTTTCATAATTATTTTACTTCTTTGATATTTATAAACTTTTCGTTTGTGTTGTAATTTTGTAATGATTATAATTCGTTCGCTCGTAAACTCTTTTACATATTAATAACTCCGAAATTGGCTCTGCCAAATTTCTTCACCAATAAATTAGTTATCTATAAAATCATTATGACTTAACTTAGTTCTCCGACGAAAAACTTGACGAAGTCAGTTTTGAACTTTTGATTGTGAATAAAACAAACCAAATTTGCATTTAAGTAAAAAATATGTTGTAGGAAGAACATTTAATATTTGATAGAAAGATATAAAAATAACCATTATTTAGGTTATTATAACCATGATGGAGGTTATAATGGATTTAATACAATTTTTAAAAAAAACACCTGAAGCAAGAAAAATCTTTGGGCAAAGAGAACTTAAAATAATTGAAAAGCAGATTAATGGAATTAATTTAACTCAATCTGAAAAAAATCGTTTGTCTCGTGATATAAGAAAAAAATTTCAGTTCATAAAAGAAATTTCAAAATTTCAAAATGAATTTAGGTTGAAAAAAGCCCAATCAATAAAATCCTTAATTCAAGAAACAAAAGAAATAATTTTAGAGCATGTCTTAAGAAGTAAAATAAAAAAAATAATTTTATTTGGCTCTATTATTAATAACAATTTAACAATAAAATCTGACATCGACATTGCAGTTGAATTTTCAAATATAACAAAAAAACAAGCATTTGATTTTAGAAAAAATATTTTAGGAAAAGTTTCGGGCAAAATAGATTTGCAGGTTTTTAATTTTCTTCCAGAAAAAATTAAAAAGTCAATTTTAAAAAATCATAGAATTTTATATAATGCTTAATAGAATTAAGGACAAGATAATTGAGATAGAAAAATTTCTTAAAGAACTTGAAACTTCTCTTCCAGAAAATTTTGAAGAATATAAAACAGATTTTAAACTTAGAGCAATTGGCGAAAGATATTTTGAGAAAATTATAGAAGCTGTTATTGATTTAACTTTTCTCATAATTAAAGAAAAAAATCTTGAGCAACCAGAAGAAGATAAACAATCTTTTGATATTTTAGCAAAAAATAAAATTCTGGATTCTAATCTTTCAATAAGATTACAAAACGCAAAAGGAATGAGAAATATAATTGCCCATGAATACGGAAGAATCGACAACGAACTTGTTTTTCATTCTTTAGTTGAAGAATTAATCCCTGATGTTCAAGAATTTCTTAAAAGAATTGAAGAAGTTTTGAAATAAGAAGAACTGGTTATTGATAAAGATTTAATCTTTTGGGTGTGTTCTCATATATTTAGAATATTCTTCACCTTTTTTTAAAATTTTTCCATTAAACATTATCCAAGCAGAATCATATTCAAAAGGGATATTTTTTACTTTTTCTTCTGATTTATATAAACCAATTTTATACAAAGCCCCCAAGGGAGTTAGAGAATTAGTGGGATCAACTGGTTTAATTTCAATAGAAACATTTTTAGAATTTTTAAATTCAATTTCAATACTTTCATCTTTAAACAAACTAATTTCTAATCCGCCATTTTTTGATGTGACTTTTTGCATGAAAATAAACCAATTCTTTCCTTTATAAAAATAATTATCTTCTAAACTATATATTCAATTCTCTTTAACCCACCAATCCAAATCAGGAACTTCAGAAGTGTCTTTCTTCCTTGCTTTAAGATAACCTCTCGCAAGAATATAGAAAATTACTCCAAGGCTTTTTGGGCTTTTGTTATTTCCGATAACAACTTGTTCAGCACCTTTTGAAAAATTATTTGTGTCGCAAATCATTAAAACTTTTTTGTTCACATCTAATGTATCTTTCAATGCATTTTTGTCGAGCCAAGAATCTGAAATTATTGTGAGCTCATTTTCAAAAAATTCAGGAAGTTGCGTGTTTGTTAAAATTCCTGCAGGATATTTTTTTGTAAAAGCACGAATGCCAGTTAATTGTGAAAACTTTTCAACAGCTTTCCAGCCAGCTTCTCTTTTACAAACAACAACAACATCTTCTGGGTTAAATTTAGATAAATATTCTATTGCTTCTTTTAATTTTTCATCAATTAAATCTGTATTAAAAATTGCTAATCCGTCTGCACGTCTTCGGTAAACAAAAGGTTTCATATTTGGAGTGACCACACGAGTTCCAAGATAAATTCCTGTTCTAACATAATCTTCAAGAGGGATAAGCATTTCTTCCCTTTTCTTTAATTTAACTTGTGCTTTCAATTCTTCTGAAGAAGGTTTTTCAATTTTTGCTTTAAGCTTTTCAACTTTTGCTAAAAGTTCTTTTCTCTTTTTTTCAATTTCTTCTTTTGAAAGTTTCACAACTTTTTCTGTTTCTAAAGATTCTTTTTCAGCATCCTTTGCAAGGGAAGTTTTAGAAACTTTTTTCTTTGGTGTCTTTTCTTTAATTTCTTTTTTAATTTCTTTAACACTTTCTTCAATAGCTTCAAAGCCTTCTTCGACTTTTTCTTCAGTTTCTTCAGCAACTTTCTCAAGTCCTTTTTCAACAGCTTTTATTCCTTTTTCAATTTTCTCAACAATCTTTGCCATGTCTATTCAAGAAAAAGTTTATTTTTAAAGATTTGGATTACCTAAAACTTTGTGTTATCTGAAAATTAGTTCGCAACTCAAGCCCACACTCGGTATTAGTATTTTAATTTGTCCTTTGTGTAAACTTTCGCAAGTTGCTCAAATTAATATAACTTCAAAATCGCATTCTGCAGATTTTTCTGTCGCTAAAATTATTAATGTATAAAATTATAATCTATCTTAATTATCTTCTTTAAATTTTGGCTTGACAAAGTCAGGCAAAATTCATTAAATGTGAACGAAGTGAACAAAACATGATTTATTTAAACCTTTTTCAATCTCAACCAGCCTCTTCAACTTACTCTCCCTCACTTTTCCGTTAATTCCACATTTGAAAAAATCAGCCCCAAAACCAAAAGCTAAATCCGCTAAAACACTTTCATCTGTTTCTCCGCTTCGGTGCGAGAAAACTAATTTAATTTTATGTTCTTTTGCTAATTCACAAACTTTTGCAACTTCAAGCAAGCTCCCACATTGATTTGGTTTTACAATAATTGCATTAACACTTTTAGATTCAATTGCTTTTTGAAGACGCTTGTAATTTGTAACAATTAAATCATCACCGACAATTAAACTTTCTGGAAACCTTTTCAAGAGTTTTGCAAAGCTTTCAAAGTCCTCTTCTTCAAAAGGATCTTCGATATAAAATATTTTAAAATTTTTAATTAAATTTGAAAGATAACCTAATTGTTCTTCTTTTGTTCTTCTTAACATAGGATTTGCGTAATTATAATTTTTACGTTTGTAAAAACTTGAAGCAGCAACGTCAAGTCCAACAGGGAGATGTGCTTTTTTTAAAACATCTAAAACTTCCTTGTCGTTTAAAGAAACTTTCCAAGCATTTTCATCATTTGTTTCAGATTTAAACTTTTTATCAAACATTTCCAAAATTTCCCCTATTTCTTTTTTTGCAGTTTGATTTGCTTCAAAAGATTTTTTCACATCTTTAAAATTTGGAACCAAAAGAAATTCTTGAAAATCTGGTTTCCTTTCCGAAGCAGAATGTTTTCCTCCCCCAATACAATTTCCAACTAATCGTGGGAATAATCTCGCTTTTGGATTTATTAATTGCCAAATTTCTTTTTTTTGTTCTTTTGCAAGTGCTTTCAAAATAGCAGATTCAAATGCAAAAAGTGTGTTCGCTCCAATATGTCTGTCAACAATGTCCTCGATTCGTCGCAAGTCCCCAAACTTTTCAATTTCTTCTTTTAAAAAATAATCATTAAATTTTTTTAATTGTTTAATGTCGTCGTCTAAACTTTTTTTATATGATTTTGCTTCGTGTTTTCCTTTTGATTTTCCATTCGGTGCACTTGCAGAAAAAGACCCAACATTTGTTTTAATATAAACAGAAATTGTTTTTTCCTTTCTAGAATCTAAAACAGCTTTTGCAGAAATCCCTTTTATTTCAACCATGATTTAGAAAAGTGAAAGAGGTTTATATTATTTTTGGACGGGAAGTTGTTACGAATAAATTCGCAGATTAAGAAAGTTTTTAATAATGGGAGATTTTGAGGGAATTAATACACTTACTCTTCTTTACTTTCATCAGTTTCTTCATCCATTTCATCTTCAGGATTTGCAATTGCCATAATCTCGCCTTTTTTTGCAATTTCTTCTTCTTCTTCAGCTTCTTTTTCTTCTATTTGTTTATCACTAACAACTTGTTCTTTTGCTCTTTTCAATTTTTCTTCTTTTTTTTCTGGAAATGGTTTGTTAATTGTTATAGGAAGAATTCCAGAATCTAATTCAACTTCTGCAATTTTCAAAGCATCAAATCTTATTTTTTCTAAATCTTCATTTGTTATTTTAATCAAAAGCGGAGCATTCATCGCAATTTGTAAAGCACGTGCTCCAAGAATTCGTGCTCGTTCGTATTTAGTAAAATTTTGTTGTTCCATTTTTTTATTATAAATTTATTTTATATAAATTTTTTGATTTTTTCTGAAACACTTTTCCAAACACCTTCCAACATATCTAAAGCATTTCCTATTTCCTCAACACTCAAACTTTCACATCCTCCTTTTTGCATTGAAGAAATAATTCCATTTGAACTTCCAATTGTAACTCTTGTTTCAGCAACATCTTCTTCTTCACGTGTTGGGTCAACAACAAAGTTATCGCCAATTTTATGGAAAGTCAATGAAAGCGGAATTTCTTTTTCTAAAGGCAAAGCATCTTTTGTTAATTCACCAAATAAAACCTTTCCTTCTTTTGCGTCGTATTTTGGAATCTTTGAATTTTTCAACGCAATAATTGCAGCAATTCCTGCAGCATCTAATAAATTCCCGTCGTCATTTATAGTATAAATATCAATAAACACAGTCCAAACTTTTTCTCCTTTTTCAATACATAATTTTTCAAATTGAATAACTTTGCTTTCACGAATTGCTCTATCGACAACTCTTGCTAATTCTATTGCAGGAAATCTTGGAGGCCCGCTTTCAAATCTACTCGAACTTAATGGAAGTAATTCAGCTGTTACCATCATGTTTCCTTTATCAGGAGAATCAGGATAAGGTGTTCCCATATTCATTTTTATACCTGCAATAACTTCTGTGTTTCCAATTTTCACACGAGCAGAACCTTCTGCATTTTTTGAAACACCAACTTCAATTTCAATGTTTCTAAATTCTTCAGGTTTTCTTCCATCAAATCTTTTTCTTTCTGATAAATATTTTTTTATTCTATCGCCGGTTATTTTACTTGTTTCCATTTTATTTTGTCTCCACAGAATCTTTTAAAGCTTTTTTTTGAACTTCATAAATTTCTTTAGTTGCTTTTCTTGCAAGTTCAATTGCTTCTTTTAATTGAGGTGCAGTTATTTTTCCATCTAATTGAATATGTGTTAATTTTCCTTTTGAAGTCATTGTTATTGGAATATCTGTTGCACCTTCGCCTTCTTCCCAATCTTCTTCATATTTATTTACATCAACAACAAGTTGTTTGTCAAGCTTTCCGATTGAAACACTTGAAACCAAATCTTTCATTGGAATTCCTGCATGAGCTAAAGCCATTGCAGCTGCGTTTATTCCTGCACAACGTGTTGAAGCATTTGCTTGCAAAATATTTATGTGAACATCAATAACCCTGTTTGCATATTTTTCTGTCATTACAACTGGCTCAAGTGCCCATTGAGTTATTTTACTAATTTCAGTGCTTCTTCGACTTGGTCCAGGACGAATTCTATCTGTAACAGAAAAACTTAACATATTATATTCGCATCTTAAAGTTCCTTTTTCAGGATCTCTTTTATTTCTAGGATGATGTTCTTTTGGTCCATAAACAGCAGCAATTGCAATTGTTTCTCCAAATCTAAACATCGCACTTCCGTCTGCATTTGGCACAATTCCTACTTTTGCTTCCATTTCCCGAAGTTCATCAACTTTTCTTCCATCAGGTCTTTTGAATATTTTAGTTGTCATTTTTATCTTCTTATTACCTTTCTCCTTCTTAAATTATATGCTTGATTTTGGTCATTTCCTACACCATGTTTATAGAAATTTTTCCCGAGATAATTATTTTGAATATTTTTTATGCTATTACCAAAAGGAAATAGATTTCCCAAAAAGTTTTCTGACCCCCCCGATAATGGCAAAAAGATTAACATTTTAGAATTATTTTTTATCCCTTCTAATCCTTCAAGTAATGCTGACAAGATTAATAGTTTAGAAATATTATTTCTCATTTTTTCTCTCCAAACCATTTAGTTACTTCTTCTGTTAAACCATCAATAAAAGATTTTTCAGTTACAAAAAGTATTGCTTGTTTTGCTAAAAGTTCGTCTTCGATTTTGTCGCCTTTAATCCAAACAATTCCGTTTTGTCCGACAGTTACATTGCAATTTGTATGTTCTTTTATTAAATTTATCATGCTTCCTTCTTTTCCAATAACTCTTGGAACTTTGTTTGAATTTATTCTTAAAATCATTCCTTCATCAATTTTTCCAAGCCCTCTGCTTTTCAAACTTAAGTCAATTCCTCGTTTGTTTATAGCCCAAATTTTTGCAACAGCCATGTCTCCGATGTCCATAACTTCTTCAAGTTCTCCTTTGTTAACATATCTTGGAACTTCCATTAAAGATAAGAAAGCTGTTTCAGATGCACCGATGTCCAAAATCCAACCATTAAAAGTAATGTTCTCAACTTTTCCGATTATAACATTTCCTCTTCGAGGTTGATAAACTCCTGACAATGGAATAACTTTAACTAATCGATTTGATTCTTCGGCCAAGCCATATCTAAGAGCGACTATTTCGTCGTCCTTTTTTTCAGTTCCTTCGCCCGGAAGATAGTTCTCACCTTTCTCAATTACTTCTCCAGGTATTACAATTTTTCTCGTCATTTTAATTTAAAAGAGTTAGATAATATGTTGTCCTTTTTTTAACTCTATACGTTTTTCTAAAAATAAGTTCATTTATAAGTTTTTTGGTGGAGCTTAAATCAAAGGATAACTTATTTCTGGATGAGGGTCTATAGAAATATCTAAGTATTTTCTCCAAGCTTTTTCATCATTTTCTAAAGTGTTGCTCTTTTCAGCACTAAGCATTACTATTTTACTCATTAATTCAAAATAATTTCTTGCATTTTTAGAATAAGGTTTATTAAAATTAAATCCTTTTTTTCTTTCCAATATTCTCATTTTTCTTCTATCTCCAATTCTCCTCCACTAATTTTTTCTTTTAAATTTTTCATTCTTCCCCAACATCTTCAGTCACAGCACTTCCATGTGTAACAGAATTTAATCTATCATAAAAATCCATAATTAATCCAGAAGGAACACTCACGACAATTTCCAAACTTCCGTCGTTTAACCAGTTTTCAGTTTCCTTGTATTGGCTCACAACTCCGTAGGCCTTTCCTGTTTGAATTGCAGGAATTGTTATTTTGACTTTCTTGGTTTTAATTTTAATCGGAAGAATTGAACTAATTTGCTCAACAATTTCTTTTATTTGAGAATCAATAGAACCATTTTTTATGTTCACGTGTGCTTGTTCAAGCGCGTTTTTTATTCTTTCGGAAGTGTGCGGATTTCCTGTTTGAGGGTCCATGGAATTTGTAACCAAAAAGTCCACAACTTGCTTAAACTTTTTTTCTTTTTCTTCATCTCGGTGTTCTTGAGTTACCAAAACTTCCCCGTCTTTTACAATTTTCTCTGCAATCTTTTGAATATCTGTTGTAGAAAAAGCACTTTCTAAATCAGAATTAGAAGCAACTTCTCCTTTTTTAGAATCTGAAAATATTCTCCCTCCTTCAACTTCAAGAAAACTTGTTTCACCTTTTTTAAATTTCAATGCTCCATCTAAATCAACAAGAATTTCAAAATGTTTTCCTATTTTTTTTATTCGTGCTATAGTGTTTGGCATTTTATATTTTATATTTAATTTTAATTTGTGTTTTTGTTGCAGGACCTTTTCTTAGTGTAGCTTCTATACTTTTTTCCAAACTTTTGAATTGAGGAAGATTATAAGCTTTGCTTTCATTTATATCTCTTAGAATTGGTTCAGCACTATTCGAATTATGATTTAACTTACCACTATAGACATGGGAAATTTCTCCGTTTTGTTTTAATGTGGAAACAATTCTTATTTCTGTATATCCTAAAATTCTTTCAAACATTTTATATCTCTTGAATATCTCTACCTTCAACTTTTTTTAATTTGCCTTCATCACTTTTTATTAAATCTAATTCAAATCTCCCAATATGAAACTTTTCACCTTGAACTTCTTTGTAAATTTCTAAAGCAAGTTTTACACCTTTTTTTAAAGTTAAATCTTTTTTATATAATTCTCTTAATTTTGTTTTTATCTTCTCATCGTATTCTCCAATCGCGTTTGCATTGTAAGCTAAATAATTTCCAGTAACATCACTTGTGTAAAGTTCTGGTTTTTTATTATTTATTCCTGCAACCATCATTGAAACCCCGAAAGGCCGTGCACCACCATATTGGCTAAATTGTTGTTGAACATTTGAAATATCTTTTATAATAAGTTCAGGTTCAATAGGAGAATCATATGTTATTCTGTGCTGTTGTGCCAAAACTTGTGCTCTTTCAATTAAAACACGCGCGTCTGAAACAATCCCAGCAGAACTTGCAACCATGTGCGAGTCAATTTCATAAATTTTTCCTGCAGAATGTTTTGCAATTAAAATGTCATTTACTCTTTTGTCTGCTAAAATAAAAACTCCGTCTGCGCAAACCATTCCAATGCTTGAACTTCCAAGCCGAACAGTTTTTTCAGCATATTCTACTTGAAGAATTGTTCCTTCTGGAGAAAACATTGTCGCTGTTCTGTCATAGCCCATTGCTTGATGTTGTATGTCTGTTGGTAAATCCATTTTAAATTTAAGATATCTCCCTATAAAAATTCAATGATTGAACAGTTTATAAGTTTTTTGATGAATTAAAATTAATTATCTATAATAGCTACCCTGCCATCAGAGTTCGAGAAAGCGAGATTACCATCATCAGAGTCCACGTCATTCTCGTACAAGTACAACCTCGAAAGACCTTCAGCTTTTGTATAAAGATTTTTAGTATGATTTCCTAAATTAATTTGGTTTTTTCCAAAAGCGTGTCTTGCATCATATTCAGGAATTGCATCATTTAAATTTAAAATAAGTTTATATTCATTATTCTGTGCTGTTGATTTTCTTAATTTTGCTCCTGTAATCTTCAAGGGATTTTCTGAGGAATATTCAATTGGTGCTCCTTTAATTTTTTCTCCTTTTAATTTCCTTGAAATATCATTAATTAAATATTGGTTTTGGTTGTAACTTGCTGAATTTGAACGAAGAATTAATTGATTAGCATCAAAATAAACTCCTTTTGCAAAATTTCCTCCATTTAACATTTGTGCCCAATCTTCATCTGTCGGAATTCTTCCTGATTTGCCAAGCATTTCATCTAACAAGCAAACAAAAAGAAAATTAGAACCTTCTGCATTTTCAGGATTAATATTCTTTGAAATATAAGGGTAAGCATGTGGGAAATCTATTTTTGCTTTTTGCAAAACTTCTTTGTAAAATTGAGAATCATCTGAATTTAAAATTCTTGCTTTGAAAATTGGTACATCTTTTGTATATTTATGAATTATTGACATAATATTTTTATAAAATTAAAGTATTTAAATATTTCTATCTTGTAATCATTATATAATTAAAACTATTTCCCCAACCCCTTCAGTGTCCCACTAACTTTCACGACTTCTAACTTTTTTGGGAAAACCACAAAACTTGCTTTAACAAAATCAACACTTTTTCTATTTACACTAAGAATTCCAGAATCTTTATTTATTTTAATCCATTTCGGGCTTGTTTTTGAAAAACCAAGAGCCCCAACATATTCAAGAATTGCTTTTTCAACATTTTCTTTTAAATTTTCTCCTTTAATTAAAAGATATCTTTTCTTTTCTCGCATCGAGGGTTTCAATGATTTCATTTATTCATAAAGAGAGAAAGGTTATTAAAAGTATCTTTCTATTTTATATAAAAGATGGAAATTTGCACTATTGGCGGTTATGAAGAAGTCGGGCGAAACATGACTGCTGTAAAAATCGGAGAAGATGTTTTTATATTTGATATGGGATTAAACATTCCTGGAGTAATAGAATTACAAGATGAATCTTTCCAAGATTATTCTGAAAAACAATTACGAAAATTTGACGCAATCCCTGACGACCGAGTTTTAGATAATCTTGGATGGAGTAATAAAGTTCGTGCAATATTCATAGGTCATGCTCATTTGGACCATGTTGGGGGCGTGCCTTATCTCGCAAATCGATATCCTCAAGCAAATATTTATGGAACACCTTTTACAATGGCTGTTTTAGAAGCAATTTTAAAAGATGACAAAATAAGATTAAGAAATAAAAGAATTGTCGTAAAAGAAGATTCAACTGTTTTTGTAAAAGGAAAAAGCGAAAATTATAAAATAGATTTTATTCACGCAACACATTCCACACTTCAGTGCAGTTTTGTCGCGCTCCATACAAAAGAAGGAATTTTTTTCTACGGCTTAGATTTAAAATTTGACAATTACCCTACATTAGGTGCAAAACCAAATTATAAAAAACTAAAAGAATTAAGAAGTAAAGGAGTTAAAGTTCTTGTTGTTGATGCTTTGTATTCTGCAACAGAAAAAAAACCAGGAAGCGAAACAATTGCGCGACATTTGTTAGAAGACGCATTTTCAAAAGTTCGAAACAGAAATTCTGCATTTTTTGTAACAACTTTTTCATCTCATATTGAAAGATTAAATAATATTGTAGAATTTGCAAGAAAAACAAATAGACAAATTGTTTTTATCGGAAGAAGTTTAAACAAATATGTGAACTGTGCTTTGCAAATAAACAAATGCCCTTTTTCAAAAAATATAACCCTCATAAAATATAGAAACCAAATAAATTCTTTTTTACGAAACCTTGAAAAAGAAAGAGGAAAATATCTTGTTGTTTGCACAGGGCACCAAGCAGAAAAAGGAAGTATTTTAGACAGAATTGTAAAAGGAGAAACACCTTTTAATTTTCATCCTGAAGATAATTTGATTTTTTCTTCAAGTATTATTCCTGCATCTGAAAATGTTTTAGCCCGTGAAAAAATGGATAAAAAATTAAGGAAAATTGGAGTTAAGATTCAAACAGATGTTCATGTTCATGGTCACGGCAGTCGTGAAGATTTAAGAGAAATCATTTCTCTTTTAAAACCAAAACATATTATTCCTTCTCACGGAACACTTCAACAAGAAACTCCAATGATTGAACTTGCAAAAGAATTAGGATATGTTTTTCACGAAACTTCTCATCTGTGTTTAAATGGTAAAGTATTAAAGATTTAAAATATACAATATAAAATGGTAAGATTTGATATTCTTGGAGGACTAAAAGCAGCTGTACAAAAAGGGTCGTCGCTTAAACAAGCTATGATTACTTTTTACAATGCAGGTTATTTAAAAGAGGAAATAGAAGAAGCTGCAAAAATTCTTGTTTCTCAAGGCCCAATTCAACCGGTTGCCCAATCTAATCAACAACAAATAACTCAACAGCCTCAACAGAATCTTCAACCAGGGCAACCAACTCAAAAAGTTTCAAATTATATTCCTTCAACACCTCAACAAAACCAACAAGTTTCTAATTATGAACCTAAGAAAAAAAAAGGAAAAGGTTTTGTAATTCTCCTAGTTGCAATTTTACTTTTATTAATCGGACTTTTAGTAACAGTTGTTATTTTCAAAGATCAAATTTTAGAATTCTTTGCTTAAAATGTCTGAAATTTACCAACCTGCTGAAGATTCATACCTTTTATCAGAGAACTTAAAAAAATTTCTTCCAAAATTGTTAAAGAAAAATTCAAATGCAAAATTTTTAGAAATTGGTTGCGGAAGTGGGATTCAACTTCAGACAGCCTTGGAATCTGGAATTAAAAAACAAAATATTTTTTCAGTCGACATAAATAAAAAAGCTGTCCAACATTGCAAAAAATTAGATTTTAATTGCATTCAATCGAATTTATTTGAAAAAGTTTCAGGAAAATATTCTGTGATTGTTTTCAATCCACCCTATTTGCCCGAAGACAAAAACGAACCAAAAGATTCTCAACTTGCAACAACAGGCGGAAAAAAAGGTTCTGAAATAATTAACAAGTTTTTGAAACAAGCAAAAAATTATTTAGAAAAAGGCGGAAAAATATTTTTAATAACAAGTTCATTAACAAAAGGAATTAAATGGGGGCCTTGGAAAAAAACTCTTCTTACAAAAAGAAAATTATTTTTTGAGGAGGTTTATTGTTGGGAATTGAATTGTGAGTAAAGTTGATATAAGTGATCATTAATAGCTTCAACATCTATTTGAAAGTAAGGAATCTTTCGTTGTTTTAAATCTTTAATAAAATTAGAAGATTCTTCTGGTTGATATATTTCAATTTTTGCTTTATCTATGTTCTTTACAAGCTTTCTTATAGGATCCAAATCTTCTTTTACTATGCTGATCCATCCTTGGATTCTTTTTTTCTCTTTACCTTGCCACCATTTTAGTTTTTTCAAATTTTTTTCTTTTTCCTCTTGTTCACTATTTCTCTCTTCTAAGTGGGAAGGTTCCTTCGGGATATTTTCAGAAAGGTATGTGTAATTTATTGCAAAGTATTTAAGCATGTTTCTAACTTTTTCAATATTTTCATCATCTCTTTGAAACCACTTTTTATAAAAGAAAGCTTCTATGTGTGAGTTTTCTACAATTTCTAAAAGCTCATTTTCTCCTAATACTTCATACTCCGGATTGAAACCTATATTTTTTATTAACTGCACTAATCTCATAAACTTTCAATAATCCCCCACTTTAAAAACATTTCTATACTGTATTCATTATATAATTACATGACTTTTTTATAGTTTATAAATATCCTTAAAAAATCTATTAACTACTTTTCATTATGGAAATTAGAAATTTAAAATTAAAAAACAGAATTTTTTTAGCACCAATGGCAGAAGTAAATGATTTGCCGTTCAGATTGCTTTGTAAAAAATCAGGTTGTGGTTTAACTTATACAGGAATGGCGAATCCACTTTCGAAACAAGAACTTCAATTAGATGATAAACCAGCTTTGCAAATTTTCACAACAAACACAAAGGGTTTGAAAGAATTTATTAAAAAATACGAAGACAAGGTTTCGCTTTTTGATTTTAATTTGGGTTGTCCTGCAAAAACAGCAAGGAAATTAGGATTTGGGATTTTCCTCCACAATAAGTTAGATTCAATTGAGGAAATTTTGAAAACAATGAGGCAATCCACTGAAAAGCCAATTACAATTAAATTGCGGAAATCAAAAAATACTTTTAAAATTATTAAAATAGCAAATAAATATGTTGACGCAATTATAATTCATCCGCGAACACAGCAACAAGGTTATTCTGGAGAACCTGATTTGGATTTTGCAAAAAGATTAAAATCAAAAACAAAACTTCCTATTATTTATTCTGGAAACGTAAATGAGAAAAACTACAAACAACTTTTAAAAGAATTTGATTTTGTAATGATTGGTAGAGAAGCAATTGGAAACCCAAATATTTTTACAAAATTAACAAAAACAAAACAAAAAAATTTCTCATTCAAGGATTGGTTAGAACTTGAGAAAAAATATCCTCAGCCCTTTAAACAAATAAAATCCCAAGCAATGCAATTTACAAAAAATGCAGAAAACGCCAAAGACCTTAGAAGAAAACTTATTCTTGCCAAAAGCGTGAAAAAGATTAAAGAAGTTTATGGGTTTTTGTAGCATTTAACCACAAATATCCTTAAATACCTGAACAATTATTCTTTTCAATGGTAAGATTTGCACACATGGCTGATGTTCATTTAGGTGGCTGGAAACAACAACCTATGCAGGATTTGAATTTAGATTCTTTTAGAAAAGCAATCCAAACTTGCATAAATTCCAAGTTAGAATTTGTTCTAATTTCGGGAGATCTTTTCGATTCAGCTTATCCAGGAATTGAAATCTTGAAAGAAACTTTTACAGAATTTAAAAAATTAAAAGAAGCAAAAATTCCGTGTTTTATAATTGCAGGTTCTCACGATTATTCTGTTTCAGGAAAAACTTTCCTAGATGTTTTGGAGCGAGCAGGATTTTGCAAAAATGTTGTAGATTTTGAAGAAAAAGAAAACGAGATTTTGTTAAACCCAACAGTTTACCAGGGAGTTGCCATTTACGGATATTCTGGAAAAAAATCTGGTTTAGAAATTCCTGATTTAAGAAGAATTAAATTAAATCAAACCCCAGGCATGTTTAAAATTTTCATGTTACACACAACAATTGACAAAGCAAAAGGAACTTTACCAATTGATTCAATTGAAACCCTAACTCTCCCGCATGCAGATTATTATGCTCTCGGCCATTTGCACATCGACTTCCAATATGAAAACTTTGTTTACCCTGGCCCAACATTTCCAAATAATTTCCAAGAATTGGAAGACCTAAAACACGGAAGCTTTTACATTGTCGACACAGAATCTTCAAACCCGCTCCAAAAAATAGAATTAAAAATTAAAGACGTTCTCACATTTGAAATTGAAATTAAAAATGCCTTAAACGCAACAAGCCAAATAATTTACAAATTAAGCGAAAAGAATTTAGAAGATAAAATTATTTTATTAAGATTAACAGGAGAATTACAAGAAGGAAAAAATTCAGATATAAAGTTTCAGCAAATTGAAGATTTTGTAAAGCAAAAAAAAGCATATTTTTTATTAAAAAACACGCACGATTTAAAATCAAAAGAACTTGAATTAGAAATCGAAGTCGAGAACACAGAAAATATCGAAGAAGAAACAATAAAAATTTACTCTGAAAAAAACCCGTCCGAATTTAACAAAATGATTCCTCAATTAATTAATTCATTTGCAATTGAAAAGCAAGAAGGCGAAACCACCGAAGGATTCACAAACCGTTTGCTTGAATTTTCAAAAAAAATTTTGGAGTTTTAAATGATACTAAAAAAAATAATATTGGAAAATATTCGAAGTTACAAATACCAAGAAGTAGAATTTCCAACAGGCTCGACTTTGCTTTCAGGAGATATTGGTTCTGGGAAAACTTCAATTTTATTAGGAATTGAATTTGCTTTGTTCGGCTTGCAACCAGGGCAAAGAGGTTCTGCTTTGTTAAGAAACGGAGAAAATCAAGCAAAAGTTCAACTTGAATTTGAAGTTGAGGCAAAATCTGTTTTAGTTGAGCGAACTTTGAAAAAAGGAAAAACAGTTTCTCAAGATTATTGTGCAATAACAATTGATGGAGAAAAAAAAGAAATCTCTGTAACAGAATTAAAAAACAAAGTTTTAGAAATTCTAAATTACCCAAGGGAATTTTCAAAAAAGCAAAATATTCTTTACAAGTTCACTGTTTACACACCTCAAGAAGAAATGAAACAAATTATTCTTCAAGATGCAAACACTCGTTTAGATACTTTGCGTCATGTTTTTGGAATTGACAAATATAAAAAAGTAATAGAAAATATTTCAATTGT
>Ga0180007_10003473_pt1 | contig 17530 bp, 17 predicted proteins | sample MM_PC_MetaG_FD_121122 | JGI IMG/M metagenome (GOLD analysis project Ga0180007, IMG submission 121122) | Groundwater microbial communities from the Aspo Hard Rock Laboratory (HRL) deep subsurface site, Sweden - MM_PC_MetaG | ecosystem: Environmental > Aquatic > Deep subsurface > Groundwater... | reverse complement strand
TGAATATCCAGTAAAAATATCTCACAATCCAGATTGTTTTGATCTGTAATGCATCGGGCAAAACCAATATTGTCACTGCCGATAAGTTCCAACTCGAGAAGTTCACCCTTGTCTTCTACGCTGTACTGAGTGAGTTGTGTCTGGTCAGAGCCATCGGAGTCACCTTGAAAGACGTTGTAACCATCTGTAAAATATATCTTCTGAACAGTTGCTGTGTCTACAGTTTCCTTCTCCTGTTTCTCTTCAGAGTCTTGCGGCAGAGCTTCGTCCTTAGGAACACTATTATTTCTTGTGAAATATAGGTAGGCAAAAACACCTGCCGCGGCAATCGAAACAATATTTAGAATTACCAGTATTGTTACAAAGCAGTTGATATTACTGCCTTTCTTTTTCGGCTCTATCGGCTTATTTTCATCCGGTGCTATTTCCGAAGTGGGAATTGGAGGTAGAGAACTATTTATGGCAGGCCTCGGCTGAGGACTTCCTTCTTCCTGTGTTGGAATGGTAAATTCTTGCATGGGCAGGTTATTAATATCTAGTTAAATGATTATACAGCAAAGGACGGAAAGCTACAAAAGTAATGTGCAACTATAGTTTAACGATTGTTATACGGCACCTAAATAGTATAAAATAGCTACAGAAGCTTCCTGTATTTTATTAGTTAAATTTCTTCAATGGCAAATGAAAATCAGTACAAACTAAAATCTCTTCTTGTGGGGACGAGAGGCGTGGCTGAATATCGTGCATCTATTGAAAAGTACATTTTTAAGAATGATAAAGTTCTTGAAATAGGCTGCGAGTGGGGGACGACATCCGAATTGATTTATAAGAAGTGTCCAAAGCTTATAGCAACGGACATCAGCCTGAAGTGTATCGAAAGAGCCAGAAAAATGAGGCCAACGATCAGATTTGAAGTACTTGATGTATTTGACATCAGAAAAGCATTGAGCTTCAAACAGGAGTTCAACAAGATGTATATTGACGTATCAGGGCTTTCAGGTTACAGATCGTTGCTTGATGTTATAGCTCTCACAGATATGTACGCCTCTGTTTTTCCTATGGAAGCAATTGTCGTTAAAAGTGGTGCGGTGAAGAACTTTGCTAAAAGATGCGTGGCGTGGGAAGGATAGATTCAGGATAAGCAAGCTAATCTTATTCTATTCAACGGTTTTCCTTCAACCACTCACACTACCTCATAAAACCCATAGAACTCCTCAATCGGCATTTCGGACTCCTTTACCGGATACGGAAAGCACTTTATCATATCCGAAATCGTATTTTTCTTTGAGAGGCATTTCCTGAATTTGTCAGCTAAATCGTTTCTTAACCGGCCTTTGCTGTCGATAAACTGTCCCCAGGATGATAAGAACTGCAATTCACCTCCCGCTACAATAGCAGCTTGCCCGATAAATTCCGGCGGATAAACTTTATTGTGATTCTCATGGGCAAAAAACCAGGAAGTTTCTTTTATAAATTCAACGTTTTTTTTATGCAGCTTGATGTACTTCAGCATTTCTGTCATTTCCCTCCTTCTCGCATCCAGCCTCTCCGAGCTGAAAGGTCCGAAGTTCGACTTCTCATTATTTGATATATGAATCCAAGCTCTTTTTTTCTTAGGCTCTATGCTGTATGAAAAGCAGCCGAATTCTACCTCTTTATATTTATCGATGGCCCTTTTTTGCTTACCATCTTTTTGTGTTTGTTTATAGAATTGATAAGTGTATTCGAGATCGGATTTAAAATCCCTAATGTAGTTTTGCCAGACTTTGGCTTCAATACTAAAATTAAAATCCAGGCCGAACGTCAGGTAAATATTAGTATATTTGAGAATTGCCTGAGTTATATCTTCCCTGGTTATCTCGGAGGCTTTTTGGGCAAAATCAAGCTGCAGTTTAAAAAATTCTTTTGGATACATGGCTTTATTGTATAGACTAACTTGTTTACTTTTCTTATTGTAGTAGATTTACAAAGAATTATAAACTATCTGAGACGGTTCGGGGATATCTTTTCTTAAAAATTGTGAATATCTGTACCAGGACAGAAGAATTACTAAACTTGAGGATTTGTCTTAAGAAGGAAGTTTTGCAAATTTTACATTCATATTTTCCTCGTTATTTACAGTTACATCGACAATATCTTTTATCTCTCCAGTACTTCCGATATGACCTTTCTTTGCACAAGGTCCGTACGTTCCATTAGCGTATTTAATCTTTCTTTCATTTACCTTATCGAGAATCTTAAATGGTGGAGCATGTGTTATAAGTATTGTTTTTCTTGTATCTACCTGCTCAAACAAATTGCTCAAGTCCTCCTCAATCACTTTATCACAGAAAGCTCTTTCATTCTGATTTTCCTTCTCAAATATATAACACGACCATTCATCATAACCGATGAAATTTAATATTCCTACTTTAATAAGCTTGTTGTGGGGCCTTTGAAACGGCCACTTTATGAATTTCTCATAATGTGGATTATCAGCATTCCCCAGTACTCCAAAAACAGTGATGGGATACTTTTCAATTATATTTGAAATTTCTACGACTTCACGTATAGCTTTGTTCAGAGCCTTTTGAGGAAGATCATGATTTCCGATATCGACTTTTTTCTCATCATACCCAGAAAGAACACGCTTTTCTCTGATGGCTTTGAATACCGATGGATTGGGTATATCTCCATTATAGAGGACAAAATCATACTTCCTTAATTCTAAATCAAGTGTTCTTTTTACTATTTCACTGTTTCCCAACAGGTCTCCGAGAACAAAGGATCTCACTTTCCCAGCTGGCTTAATATAATATTACTAACCTTGCATACTGCTCTATAGGTAGAATCATAAAGAGCAAATGTTTTTCTCTTGCTTTTTTTGTATTCTAGAAAGTTTGATCTGGCATCGATTATGACCTTCGCACACTTTCCCAGCTCCGAGTCTTTTTTTATGAAGAAATCAACCAGTTTGGACTTATCTTGTATTATCCCGTAGTGTTTTTTTAAATTGAGATCCTTTTCGCTTAGGAAGAGCTGAACTCCCCAAATCAGTGCATTTTTCCCGAAACTCAGTATTTCCTCTGTGAGCAGGTCGTTGTTTTTTGTGATGTTGTAGCTTAGAGGCGTGTGGACAATCATCTTCTTGAAAAGATAGCAAATGTCAAAAAATGCCCATTGTAAAATGTCCTGTTTTGTATAGTTTAGATTCATCCTTCTCAGAGGATCACTTCCAAAGACTACTTTTCTTGTAGATCTCATCGCATCCAGAACGTTGCTTGGAATACCAAATGGCGGATTTGCATCCTTCTCACTCATGAAGACTATATGCGGAGAAAGAACCAGTTCAAGCGTTTTATGTCCGATTCTTTGTCCTAATCTATAGGGGAAAGCATCTATTTTGACGGAAAAATGTTTCTTGTATTTTTCAGCTATTTTATAGAATATTCTTCCGATCTCTAAGATGTTGTCTGAACGGGCATTTGTCTTTAGAAAAATGAAGATATTGATATTTGGCCTTGCCAAAGAGATTCTCTTTATGCCATAGCTTCCTACTATTGTAATACTCTCGATGGATAAACGCAGCTTACTTTCAAGTTCATTTATTAGCTCGGATAAAAGGCTGTCTATAGATCTTTGTATTTTTCCTTTGTCAGTCTCCATTTGGTATAATTTACCTGATAACTTTAAGTATGTTCAAGAGAAAGTTATCCCTGATTTAATAATAGATTTTTTGAACCTTACTCACATGAAATCCGGACTTCTTAAGGTTTCAGAAGCTGCCAAGCTCTTAAATGTTCACCCTGCTACACTACGCAGATGGGAAAAGGAGAAGAGAATAGTGCCCATCAGGGATAAAAATTCTGCTTACAGATACTACTCTTTGGAACTGATTCAGGAATTCTTGATGAGAGGTGAAAAAGCGAAGATAGATGTCCGCTGGGGCTATGATCCTAAAAAAGCTCGAATAGAGGAGCTTATGAAAGCACAAAGATCATTGGACGTGATTGTGAGCCATGATGTGACTACTCCGGATCCGGCTGATCACAAAGAAATTCTCAAGACAGGGAAATCTGCTATAGAAAGGGGGCTGAAAGTTCGAATCATCCGCAACCTGGACTATCCACGGATGAAGGAAATGGCGGAAGATATGAGAAAAGTTGGATACGAAACGAGAAATGGGAGTGTTTTTGGTGTGACTATAAGCATTCAGGATTCTAAGGTTGTCCGAATTGAGATCCCGAGCGACAGCCCGGATACTCGATTTGATATGATAATTAATGATTCGAAAGTAGCCCGGTCATTTTCTTTGCTTTTTGAGGGCTTGTGGAAAGGATGACTTACTGAGTTCTTCACTTTTGCTAGTCTCAGGCACTTCGTGCTGCCTGCGATGAGTGCAGGCGAATCGAGCTTGTCGAATCAATGAGCGTTTGGCCTGCCCGCCTATGGAGGGGAAGAAGTTGGAACTATAATTTTATGCATCTAATAGTTTCATTGTTAAGTGGCTACTCTTCTTTTTACAAAAAAACATGCTAAATATGTAGTTATTGGAACTGCAAGAATAAGACCAATACTTCCCACTAGAGTTCTAACTATCTCTGTAGTTATGAATTCAAAATTAATTAGTTCACTAAATGGTCGAGGATTATTAATAAAAAGAAGCAAAAATGGAAGTGAAGCCCCTGTATATACAAGTACTAAAGTATTTATCATTGATGCGATGTGATCCTTTCCAATTTGTATAGAACGTTTAAATAGAGCTGAAAAGGATAAGTTGTTTTTTATATCATGAAGCTGATAAACAATCGCTGTCTGTGATACTGTTATATCATCCATAACACCAAGAGTTCCGATAATAATTCCGGCAAGTAAAAGTCCTTTTAAATTATATTGATCACCTTCTAAAATTTGCAGAAACATTGCATCTTCCGATGAAGTCCCTGTTAGGTGTGTCATATTCACAAAAATACTTGAGAGAATTCCTGTAATTACTAAAGCAATAAATGTACCGAATACTGATACGGTTGTTTTCTTTTCAAATCCATGTGACAGATAGAACGTAACTGGGACAATTATAATTGAAGCAAGAATAGCTATTAGTACAGGATCTTTCCCCATTTGTATCTGTGGAAGAACAAAAGTAAAAAGGATAATAAATGAAATAGCCATAGAAATGAGGGAAAAGAGCCCTTTCTTGGACCCAACTATAAGTGAGATGATAATAAAAAATATAAAAAGAGTTACTATTCCGGGGGTTCTTATATAATCAGTAATATAAAATATATCAGTTCCGTCAGTTCCCTTACTAAATGAGATCATTACATTATCTCCTTTATGGTACGAAACCACTTGTGCCGTTGGAGATGCACCATTTTCTACAATGATTTCCTCATCTCTTAAACTACCTTTTGTAACTAGTATTTTTAGTTTTTGGTATTTCTGGCTTTGTCCTTGAAACTCAAGAACTTTTTCTTCTAAAACTTCGATTATTGTTCCCTGTATATATTCGGTTTCGGGTAATTGAATTTCAGTTTGCTCACTGTCAGTATCATCCTGTGCAAAACAAGTTTGTACAGGTATTGCACAAAACCGCGCTAATACAAACAAAAAAGACAGAAATACGGTTAGTTTTAGATACTTCATATAAATCAGATATGTTAATTATTAACTAACTCGGTTATTCCCGATTTAATTTCGGGCACTTGTCGTTTTAGGACAAATGTTTCATTAATAGCGACCATTATGCAAGCTTAGCCTTAGTCCCTATTTGCACGCAACTGGTCGTCCAATAATGATATCTTTATGATGTTTGGTGCCGGAGCATGATTTCCATCTGAAGAATTCTATATCTTTATTTAACCATAGTGTTCCTGTGCCCAAACCAGAATGAGTATAATACTTATCGCCATTATCCTTAGTGTGCTCATAAAACCACGAATTATAGTCTAATCTAAAGTTGTTGTTAGGTGCATCTCCTGCACGAGTGTCATGATAATGTGGAGATGCAGTAGAGTCAGCTACTCTAACGTAGTATTGATTTGAGTCTTTACAGCTTGAGAGTTTTGGGTGTGAATGGATAACCATTACGTGTCCAGAATCGCTTGTTAGTTTATATACTTTGTCTCCGTTAGGACATGTCTTCTTGTCGTTACTTATGTTCTCTGTACTTTTGTAAACAAGAATATCTCCTGGCTGAGCATCTGCTACATTTTCTATTTTTTGCCAACATATGGCTGTATCTGCGTCCACAGGTGCACCATCGAAATAGTCATAATAATCTGCAGCTAAAGGATGTGTGCAGCTATAGTTTTGTGGAATTATATTATAATGGCCAACAAATTCTTCTTGTAACAAGTGTCCTACAAACCCAGAACAATCTGTCAGGGATACTCCTTCGCCGTCGTTACGGATGTAATCTTTGTGTGTATAACCTGTATGTTTGAGCTTGCCTAAAATATCGTCTGTTTTTGTTTTTAACTGTTGGTTCATGGTTTGATTGTCTGTACCAAGCACTGGTGTTGAGTAGTCCGGTGCAGGTTCCTCTTCTGGACAGTTACCACTGTATAGCTCTTCAAGTCCACACTCATAACTATTGTCTATGGCATCAGATCCTTCGGTAATAATATGACTATGAAGTAAACATGTTTGGTGTGAATTATTATATTTATCTAACTTTGTCAATACCGTCCCTCCTATGGTTTCACAATATTCTAGCGCGGGGCTAGTTGTTTTTTCTGTTTTATTAACGAATAATAATCCTACTAGTCCTAGAACAGCTATAAGCACAAATATAATTACAAAAGAGAAGATAGGGGGCTTTTTCATAGTAGAAGTATCTAAAACAAAATACTTGCAATAGACAAGGTGTACTGTTCTATCATAAAAATTGTGTAGTTGTCATGCTAGCAAATATCTATAGTAACCGCAAAACAAAAATATATACGAACCCACCTGCCTTGTCGAATCCTGCTGAGGGAGAAGATAGGAAGCTTTATGAGCGGAGGCGAGAAAGACATCTCGAGGATACTCCCATATGCAAGATATCTAGTCAATTAAAAAGTTCTAAATCTATTATCTACAGAAGAATTATGGTTAAACGCTTACGTAATGAACAGGAGATTAAGGAAGTCAAAGAAGTTTAGAAGCTTGAATGGATCTTGTTCTTTAGCTCACACTGCTAATGGTGAAGCACCCAGTATTTCTCTTTTATAAGGAGTTTCTTAGTTTTTTTTCAACTGACTGTTTTGGGACTGTGCATTCATAATTATAAGTACTATTTAAGTATTTTTTCTGGCGGAGAAGGAGGCCTGCCTGTCGGCTGACAAGGATTCTCTGCGATAAACTCAGAACAGGTGAACCACGGGATGTATAGGACCATGCCACGTGCAAACAGGTAAGCAAGGCTTGAACTTTTCTATATTATGAATTCACGGGTTGAAACCAGGTTACCAACGATTTCCTTAAATGTAAAACTACCCAATAAGTACCTAAGACTCCTGATTTCCCGAAGATTAACTAATTTGAGTACAGAATATCATGAGTAAGCACTCGGAACATACGCCATTTCCTTTAACATCTTTCTTGCTACAAACAAAGGTATTCCAATAAACAAAATTGCTCCCAAAAGAATATTCTGACCTGTTTCAGGAAGGTCCTCAAGGTAATAACCAAACCCCCCGGTATCAGTTACACCTGTTATTTCCCAGTATCTGATGGCCTTATCTTCAATAATCGATACTCTGCTTTCCCCAACGTTAAGATAATATACTCCTTCACAATCAGATCCGACCTCATTTAAATTATGTGCTCCCGGACATATCCCAACTGAGTTGTGACCCTCTGTATAGGGAACATACAGTGTAAATGTGTTCGAAGTACCTGATGCCAATGTGAGATTATGTACATAGGACTTGAAATCAGAAATATTCGACTCCGCACTTACAGAACTCCAATCGTGATCAGAATACATATCTGTATCCACTCTTGCGACAAGTATTCCTTTTGTTGTCGATAGGGTAAGTATTTGTACTCCTAATGCTCCGTTATCTTCTCCAACCTCTATATTTTCATTATTAAGAGAAACATCAAGAGATAAATTCAGACTTGCTATCTGATACATGTCCAGATATCGCCATATCGCCATATCATAATTTCCAAATGTATTCACACTAAGTCCCGAAACAACATATTTAGCATCTGTCTGGATCTGGAGAGAGTTAGCTCCATCATGGTTGTTCCCGCCTGCCGCGCCATTGTGCGTTACATACCCGGTTGAGTTAAAGGTTGTATCAAGGGTACCATTCGTGTTGTACCGCCATATCGCCATATCATCATTCCCAGATGCATTCCTACTATATCCTGCAACAACATATTTAGCATCTGTCTGGATCTGGAGAGCTTTACCTTCATCCGTGTTACCTCCCGCTGTACCATTGTGCGTTAAATATCCGGTTGAGTTGAAGGTCGTATCAAGGGTACCATTCGGATTGTACCGCCATATCGCCATATCGTAACCACTTGACGCGTTAGAACTAACTCCTGCAACAATATATTTACCATCTGCCTGGATCTGGAGAGAGTTAGCTCCATCATAGCCATTTCCGCCTGCCACGCCATTGTGCGTTACATACCCGGTTGAGTTGAAGGTTGTATCAAGCGTACCATTCGGATTGTACCGCCATATCGCCATATCATCATTCCCAGATGCATTCCTGCTATACCCTGCAACAACATATTTACCATCTGTCTGAATCTGGAGAGATAAACTGACATCTTGACTGTTGCCACCTGCCGCGCCATTGTGCGTTACATACCCGGTTGAGTTGAAAGTTGTATCAAGTGTGCCATCCGTGTTGTACCGCCATATTGCCATATCATACGTCCAGGACACTGTTGAACTATACCCTTCAACAACATATTTACCATCAGCCTGAATCTGAAGGGACTTGCCGGAATCGTTGTCGTTCCCACTTGCCGCGCCATTGTGCGTTACATACCCGGTTGAGTTAAAGGTTGTATCAAGGGTACCATTCGTGTTGTACCGCCATATCGCCATATCGTGATTTCCTGCAGCATTTACACTATAACCTGTAACAACATATTTACCATCTGCCTGGATCTGGAGAGAGAGACCTCCATCATAGCTGTTGCCACCTGCCGCGCCATTGTGCGTTATATACCCGGTTGAGTTGAAGGTTGTATCGAGCGTACCATTCGGATTGTACCTCCATATAGCCATGTCGGGATTTCCTATCGCACAAGAACTATCCCCTGCAACAACATATTTACCATCTGCCTGAACTTGGAGAGAGTCTCCGGAATCATGACCATTGAATCCTGCTGCGCTGCTGTGTACTACATATCCGACTGAGTTAAACGTTGTATCTGGTTTCAGTATTGCAGCAAAAGCTGGATTTGTTATACTTGTTGCATAAACCACTAAACCCATCATGGCTACAGACACGTAAAGAAGCTTTCTTTTCACGATTATTATTGTTTGAAGTAAACTGAAACCTACGATCTTTTAGTCTGGTATTAAGCTGAGCGATAAAAAATATTGCCAATTTCTATGTCACTACAGTACACATAGGTTACATAAAAATTTTTTGGATGTAAAGTACTTTTCGTAGATAGAATTCGAACTGGTGAATAGGCTTTATTTACTAGATTCATTGGTACTGTCTGTACAAAATTCAAGAAACTATTATGTTTCGACTGGAACACTTTTTATTGGAATAACTAGGATTTCGGAGTATTTTAGCAAGTCGTACTAACTGGCGAAGAGAGAGGGCAAATATTGGAACTTTTCTTATCCTTAGTCAGACGTAGTCTCTTGCCTTTGCGTAGCTTCAGTGAAGCAAGGTGGCGAGGCTGGCCTCCACCTTTGATTTTTCGAAATGTGATTCTTGGCGGTGTCTGTTTGAAAATATCCGAACCGAATTTGCGAACGAATGGCTCGGCGGGCGGAATTTCCCCCAAACCCCCTTTCCGCCCGCCTCGCCTTGAAGCGGAAGCGAAAAGAACGATTTCAAGTTTTTCGTGGGCGTTAGCCCGCAAGTAAAATTCTAACAATTTTACTCTTTGGCGACAAATTCTTTCAAACTTTCTTTATAAATTTCAAAAACTTTTGGAACACTTTCAATGTTAACCCATTCATTTGGGGCATGATCATTGTCGTTCTCGCAACCGAAACTATTTATAATTGGTATGCCCAGTTCAGTAATAACGCTTCCAACACTTCCCGCCCCGCTTGTAACTATCGGAATTTTTGTTTTCAGTTTATCTTGTGCAATTTTCTGAAGTAATTTTACAAACTTATCGTTAGGATTGGTTAAAAATGGAAGTTCATATCGTAAAAATTCTATTTCGTACTTAATGTTGGGATTCTTATCTTTTAATTCTTTCAATGAATTGTCTATTTTATCCATAATCTCTTGCTTATTTTGTGATGGCAAAAATCTTATATCAATGCTTATCTCGCATTCGTCGGGAACAATATTTATTGAGACACCACCCTTTATAAGAGAAACATTAAAGTTAGATCCATACTCAAAAAACGGTTCTTTTTTGCCTTCAAGGTCTAGTCTCCTTAATGTTGTAATAATCTCTGTCATTTGGTGAATAGCATTATTACCTCTCTTACTTCTACTTCCTGTGTGGGCAGATTCTCCTTTCGTTATAATTTTTAATCTCAACCACCCTCTCATTCCAATAGAAATTTCATTTATGCCCTGATACCCCAAAATGCAAATATCTGCCTTTGGTTTCTTGATTTTTACAATATCTCTTATGCCTGAATATTCGCCACTCTGTTCATTGGCGTCGAAACCAAGAAAAATTGAACTTTTGAATTTTTTATCTTCTGCTAACTCCTTCGCGAGATAACAAAAAATCGCAATCGCTATTTTAGAATCATTTGCGCCCCGACCAAACATTTTATTCCCGACGATTTTTCCCTCAAATGGAGGGAATTCCCATTTTGAAATATCGCCGGCTGGCACGGTATCTAAACAACTTTCAAGCCAAATTGTTTTGTTAGAATTTTCTTTTTTAATAAGACAAATAACAGACGGGTGATTTTCTTCACCGATTATTTCTGGTTCAAAACCAAAACTGGCCAGCTTGTCAAAAACTACTTTTGCGATTGCGTTTTCTGAATCGATTCCGTTTTGAGAAGGAATTGCAATCAGCTTTTTTGTAAATTCAATTATTTTTTTATAAATTTCATTCATAGCTATTTCATTAAATCATCAATTGAAACGCCTAATCCTTTAGCGATTTTTGCCATAGTTTCAATTGTGGGATTCGGCGTTGTGCCCGATTCAATTTTAATAATGACATTGTAGGCAATATCAGCGAGCCAAACGCTTCTTTTACCAACTGGCGGGACATGCGGGTCTGGAACCCCATGACCACTAAATCATTATACACAAAATGAGACATTTGAGACACTTAAAAAAGGAGTATCATTTCCGACCAGCAATATAAGAGTGTGTGTTGACACACTGACACATTTGTGGTAAAAATTGATATGGATAAAAAAACACAAGTTAAATTTCTTTCTAAAGAAAAAAAGGACGGGTACTACATTCTATCAATATCTGTATCTATGAATGACAAAAGAAAGAAATATAAAATTTATGCATTTGATAATGACATTCTATATGAAATTAAAAAGCTCTCCGATGAAAATCTCACCAAGTTTGCAATTATTCAGATGAAGAAATGGTTGAAAGACTCAAATAACAATCTTCCCAAAGATAGGTACAGAATTTTAATAAATTATGGAGTGGTTACTACTAACAATATCCAAAGTTTTTTGACGATTCAGAAAGAAAACTCGGATCTTGTTAGGACAAATATTACTATTTCGGCCCCATTATTTGAATGGGCTAAAGCTAAAGCTAAGAAGGAGTCAACAAGTCTTAGCGATCTAGTTTCTCGTGGACTAATTACACTAAAAGATTCAGAAAAGGAGATAGATGCTTGGATTAAAGAACAGGGTTCGTATGTCAGGAAGAAGTTAGCTGGCTATGGATCCTTTGAAGTTTTTCATTACATGCCAAATAATTATAAGGACTATAAAACCGAAACGCTCAAGGATGCATTAAAGAATGCCGAATTGGATAGGACTGGGTGGCCAATAGGTGCTTATTTAAGTAGAGAAAATTTAAAGCCTCGTCCTCAATCAGATGGAGGGATAAAGGCTGAATATACAGGATCATTCTTTTTGAGATTCGACTATTGGTATGCTAAGACTAAAGGAGAGTTCTACTTTTCTCGTAATTTAGACTCAGATAGCAAAGAGTCAAAGGTTAAACCGAATTCATTACTCTATTTTGATACACTTGTCTGGAGAGTGGCTGAAGCGATTGAACACTGTATCAGTTACTACCGGAGCCTTAATGTAAATGAACAAGAACAAATTAAAATAAAGTTAACATTATACGGATTAAGAAACAGAGTGTTGAGTGCTTGGAATCCTTCAAGGGCCTCCACTCTATTTAAATATGTTTGTGATACAGAGAAGTCTTCCTGGGAAACAGAAATATCACTTGAGAATTTAATTAAAACCTTGGATGAAGTAATTTATGATGCTGTTAAGAAGCTTGTCTTAATGTTCGATTTTTTTGTGCCAAGTGAAGAGGTTATTACTGACATATTAAACCGGGAGTACAGAAAATCAAGAACATAATATTAGAAATTTATCTCATGAAAAAACTTGAATATTCAAAAGAAAATTTACGATTACTTGCTTTCATTATTTCAAAGGCAACTTCTGGGAGCCAATTCACTAAGCTACTTAAGGATTCTGGTTGGACACCCGAATGTACTGCATCTGAAGAGTGGCAGCTTGCCAAGAAATCCAAGGAAGAATACCTCTTTGATGAATTTGTTAAAATTGGAGAACAAGGAAGATTTGACATTCTGGATTATGTTACTGAGAAGACAATTAAGAAAGACGCCATATATTTTAAGATATCAGAAAAAGAGTACAAGTTTCCACGCCAACCTTTTGCGAATTTAAAGAAAAAATTGCATATAGTGAAAGCTCCGAGAAGAACAACTAATATTCCAATGTTTAATGAAAGAAAATTTCATAAATCTGTTGTATTTTCAGCCAAGAAATTGTTCGGGGACGGACATTACTCACAATCAATATTTGAGGCCTGCAAATCTCTAAACAAAAGGGTACAGAAATTGTCTGGTCTAGAGAAAGATGGAAAAAGTCTGATGGGAAAGGTATTTAATTTATCCAATCCGAAGATAAAGTTAAATAAATTAAGGAATCTGTCTGATAAGGATGAACAAGAGGGTTTTATGCATATATTTATGGGGGTAATGCAAGGAATTAGAAACCCCAAAGGGCATGAACTTATCAACTTAAGGGATAAACATAAAGCATTGGAATACCTTTCGGTGCTCAGTCTACTCTTTCGTAGGCTAGATAATACCTGTAAGTAATTGTCACAACCAAACTACCTTCCCATCCTTATCAACAACGTGCCACCTCTGTTTTCTTTTCCCTTTTCTGGGATGGGTTTTGAAGAAACTTACATTATCCTCAGCCATAAATATGGTTTCGTATATTTTGCTCTCATCATCTTTTAGCTCCCGCCCTACAAGCTCACCATTTCTAACAAATTTCCTTACAGTCGCAGGATGCAAGTCGAACTCATCTCTTAGATGCCAGCTCTTAAACCATATTTTATCATTTTTCAGTATCTCTGCAGGGACAACTCCTTTCTTTATATTCCTATGACAGTCTTTACAGGTAAGACCGTCCGGTGTCCACCAGGTTTGACTCGGAGGCATAGTATTACGACATACTTTGCAGGAATAGTAACTGCCTGGATCAGTATCATCCCCATCCAGAAAGAATCCATCCGGTTCATCTTTCAACCGTTTTAATCGAATTCTTCTAGTCCCTTCGTATTCGGCACTCATTCGAGCCAATTGAACGACATTTGTGCTGCTGTATTTATTTAGCTTTTCGGGATCAAGTTTTACCTTCTTTTTCTGCTTTTCTTTTCCCAAAAGGTTCAGGATGTCTTCTTCTCTTTCATATCCTTTGAGTGTTCCTGTAAGATAACCAAGTCTATAATATATCATGGGATAACAAACTTGCTGAGAATAGGAGATTTTTCTCTTGTTGATTTGAAAAGTTTAGATGTTGTTGGAGGGTGTGAAATTAAAACTAAAAAAAAGAACTCAACTCAAATAGACATCACAGCGTCCTTTGTAACAAAAAAGAAGCCTATAAAGTTTAAAGTTAACGCTCCCCCAACTAAAAAATCTGTAACAGAGAACATACTCGATGGAAAAATCAAGGATAAGATAAAAAGACAAACTCAGATGATAGCAAAGGCAATAGAGTCAAAAAAAAGTGCTCTTGAACGGAAACGAATCGATGTAAATAAAAATAATGATAAGTTTGAGGAATTTTATAATTCGAATAAAGAGTTTTTTACTATTGATGAGGATCTTATTATAGCAAAGTATAAATACATTAAAAGTTTTTCTGAACGGCTTCATTTTACTAAAGCCACAGAATTTCACATTAACAAAGATAGATTAAAAGAGGAGATAAAAACAAAACTTGTCAACTTAAATTCCAAACATAATTCCCTTTGGTTAGGAAGTCTTTTGTATCAAGATAATAACCAACCAATGGAAATCCCCGGCTTTTATAGCCTCTTTTGGGAACCAATAGACATAAAACTTTTGAAGGATATTTATTTTTCAAACAATATTTACATAACTATTTTCAATCCCTCATATCTTATTGAGAGACTCGAGAAATTGGGTGTTGAAATATCCGTTGATAAACAAAAGTTAAAGGGAGCTATAAAAATAGGGAAGAAAACTATATCACTTGAAAGTTTGAATTATTATGTAATCTTACACATCCATTTTTTCTACAATTTAGAAAGTATCATCGATATGATCAGTATGCAGATTGACACAGTAAAGAATATGAAGCTAAAGAAGCCTACAAGAGTGAATTTTGAGATCATTAACGCTGAGCTATTCAAGTAAACTAATATTTACATTTAAATGCACTTTTCTCTCCAATTCTGTTTTTTTTCTTACTTATAATCCGGATTCTTCGTCAACTCAATCTCACTTATCTGCTTAATCACGTCTTCATATATCCTAAACAATTCGCCCAAATCTTTGTCTGAAACTTGAGAGATCTTGGTTCTATTACTATCATCAACAGAAATGGAGGTTCTTCCTTTTACTCTCTTCATGACTTCCAGAGCTATTTTTACAGTCTCATTGTACTTACTCCAATACCAACTGACTAACTCAATTTCTCCGTTTGTTTTTGCATGAAATAGTGAAACCTCCTCATCATTTGCTCCTTCAACGTGGTGCAAATGATCCTGTTACAGATCCAGTTCCAAATACTATATTTAGATTATGGTTCTCTCCAAATTCGTAAAACTTTTTAAGCTTAGATACATCCTCTGCTGAAAGAGAGTTATTTGCCTCCTGAAAGAACATCTCTTTTGTCCAAACCTTTCTCCCAGATTGCTTTGTTGAAGCAACTTCTTTCTTTACCTCATTTCCGAATAGTGATGGAATGATTATCTCGTATTCTTCAACCTTATAATATTCAAGCTCTACTGCATAAACATCAAACTGACTGTTGGAGTTAAGAAATAATATAAGATCCTTTAACCTCTCATCTAGTTGATCCATAACTATAAGGAATTTGAAGGTAGCCTTATTTAGACTATCGTTTATAGCCTCCATTGTGTTACTTATTTCATCCTCTCCTAAATCAAAAAAGCTAATTAACTTCTCTTCCAAAGAAATATCAAAGGTGGATCTTACCTTTTCATCTACTACACTAGCGAATTGTGTGAAATCTCCGCCGTGTTTCCAAAGGGAAGCTCCATAGTCGAGAACTTGAGCCAGAACCTTTCTCTTATCAGAATTTCGATATAACTTAGTTTCAATTATGTAAATGTTTCCATCTTTATCAAAGCCAAGTGCATCAATTGGTCCACTATTAGTCGGGAATTCTCTTGCTGCAACAAACACTTTAGTGTTTTCATTCAATTCATCTACAGGAATCACCTCTGGATGCTTTTTGATATATGCTTGCAAAACATCTTCATTTCTAAATCTAGTCTCTTCAATCTTTTTAGCCTTCCCTCCCTTTCTTGATACTATTATCGCCATAGAAGTTTGTTTAAAAAAATAACGTTATGAGAGGTAGAAACAAAAATGGTCTCCCGCTCACTAATTTAAAGGCCCTTATACATTTCTATTTTATCAGTTCTGGCAAATTTTAGTGAGTATTTAAGATAAAATATATAGAAAGGAAATTAGGAAGCCATGGGAACATGTCTTGTCGCAACACAAGGGTTTTGGCGGAGAGAGGGAAGAAGGAAGTTAAAACTTTTATTTCCATTAATTAAGCCACGTAATGATTGAAGTGTGTTTTGCATCTCAAAGAATTTGAATTGTGTTTTAATTGTAGATAAAGTAGTATATTTAAAGTGTTGATGAGAGAGTTAACTATGGTTCTTTATAATCTTCACTAGACCGTTCAAAAACATAGATTATTTTTTTGTGAAGCTACATATGGAAAATCAGGTTGATATTGGAGATCAAAACATCAAGCAAGTCGGAAAAAGTTATGTCAGCCAACCCATACAAACCCCAGCTCCAGAAAAAGCAAGAGAAAGTTACCCTTTGATTTTGACTATCATTTTCGGAGTTCCGATCTTATCTAATATTTTACTCCAAACTGTCGGATACCCTTTAGGTTACAGATTAGCCTCAGTTTTGGTTAGCGATACTAGCAATGCAGAATTAGATGGTTTCACCACCCTATTGGTTACCAATATAATGCTTGTTGTCTTTTTTGGGGTAATTTGTGGACTACTGATTTATTTTCTTACAAAGAGGATAAAATTTATCTTTGTTGGGTTGGGAATTTTCATATTAATTTTCGCTGTCTATAGAATAATTATAAAAATTAGTAATGAAATATATTTGACTAATGAAGTGAATACTGCCCTTGAAGGTGTTGACGAGGTGGTAGGTAAAGAGAAATTAATCTTCACCTATGTTGATAGTGTTCCAGTTTATGATAATAAGAATATACTGGAAGAGATGGAAATTACTTTTAAGGTAGTTGCACCTAAATCTGGAGATTATTTGATTGATTCATATCTTGCAACTCCTTACGATTTGTATGGGCCAAAAGACCAAGAAGTTTCCCAGGCTGACACTTTTAGTAAAACAACGGTTAGTCTTACAGAAGGAGTGCCTTTCGATCTGATAATTTCACTTAAGATGGAATCATTCGTTGATGTTAACTATGAAGGGAATCTAAATTTAAGTTTTCGAGTTTGGCGAACTAATATTCAAGTAGAAGATGTTGCATGGCACAATGAACCAATTTCCAGTTGGCCGGTTGATATCATTGACTCTGGAAATTCTCCCAATTACAAAGTTTCAAATGATAGTGGACAAGAGGAACCTATTTATTCTGTAGGACCTTTTTATATTTCTCGCCCATAGGGCG
>Ga0180007_10003472_pt1 | contig 17534 bp, 19 predicted proteins | sample MM_PC_MetaG_FD_121122 | JGI IMG/M metagenome (GOLD analysis project Ga0180007, IMG submission 121122) | Groundwater microbial communities from the Aspo Hard Rock Laboratory (HRL) deep subsurface site, Sweden - MM_PC_MetaG | ecosystem: Environmental > Aquatic > Deep subsurface > Groundwater... | reverse complement strand
TGAGCGCAACCTTCTCATCGTCTGACATGTTGGCCACACTGCGAAGAAGGTCAAAAATTTTCGGTGTCTCACCGGCCTCGGCGGCATCAATACTTCCGCGCCTGTTTTCAACTTCCTGCAATATTGCGGGCTTGATTTCCTCCATGAAATACGTGCATTGAGTCCAGCCGTAATCGTGCTTGTATTTTTCCTTTTCGATCAGCTCTGCAATTTTGGGTTTGAAAACCCTTTTCTTCCGCTCGACAATTTCGATTTTCCGCTTCTTAACCTTTGTGGCAGTCATTACTCCGTCAATCATTTTCATTGAAGGAGCAGTCAAATCTGATATGAAATTCTCAGCCTCTTTTTTACCTTCGAAGTCTCCGAGCATTCTCCTGTTCTCAATAGCTGTCCAAACAGGAACGTCTTCGTGCAGGGCCTCTTCGAGACACCTGATTTCGAGAGCAACCTCTGGGGGCTGCATAATACCTTCGTGCGTTCGCTTGAGAGCAACCTGGTTGAGTAATGCAGGGGAATCCATGAGGTAGAGGCGGTTGTGCCAGTATGGGTCGTCCGGCATCCAGGCAACGGCCGTGCGTCGATCAACGCGGTCATACGTAATGTATGCATCGTTTTTCGTTCTCCAACGCACAAAAACCCTTGGATTTGCGCTCCTGTATTCCGTGTCTTCAATCTGAACCTGGACATTGAATGGCCCAAAAATCCTTTCCTGCCATCTCGCTACGGCCGGAAAAATCAACTGGTACAACCCGATTTTGGCTCTGAGGCAATTTGCCTGAGCTTCATTCAGGTCTGAGTGCATTCCGTAACCAACTGCTCCCTGATTCATTTGTGTCCTCCTTCTGGACTTGAAAAACTGGGGGACCATCCGGCCCCCCGGTTGAAAATACTGCTCTTTATTATGAGCTTCTGACTGACCTGCGAGATACGGGAACGATGCAAGATCCGCGGTAAATAAGGGATGTTGCACTTTGAGTGCCCTTGTCGTACCGAGGAATCATGATACCATCCCCCATGTACGAAGAGCGACCTTCGCGCTTCCCGTATTCCGTGGTCTCGATGAGGTTGCCCTTCATCTCATCCCGGGTGTACTTCGCAAGGCACTGTGCACCCATGATGCATGTGATGTCCCATGCATAATTGGTTGCACCGGAAACATTGCTCCATGCGCCGTTGTTCCTATCGTCGTTGTTGCCGGGGCGAATCCATCCAGGGGTCAGGCTGTAAGAGCCTGATGCGCCGGAGAGAACGAGCGTCGGGCAACGGAAATCTTTGACGATACGGAAAATGCCGGCAAGCATTCCAACTTCGCCAGGAACCATCGGCTTCTTATCCTGGTAGGATGAAACCTGTTCCCAGTATGCGCCGAGGGAATTGGTGTTATTGGGATTCAAACTCCAGTACAGTACGGTAAGGGGCCACTTCCAGATATAGGTCTGGTCGGCCAAGGGCTCAACAATGTGCTGGTCCTGGATGTAGGCACAAATCTCATAAATCGCATCCACGTCAAGGACTGCGTTTGAGGTTGCGCCCGTCCCGCCACCGGCAGTAAGAGCCGCACCGATGTTCTCAACAAATGTGCCTGCGCCGGAGAAAGCACGGTTAGGATACCAGCCTTCAGAGTCGATGGCGCCATTGGTCGCAGTGATTGCATCGGGGTCCCACGTAGGATACGAAGAGGTGTTTACACCAGGGACAGCCCAGTTCGGGTTGAATGTCTGTACCTGCGAAACCGGCGTCTTGGTCAGCTCATTGGAAAAACCGCAGAGCAGCGCCATTTGATAGCGATGGTCATGCAGTTCTGCCCAGAAGGTGCCCATGTACGACGTGTACCCTTCAACGTAGTTGAGGTACTCGGTGTCGTTGTAATCGTACCCATACGTGTTGTACTTCACCGCTTTTTTAATTTCGTTGTAGTACAGCTCCGTGTAGAGCAGATCGGTTTCGTCTTCGTATCCAAGCGCATCTTCGCCAGTTCCCTCGCGGGGAGCATCACGAAGCGGGGTGCGGATGGCAATCCGTACGGACTGCCCACCACCGATGGAGCGCTTTCCAATATTCGAAACGTCGAGAACAAGGCCAGGTTTCTTGATAATTACCACGTCTCCGGCAAGCCGGAACACGGTTTTTACCATGGAAAAAATAGACGGCCGGACCGAATCCTCTTTGAGTTTGCTGTCCCATGCAGTTCTGCGCAAAGCCGCGGCATCGAGGCCGGGCAGCGTTGACGCAGTTGCGGGGACTGTTGCAAACCCGTTCTGATTGGCTACTGCGAGCACAATCATCGCCAAAAGCCTATGAATCATTTTTATCATCCTCCAATGGAATAAGCGCATCCAGTTCCGTTTTTGTCCACGGTTGCGGAAGCGTGGACAGGTACTTTCGCGCATATTCGCGTTCTTCTTTTGTTCGTTCGGGGTTTGTTTTTTCGAGTATCCTTTTAACCTCAGCGGCCTCAGCTTCAGGCTCCATCGCTGTAGCCTGCTCCGATTTCACCGGTGCCTCCTGCGCATAAGAATTCCTTTTTTCGATTGCCTTTCCAACCTTGTCACGGTTGGCTTTTTCTTTGGCAATCGTAATCCTCTGCGCTATCTCAGGATGCTCGGCTGAGTACGACCGCAAGGCTCTTTCATAGGATATAGGAACCACCTTACCTTGAGAATCCCGCTCAAAAATCGAGTTACGAAACTCGCGCAGGTCGTAAATAATATCCAGCACTTCCATGTCCTCTGGCGGCTTTACAGGGCAACTCTTTCTCAACTCCTCGCCAATGGCTGATTTTGGGTCGTGGTACTGGGCAATGGCGCGTTCGAGTGGTTCCACCCAACGACCAGAGCCGTCAGACCTTTCGGCCGGCCCATCAATCTTTGCCGTTTCTGCAAGGGTCTTGGCGAATTTGATGTAATCATTCTCGATTGTTCGCGTGTCCCTGGAAAAATCACCAAAGACAGCTTTGCCTGATTCGCTTTGCCGTAGTTCGTCGATGCTTTTAATTTCTTCTGCAATCCGCTTTTGGACATCTGCTGCCATCTTATTTTTATCAAACTGCGTTCTCGTCTCCTCGACAGTCTCTCGGGTTTCACCGGCAACCGTCCGAAGGTCCTCCAACCGTTCGTGAAGAACTGAGTTTTGCTCCTTGAGCTGTTTCAGGGCTCCAACAGTGTCACTGAACTGCTTCTTCATTGAGCTGAAGCCATCCAGGACTTGCTTTTGGCCTTCCTCTGTGAACATGTCAACACCGCTGAGCTCCGGTATGGTAATCTCGGGAATGTTAATTTCGGGCAGTTTTTCCTTTTTCTTTTCAGCAGGTTTTTTCTTCTCCTGCTTCATGGCCTCAATCTCGGAACGCAGCGCCTCATTGTCTTTTTGGGCCTGCGAAATTTCCGACTTCAGACCAGGAACAACCGTATCCCGAATCTCATTGAGCTCTTCCTCTGTCCTTCTCAACTCGGGCGGAAGGGCACTTTCTTCCGGCTTCGGATCCTCTTCATTCTCCTTTGGTTTGGCGTTTTTTCCATCTTCGCTGTCTTCACCATCCTTCTCCTTGGAGTATTTCTCCACGAACGCATCGTGTCCGATCTCCAGGTACTCATCCCTAACCTCTGGTCGGTTGGTCAGAATCTCCTGAAGCTCTTCGTTCGTTGTTTCAGAAGTGATGGAAAACACTTCCTCTTGCGGTTCACCGGCATTCTTATTGCCATTGCCATTCATCACTTGGCTTCTGTCCTTCGGTTGGACTTCGGTTTTCATGCAGTTACTCCTTCTGTTTGTTGTGGAATTGCCTGCTGTGCCTCCTGGTTCGCTTGTTCTTCAGGCGACGGTGCTGGCGCCTCCGATATATTTTCAGGTGTTGCTGCTGTTTCGGGGGCTGGCATCCCTCCAGCCATTTGTGCGCCTCCGCCTGTGGCATTGGGCGCCTTCTGTTCTTCCTGCTGCTTTGCAGCCAACGCTCTCTTCGCTTGCTGTAGCTCCAGGTCCATTTTGACCTTCTGAAGCTCCATTGATGTCTTGGCTGTTTCGTATTCAAGCTCGGCCGCTTCCCTGAACTTCGCCCTTGATTCCTTCGAAAATTGCTCAATGTTCTTTGCAATCTCGCTGTTCACCAGCGCTCGGCTCACAAGGTTTTCAGGTGGAATACTGCGTTGGTACTCTGCGAGTGTCTGCACGTTATGCATTTTTTCCGTAGGGCTCTCAGCCTTCTCGCTGATAATGACCTTGGCCCTCATATTCATCAGACGCGAAACATCGTTTTTGATTTGCTCCTGACCATCCGGGCCAGTAACCACTTCGTTAAGAGTGATTCTTTCCTGACCAAACTCAAACGTCCGTGGCAATTTCTCGTTGGAGTAGGTTTTGATTGATTGCAAAAAATAGGCTTCGTACACGTCATTCCAAAAAACTCGAAGCCCATAATGAATCGTGTATACAAGCTGATCTCCCTGTATTTTCAACATCTGAAACAGCCTGCCGGAAGTCTCGTTCCCTGGCTCAGGACGAGCAAGGGTCGTCGGAGTGGTCTTCGAAATGTGAGGCCAAACGAGATTCACTATATGATTCACGTTTTCGTAAACTTCATTCGGAAATGGAGCTTTCACGACCGGCTTTGCGGGAACAATTCCCTTCTGCATCAAGCCGGGCTTAATCCTGAAAACCTCATTCGGTGCATTCCTGTGCTTCGCAAAGCGCCTTGCCTCTTCATTTGATACAAACAGCGTTGTATCGACAAACTGAGCACCGCCGCCACCTTCAGATTGCAGCTTGTGCTGTATCATGGCTTCGCCGTAATTGATGTTCGTCTGCGGGTCTTTTACGCTGTCAACGATTGAATGTGGCTCCCCATTCATCCTATTCGCAGCCCACCAGAAAAAAGGAAGGCGTCCTATTTGAATTTCAATAGGGCCGTCCTCCAACAGTTCGTCATTCACAAGCCCTGGCGCAGCAGCCCGCACAACACACTTCTTCCTCTTTTCCTTCCGCTCGTAAATCCTGTCAAGATCCCAGTCCCAATCGGGGATGTTTTCGTTCAGCCATTTTGGCTTTTCGTTGTCGTCAATGTCGGGTATTTCAATGTCACCAAATGATGTAATTACGCGCTCAACAGTTTTTGTGTGCTCTACCATTCGGTATTCTTCGATAAGCCGATACTGAGAACCCCACTGGTTTTCTGTAACTCCGTATGGGACAACACCATTATTGGGGCCATATTGGTCGCCAACTATTTTCTGCTTTGCAGCTTCGTATTTGAGTTTGTCGGCTTTTTTTGGGTAGATTTTCTTCAGACTTTCGGCCGTGTGCCAGGTCTCGTGGTGGCAAACTTCACAGGTTTTGCTTGAATAATCTTTCCAGTACGGGTCCGGCCGGCAGGCTCCAGGGAGTGTGATATTGAACCCGATGTTGCCAAGAGGGCTGTAATCGTCAGAAACCACCATCTTGATGCAGCCATCGTGTACGAGGCCATGGACGACAAGCTGAAGGTAGACAGATTTCCAATCCATCAGCTCTTTGTCAGAATACATTGCTTTTTTCAGCGCAGAAACAATTTCGTCCAAATCAGGCGGCACCTGGCCTTCAATCACTGGAATGTATTCCGGGTCGAAGGGAGCCTGCATGATCCCACCGGCAATTGCGTCAACGGTAGGCATAATGAAATTGTAAGTGATTGGAGCACGTCCTTGCTGAATCATTCGAGCAAGAGCCGCGGCAGGCCATTGGCCAAGTCCCAATTCCGGGTTTTTCCCCCAGTAGTAGCGCCAGTTCTCAATGCAGTTTTTGTAATTCCTGTCCCAATACCGAGCCGAGCGCAAGTAGTTGTCGTGGACGTAATTGACTGCGTTGTATTTGGTCGTGATGATATCCGAATAAATTTCAGGCATCTCCAGCCACCGCCACTGATTTAAGGGTTTTGAAATTCAGTTTCTTTTTCGTAGACCTTCTCCTAACCATGCCAAACTCGTCAACCGTGTAAATATGTTGCATGTTACAATGGCTGCAATAATAGATCCCAGCGTGTGTTCCTTCAGTGTCAAAATACCCGATGTAATGGCCACAAAATCGGCCATTTGTCCGATTCGTGCACCGAACTTCGATGAGCGTTCTGTCTTCGATGTTCATAAAAAAAACGGGCAAACTCCATGCTTATAAGGCATGGACTTCACCCGTCCTTCTCGCCTATATAATATATAAAAACTTTTAAAAAAGCAACTTTTGTTTACTTTTCCGAAATCACGCCATTTTTTTTAGCTTTGTTTTAGCCTTCGGCTTCACGCCTTGAATCGTTCCTTTGTATGCAATTCGCTTCAAGGCTGGCGGGGGTAAATTTGGCTTTGATGGTACACAAGGCCCACCACCGCGGCCCGTTCCTGGGCCTTCTCCAAGGGGTCCAGTTCTGTCACGTAATGGCATTAGCGTCCTCCTCTTATGACTTGTCTGATTGTACCCACAATTCCGCTTATTTTAGGCAAATGACCGGCACACATAGAGGCAAGCTCCATGAATTCTTCATCTTCAAGAAGTCCTTGCATGAGCAGGCTTTCCTGCGCTCCAGCTTGCGGGAGCTCCCTCGGGTTAGCCTTTGGCCACCATCGCTTGAGGTGGATTCCGTGAATGTTCCAAAGGAGCTGCTTTTCAGTAGGGTCGTTGAGCCCACTGTCACGAATTATCTCACCGAGCATAATTTCGTCAGAATCCTTCTCCGAGCACTCGCCGTTTTTTGCGTTGAACATCCATTTCATTCTGCTCTCGCGCGTTCTCTCCCACCAGTCTTTCATAATGAAATGGACGCCTGAACACCTGTATCCGCCAGGCAATTGATGGCTCTGGTAGTTACAGTAGCACTCCATTTTGTATTGAATCATGTGGGCCAAATGCTGCGTAACCAACTTCGGATCCTCTCGCATGAGCAAAACGTCAACGTCAGTGATGAGGCAACAATCGTATTCAGAAAACTCCTTTTCACCCTCGATAAAGCGCAATGCGGCCGTTGTGGGTCCGTTCTGCGGGTAATCCGAATACCTGTTGTCCAAGATATGGCTTTTGTACGTATCCGGCAAATTTGTGCGACCACGAAGCAAAACCTTGAAATCGTATTCTGGATAAGCCTTCAGCCCACAATAAAGAAACAGGGGCACGTACCATTCGTACAGGCCGGACACCATTGTTGTAATACAAATACTCAATTGTTCTTCTTTCGGGTGTTTCACTATCGCCTCTTAGATCTCCACGGATTATCTTCTACGGGATTAGGTGTTGTTTTCTTTGGCTGCTTAAACCTCACTCCCTGCGTCATCATCCATTTATTCCGAAAACTCGGCACGTTCCATTTCGGGTGGTCCGGGCCAAAACCTTCAGGCAACTTTTTCAAAATTGCCTTGATCCTGGCATCCTCCTCTGGTGGCTTCGGCTTCATCTGGTAAGGAACAGAGGCGTTGAGGATGTTCATTCTTTGGTTTGCGTTCATAACATCACCTATGAGCATGGAGGACTTCCGGTATCCGCTTCACATTCCCTGCTGCAGCAAGGAACTTCTCGTACGTCAGGAAGTCTCCGTGGAATTCCATATGCGGCCACCCAAACTGCTGCGCAAGCGATGTTCTCACGACAAAGCTGCACGCATCAACCTGCCCAACCACATCTATGCTTGGGTCCAAAACCTTCATATACTCCGAGTATCGCACAGGGTCAGTAACGCCCTTGCGAATCAGTTCTTCAGTAAATGGGTATGGATGAAGCGGTAAATTCACCATGGCCACACATACCTTGAGCAAATCGTACTGTTCGTAATCCTCACAAATCCTTTCGACAAATGCAGGGCTCACCCAGTTGTCGTCGTTTGTCGTGCACCAAAGAGGAGTGGAGCAATTCATCAATGACTTGTTTCTCATGTCGTGGCCATACATATTCATCCGGTACGGATTCTCATTGTACTGAATACGAGGATCGTGGTATCCCTCGACAATTTTTCGCTTCAAGTCGTCCTTTCCGTCCTGCCAGATATCAAGGCAAAACCGAGGGTCTGTCTGGTTTTTGTACATTTCGATAAGGGTTTTGATCTCATCATATCGTTCGTACGTCACGATATTCACGGTCAATATCGGCATTAGTCCGCTCTTAATCATTCCGTGCGAAAGCTCGTGCGGCCTCCCAAGCGAGTACCCTGACCATTCGAATGTCGGCAGGCCGAGCTTATTGAATTCCTCAACGTCGTGATGAAACTGCTGTGCGCTGGTGCTTTGCTGTGACATGCCAAGGTAGTGAATTACCGGCGAGCTAAGAATCATCGCTCCTTTCCATCCTTTTTCATACAGCTTGGCGTAGATATAATCATCTCCGGCAAAGGTGTGCAGTTGCGGTGGAATAATGCTGTATGCCTCGCGCTTGATAGTATATTCCCACCCCTGCCTCATATTCTTCACCAAAACTACATATTCGAGTTCTTTCACTACTGCGTATTTTGGATTATTGGTTGCATGACAGACAATTCCCACCCCTGGCTCTGCTGCGAAAACCTCTTTCACTGAGGACACGTAATTGCACGACAGCCGCGTGTCGTTGTTCAGGTAACATAGATACGGCTCAGTTGTTTCCCTGTAAAAATCATTCCAGATACCATTCAGCGATACCTGGGCAGGATGCCTTTTAACGTGCACCCCGTTGGCTTCGATAGCACTGAGGTATTCATGCGTGCCCTCTTCAGAACTTCCATTATCCACAACGGTCAACTCAAAATCGTGGTCGATTTGCCGCATAAGGTCAGCAATGCAATCCTTTGTATAGGACAGCGTATTTATGTTTACCACAAGGATATGGAAATTCGACATTCCTACCTCAACGGATTTTTCGGAATTCCAGGGACAGCGGATTTCGGTTTTGCCGGAGGCGGATCCATCTTCGGCACAAACGGCCTTGAGGCCAAAGGCTTTGCCGGCCGCACCTCTGGCTTCGGCTCTGGCTTCGGCTCTGGCTTGGGCTTGGGAGGAGGAACAGGGAAAATAGGACCAGCATCGCTATTGGAGTCCAACAGCTTTTTTTCCACATGAAAAAGCCTCGTGTTCATATCTCCAACGAGTTTGCTCAGCTTGCAAATCTCCCCCCTGACGCGGTTGATTTCACCCTGAACCCCTTCCAACCCTTCCTCGCACGCTTTCAGTCTTTGTCTCTCGTTACCCATCAAGCCTCCTGCCACTGGTCTGCCATTTTGTCGTGCTGGCAATTTCCAGGTCACAATTGCTTTTGTAATATTCGTAGTCTTTTTTGTATTTCGTGTGCATCTCCCAACCAGTATGTCTGCACGTAAAAACGCCAGCGACACGTATGGTTGGTATGTAATATTTCTCATTGTACTGGTTTTGGTGAATCTGTTTACAGGAAGCTATTCCTTCCCCCATATTAAAACGCATGGGTTTGTCAATCCAAAAATTGTACGTGTCCCTGCGGTACATGGCAAGCGTTGTATCAACCGGAGCCAAGTAACATGGAGCCTGAATCTCCCGGACATCAATGGTGCCCGCATGCTCCCAATATTCGCTCTCGATTTCTTTGACTCGTCTTTGGAATTTGTCTTTCAAATCAAGAGGCTCAACATCTAATGCCACACCAAGTTTTGGGGTCATGACGCTATGCATAACCTCCGAAAACCTCAATACCCAGTGTTCCGGCATCAGTTTCCCAAGCACAATATCTGGATCACTAAGAAAGAATAGCTCCTCCTGTATTTCTTCCAGGCCTGAGTTGAAACCTTCAAATCCATTATTCGCTCCGTTGTAGATAACCTTGTGTCTTTTTTCGATGCTCTTCAGGTATTCAATCATTTCTGGCTGCGTGCTGCCGTTGTCACAGATAATAATTCTGTAAGTGCAGGGATCGGTGTGCCCCTCAATAGAGCACACCATATCCCTCAACTGATCTGGTCTTTCTTTGGACAGAATGACAATCGGGTACTTCATGCTTTTTTCTTGCGTGCCTTCTTTTTCTTCGGCAATTGCAGACTCACTTCGGGTGCAGGGGGAAGCTTTTCCTTTGCTGTTTTTTCTTCCTTCTTTTCTTTTTTTGGAACAAGTACCGCAACATCACCGTCCGGCGGAATTACGGAATCAACAACCCGGTAGTAACCAAATATCCGTGAATACTCCGAACGGGCAAAAGCATTCAATACGATTACGCTGCCTCCTTTTTTAAGGCAATCAAGCGCAGTAAGGGCACAAAAAACAACGGCCCGGGAGTCGATAAAAATTTTGTCGAATTTCTTTTTCATTTTGCGCGGAAAATCGACATAATCCTTCACGCGCAAATATTGTATCACCGGCCAATCTTTGCATTCTCCGACAAAATACGGCTTGGAGGTATGGAAGGTTCCGTTTGAAAAATTGAATTTTTTCTTTGCATTCTCTATGTCTTTTTCTTTTGGCATTTCCGTGAACGGAATGTTCTGTTTGGCAAAATGCAATTTCACGTTGCCGGGAATTTTGCTTTTTACCCCATCTAACCATTTCTCGTCAAATTCGATTGCATCCCAGCTCTTGACGACCTGTGAGTAAAACAAGGTGCTTGCCCCGCAGCCGAATTCAAGAACTTCATCGTCCTTGTCGAGGTGTTCCAAGATTTTCTCTGCCATTGTTTTTTTCTGCATGAATTCCAATCCCCTGTAAAGGGGGCCGCCCTCTTGAATGCATCTCGGAATTTCCAACATGATTTCCTCCATTTTTTAAGTCATTTTATTGCAATGAATCCCTCAAAACACAGGTACTTCATTACGGTCATAACATCGACAAACCCGGCACGTTCAAACAAAGATAAGTTTCCTTTCGTTGAAAACGGATTCAAAACGCCTTTTAAGCTTGTTGCCTTATTCATAATTTCTTCACTCGTGAAACTGTTGCGTAGCTTAAACTCATGATACAGCGTTGTTACCATATCCTGAAACCTTGCGTCCGGACCCCTCACTTTTTCAAACATAATGAAAGCCCCGCCCCAGTTTAACCGTTCATAGATTTTATCGAACATCATTTGTCGATTTCGCTCTGGAATAAACTGCATCGTATAATAAGACACAAACATATCTGCCTTATCATAGTCGTGAAGCAAAATATCCTCTTGCACTAAATGTACATTTTTTGCAAGCGAGTCACAGTGTTCCTCTGCTTTTTTTACCATTTCTTCCTCTATCTCAATTCCAACCCATGCGACATTTTGCTTATGTGCATTATGTGTTGCCATCTTCATGAGCAACTGCCCTGTTGATGATCCGAGCTCATAGCACAGGCTATTTTCGTGACAAAAGTAATCGCTCAAATAGCACACCAGGTCGTGGCCTTGGTCATAAAAAGGAACAGATGCCCTTATGTGCTTCACAAAAGTTTCTGCAACGCCCTTTTTAAAAGACCACGCCCCAGGCTTCTTCTGTATTCCGTTTCCTACTTTTGCCATATTCTGATGTAATCCATTTTTGAAATCAGCTTCATTTTCTCTTTACTCATCACATCGAGAAAAAGCTTTTCGTATCCCTGCGGAAGATGCATGGGGTGTGCGTCTGTTGTTTGGAAAAATGATACCTCAACAAAATATCCTCCGTTTTTAAGTGAAGGAATTATCTTATCCCGCACAACCTCGCTACCGTCGGAGATATGCTCAAGCACATCTATTGAAAAAATTGCATCATATCTTCCTTTTTGCAATGGCTCCCATATGTCTATGATCTTAATCTTTCTCTCGCGCTTAAAGTTTCTGAACCTTGCAAAATCCTTTTCTATGGCTGACAGCTCCGTATATTCAACATCGTATCCAGCATCCGATAGAGCAAACGCTAATGTGCCCATTCCTCCGGCGTAATCAAGAACAGTCCCACCTTTTGGCAGATATTTTTTCAGGATATCTGGATATCCGTCAACCTCTATGGTTACGGTATTTCCCCAAAAGCATCCCCTGGAAGTAAGGTAAAACCAATATTCATCTGGCAATGGTTTTGCCAGCCATTCTTCGTTATAGGTAAGCATCTCCCTACGGCACAGACGGTCTATTGTTTCAATAGGGAGCTTCGTGTATTCGATTATATCTCTGTAAATATCAGGCCTTTTAGCCTTCATTTTTTCGTAACGAGCTTTCACGCTTTTCCTCCAGTATAAGATTCTGGATTATTTTTGGATGATCCTCAAACTTGAATTCCGTTGTCTTTGTTCCAAGAATCAACGGACTATTGTGGTCCGAGTGCCAATCATCCCATGCTTTTTGATAATCTACGCCATGATGGTCATAGAATATATTTTTGAATTCAATTTGGGTTTTTTTGATGAAGCTGTAATGGTACATTTTGCACTGGTTTTTTATTACGCTTGGATGGTCATTGCATTTTATACCATCTTCGTACATATATTCCGGGGGGCGAATATAGTGCCAGTAAGATTTCCCTGGCTGGTTTTTGAATATTCTCTGCCATGGTAACTCCCCGCTCCATAGATGTTTTGTTTCATCGCTGATTCTATGATACCAATCACCAAAAAACTGGATCGCATCAAAATACATTGCGTATGGTTTTTTTTCTTCCAGCGTTTTAACGATTACAGGAATGTCGTTCTCGTGGAAAAACTCGTCGCTATCAAGCCACCAGACATAATCACCCTGCAATTGTCCGTTTGTCATATCGTACATATCCTGCTGGTCTTTCCACCCACCATCCTTTTGTATTAAGCGAACCTTCGGATACGATTGGACTATTTCAACCGTGTTGTCGGTTGAATGCCCATCAGGGGTTAGTGGTATGGCCCTTTCGCACGCGCCCTCTATAACAACAATTTCATGTGCCAAATCATAAATGTGGTCAATACAAGCCTTCAGCATCCCCTTCGGCAATATGCTTGCTGCGTTGTAAACGATCATTACAAATGAAATTTTCATGCTGATACACTCCCAGCACAGCCTACTACACGGGCAATGACGCCGATGGTCATCGGATTACTCCTTGTATTATCTCTATAATTTCATCGTCTGGCATCCCGAGAACTTCCAGCTCGTGTGTGTTCTCTTTTTTTCGAAACCCCATAGGAGTAAGGCCAGTATTTTCCAATGGAAACTGCGGATCGCCTCGCATGATAATCATTGGTGCATCAGAATGCGCAAGCATAAACGTAGGTGCGGTCTCCATTCCTATGAACAATTTCATGCTTTCAGCCAAAGAATAAACAGAGCCGTAACCTATATCCCTCAAATCGTTAGCTCCTTGAATTGGGGGATCTGCCGGCATATGATTCTCGCCGCTGGTTCCAATGTAGCATACGTCCCATTTTTCATTCAACATCGAAGCAAGTTTTTCATAACCTTTCAACGATAACGGATGCTGCATTGAGTTTGCCCCATGCGACAAAATCAGAAGTCTTGGATATTTCTTTGATATCTCACGCGCTGTTTTAACCTCATCTTCAGTTGGGTACAAAAACGTTTTTCTTTGGACTTCACCCAACTTAAACAAAGGTGACACTATGTTCTTGTAGCATTTGTAAAGAGTAGATTTTGGCTCACCTTCAGACACGAATGGTACGGCAGATTCACAAGGATACTCAATAACATCAAAGTCTCTGCGATGACGCTCAAAATATGCCCTGAGAGCAGCAACAGGGTCTCCCTCATGCGGATCTCCAGGCTCGTATTTTATTGGAGTCCAATTGCTAATGTCCTTATTGTTTTTCCAAAAACTCCAATACTGAGGTGGTGTCGTCACTTCGATATGAGCGTCTGGCCCGACCTTTGACCTGTATGCGTGAACAATGGACGAGAATATGCACTGCTCTCCGCCGCGGCCGGTATTTCCAAGTAGGATTTTCATACGCATTCTTCTTGGCAAGAATAATCCGCATCTAATGGCACATCTTTTCCCCACTCCATATACCTGTCTCCCTTAAATTCTTTGCAAATGTTAGTAAAGGGAAGTATGTGCTCGGCGAATTCAGAAGTGGTTCTTTTTTTACACCAAAAATCCTCACCCATTTCATAATATTTAAAAAGAACATCAATTTGCTCTTTACAAATAATCTGTATGCTGGTTTCTGGAAACTGCAGAATGGGATTCCAGAGCACTGTCCATCCATCCGTAAGACCTTTGATGTATTCGCAAAGCCTGCTACTCTTTACGTACGCATCAGATTCAATGAAAACAATTTTTTCAAACCCGTAATTCTTCGCAACTGCAGCACAAAAAGTAAAACTCCTCCACCAACCAGGATAGTTTGCAACGTCTAATCTTCCTAAATGATTGCCAAAACGAAACATAAATGGACGATCATTCGGATATGACATCGCATCAAATTCTTGTGGATTCAACGACGCAGGCAACGGACCACCAACAGGGCAAATCACAACATCATTTTGAAGATCCCAGACATTGCTGCAATCGTCCATCATTGTAATTTTTTCTACACCAAGATTTTCCATTTTCCTACAATAGTATTCAATCCATTTTTTGTATCTGGCAGTCCTAAATTCCGTGCCTTTTTTAGTTACGCCAATAAAGCAAGTGCAACACAACACAGACTTCATACGATATCGTTCTCGTTTACAGACTTCACAATGTATTCAACCTCATCGTCCGTCAGATAAGGATGAATCGGCAAAGAAAGCAAAAACTGAGAAGCCTCCCATGCGTTGTTGTATTCGTTGTATTCTCTTTTGTCAGGAAGAATATATGGGTAATGAATTTTGGTCGGTATTCCTTTTTCCTTCAGGTACTCTATCATCTGCTCCCGGGTGTCGTCAGCAGCAATGTCGATAAGATATTTCTGATACACAGAAGGCTTGAATGGAGTTTGTCTCAAAAAACCACTTTGCTTAATGTTGTCGTTGTAATACTGACCGATATTCCACCGCCGCATTACATTCTTCGTAAGGTTTTGCAGCTTGTGTTGGACAATCGCTGCATCCAGTTCTGACATCTGGGAGTTGCAGCCGACGTTCCCTTTGTACCTCATTTTTCGAATTTCGTTGGCACGGTCTTTCCCGCGGCATAAAACCATACCCCCACCACCAGGGGCTCCTATAACCTTGGTAGGATCGAAACTCACACACGAATAATCCCCCATGTTTCCAGCCGGCCGGTTGCCTGAATAGCCGCAAAAGGACTGAGCCGCATCTTCGATGAGAATAAGACTGTTGCTCGCACAAAAATCCTCAACCTCAGAAAAGTCTGGGCAGACACCGAATAAATCGACAAAGACCATTGCTCTCGCACACCACTTATGAGTGCATTTGCTGAGATCCATGAGTCCCGTGTTCGGGTCGATGTCCACGTATATAGGAGTTGCCCCGGTACGCAGGACCGTTGTTTTTGTGGCAAGAAATGAGAACGCAGGGACAATGACGAAATCTCCAGGACGCACTCCAGCATCCTTGAGAGCGAAGAAAAGCGCATCCGTGCCGGAGCCAACCGCCACGGCATGCATGTCCTTTTCCACATAAGAAAGGTGGTAGGAGCAGAGGTCGGAGACCAGCGTTTCGATTTGCTCAACATGCTCCCCACCAATAGTTTGACCGGAACGCATGACATTCTCAAAGATGCCGATAAACTCATCGGAATTTTCTTCGAAGTCTTCCGTGTTCCCAAAAAATGAAATCATCCCAAATCATCCCCAATTTTGATTTTATCCATTCCATCCATGTCAGATATCAGGATTCCAAAATCCTTGCACATGACAATTATCCCTTGGTCGCTTTTACGAATAACCCGACCAGGAGCGCTGATGTGAGTCGGAGCCACGAAGGACGTTTTCCAGATATTGCGCTGTTCGTTTTTGTGATAAGTAAATGCGCCGGGATAAGGGCGAGTAAGAGCCCGAACCAAATTATGAACCTGCAGGCCGTCCATGTCACGCCAACAAATCTTACCATCACGCGGATACCTTCTGCCATAATAACTCCCCTGGCTCCTGTCTTGCTTGATGTATGTTTCACGACCTTCCTCTATTTGATCGAGCAGTTTCATGAGGTGCTGAGGATACAGCCTGTTCACTCGCTGGACAACATCCCATATCGTCTCATTCATGTCGATTTCGAATTTGTGCTGGAGCAGAATATCTCCGGTATCAATACCTTCATCCACCTGGATAAACGAAATTGCCCACGCTCTCTCCCCGTTTATGAGAGCCCAATTCAAAGGATCGCAACCACGATATCCAGGAAGCGGAGAAGCATGGAGGTTTATTACCCCTTTCGGAAATGCGTCAATCAGACCACGCCCGACAAGACGAGGGTATCCGGCCATAACCATGATATCTGCGCCAAGCTCCTTTAGGCGATTCACAAAGAAAGGAGCATTTATTTCTTCCTGCATGTAGCAATGAATGTTTGCCGCCATGGCCCTGTTCCCGAGTCCTTCGTAATATCCAGTCTCTTTGCTTTGAATAGCAAGACACCCAACCATTTCATGCCTGCTTTTGATAATTGCATCAAAGCAAGCCTTGCCTCTTTCGTTGTGTCCGGCAAAAAGGATCTTCATCTGTCACTCCAACTCATCGCCTTTTTTAAAAACATGAGATATTCGGCAACACCCATTTCGAGATTGTATTTTGGAGAATATCCAAAGGTGCTTTTCGCCATTGAAACATCAAGCGCACAACGCTTCGGAGACGTATCCGCCATTTTGCTTTTTGTTACAGCGAAATCCTTGCAGTGGCTTCGAATAATACAAATTAAATCCCTGATCGTTCTGCCATGCCCACAGGTAATATTGAACGTGCCGCCATCGGCCGCTTTCGACAAGCAAGCCAAAGCAATACCTTTCGCCACATCGGACACGTAAGAAAAATCCATTACCTTCAATTCATCATCCACGTTTGCAGCGCTCTTGGATATTGCTGCCTCAAGGAAATTCTGTACGATTCTGTGATTGTTGTCAGTTGGACCGTAAACGCACGATGGTCGGATAATTGTGAAAGGAATATCATATTCCCAATGGTATGACCTGATGATGTTTTCCCCGGCGAGTTTCATTCCACCGTACACATTTCTCGGGTAACATGGAACTGACTCCGGCTGAGGATCAACAATGAAATTTCCATATACCATGCTTGAAGAAACGTAAACCAGCCGGCAGTGACATTTCATGTCTCGCAGGATTTCAAGAATATTTACAGTGCCAGATACAATGCTGCAGAAGGCCTCTTCACTCTGCTGCTTGGAGAGGCCAACGATTGGGAGAGACGCAAACGTGAGGACAATATGAGGCTTAAATCCATACAGCTTTCTGCGCAAATCTCCCTTATTCAGAGTGGAGCACCGCATTACCGTCGAATCATTGAGTAGATGCTTGTGCCGATAATTTACGTTGTAGTGATGCTGTGGTGTAATCACCGGCTCTTTACAATACTGCGTAAAGGAATCAAGAACAAGAACCTTGCACCCTTCATCAGTAAGACGCTTTACGGTATGGGAACCAATGAAGCCAGCACCGCCAATCACGCATACTCGCACTATTTTCTCCCTTGGAAAACGTAGCATCCGTCAAGAAGCTCATTCCCGTACGCATCAATACTCCTGGAGCGCACAACATCCTCTTTGTG
>Ga0180007_10003471_pt1 | contig 17536 bp, 13 predicted proteins | sample MM_PC_MetaG_FD_121122 | JGI IMG/M metagenome (GOLD analysis project Ga0180007, IMG submission 121122) | Groundwater microbial communities from the Aspo Hard Rock Laboratory (HRL) deep subsurface site, Sweden - MM_PC_MetaG | ecosystem: Environmental > Aquatic > Deep subsurface > Groundwater... | reverse complement strand
GGGCGTGAATTGCCTCAAAGACGAACTGGACTTCAACAAGCGCGCCGGCTTCACCGACGAAGACGATCAACTGCCCCGCTTCTTCCGCGAAGAGCTCCTGGCTCCCCATAACGTGGGCTGGGATTACACCACCGAAGAGCTGCAGGCCGCCAAGGTCTAGCCTTTCTTCGCGACCGGTCTTGAACGACGAATCCCCGCCACATGGCGGGGATTCTTTTTTGCGCTGGCGCGCTGGAGCGCGGCCAGGCGAGCCGAAGAGTCGATATGCGCCAAACATGGCGCTGCGCCGCAAAGGATCTCAGGCCTGCTCCTTCATGGACTTCAAGGTCTTGGCATAGGCCGTAAACACGTCTTCCCTGGCCAGTATTCCGAGCACCTTGGTAGGGTCTTCGCTGTCCACCACCGGGAGCTGGGCCAGATCCGACTCCACGAATTTGAGCAGCGCCGTATAAAGGTCCTCGTCGGGCCGCAGCAAAACGGCCTTGCGCGCCACGTCGCCGGCCAAGAGCAATTCGCACAGCGTGTCCTCGAACAGGACCTTGCGCAGGTCCTGCACTGCCAGCATCCCCGTTATCCTGTCATCTGCGCCGCGCACCGGAAAGCAGAGCTCGTTGGAATTGACGATGATGTCGGTCAGGGCGCCAAAATGCGTTCCCTCCTCCACGATGGTCACCCGGCCGGGCTTGTAATGCGCCTCGACCTTTTCCCGCTCCAGAATATTGATGGTCGCGTCGCCGACATGGGCCGGGGACTCGAACTTGTTGTCGACCTGATTTTCATACAAAGACACGTTGCGCCCCAAAACCAACGCAATGGCCGTGGCCAGCATCAGCGGAGCGAGCAGGCCATAGCCCTGGGTCAACTCGCAGACCATGACCAGAGGGCCTATGGGCGCATTGGCCACTCCCGAGAAAAAGGCGGCCATGCCCACCAGGACATAGCCCCCCGGCTCAATCACCACGGAAGGAAACAGCCGCTGGGCCAGGGTACCGACCACACCGCCGCTCATGCCGCCCACAAAGAGGGCCGGCGCGAACATGCCCCCGCTCATGCCCGAACCAAGGACCACGGACGTGGCCAGCGTCTTGCCCACGATCATCCCGGCCATCATGGTCACGGACAGCTTGCCGAGCATGGCCAGTTCCAGCCAGCCCTGCCCGCCGCCGAGAAGTTCAGGGAACTGGTAGCCGATACTGGCCATGCCCAAACCGCCCAGAGCCACTGCCGGCACAAATCCGAAACGATCGGTCAGGGGCCAGAACACCTTGAATTTGATGAAGCGAAAGGTGCGCACATAGAACCAGCCCGTCGCCGCGCAAACCAGCCCCAGGATTGCGTAGACGGGCAGCTCGCGGATGTCGGAAAATTCGAACTTGGGAATTCCGAAAATGGGCTCGGACCCGAAAACCAGCGTGAAAAGGGAATAGGAAACCACGGAGGAGATGATGGACGGGAGCAGCGCCTCGGCCTCGAAGTCCTCGCGGTAGATGACCTCGACGGCAGTGAGCGCCCCGCCCAGAGGCGCGCGAAAAATGGCGCCAAGCCCACCGGCGGCACCGGCCAGAAGCAGGATGCGCCGTTCCTTGGCCGAAAGGCGCAACTTGCCGGCCAGCCAGGAGCCGCATCCGGCCCCGAGCAGAGAGATGGGGCCTTCGCGTCCGGCGCTGCCACCGGCGGCGATGGTCAGGATAGACGTGCCCACTTTCATGACCGGCACGGATGGCGTGATATGCCCTTCCTGATGGTGGAAGGCCTTGATCATGGTGTCGGTTCCATCCGTACCACCATAACGGGTCTGGGGCACGAAACGGCGCAGCAGGAAACCGGTGAAGATCCCTATCCCTCCCAGAAAAATGAAAAGCAGCCATGGCCGCGAGGGACCGGGAGGGCCCGAAAACAATTCCTCCCCGGCCGGAACGGGCAGGGAAAATCCGGCCAGCTGCCCGAGTAGCAGATGGCTCAAGGCCTCTATGCCGACATAGAACAGGATGGCGCCGAGCCCGGTCATGGCGCCGACCACGGCCCCAAGAGCCAACCATTTGAAGCTCAGGACGGAATGGTAGCTATGGGCCAATTCCGTAGGAATTTTGAACAGGGATCTGAAAAGTGCGCGCATGAACCGGCCCTCAAACCAGCCGGGCTTCAGGCAGGGCCAGGATGGTCCGGGCCAGGGCGACGTCCTTGCCGATCTGCGCTTTAAGTTCATCGAGGCCGGAAAATTTGCGCTCGCCGCGCAGACGCTGCACGAAATGCACTTTCAATGTGCGTTCATAAAGGTCCGCGCTAAAATCCATGACATGCACCTCGACGGAGAGCACGTCATTGCCGAAGGTCGGGTTGTAGCCGATATTGGCCACGGCTGGATGGATCTCGCCGTCAAGCTCGGCCCAACAGCAATACACCCCGGTCTTGGGAAAAAGCTCGTCGACAAGATGCACGTTGGCCGTGGGGAACCCGAGCAGCCGTCCACCTCGGTTCTGGCCATGGACCACGGTTCCGGTCACGCGGTAGAAACGACCCAGCAGTGGCTTCACCGCCCAGACATCCCCCGCCTCGACCAGATCACGAATGCGCGTGGAGCTGACAATGGCCTGGTCAACCATCACGGGCTCAAGCTGCTCGACCCCGAATTCCCACTGCTTTCCGAGCTGACTGAGCAAGGCGTAATTGCCGCCCCGCCCCTTGCCGAACGCATAGTCATAACCGATGACCAATTCCTTGATATGCAGACCTTCAACCAGAATACGGCGCACGAAATCCTCAGGGCTCATGCTCGCCAGCGCCTGGTTGAATTCAAGACAAAGCAGATGATCTATGCCCAGGGAACGGATGAGCTCGGCCCTTTGCTCATAAAGGGTGATGAACGGCGGGGTCTTCTTGCCCGTGAAAAAACGCAAGGGATGAGGCTCGAAGGTGATAACCACCGACGGCAGGCCGAATCCGGCAGCCAGATCCCGCACCCGGGCAATAAGACGCTGGTGTCCGATGTGGACCCCGTCAAAATTGCCGATGGTGACGCAGGACCCTTTTTCCAGGCCGCTGATCTGATCCGGCCAAGTGACGCAATGCATGAAATATTTTCCTCCAGGCAACAGGCTGGCTTGCCTCTATACCAAAAGGCCCCAGGCTTCAACACGGCCAGGGGCTTTGGAAAAATACAAGCAAGGCAAGACAACATGCTAAAATTATGGAAAAATAATTTTATCTTAAAAAAATCCAACAAAACACTTGCCAAAGCCATGCCCCTCACATAAACACGCTTCTCACGTCACGCCGAAGTGGTGGAATTGGTAGACACGCTAGGTTCAGGGTCTAGTCGGGGTTCCCCGGTGGAGGTTCGAGTCCTCTCTTCGGCACCAAAAGAATGCAACCGCTTGGATTTATTCTAAGCGGTTGTTTTTTATGCGCTTCTGCTTCAAAGTGTTACACAAAGCTGGTACACAAGGGGCATGAACGCGATGTCACTTTGCAACCACCTCCAGCGGCGCGGAGCGGTCTACTACTTCCGGGTCCGCATCCCCTCCGATCTCCTCGAAGTCTACGCCCCCAAGCGAGAAATCATCCACAGCCTGAAAACCAAGGACCCGAAAGAGGCCAAGGCCAAGTGCCGAGTGCTGGCCGTCAAGGTCGATCAGGAATTCACGGCCCATCGAAGACGCCTTGAAGCCGAGAAGAAGCTGGCCGCTCCCAAGGAGGCTCCAGCCCAGCGCAATCTCACGGACATCGTTTCCGTTCAGGACTTCGAGCTTACTCGCCTCGCCCTGCTCTACCTGCATGAGGTCCTGTCCCATGACGAGATGGAACGGGCGGTATCCAAACCTAGCGAGAAGGAACTCCGGGAATGGGAAGAGACCCAAGAGCATCTCCGTCAGCTCCACGAACAGCGGGGCCTTGAGTTCACCCCGGAGCCGTTCCCCCGTGTCGGGCTTTCGCCGGATGTCGTCCGCCGCAAACGAGAGCATGCCCGGCTGTTCATCAAGGGTGGAGGCCTCTGTCTCGCCACCGGAGACACCTCGCTCATTCAAGACGAAGCCCTCGCCTTCCTCGATGCCCATGCCTTCAAGGTGGCCGATCTGACGTCACCCAATTTCCAGAGACTCTGTCTCTCCCTGATCCAAAAGAAGATCGAGGCCCAGGAGGCGATCCTCAAGCGCCTGGACGGAGAGTGGGTCCCAACCCCTTCCCCTGCCGCGCCCCAGGCCCAGATCATCGTGATCAACGGCGCACAGGCCAACCCGGCCCTGTCGTCCATCCCCGGCATCATCCAGCAGACCGTCAATGGCCCGGGAGAGGACCAGAAGCTCGTCCCGTCCGCAGACAATCCCCTGTTGTCCGCAATCTGGGAAAGCTACCTGCGGGAGCGCAAGCCAGCGCCCATGACGGAACGGGACTTCGAGGCCTCCGTGAACCGCTTCATTGAATTGGTCGGCAACCTCCCGGTCCAGGCCATCACCAAGTCCCACTTCCGGCAGTTCAAGGAAGCCCTGCTCAAGCTCCCCGCCCACCTCCCCAAGGAGATCCGCAGGCTCCCGTTCCCGAAGCTCCTGGCCAAGGTCGAGCAGGATCAGAAGAACGGGACCGAGTACAAGCTGCTGAATCCCACGACCGTGAACAACAAGTACCTCGGAGCGCTCAAGGCCGTCCTCAGCCATGCCGTTGACGGCGGCTTCATCGACATCAACCCGGCGGAACAGATCAGGGTCACCTTCCACGCGGACACGCAAGGCGAGGCGGAACCATCCGTCCTGCCATACACGGACGAGGAACTCGGCATCATCTTCTCGTCCTCCTTCTTCGTCGCTGGCCATCCTGACAAGTTCAAGAAGAAGATGACCAGAGACCAGATCCTCGACTACCAGTGGCTCTCCATTCTCGGCCTGTTCACAGGAGCAAGGCTGGAAGAGATCGGCCAGCTCGATGTCGCGGACCTCATGAAGGAGGACGGCGTGAACTACCTGTACGTCCACGGAGATCCGAACTCGACCCGGAGGATCAAGAACAGGTCCTCCAGGCGCAAGATCCCCGTTCACCCCCGCCTCATCGAACTGGGCTTCCTCGACTTCGTAGCACTCCGGGCAAGCCAGGACGAAAAGAAGATCTTCTCAACCCTCGCAGAACTGGACGGCAGGCAGGGCAAAAGAACCAGCGCCTTCTCCAAGTGGTGGACACGGCTCACGACGGAGATCGGCGTCAAGAGCGGCAGACAGAAGACGTTTCACTCCTTCCGGCATACCTTCAAACGGGCCATGCGGAACGCCCAGGTTGACGGCAACCTAACCGATGCCATCCAGGGACACAGCAATAGAAGCGTCTCCGCCCACTACGGCAGGGACAAGGACGGCATGGGCTACGCGCTCCCCGTCTTGGTTGAGGCAATCAGCAAAGCCCGAGTGGATGGCGTAGATGTCCCCAAACCAGAGGGACGCTGATACGCCTTTTTGCTGACAGCCAAATCATTTTTTGTTCGTACTGCGCTTGTGTCATACATTCGAAATCAGTAGTGATTTGATGGCGTTTTTTTGCAAGGATGGGAGAATCCCTCCCGTCCTTCATCTTCCGTAACGATCATCAGGATTTCGCATCGCATGAACCAGCAGTCCCTGTCCGCCTTCATCTGGTCCGTCGCCGACCTTCTAAGGGGCGATTACAAGCAGTCCGAATATGGCCGCGTCATCCTCCCCTTCACCGTCTTGCGCCGTCTCGACTGCGTCCTGGCTCCAACAAAGCAAGTAGTCCTGACAGAGCTTGAGAAGCGGCAGAAGCTGGACATCAATCCGGAGCCGTTCCTGTTGAGGGCTTCAGGCCAGACCTTCTTCAACACCTCGCCCCTCGACATGAAAAAGCTCATGGGGGATCAGGACCACATCCGCGAGAACCTCTTCAACTACGTCAGCTCGTTCTCGTCCTCCGTACGGGATGTCTTCGAGCGTTTCGAGTTCCACGGCCAAGTTGACCGCCTCGCCAAATGCGGCCTGCTCTATCAGGTCACCGAACGCTTCACCCAGATCGACCTCCACCCGGACGAAGTCAGCAATCACCAAATGGGCCTTGTCTTTGAGGAGCTGATCCGGAAGTTCGCGGAGCTTTCCAACGAGACCGCCGGTGAGCACTTCACCCCGCGTGAGGTTATCCGACTCATGGTCAACCTCATCTTCATTGAGGACGACGATGTCCTGTCCAAGCCCGGCGTAGTCCGCACCATCTACGACCCGACGGCAGGGACCGGCGGCATGCTCTCCATTGCCGGTGAATACCTTGAAGAGCACAATCCCAAGGCCCGACTCACGGTCTATGGCCAGGAATTGAACCCGGAGTCCTTCGCCATCTGCAAGGCGGACATGCTCATCAAAGGCCAGGACGTTTCCAGCATCGTCTTCGGGAACACACTCTCTGATGACGGGCACGGAGGGAAGCACTTCGACTACATGCTGTCCAATCCGCCCTTCGGCGTTGAATGGAAGAAGGTGGAGAAAGAAATCCGCAAGGAGCACGAGAGCCAGGGCTTCAACGGACGCTTCGGGCCGGGACTACCTAGGATCTCCGACGGGTCCATGCTGTTCCTGCTCCACCTCATCAGCAAGATGCGCCCAGTGGCTGACGGCGGGAGCCGCTTTGGCATCGTCCTTAACGGTTCGCCCCTGTTCACTGGCGGGGCCGGGAGTGGAGAAAGCGAGATCCGCCGCTACGTCCTTGAGAACGATCTGCTTGAGGCCATCGTCGGCCTGCCCACGGACATGTTCTACAATACAGGCTTTTGTCGACCTACAAATACGATTGTTCATAATGAGTGCTCTCATTTTGATGAACTGAATACGCAGTGAGGCGATAAATACGCATTATTTGCCAATGCCGGCCTTGTATCGGCCTACGTTTTTTTGGACACATTTTGTCGTAAATCATGCCGCCTCGGTCATGCCATCTTTCAAGATGGGCCGGCCGTTGGAGCCTGTAGCGTGTCGACGATGGTTTGGATCTGGACAGGCGTCGGAATGCCGTGAGAGTTGTGTGTGCGAACCCGCCCGCCTTCTTCGCAGCTTTGAGCCAGTCGATCCGATAGACGACATTCTTCACCTTTTCGCCAGCCTTGGTCAGCGCGAGACGCTTCTCGATCAAGCCGGTGACGATGTCTTCAATAAGCTCAATTTTAGCGTCTTCGAAGCCTTGGAAGCGCCAGTCGTTGAATTTGAGGCACAGGACCTTTGTTTCATTTTCGAATCCGGCCTAATCATCTTTAGAACGCTCGATTTGCCATCCCCTTAATCACCTTGGACACCAAATATTACCGGCTGATCCGGCCTGTCGCGAAGGACCTTGATGATAGGCGTTGCGATCGCCTCATTATTGAGAAGGTCGACCTTGGTCTCATTGTCAATCAGCATCATCGCTAGCCCACTTACTGCTTATCGGTTGAGTCATTCTCTTCTGCCATAACTTGAGTCTTTCACGGAAGTCTTCTGAATAAGAATGATACGTGCTTTATTTTTGCTGAAGGGCGAGCGCTAATCATTTGGTTTTGGGTCATTAAAAAATCTGCGCTGTATAAAGTTATCTGGATTATAATCCATATTTTACTCTTGAAATTTAATTTAACCCGGATGAGTTGGCACGACTTTTTTCCGCTTCTTCAAATGATTTGTCTTATGGAGCGCAATAATTTTTGTACTATACATAGTCGTACTTATGTGTATTTATGACCAAAAAATCCGTCGTATTGTTCATATTTGCTTAGTAAATGTATGTTGGAATAGGTTTTTAATCAAAGCATTCTGACGTCAGCGTTCAACACCAATGCAGATATTGCCTGAAATAAAAAATTATTCATAAAAAACAGATCAAAAAGAGCATTTATTTTTTTATAAATGTAATAATATTAGCATTAATATTTAGTGTCCAAAATTTTTATTATGTTAATAAGGGTTTTATTCATAAAAGCACTAATTAAATACCTACTTACTTTTCCCTCAACAAAATTTAGTCGCTCACTTAACATTTTGATTAAATTCAAAATAAATTGCTTATCATCACTAAGTGGCGATTCTGAATCGATTCGAGCGTATCTTTCTGCGAATATAGCAGAAACAATTTGCTTATTTTTTGATGGCAAATCAATAAATGCGTTAGTGAATTTATTAACTGAAACATACTGCAGTATAGGGATGTCACAATAAATATTTGGACCATCACTGGTAAATATTAATATTTGTTTAAACTCATCAATATCCGAAATCATTAACGCTACAATTTTTTCCGCAACAGATTTATATACCTCTCTTTTAACACTATAGAGTTCTTTATCGACATACTCTCTTAACTTAATAAAATCAGGATGGTTGTAAGCGTGATAACCCAACCCCCCCCACGCATCCCTATTGTAAAAAAACGACTGCGATGGTTCTAAGAAAATATTGTGCAATAATCTATTCTTTCTAAGAAATGAAATGCATTCAATTGAATGGTCTCTTATATATACATCTGTAAAATCTATAAAATTATATTCAAACAATGTAAAAAGTATTCCAGATACATGAAAAATCTCACCAATTTCGCAATATTGTTTATTTTTCCATTTTGAAACCATCAAATCTAAATATTCATCAAATTCATTATCTGATAGATCTTGAAATCTCCAGAGATGTACCCATTCTGGTTGCGTTGTGTAAATAAAATATACTGTATTGCTGATGTCATTATTTAATGCATCACAATCGACGAACCCTTTTTCAAAGAATGACTGCCAAGTAGAGTATTTTAGTATATTATTATGAATATCAAATTGCTCATATTTTTTTATTATTTTAAAATAAATATTATTTTGAATATCGTCATTGTTTTGAATTTTTATTGTCCAAAATATAGAACTTTCAAATTGATCAAGGTCACGAGGAGTAATATTTCCGTTTAGTATTTCGATAGAGTATATAAAATATATATTCAAAAGCTGTGATACAAATTCATTGTTTTTTAAATAATCATCTTTAATTTTTCCAATAACATTACTCGCATCTTGCAATGCGTGCCTTAAAACTCTTAAATTTTTACATTTAGATGCATTATAAATATTGACAATTAAATCTTTGTTATAATTAATAATTTTTACAGTTTTGGTGTCTATTATTTCTTCGACAAACATATCAAGAAAAGACGAACAATGCGGAAGCACTTCAAACGTTTTCCCTATAATTTTTTCTTTAATTTTTTTGTAATTCCCTTTCGCAGAATCTACTTCTACATCACTTTTTATTTCATCTTCATTTGCTATCAGTATGACTTTATAGCTGTCATGCTCTATAAATCCGTTTATATATCCAATTAAATTTCTTATTGCCATAGAGCATCGTTCGATATCGTCAAATATAATAATATCACCTTCAAATTTACTAAGAAGGCTATCAGCATCAACTTTTGGAACACTTGCTGAGAGATTTCCGTCAACTTTTCCATCACTATTTAAATCAAAATTCAATGAGGTTTTTAAAGCTCCACATATTATGTTTCCAACAATTCGAACACCTTTAGAAGCTAAAAATGGATGCAGTTTTTTAAAAAATTCATTTTCAATACCTTGTATTGAAGAAATAGAATTTAAACTAATATAAATACTTTTGGGACCGTCAAGATCGTTTTGCTTAAGAAAATTATTTATAAACCAAGTTTTTCCAGTTCCCCAACACCCTTTTAACATAACTGCATATCCAGGGCGATTAGTCATCGCACAATAATATTTTAAATATTCTTCAATATGTTTATTGGGATTCGTATTATTCATAATTTTGCATTTATAAATATTTTAAAACTTGCAGTATTTTTCGACATAACATTAAATGTAAACATAATATGAAAAGTATAAAATGAATAAACCAGACATACATCTAATAAATAAAACAAAACATTTTGAATTATTATAATTATAATATTTACTGTCGGCACATAATGTCTCAGGCAAAACTGCCTGAAAGCAGCAAGATATTCCATAAACTACAACATATGCAGAACGCAAGGTAAAAGAAACATACACAGAACACGCTTGACACTAGTTGTTCCCAGAGCCTCTTGTATTAGAAGGAAAAACATTCAGGCTCATTACTTTCCCGTATGATAAACGCGGCTTGAAACTGGAGATGGTGTGCGTTCTGGCCTTAACTCCGGGATGAGGACGGTGGCGACCGCCAGTGGGGAGGGGCGGGAAATTCTGCCTGCCACCCACGCTCTGAGAGCTCCAGATGTTGTTCGTGCTGGAGCTATACCCGTGGGTTTGCGAAAATCCGGGCGTGCCAAATGTCGGATACTGGTTCGGAGGGGAGTAATAGCCGCCACCCTTGTTTCCGGCAAAGGCGGTGCCGACCAGCGCCACCACGATCGCCAACAGCAAAACGAGTCTCTTCATAGTCGCACCTCCTTTGTGCTGTCCGACCATGCACTGTGCCGTGGTTATTGTGTGTTCGGACAGGTAAGTAGGCCGACAATCGAATACATGGAGAATCTGTCTACTTGGCTGGACAAAAACAAACGCTCCACCAGCGTTGACACGCTTGATGAGAATACCGAAAAGCTGAAGCGTACATTTGTCGAAAAATATCGCAAGGCTGGATAGGATTTGTCCCATCGAGGAGGCCGCCGTGGAAGGGAAGGGTATTTTGACCATGCAAAAGGGCTGCCCGGCATGGGCGTGGACGAGAAGAAGCTGACGCGGGAAAAGCGCCTGCTGCGCTGGTTCAAGGACCGAGGCTGGGACCTGACCGCGGACGTGGCTAGGGTTATGGGCGTGCACAGAACCTTCCCAGGCAAATGCCTGATCGCCTGCACTGACCCGCTGCCGAGCGAGATGCGCAGGAAACTTCTGGCCGCAGGAGTGCCGGATAATTTGCTGCCGCCGGGAGCGGAGCCGAAGAGGGGCCAAGGGAGGGCGTTGCCTAAGGTGGGGTTTAATTATTGTGCGCTGTGAGGGGGTAGTTGAGTTGGAGAACAAACGGCAAGGCCATCCGATTTTGGGTGGCCTTTGATTTAGGTAGGTTTGTTATTCAGTAAAGTCGAAATCAAGAAATAAAATAGTTCATTGAAGATGACTCATATTTTTTACTGGTATCTATTGATGCGCTGCAACCTGCTAGAATATAGGGTGCCTAGCTTTTCATCAGGCCAGTCTAGATGCTTTAAAATTAGTCGTTCCGTTAAAATTTGTATTCGTATAGTATTATCATTTAATTGATATATGTCTTCATAGTGAGCCATATGGAATAGCTTATTTCGTATATATAAAGCATTTTGAAGTCCTAAATTAAAATCAAGTTTATTCCATATGTCGTCTTTTTCAATTTCAAGAATATTGGTGCAAAATACTATTTTATCAATTACAGAAGGTCTCTTTAGTTCAGGTAATTTTTTTATAAGTCTGTCACAATATTTTGTAATTTCATCTTGATTTGACAGGCTTTCTATAGTTACTTTTAAAGTCGATTCTATTTTTTTCCATTTTGATGATGGGATGCTTATTTCTTTTTTGTAAATTCGTGTTAGTCCTTCACATAGACACTCTAGCGCAATAATTGAATGAAAAAAATTTACTTCAACAGTACTTTCTAAGTATGACAATGATAAAAATAATATGCTATTTTTTAACTCATTTTTAATATTAGAAGATTTGTAAGAATTTAAAAGTACTTCGAATCCTGAGTTAATTAGATCGGCATGGTCGATTAAAGAGAATGTGTTTTTTTGATATGGCTTATGAGGAGTATATTTTCGAATTATTGGACACGTTACGCTTGAGTTTCTTGAAAAAGGCGTTATTTGTATTTCTCCCCATTGGATTGATCGTCTATTACATAGAGAAAGTAATGATGTGACGTCTCCAATTTCATCCATTATGGCGTCTAAAATAAATTTTAAACTGCATTCCTGAGTGCTAATGGTGAATGTTACAATTGGTTTTGAAAAAGACACGATTGCATTATTTTTGTAGTAATCTTTTTTTATAAAACTATAGTGATCCAGAGCCATCCATTCTCCAAGCTCTGATTTCCATTTTATTTCTTCTTTGTACGAAGAGAGATAATTTATTGATCCATCATCGCTATAGCTTGGTGATCTTTTTTTGCTAATACTATAGCTAGGACATAATGTTATTTTAGAATGTACAAATTCTATTTCTTTTATTATGCTATTGCTAATAGAATATTCAAATCCACCAGAGTATATTATCGCTTTGTTTTTATGAGAAGTTAATTCTACTATATTTTTTAAAATTAAATTATTCTTATCGTTATCTTGATTCTTGATAAATAAATCTCCGTATTTGTCTCCAAGCATTATGTTATCAATATCATCATAAAATGAGTATTCTTCCTCAAGAAAATAAATTTCTGTAATTATTTTTTCAAAAACGTATTTATTGTATTCAATTTTAACGAGAACATTAATATTATCTGCGATTATCCCTTTTATTTCAATTTTTTTAATTTCTGAATGCATAGATATGCCACATTGTTAAAATATTTTACAGTTGTTCATCTTATCTCGTGCGTATACTGGTAACAAAATAAGCGCACAAAGAAATGTTATATTCAGATTTTGTCATTAATTCATTAAGTTATAATTTTACGAAAACCACTAAGTGGTTGAAGTGAAATTAATTTTTATCTGAATTAAGCTTAGGACAACAATCAATAAATCTACGTTGAATATCCGGAATTTTTCCCTGCTGCCTGCTGTCGCCAGACAGAATGACAAGCATCATACCATTCATCACGAGTAGTCCGTTTGACGATTTAGCCGCCTGGGCCAGGAGCTCCGTCGGATACCCCTTGGCATGCCTCGTAATGGCGTGGATGCCTCCATGAATATATGAGCTGAGCGGTTTCCATGAGTATTCTTTAAACTCAATTAACGGAGAAATTGCTTGAGGTGGCGCTTTATCTTCAAGTTCCTGGAGCAGTCCGTTCAACAGTGGAACCTTGTCCGCCCATTTTTCAGTTTCAGAAGTCAATTCACTTTCTAGCTTGCGAATCATGTTGTCAGAAGCGGCATAAAGAGCCCAAACTGCTTTAACAAGAGACTCGTATTGCATTCGGAGCACGCCGAGAGATGAAGTAAAATTTCCCGTGACGAGGAGTATGCGTACACTCTCGGAATGCTCAAATGAAACACCGCAAAGTACCCGGCTCGATGCCATTCGCGCAGAGTAGTTGTGTAATGGAAGATCAAGGAAGACTTCCAATTCGGCTGACAATTTATGCGACCGACGTAAAAGATTCTCAATGCTAGTCACAATCTATCTCGTGCTTTTTCATCTCAAATTGTTACAGTGTAATTTTATTATTATGTAAGTGAACAAATTTCCACGGGGTCATTTGGAGTAAAGCCACATGATTTTGGGTGGCCTTTTGTTATTTTCGTGGGTTCAAGATTGGCTTTGAACTGAACACTAGCCCCGATCGGCACTCCTCCTCCAAAGCGAAGGCTTCTGACCCTGAACCAACTATTGCGTATTGGAATTCAAAATGCTCATGAATGTATGCCTTTGCGAGTATGTCTAAATTGATTTTTCCATTACAAAAATCAGCTAATTTTCTCATCAACTCTATACTCTTCATCAATTGATTTTGCATGTTTTTCAAACAAATCATGGTTTTCAGTAAGATAGAAATGATATATTCTTGCATCTGCCTCAGTAAGATCTTTTTTATTTTCACTAAGATATGATTTTAAAATATTTATAGCATGCATGTATTCATCTAAATTGAATTCAATGTATTCATTAAACTCGCTTCTTTCTTTCATTTCATCAATGAATTTTAAATATTTTTCTTCAATTAAAATTAATATACTCAATCCAAATTCGCGTTCATAGCCTCTAGATGCAGAATGTATACCCTCCGAGACTTTGGAAAATAGATAATGCATCGATGGATGAAATAATTCTGCCAATAGACGATCTGAATATTTTTCTTTGTGCATTATGTCGTATTCCTTGAGTTTTGATGCGATTTCTGCATAGATTTGTTGCAATTCAGTAAGTTGCTCATGAATGAGGGAGAATAAGTCGACATCAATAAATTCTTCAAACCCATCTTCGCCAGATCGAATTAATGTAAATCCGAATTTTGACATTGTTATTCTTGATATGTAATTGTAATAATTTAATTTATTTAAAAAATGCTTTGTCGGGTGGCCAATAGACGCATTTCTTATGAACCTAATATTTTTTAAACTTGGCGTTAAATCAAATTCAATTTCAAAAGCTTCATGGAGATGTCTTATAGCGTCTTGCTGTAAAAATAACGATTGGAGTATTCCATATATAAAAATATATTTTAATCCATCTTGATGTGGAAATTCTGATATGATATAATCATTAATAGAATATACTGTATCCCCAATCACATCTAATGAACTGCATATTTGATTCCATTTCGATAGATTTTTTATAAGCTTATTTTGATATCGTGTTGTATTAATATAATTTCGAACTTCGCGTTCTGATGCTGATAATTCGCAAAGTAAAGATTTTATTATGTCAATTGTTTCTTTTTTCGAGTCCATAGAATTCCTTTCTTATATTTACCTAAGTCCTGCGATTCATACGATTTCAACTACATAAATTCTTGACCAACACTCTGAATTTTATTAACATTCTTCCCAATTGGAGCCGCACACTTCAGCACCCATTTGGTGGAGAATTCAATGCCCCGTCGCCGTCACAAGAACCCCTGTTACATCGATGATATCCAAGCAACAAACGAGATCCTGACCAGCCGAGCAGGGCTCAATCTCTTCGCGCGCTACCTCCGAGGCATCGAAATCGATCAGCATATCGATCGAATGTTTGCGCCTATGCGCAAAAACCCCAAAGGCGCTCCCATCAGGGAGCTCTTCAAACAGGTGCTCTGCTTTCTCTTCGACGGCACCAGCAAGCATCTGGCCCACTTCGATGTCGTGGCCAAGGACAGCGGCTACGCGGCCGCCATCGAATCTCCGCTTTCCGCCATGGTGTCTTCCGACACCGTCCGACGTTTTCTCAACGCCTTTTCCTGGCGCAGAACCGCTTTGCTGCGCAGCCTGCTCATGCGCCTCTTTCTCTGGAGACTGCGCATTCGCAATCCCAACGTCATCGTCCTCGGTCTGGACACCATGGTTATGGACAACAACGACGCCATTAAACGCCAGGGGGTCAAGCCCACCTACAAGAAGGTACTGGGCTTTGCGCCCCTCCAGATGACATGGGGGCGATACATCGTTGATGCCATTTTTCGCCACGGGGATACGCATTCCAACCACGGACAGGATGCCATCAAGATCCTCAGGCATGCCGTGCGCATGATTCGTAAACACTTCTCCCCGACCGTGCCCATCATCGTCCGCATGGACTCAGGCTTCTGCGATCAGAAAATTTTCAAAGAACTCGAAGCCCTTGGCGTCGGCTATGTCTGTGGAGGAAAGTTCCAGGCCGACGTTAAAGCTCTTGTCGATTCCATTCCCGATTCCGCCTGCCAGAATCACTACGGCAAGTGCGACGAGGACATCTGGCAATACGCCGAATTTGCAGACCGCCGCCAGAGTTGGGACAAGTTCCGTCGGGTCGTCTTCTGGAGGGCGCTGTTGCAGGAGAAGAGACTTTTCCTGCCATGCTGCCGTCCGGGAACATTCGTCTACACCAACCTCGGCATGGGAGATGCCGGTGGAGGCATTGATCAGCAACTTCGCGACGCCGGGCTTGACGTCATGACCTGTTCCGAAGCTGTCATCCAAGCCTACCATGAACGAGGTACGGACGAACTCGTGCACCGATCTTTCAAGGATTTCGGTTTCGAGGAACTGCCATTCACGCGCTACGCGCCGAACAGGGCGCTGTATCACATCATGCTGATCGGATTCTTCCTCTTTGAAGCCTTCAAGGAGGATGTATCTTCCCCAACAGTTCCCATCAGCGCTTTTCCGACGACGCTACGTCGAAAGGTCGTGGACGTTGCTGCCAAAATCGTACGCCACGCCGGAAGATCGATCCTCAAAGTCGCCACTTTCACCCTGGAAGCCTTGCGTTTCAAAGAACTCTGGATCCGGGCGCTCCAACCACCCAAGTTATCTTGGAGCTGAAAAACTCGCTCCGAATTCACGGATCACAGGAAAGGTGCGCCCTTTTCCTCAAAAACCTTCACGATCAGCTTCAGCTTTTTAAAATTTCACCCATGACGCCCTTCGAACCCTCAAGAATTTGGAATCTCAGGCCTGAGTGATGAGTCGGCGAGGTGGCAATGTTGCTTTTCATGATGCATTCACCTGATCCGCCGGATTTAGGATTTAGTAAACATTAATATCTATTTATAGCTCACTATAGCATTGAAATATACTTGATAACCAAAGGGTGAAGTGATTTCATGGATTACCCTGTCTTTACCCTAACCTCAGAATTCACCTCATCCAGCTTCTCAAAAATCCCCTCAATAATCTTCTCCTTCCCTGCAAACAGTTCATCCGGCCCGCCTGCGTGCAGGTTGCTGAATGGTGGTTCATACAGGGCCTCGGCGGTCATCACGCCGCGAGCCGTGAGCTGGTCGATGATTTTTTCGATGAAACGGATCTGTGGCTCGGTCATGCTGCGGTCGGAGAGGAACCCGGAAAATGCGGCCTGCGCTGCTGCGCGGTCCATTCCCACGAGGCTTCGCACGAAATACGCCAGCGAAGGAGCGCCGCTCCGGACCAGCAGGCCGGAGAGTAGCGTTTCACCATCGCCATTGCCGATTTCTGCCAGGGTGCTTTCCAGCCCCTGCAGGTCCATGGGCGTGAGGGACTGGTTGGTGCGCAGGCGATGGATCACGATGTTGTCCAGATGGTTGCGTAGGTAGTCCTTAACCTTCTTTTCATACTGCAAGCCGGTCATTCTCGGCATGGGGATGATTTCCCCATCCGTTACCCCTATGACCTCATCTTTGAAATCGGTGTACACAATCGTGCGGGTCTTCTTGTCGAGAAAAGCCACCAATCCGCGCAGACGCAGGCGCAGATCCTCCAGTGCCGCCAAATTCATTCCTTCCCAAAATACGGTGTCTTGCACGCTGGCAAGGTAGCCGAGCTGCGCGGCCACCGCTGGAATGGCGGTCTTCTCTTCCAGGAGCCTCGCAATCTCCACCACCTGAATACGACGGTGTTCGAATGCGGAGGTTTCGCCTTCGGCCAGGGCCAACTGCATGCGCAAGACGGTGAGATCGAACAGGCAGGATTCGATGGCTTCCTCGTCCGGTTGGCTCGGCAGGTCCGCCACCTCTTGCTGAAGGGTGGTAAGGTCTGCTTTGTTCAAGCCTTTCCAGACTTCGCGGTTCTGGAAACGCTCGACCGCCTGCAGATGCATGCGCACGATGAAGTTTTCCTTCTCCATGGACGCTACTTTCTGGTGCAACCCGTCAGCGAGCGACGTTTGCAAAGTGTCAAACAGCATCGAAAAGTGACCCACCATCGGCGTCCAATTTTGACCCCCTCCGGGCGTGTCTGTAAGCATCCTGCCAGAGGGCTGTGCGATGACCGCATCAGCGTTACTGGATGGATG
>Ga0180007_10003470_pt1 | contig 17541 bp, 13 predicted proteins | sample MM_PC_MetaG_FD_121122 | JGI IMG/M metagenome (GOLD analysis project Ga0180007, IMG submission 121122) | Groundwater microbial communities from the Aspo Hard Rock Laboratory (HRL) deep subsurface site, Sweden - MM_PC_MetaG | ecosystem: Environmental > Aquatic > Deep subsurface > Groundwater... | reverse complement strand
GGTGGCTGTGAGGTTCAAGGCGCCTGTGGTTAAAGTCAAGCCATTGGAACCTTTCAAAAGTCCCGCGCTGGTAAGTGTAGTGGTAAAGTATCCGCTTCCTACGACATTGAGTGTATAGCTGGGGTTGGTGGTGCCTATTCCCACATTGCCGGCGTTGGTTACCACAAACTTATCCGCTCCCGCGCTGTCTCCCGTCCTTAAAGAAAAAGAGGTATTGAGTTGGTCCGCGCCTTTGAGATAGGTGTTATGCGCGATAATGTCATTGCCGACAAAGTTATGCGTGCCTTCAACTTCTATGTCAAAAACTTCTTTGCGGCCGGTTTCTTCAATGGCGGTAATTTCCACAAATTCAATTCCGCCTCTTGACAAATCTGTTCCTTTGGTATACACTTTCTTCATAATACCTGCGGCAGATCCGACAATCGCGTCTGTCGCTTTTTTATTGGCGAGAGATAACTTTTTCTCCAAGCGGTCGAGATCGGCAAATTCAGCTCCAAAAAGTTTCTTAAGCTCTCTGGCCGTATTATGCTTGAAAGATAATAGTTTGATTCTCTTTGTTTGCTTCAGATGCTTAAAAAGCCAGAGATAATCGCCATCGCCGGTAATAAACAAAGCCTCGTCATAATCATTCGCATACTTCATCGCCTCCACTGTTAACCGTGAATCCACATCTGCCTTTTTCCTGCCATCGCCAAACTTCTTGACATCAATCAAATTTAATTCATAGCCAAACTCTTTTAGCTTTTTATAAAAGCCAAGCTGTTTTTTGTTGGTTCGGTCAACTCCGCCGTAAAAGAGCAGGCGAGTGGCGCCAAAACGGTAGTGAAGGTATGAGGCCAATTTCTCATAGTCCATCTTCCAGCCAACCCGTGAGGCGGCGTACATTAGATTGGAAGCGTCAATAAAGGCAAAAGTCCGCTTCAGACTGTGGATTTCCGGCACGGCGATTTTCATACCCGGTTTAAGCTGGGAGACTTTAAGCCATTGATTTTTGGTTTTAGTTAAATATGGATGGTTAAGAGTAGTTTCAATGCTCCTGCCGCCAACAGTGGTGATTTTGACAACTTTTTGAAAACCTTTGTTTAAGAGTTTCTTGATTTCCCGATAGACAATCTTTCCTGTTTGCTCATCCAAAGAAGCCACCAGATCGCCGGGCAGAACATCTCTGATTGGGATAAGCAGATCTTCAAATTCAGGGTCATCTTCGTCATCATCATCTCCGTCTTTGCGTTTTTTCTTTTTCCGTTTTATAGGAAGCAGAGTATCGCCGACAACGCATTCGCCGATCACATGAAGTTTAGCCAAAGGATTGGTAGTCCCCACCCCCACATTGCCAACCGAGGATAAAAGGATGTTGCCTGAGGTTAGCGTTGCTAAAGTCAGATTGCCAGAAGTATTTGTCCATCCGCTTGCCCCGCCGCTGGCAATAGTCAATATCCCTGTTGAATTGCCAATGTTCGTGGCGCTAGTTCCTGTGGCGTTGATATTAGCCGTCCCGCCAGTTATTGTTACCCCTGCCGAACCAGTCAAAAGTCCAGCGCTGGTGATTGCGCCGCTTCCGGTAGTTGAGATATTTGATGATGTTGAGATGGTATTTGCGGTGGCAATTGTCCCGAAGCCCGAAGCGATGGAACCGCCAGTCAAAGCTCCGGTTGAAGTCAAAGATGAAGCGAGGACGCCAGAACCTAGCGTTGTGGCATTAAGTACACTTGCTCCATTGATGTAATACGCATTACCTGTGGTTAAGTTAGTATTCCCATCCACATTTAGCTTATATGTTGGATTAGTAGCTCCAATACCAAGGTATCCAGAAGCTAACCAGTTACCGGTGAGATTTTTGTCTGTAATGGTATTAGTTCCAAGGTCAAGAGTTCCTGAGGACAAGGACGCCGTGCCGTCAGTTAGAGTTGCGCCTGTGATAGTGGTGCTAGAAGTAATTGCGCCGACGACATCCAGCTTAACTCCCGGATTAGTGGTACCCACGCCAACATTGCCGCTAACATAAGTATTATGCGCGACAATCCCATTAGCAATAAAGTTATGTGTGTTCTCAACCTCAATATCGTAAACTTGTTCTTCTCCTACATACTCAATAGAGACTATTTTCTCAAATTTAATGTCGCCAAATTCCCCCACCTCGGAGGAGTCGTCGCTAGTAAGCGCGCCACCATCCGAGGTGTCTCCTTTGTCGCCGACTACTGCGATTTCATCGCCGGGGGAAAGATAAATTACCTTTGTCCAATAGGTGTTTAGCAACTGGCTGGAAAATATGTTAGGATAGTTTTTAATGGGAGAAATATTTTTGTTAGTTTTAAAAAAAGCGCCGTTGTTGACAAATTCCCAGCTAGAGAGGTTGGCCTCTATTTGCGCGGAGCTTGCCCAAGTGTCGATAGTTTCAGTGGTGGTACCATTTTTCCTTGACAAACGAAATCCGATAATGTTACTATCTGGAATAGTAGTAACTTTATTTTTTTGGTCGTTGTCATTGTTAATTGAAAGGAAAAGATTATGAGTGATTTGATGACTTTTTATCTCATTTTGGCTATTATCGGTTTGGGGTTTGTCTTGCTGGTTTTGCCCACTTTGATCAAAGGTCCCCAAAAATCTCGCAAGTAATTCCGCGCTACTTTTTACAAGATACGGATGATTTCCGGTCGTTCTTATTTTTTTACCACTCTCGGTTGTTAGCTTAAACACAGGTTTTACTCCCATATCTAAAAGCCCTTTTATTTGGTGTGGCTCAATCTCTCCCGTTTCTTCATTTAGAGATAAAACTTTATCGCCAGCCTTTACATCCTTTATTTGTTTGTATTCAATTTCTTCAGTTTTGAGATTTGAGTTTTGGTTTTGAGATTTGATATTTGAGATTTGAGTTTTGGCGATCGCCAATAGCGAATCGCCTGTTATACACTGACCTTCAACATGTAACTTCTGGACAGGAGCAGTTGTCCCAACTCCAACATGTCCTGCGGAGTCAATTGTTAACCCTTGAGTAGCCAAACCTCCTGTAATTAGACCTATTTTGTCGGCGGAAATCCTATAAAGCCCAGAATTGGTGTCGCTTGCAAACGCTAAAGAAGGGGCGGAATATGTCCCATCCGAAAGAAGAATTTGTCCTGTTGGAGTCATAGTTCCACCAACAACTAAACTTCCTGAAAAATCAGCGTCTTTTCCCCAAGCTTGGTTCCACCTTAAAGACGAAGAACCTAAATTATAAGTAGTGGTAGAGTAGGGGATAATGTTAGAATTTACCCTAGAATTGATCGTTATTTTCTTAGTATTGTCGTAGCCAATTAAAGTATCCTCGTCCACAGTAAGTCCGCCCCTTGCCGTTATATCGTTCCCCGCCACAATATCTTTCGCCACCTTTAAGGAGCCGTCAATTTGCGCATTTTCGTAAACCAGCAAGTCTTCTAATGTCAGTTTTTTTCTAGCTTCCACATCCTGCCAAAATTTTGATTCTATTAGCACTTCCAGTAATGAGGGGTTTTGGTTTAGCCCTTGTGTTATTTTTATTATGGAGGGGTCAACCGCAAAGGTTTCTTCGGTGGAATTGTCCGCTATAACTTTTTCGCCCGCAACTTTTCCGGTACTTTCCAACCCCCGCCCCATTTTTTTAATAGCGTTGTCCCTGCTTTTTAGATTTAAAGCATATCCGCCCAAACCTGCTATTACGAGAGAGGTTAAGACCACTCCTGCTACCACCCATCTTGTTTTAGAAAGAGCGTTTGCGTAAACTGCCCTTGGTCTTACGCGAGGAGTTGATGAGGTGGGTATAAAAATGGGGTTGTACGCTTGCGGAACAAGACCAGCCTTAAACGCCTTCTTTTTTATTTTACTTTTTTCTTTAATTTCCCTCTCTTTTAAAAGGGTTTTTTGGAGCTTTAAAAACTCTTCTTTTGAGTAAAGTCGCGCGTTATTTTTATCTCTTGAACTTACAATTTTTCCTTGTTCTTCAAATCGGCGAAGTGTTGAGGGCGAAATACCAAGGTTTTTAGCGGTTTTCGCAACGGTAAAAAAGGTATTTGATTGGGCAAGGTTTTTGGCAGGCTTGGACATTACTATTTATTTTAGGTAAAGCGTTTGGGAATGTCAAGGGGGAATAAAGTAAATTCAAATGACAAAATTTAAAATTCAATTCAAATTCAAAACTCAATTTGACTAAGGTTTATCCTTTTTTTAAATTCAAATGTTTTAAATTTTGAATTTTGTCCGCCAGCCGGCGGATTGAATTGAATTTTGTCATTTGAGCTTTGAATTTATGCTATACTATTCTTATGTTCCTAGACTACTTTTTTAACAAATTTTCTTACGATTTGGGAATAGACCTTGGCACTTCCAATACCATTGTTTTAGCGGTAGGGAAGGGGATTATAATAAACGAGCCAACGGTTGTGGCTATAAATAAAAAAACTAAAGATATCTTGGCAATAGGAGTGGACGCCAAAAAAATGCTTGGAAAAACCCCCGACACAATTGAGGTAATCCGCCCTTTAAAAGCGGGGGTAGTGAGCGATTTTGATATTGCCCATAAGATGCTTTCCTATTTTTTGAATAAATCAAGGAAGTTTTATAAAGGCTCGTTTGCGTTTGCGAAACCTCGTGTTTTATTAGGAGTCCCGTCGGGCATTACCGAGGTGGAACGAAGAGCGGTTTCGGACGCGGCAAAAACCGCCGGCGCCAGAACTGCTTTTTTGGTGGAAGAACCTATTGCGTCTTCTGTGGGCGCGGGGCTTGAAGTTACCAAACCTTTTGGGATTTTAATAGTGGACATTGGCGGAGGAACTACCGAGATAGCGGTAATTTCTTTGGGCGGGATAGTGGTTGGAAAATCTATAAAAAACGCCGGCGACCAGTTAGACTCCGCAATTGTAAGTTTTGCCAGAGAAGAATTTAATTTAGTGGTGGGAGAAAAAACTGCCGAGGAGTGTAAAATTGCTATAGGCAATGTTTTGCCCGATGCCGAATCCGCAAAACTAACCTTTTCTTTGCGCGGACGAGATGTAAAAACGGGGCTTCCTAAAACTTTGCAAGTAAATGGCGCCGAAATTAAATCAGCAATATCCAGTCCTATTAACTCACTCATTGTCGCAATAAAAGACACTATTGAAGACACTCCCCCAGAACTTATTCCTGATATTATAAAGCAGGGGATTACTTTAAGCGGGGGTGGTTCGCTTGTTAAAGGTTTAGAGGTTTTAATTTCTAAACAAACTGAAATTAAAGTAAAGCTTGCGGATGACCCGATGAGTTGTGTTGCCAAGGGGTGCGCTAAAATTTTAGAAACCTCTGAATTATTTAATTCCATCAAATTATTATGACAGTCAGCCACAAACTACTCGTAATTAGCGCGGTTCTTTTATTAACGGGTGGTTTGTTTCCTTTTACATATTTAAACAGCATTTCTCATAGATTTATGTTTCCCGTACAGGTTGGTATTCACACTTTGTCAATTAATGCTATGGATGAGGTGGTGTTTTTAAAAAAGATAAGAGGTGTAAAAGAAGAACTTTTTGAGCTTTACAAAATAAAAGAGCAAAAAATTTCTTTGTCGGCGCAGGTTGTTGAGTTGGAGTTGGAAAATAAAACCTTAAAAAATCAACTGGGTTTTTCTGAAAATATTGGGCGGAAAATGGTAATGGCTTCCGTAACCGGGGCGGGTTTTGGTTCAAGCGCCTCGCTAGTTTTAAATGCGGGGGAGATTTTGGGGGTTAAAGTGGGGAACGCCGTTTTATATGAAAATTATTTAATAGGCATAATAAGTTTTGTTTCTCCCAATTCTTCCACGGTTAAATTATTGAACGACCCGGATGCGAAAGTGTTGGTCTTGTCGCAGAATAGCAGGGCAAAAGGTATTGTTGTTGGAAATTATGGCACCACTGCTCTTATGAAGAATATTTTAATAAACGAGTCCATTGATTTAGGCGATATGGTTGTAACTTCAGGTGAAGACCTTTTAATTCCTAAAGGACTTGTTATAGGCAGAGTTACGAAAATAAATTTTAAAGAAGAAGAAATTTTAAAGTCGGCGGAGGTAGAGTTGGGGGTTAACCCGCGCAAATTGGAAATGGTGTTTGTGATGGGGGATAGGTAACATACAATTACCCATACAACGGAATAATGGTTATAAGGGTAACGAGTTGTTATCGCTAAGAGTAATCTCAAATCTCAAAACGCAAAGCTCAAAACCACATGTCAAAAGTCAAAACTAAAAATGTAATAAAATTGCCTTTTAGATTTAAGATTTTAGTTGTGACTTCGCGAAGCGAACTTACTTCGTAACATTTGACATTTGACATTTGAGATTTGCGTTTTAAATATGAAACTATATTTTATTTTACTAACCATAGCCTTAATACTTGCTCTGCTCCAAACAAGCGCTTTCCCTGTCTTTGGCGTCTATTTGGATATAGTGTTAGTCTTTGTACTAACGGTTGTTTATATTACCCCCAGTAACTTTGGCGTTAAGTTCGCTTTTATGTCAGGATTATTGATGGATTTTATAGGAGAAACTCGTTTTGGCGGGTTTACCTTTATGTTCACACTATTTTCTCTCATAACACAGTTTTCGCTAGGTATGTTTGGGAAAAAGATAGTAAATATGTTTTTAATCGTGTCTTTACTTACTCTTGCAAGCCAAATTATACTTGGAGGTTTTGTGGGTTTTGGAGACATCTTTCTCTGCGCGACAATATCGTCCGTAATTGCTATGATGTTTTATCCGGGAATAAATATATTGTGCGAGAAGTTTGGAGGGTTTGGGAGGAAGCTGAAGTAAATTCAAAGGTCAAAATTTAACAAAGGTGACTCCTTATATAGATTTAATAAAATGGAGCTAAACGCTATACAAAAACAACCTTTAATAAAAAATGATAGGTTCTCTTCGCAAGAAAGAGTGTGGCGAGGCGTTTTTTTTATTAGTTTAGCGGTAGCGAGCTTAATTTTTTTGATATCCCGTTTGTTTGTTCTGCAAATTGTGAAGGGTTCCTATTATGAGACTGTTTCGGACGAGAACAGAATACGCGCGGAAGTTTTAAAAGCCTATCGGGGGGTTATTAAAGACAGAGAGGGTCGTATTCTGGCGCAGAATTCGCCCTCGTTTAATATTAAGATTAACAAAAATGTTTCCAATTATTCCGAAATTATTAAAAAACTCTCCATTTTTATAGATACTTCAAGTCCTGTGAGTGTTGGGGAGTTTACAATTTTTGGAAATGTGAATCGGGATACAGCGATTAAAATAGAAGCGGGGTTTTTTGGTAGTTTCGCTGTGGCGGTGGAAACGGCTCCCCAGAGAGATTATTTGTATCCGGAGGAATTAGCGCACTTATTGGGCTATGTTTCTTTTATTTCCTCTGAAGCGGATGACCGGGTGGGGGTTATTGGCGTGGAAAAATTTTACGACATATATTTGCGCGGGAGCCATGGCAGTCTGTTATATGAATACGACGCTAAAGGTAGTATTTTACGAGAGATTGCTCGAAAGGAGCCTGTTAATGGCAAAGACTTAACTATAAGTATAGATTTAGACCTTCAACTTAAATCTTACGAAGCGCTTAAAAAGGCGGTGGAAGAAACGGGAGCTACGGGCGGCGTGGTGGTTGCGCAAAACCCTAAAAATGGGGAGATTTTAGCTTTAGTTAGTCTTCCTTCTTTTAACCCTAACCTTTTTTCAAGGGGAATTTCTTCTGCGGACTATAATAAAATAGTTTCCGATCCTTTACACCCTATGTTTAACCGCGCTTTGTTGGGACAATACCCTCCCGGCTCGGTTTTTAAGATTGTTACGGCAAGCGCGGTTTTGGAAGAGGGTGTGGTAACGGCAGATACAAAAGTGCTAGCCCCCGGCGCTATAAATGTGGGAAGTTTTGTTTATAGAGATTGGAATCCCGCGGGCCACGGTGAGGTTAATATAATTAGAGCGCTAGCCGAATCGGCGGACACCTTTTTTTATAAAGTTGTGGGGGGTTACTCGGATTTTGCCAACAATCTTGGTCCTGAGAAGCTCGCTTCTTGGGCTAAAAAATTTGGTCTTGGTTCAGAAACGGGAATAGGCTTTGATGACGAGGAAAAAGGTATAATACCGGACCCGTTATGGAAAAAAGAAGTAAAAGACGAACCGTGGTATATCGGAGATAGTTACATAACTGCTATTGGGCAGGGAGATGTTCTAACCACACCTATTCAGGTTAATCAGATGACGAGTGTTATCGCTAATGGGGGTTATTTGATAAGCCCTAAAATTGTTAGGGGTCAGACTCCATCAGATAAATCGGATAACTCAGATAAGTCTGATATATCTGATGAATCCAACACCATAATATCCAAGGAAGTTTTTGAAACAGTAAAGCAGGGTCTTAAGGAAGCGTGTGAGGCGGGGGGAACGGGATATCCGTTTTTTGATTTTGCGACGAAACATTCGGGAATAAAACCCGCGTGCAAAACGGGAACTAGCGAGTTTGGGCAAAAAAACAGCAAAGGCGAGTATCAAACGCATGCGTGGTTTGTGGTGTTTGCGCCGGTGGATAACGCTCAAATTGTTCTAACGGTATTTTTAGAGGGGGGAGGAGGCGGGGCGGATATTGCCGCTCCCGTGGCGAGAGAGATTTTGGATTTTTGGTTCGATTAGGGGTCAGACTCCTTAGATAAAATGAAAACAAACCTTTGTTTCAAAGAAGTTAATAGCGACTCTTCTTCCTACCCCTCCCGTCTTTTGGATTTGCCAAACCCCCCGCCTGTTCTATATATCGCCGGAGAAATTGTCCCTTCTGATTCTTTAGCTTTAGCGGTGGTGGGTTCTAGAAAAATGTCTTCTTATGGCGAAGATGTGTGTGAGGAAATAGTTTCGCAAGTGTCGCAAGCGGGAGTTACAATTGTGAGCGGGTTAATGTACGGAGTTGATTTAACCGCGCATAAAGTGGCTTTGCAAGCAGGTGGACGCACCCTCGGCGTTTTGGGTTTTGGAAAGAATTTTATCCATAAAGTGGGGGACAAAAATGTAGTTGCCCAAATGATGGAAGGAGCGGGAGCTATTATAACGGAATTTGGAGAAAACGAAGCCGGGGCCCCGTGGACTTTTCCCAAACGAGACAGAATTATTTCGGCTTTGGCAAGCGCGATTTTGGTAGTGGAAGCGGCGGAAAAATCCGGAACATTATATACGATAGAGGCGGCTTTAAAGCTAAAAAAAGAAGTAATGGCAATACCAGGGAGTATTTTCAGTCCTGTTAGCAAAGGAACAAACAAACTGATAAGAGAGGGGGCAAGGCTTGTTTGCAGTGTGGATGAAATTTTGGAGGTTTTAGATGTGGATAGCAGAATAAAAAAGATAGCTTTTAAAAGCGAGTTCCCCCTTTCGTCTGCCGAAAACGCAATTTTAGAAGTATTAAAAGAAGGGGAGTTGTATATAGACGATGTGGCGGTAAAAGCGAATATGGTTATTTATACAGTTTCCGCCCTCTTGACGAGCTTGGAGTTAAAAGGTATGGTGAAGGATGTGGGGAGGGGAGTGTATAGGAGAATATGAACCTAGTAATCGTTGAATCGCCGTCAAAATCTAAAACTTTAGAAAAATATCTCGGTAAAGAATATAAGGTGGTTGCTTCTATGGGGCATATACGGGATTTGCCTAAAAGCAAGCTTGGGGTAGATGTTGAAAACAATTTTACAGAAAGTTACGAAATTTCCCCTTCTAAAAAAAAGACCGTGTCTGCTTTAACAAAACTTGTAAAATCAGCAAAGGCTATTTATTTAGCCACTGACCCTGACCGGGAAGGAGAGGCTATCGCTTGGCATTTGGCGCAAGTTTTTTCAGAGGATGGGCTTGTTCGCCGTCACGAAAAGCTGGGGGCTACGCCCCCGCCTGTCCAAGTACCCCCGAAAGGTACAGGCGCTTTTCTTAGACGGCGCTCTGCGCCCTTATTCCAACGAGTTTCGTTTAATGAGATAACAAAAGACGCGGTTCTTTCGGCTTTTGAACATCCTAGAGAAATTGATACATTTTTAGTGGACGCTCAACGGGCGCGCAGAGTTTTAGATAGATTGGTCGGTTATAAACTATCTCCTCTTTTATGGAAAAAAATTCGTTATGGTCTTTCTGCGGGAAGGGTGCAAAGCCCCGCCGTTAGGTTTTTAGTGGAGAGACAAAAGGAAATAGACGCATTTAAAAGCGAGAGGTTTTATGAAGTAGAAACCCTCTTGCAGGAAAATAATGTATTAAACACCTCCGAGGCGGCCCCGAAGGGGACTCCTCGGACGGTGGGTGGGGGTGGTGTTTTGAATGCCAAACTAACCCATATTAACGGCGTTCCTATTTACACTAAAAGAAAGTACCCTCTCTTTGCGGGGGAATACACCGTGTCTCAAACTACGATAAATAACGAAAATAAACTATCCGAAATTAAAACCGAGTTACCTCTTGCTGAATACAAGATTGATAGTATAGAGGAAAAAGAGTACCAAAAAGCGCCAAAACCACCCTTTACCACTTCATCTTTGCAACAAGAGGCGAGTTGGAAATTGGGGTTTAGCCCTAAAAAGACTATGTCTTTGGCGCAAAAACTGTATGAAGCTGGGTTAATTACCTATATGAGAACGGATAGCACTAACTTAAGTAGTTCGTCCTTGTCTGCAATAAGGGGTTTTATTGCCGAAAAATACGGTAAAGAATATTTGCCTAAAGAACCTCGGTTTTATAAAACTAAAGTAAAAGTTGCGCAGGAGGCGCATGAGGCAATTAGACCAACGGATGTTAAAGTTAAGACGAGTACTAAAATGGAGGGGGATGCTCTCCGTTTGTATGAGATTGTATGGCAAAAAACGGTGGCTTGCCAAATGACAAACGCTGTTTATTCTGGGGTTACTGTTAAAATATCGGCGTTAAAAGGCAGTAATAATTACACTTTGTTGGTGAAAGATAGTGTGTTAAAGTTTTCTGGTTGGATGGCGGTTAGCAACAGGCGCGACTCTTCCCCCGAAACGGCGTCTGATATTCCTTCGAATATGACGATAGGGAAGCAGCTACATTTTGTGTCTTTGGATGCCTTAGAGAAACAAACCCCGCCACCCTCTTTTTATAACGAGGCTTCGCTAATAAAAGAACTTGAAAAGTTTGGCATAGGCAGGCCCTCAACTTACGCCCCTATTGTGTCAACGATACAGGATAGAGGTTATACGCAAAAAATAGAGGGCAAATTAAAACCTACCGATTCAGGTATTGTGGTTACAAAGCTGTTAACGGACAATTTTGCCGAAATTGTGGATGTTAATTTTACGGCTAAAATGGAAAATGAATTGGATGAGGTAGCAAATCATCACAAAGAGTACCTTTCAGTGATAAAAGAGTTTTATGACCCTTTTGAAAAATTATTAAATGAAAAGCAAGACGCTATAAAAAAATCCGATTACACCGTTTTGGAGACAATGGAAGAGAAATGTCCTAAATGCAGTAGTCCTTTGATAGTAAAGTTAGGTAAGTATGGCAGGTTTGTCAGCTGTAGCGATTACCCAAAGTGTGATTATTTAAGACCTATTATAGAGAAAACGGGCATAAAATGTCCTAAGTGTAAAGACGGGGACATAATTGTCCGAAAAACTAAAAAAGGCAAAACATTTTATGGATGTTCCGCTTATCCCAAATGCGATTTCGCGGTTTGGAAGTTAGATGCCCCTTCCTAATATTTTTCCCGACAACTTTTCCGTCGCCTTTCCGAATAGTTTGGCATATTTTGTTAGTTTATTGTGGTTTAGAGAGTTTATACACCATTCGTTGTAATTAGTTTTTCTTTTGCCTAAAGCAACGAGGTACAACATATCTAAAAAGGCTTTTTCCGGTTCTGCAATATAAACTCCGTCCATTAGATTAAATCCAAAGAATAAGTCTTTGTTTATTTTTGAATATTCGCATTCGGTTCCCAGCAATGTTACTTTTTTTGAATGTCTAGTTGTTGCAAGCGTTATTTTGTATAATCCTTGGTTAATTATGCCATATTTTGATAGCGCGCTTTCAAAGCTTATATAGCTGGGATAGTAGGAGCTTGTAGCTAACTTTTCTATATCAATAGTATCATTTGTTATCATATACAACCCTCTTGTGATGGGGGTAATAACATTGGCGTCCTTGAATCTTTTTATATAGGTATTTATTAATCTAGAATCATTGGGGAAAAGACTTTTTAGGTCATTTGCTGTAAATGCCTTTTTATTAATCTCTTTAATTTTTTTTATCAGTTCCTCTTTTTTCATTTTTCAAATAGATTTAGGACATTTCTTTGCTTTTTTGGCAAGTATGGGTTTAGTTTATCCATAAGCTCTTTTCTTGTGTACTTTATTTCCTTTGAAACATTGTAGGCAACACCTAACTTTTGGCTTATGTACCAAGTATCAAAAAGATCTCTCGGCTCTCTTCGTTCTTTAAGAGTAAGTTTCTTATCTTTCAATATCTGTTTTAAGGTATAAGTGTTTCCAATTACTTCCAAATTGTTAAACCTACTTCTTATAAGCGAAGGCGTATATTCAAACTCTTTTTTGCCTTTGTTGATTTCCACCTTAACGCCAATCGGGATTGGTTTAAAGTCTATATTAAAAGTAAGTTTGGCAAAAAGTGTGTATTTTTTTTCATAAACTTCGTTTATTTTACTTTCGGGTATTATATTTGGGATTTTTTGTATAGTTTTTTTGAATTTTGCAAAGTCTATGGTGTTGATAATTGAAAAGTCCAAATCTTCGGAAAATCTGAAGGAGTTATATACAAGTTTTAACGCCGTGCCGCCCTTAAATGCTAAAGAACTACTAAAAGGCGCGCTAAACAAGATGTCTAAAATATATATTTGGTAATGTTCCTTTAGAATGTTATCGGTTGAAGTTTGTTCTTCAATCGCAAACCTTTGCGACTGCTCTTGTGTTAACATAATGTACATAATTGTATAGTAACTTAACATAGAATGCAAGAGCAAAAAACGGGGCTTGCAATTGACTTGTTTTTTTGGTAAGTTACAAAGGAGTTTCCTTTGAAGAAGGAGACTCCTTAGTTAGCTTTGATTAAAGAGTATGGAGAAAAAAATTAAAGTAAAAAGTGAAAAGTTGGAGATAAAATCCAGCGCAAAAAAATCCACTGTGGTTAAAAAACCCAAGCTTTCTATTCCTACTCCCGAGGAAATGCTGGAAGCGGGAGTTCATTTTGGGCATCAGGTGCGTAGATGGCATCCTTCAATGGCGCTTTATATTTTTGGCAAAAAAAGCAATATTCACATAATGGACCTTTTTATTACCGAGCAAAAACTGCAAGAAGCGTGCGAGTTTTTGTATCAAACCGCAAAAGAGGGTAAACCAATTCTTTTTGTGGGTACCAAAAGGCAAGCGCAGGATATAATTAAGGAGGCGGCGGGAAAAAGCGGGGCGTTTTGTATGTCAAACAGGTGGATTGGCGGGACTTTAACCAATTTTTCCGAAATAAAAAAGAATATAGTAAGGCTAAAAGATTTAATTCGCCAAAGAAAAGAAGGCGCGTTTTCTCATTACACTAAAAAGGAACAGCTTTTGTTAGACCGAGAAATTAAAAAGTTGGAGTTTATGGTGGGGGGAATTTTTGATATGAAAGAAGTTCCCGCCGCTGTTTTTATAGTTGATGTTAAAAAAGAAAAAACGGCATACCGCGAGGCGGTTAGAACGGGTGTAAAAATAGTATCATTAAGCGACACGAACAACGACATCTCTAATGTTGACTATCCCATTCCCGGCAATGACGACGCTATAAACGCAATTTCTTTAATTGTTAAAACCGTTGCGTCAGCGGTGGAGCTGGGGTACAATGAAAATGTCAAAACTCAAAAGAATTCGAATTTAACAAAGGAGTCTCTCCGCCAGCTGGCGGGGAAACTCCTTAGATAAACATGGATATAACCTTAATAAAATCTTTAAGAAGCGAAACGGGCGCGGGAGTTATGGACATCAAGCGCGCGCTTGAGGAAGCTGGAAACAAAATTTCCAAAGCAAAAGAAATTTTGCAAAGGCAAGGGTTTGAAAAAGCCGCCAAAAAATCCGAAAGGGAAACGGGAGACGGGCTTGTGTTTTCGTACATTCACGCTACCGGAAAGGCGGCTTCCTTATTGGTTTTAACCTGCGAAACGGATTTTGTTGCCAAAACTTCCGATTTTCAAAATTTGGGAAAAGAGCTGGCGATGCAGATTTGCGCGATGAATCCTAAAGACGGGAAGGATTTGTTGTCCCAACCCTATATTAGAGACGGTTCAAAAACTATGGGGATGTTAATTAAAGAGGTTATTGCTAAAACGGGAGAAAATATCAAAATCGGAGATTTTGCGAGGTTTGAGATTTGAGATTATCTATGCGTGACCTACCTGCTAAATTACAATCTACAAAAGATTATTTAATATCCGAGCTTTCAACCATTAGAGCCGGTCGCGCAAATATTTCTTTAATAGAAAATGTGTTGGTAGAAGCCTATCCCGGCACCCCTCGTTTAACCCTTAAAGAGCTTGCCACCCTTTCTATTTTAGACGCGCAAACACTTATGGTTTCTCCCTGGGACAAGAGTATTTTATCTAAAATTGTAAGCGCGATATCTTCTTCTGGAACGGGCTTAAGTCCTGTTGCAGATGGGGACAATGTAAAAGTTCCCGTTCCTTCCTTAACCGAGGAGAGGCGGGGCGAGTTGGCAAAAATTGTTGGTAAAAAAGTGGAGGACGCTAAAATAGCGGTTAGGACTATTAGGCAGGATGCAATGCGAAGTTTAGACGAGCAAAAAGAGAACAGCAAAATATCGGAGGATGAGTATTTTAAGGGTAGGGAAGAGGTGGAGGATAAAGTCCGCAAAGAAACTTTGGGGCTTGAAAACATTGGCAAAGCGAAGAAAGAAGAAGTGATGAGGGTGTAACGAAAAAGATCAAAAATTTAACAAAGGAGACTCCTTTGAAAAAGGAGTCTCCTTAGATAGCATTTGAATTGAATTTTGAGTTTTGTCATTTGAATTTATGTTCTTATCATTTATTGTCTTCTTCCTCATATTTTCCCTCCTAATCCTCATTCACGAGTTGGGGCATCTTTTGGTCGCCAAAAAAAGCGGGGTTAGGGTGGACGAGTTTGGGTTTGGGTTTCCGCCCAAACTTTTTGGCAAAAAGATAAAAGGTACTTTGTATTCCATAAATCTTATTCCATTTGGAGGTTTTGTAAGAATTCCCGGTAGCGAGTATGAGGAAGGGAACAAAAAAGACAAGGGTAATTTTGCAAATAAAAAGCCCTCAACAAAGTTTTTTATTCTAACCGGCGGGATTTTTATGAATCTCTTTCTTGCTATAGTTTTGTATTACGGGCTTTTTATCGTTACCAACTTTACATCCCTGCCTCTTTTTCTTATGGACGATTTTTCTTTTAGATACGGAGAAACTAAAGTAACGCAAAATGTAATTGTGTATTCTCAAAACAACATTTTTAAACCGGGCGACCATATTTTGCAGATTAGGCAGGACAATAATTCTAATATTGCTATTGCCCCTCAAAATCCAGAGGAAGTTATAAATTTTATTGCCGATAAAAACGACAAAAACCTTATTTTCAAAGTCCAAAATGTGCAGGATAGCATAATAAGGGAGGTTACTGCTAAAACTAGATACGAGGAGAGTTTAGGGCGGTTTGTGGTAGGGATAGGGCTTGGCGAGTCGGTAAACATTTCTTATAGCCGTCCGTTAGAAAAAATATTGTCGCCATTTCTCCACAGTTATAATATTTTTTCTTATTCCGGCAGTATTTTTAAAACGCTTATTAAGGCTTCTATAGAAACCAAATCTGCCGAGCCGGTTGCCGGAACATTAACGGGACCGGTGGGAATATTTTTTATTGTGGAAGCATTGATAAAAATTGGCGGGGTTTCCGCTTTAATGGCGATAATTGATTTTACGGCGCTTTTGAGTTTATCGCTTGCCATAATGAATATTTTGCCGTTTCCGGGTCTTGATGGGGGGCATTTGGTTTTTGTAGGGTATGAGGTTATTTTTAAAAAGACGCCCCCGTTAAAGTTTATGCGTATAACTTCTTCCGCCGGAATGGCTTTTTTGGTTGTTTTGGCAATTTTTATAGCCTTCAAAGACTTTTTTATGTTTCGGTAAAAAGGGTTGAGGAGGTTTGTTATTTGTGATTAAATACTTTTATGCTTTACTCAAAACTTTTTGCTAAAACTTTAAGAGATTATCCCAAATCTGCTGAAACTATTTCTCATAAATACTTAGCTCGTGGCGGGTTTATAGACCAGTTAATGTCGGGTGTTTATACTTATTTGCCTTTAGGGTGGCGGGTGCATACCAAAATTTCCAATATAATTAGGGAAGAGATGAACAAAATTGGCGGGCAAGAGATATTGATGCCCGCTTTGCAAAAAAAATCGCAATGGCTGGAAACGGGCAGATGGGACAAAATTGACCCCCCTTTATTTAAGTTTAAGGACAGGCATAATAAGGAGCTTGCGCTTGGCCCCACGCACGAAGAGGTGGTTACGGATTTGGCAAGACGGTTTGTGGGTTCCTATAAAGACTTACCTTTTGCGGTTTACCAAATACAGAATAAATTTAGAAACGAAATGAGGGCCGTAGGCGGGTTATTGCGGGTTAGGGAGTTTGTGATGAAAGATATGTATAGTTTTCACAAGGACAAGGAGGATTTTGCCGATTTCTACAAAACGGTTATTAAGGCGTATTTTACTATTTTTGAGAGGTGTGGACTTAAAGAGGTTAGGTTGATGGATGCCGATTCTGGTTCTATTGGAGGCGAGTATAGCAATGAGTTTGGGGTTCCTTGCGAAAACGGCGAAGATAAAATGTATGTTTGTAAAAGTTGTGATTGGGCGGGCAATGTTGAAGCCGTTGGCGATAAGGTTGCGAAATGTCCCAAGTGTGGTGGGGGAGTGGTTTTAAAAAACAATGTGGAGAATGGACACATATTTATGTTGGGAACAGAGTATAGCGAAGCGATGAAGGCGTATTTTACGGATAAGGACGGTGTAAAAAAACCGTTGGTAATGGGCTGTTACGGTATAGGGTTAGGAAGGCTTATGGCAACGATTGTGGAGCAAAATTATGACGATAAAGGTATTATTTGGCCAGAGAATGTTGCTCCCTTTGATTATTATTTAACTTATGTGGAGGAGGAGTTAAAGGATAGGGCTTTTGAGTATTACAAAAAGATGCTTGGAGTTGATGTTTTATTCGATGACCGCAGTATAAGCATAGGTACAAAATTTGCGGATTGCGATTTGTTGGGGATTCCAAAAAGGATAGTGATAAGCAAAAAAAGTATAGAACAAGGCGGAGTTGAGATTAAAGACCGCCGAAGTGGGGAAGTGAAAATAGATACTCTCTAACACCCGGTGTTGGATATTTACGACAAACTGTATTTATTAGGGGTCGGTACCCCGAAGGGGTCCGCACCCCAATGAATTTTATTCCCCCCCTTGCCAGACCTCATAGTATATGGTATAATAGATGTATGTTAAGTTAGAGAACAGGAAGTTTTGCAAAATCTCTAACCCGTTTG
>Ga0180007_10003469_pt1 | contig 17542 bp, 13 predicted proteins | sample MM_PC_MetaG_FD_121122 | JGI IMG/M metagenome (GOLD analysis project Ga0180007, IMG submission 121122) | Groundwater microbial communities from the Aspo Hard Rock Laboratory (HRL) deep subsurface site, Sweden - MM_PC_MetaG | ecosystem: Environmental > Aquatic > Deep subsurface > Groundwater... | reverse complement strand
CCCTGGCCTCCGAACCATTGCCCTGCCAGGCAGTAGAGGTGGGAACGATGGTCATCCGGTATCCGGTGCGCCGTGCAATGCAATAGAAGATCACGAAAGAGATGGTGGTATCGATACCAGAGGCGCTTCCTGTCGAGGGGCACCAGAAAGAGGTTCCTTTTCTCGATCCGTGCGATAACTTTATCGCTGGACTGACTGCTATGCGCATCGGCCAGCAGGAAGTCGAAGAGTGGGGCGCAGAAGCTATCGAACAACGCTGTGACTGACAGAAATTCGAGCACGTCTTTTGGCTGCCGTGAAATCACCTCTTCCATCAGATAATCCACAATCAGGCAGTCACTCTCCGAGAAATGTCTGACAAATTGCTCAGGGTCGTCAGCATTTGCCAGGGACAACAGCGCCAGCTGCAGGCCGGCTATCCATCCCTCAGACCGCTTTTGCAGCATGTCTATCGCTTCAGCCGTCAGCGAGGAATTCCTGAAGAATGTCCTTGATTCTTCAGGCGTAAAACTCAGGTCGGCGGCCCTCAGTTCATTGAGCCATTGCTGTAGGCGCCACCTGGCCATTGACCAGGGCGGGTCCATGCGGGTAGAGATGAGCAGATGGATGTTTTCGGGCAGATGCTGTACTATTCGACTGACAATTTTCTGCACTTCATCGGACACAATGGTGTGATAATCGTCAAAAACGATCACCAAAGGTTTTTCAAGCTCAGTCAGCTCGGAAATGATGATATCGGCCAAATATTCCAGGGGCGGAAAATGAGGCGATGAGAGCGCGGTCTCCATCCTGGACCCGTAATCCGTAGCCGCAGTCTGGATTGCGGCTACGACATACCGGAGAAACCTCACTGGATCGCTGTCGTTTTTATCGAGGGAGAGCCACACTGAAGGCCTATGGACTCTATCCAACCATTGCACTGCCAGAGTGGTCTTACCAAAGCCGGCTGGCGTACAGATAAGCGTCACCCGCATGCTTAGTCCTTCATCCAAGCGTGCAATGAGCCGGGATCGCTGAACCCATTTGGAGCGAAGCAGCGGACGGTTTAGCTTGGTGCGAAGGATATGCATGTTGAGGATTTGTCGGTTATGTTTTTTTTGTAATAATCTGATTACATTTAATTTGATTTACTTAACATAACTTTGCTACTCTCCGGTGACCAGCAAATAGCTCATAAATATGCATGTCACTGTTGCTCTCTTCCAGAGATACCCGCGCGTCAGGGTAATCGTATCCCGCTACCCATCAGCTAAAAAGAGTGTATTCTAACTTCTTATTTTGAGATTAACAACTTACATAATATTAATTGATTATCTTTTATAAAGCTAACCCTTTATTCCTATAAGTAATTTTCTCATCTCCTCACGCTTAAACACCCACTGCCCTCTCCTTCCATAAAAACATGTCTCCTTGTAATCACCAAAGAATAGATATAGCTGCGTCAAAAATTTCAGAAGCCGTACCTGAAGAAGAACTTATTCGCTCTATAATAAGGTGGGGTATAAATTTTCCTTGAGATAAGTTTCCTATGACTTATCATCAATCTCTTCAGCGTTGTCCAGTAAAGTGTACCTTTCTTCGCACATCTAAAACCCTTCCAAAGCATTGTCCAGTAAAGTCTAAATTGTATTTTCTTAACATATTGTCCACATAACTCTGTGGCAATAATGGACACTACGATGATAATTATAATACGAGGTAATTTGATGACGCCAACCAGTGCCAAAGATACCAAGTGTTCCGCCCTTCAAGAGTGTATTGATCACCTTCGGACTGGGGACTGTAACATAAAAATGTGACGGTATTTTTGACGGTACTTTAAGAAAGTGCTGAAAGTTTTAGTCAGTTATTTCAGATAAATACTGTTAAGATTTGATGGTCGCCGCACCATACATTTAAATCATTAGCTTTTTGCGTGATTTCAACGAGTAAAGCCTATTTTATCCACTTGTATTATCAACACGATATGCAAGGAGGCTAGAATGGGCTTTTCTTTTTCCTGCAAAAAACAACACACTGCAATACATTTTATTTTTATCAGACCACTTCTGGTTACATATTTCGGTACAGAATCCCCGAAGACCTTAAAGTTACATGCTTAATATCTTTGAAACGGCTGCTTCCATCCACATTCCCAAAGAGATAGCTGCTATTCTTTGCTGTGCAGCAAATCAGAGGGGACATGTCGAACAAGCTCCTCGCCATCCATTCTCTCGATAAACCCTGAAAGGGCGTGGTGAAATGGCGTGGCATGGAGATCACGAGCGGCGGCGGCCTGCCTGCTGGCGGCCTTCATTTCACCTGCCAGCAGGCTATGAACCGCTCGCTCAGCCAGCTGTTCTGCTTCGGATTCTATCGCCTGCAGCAGGCCAAGATCGGCTTCACAGCGGTTGCAGATGGTTTTAGCCCTGAGGCGGGCCTTACATAAAGGACAGCGTTCCATTATTTACGATTCCAGATAGAAAATGATTTCGGACAGTTCATCCATCAGCTCCTGGATCAGCTCGGTATCGTCTTCGGCTATGGCACTATCAATTGCCTCAATCAGGTCGATCATATCCTCCTGGTCATCTTCGCCTGCCGCGGCAAACAGACTACGGGCCTTATCGATCAAGGCTCTGGCCTGAACATGTCGGTTGTTGCCTGCCGCTGTTCGCGGCGATATTTGTTCAACAATTGGTAGATCGCCAAGATCTTCAGCCAGGTCTGTGGAATCTTCACCGAACAGTTGACGAATCTTTTGTCGTGCCTGGGTGAGAGAATCACCGGTACCATCAGTGAGGACATTGTGGATGGTTATCGACTTCGCCAACCCGGTTGCCTTCTCGGTAGCGCTGACCTGCAGTATGCCGTCAGAATCGAGAGTGAACCCGGCAATGATTTCGCTGCCCGCCGGACGTTTGACTAGTCCCTCGACTATGAATCGTCCCACTTCGAGATTGTCCTGGGCTTCTTCGTGCTCACCCTGGAAAACCTTGACCTCGACCGCCTCCTGGTCATCTATCGCAGTAAAGAAAACCTCGCTACGGGTCACCGGTATCGGGGTGTTTTTCCGAATAATCGGTACAAACATGTTTACCGAAAAATGGCCATCCACCTCGCCGAGGGCACTCACCCCGAAGGTATACGGCGTCACATCCACCAGCACCGCACGGATTTCCTCGCCGTTGATCATTGCCGCCTGCAAGGCCGCACCGGCAGCGACACAAAGATCCGGGTCCACTTCAAAGCGTGGGACCATGCCGAACTCCTGCTCCAGGTGATGTTGCACCAGCGGAGTGCGGGTCGAACCGCCCACCAGCAGGATCTCGTCGATAGCTGTGGCAATCAGGCCGGCGTCCTTTAATACCAGATGAACACTATCCAGGGTCTCATCCAGAAGCGGACTGATCATCTCCTCGTACTCACTGCGGGCAAGTTCGACACGGAAGTGGTAGGGGACACCGTCCCGGTCGAGTAGATATTCTTCTTCGATCAGTGAAAACGGCTGGGAGGAGAGCTGTTTCTTGGCATTCTCCGCCGCCCTTTTGATTCTTGCGCGGGCCGACCTGGGAATACTGGTAAAACCATCCTCCTGCAGCTGCGCCAGTAGATAGTTTTCAATCAGAGTGTCAAAATCGTCTCCCCCCAGTTGATTGTTGCCGTGACTGGCAATAACCTCGACCACGTCGTCCTGTATTTCGACCACCGAAACATCGAAGGTGCCACCACCCAGATCGTAGACCAGTACCTTCTTCGAACCCTTGTGGGCACTCTCATAGACTAGGGTGGCTGCAGTGGGCTCGTTGATGATTCTGGCCACTTCAAGGCCAGCGATCGCTCCCGCCTCCCGGGTGGCTTGCCGCTGGTGGTCGGAAAAGAAGGCGGGTACGGTGATGACCGCTTTGCTAACCGATCGGCCCAGATGCTTTTCGGCGATTTGTTTGAGTTGACGGAGAATCATCGCTGAAATCTCCTGGGGGGAATAGTGGTTATCGCCAAGCTCCACCGACTCCGCTTGCCCCATAAGCCGTTTGATGGATTTAACGGTACGATCAGGGTGAAGCACATACTGGTTCATTGCCGGACCTCCAACCAACAGATTGCCGTGATCATCCAAACCGACATAGGAAGGTAACAACTTGCCATCCGGGCCGTCAATTATTGTTACCGAGCCACCTTCATAGACCGCTACTTCGGAATTCGTGGTTCCCAGATCAATTCCAAGAATTACCTCATCCATACTCTCCATACCGTCATTCCTCTCGTTTGTTGACTACCACCTCAGGTGGCCGGACGATTCTCTGGTCCTGCCGGAAGCCTTTGCGATTCTCCTTGAGTACCATATTGTTCGGTTGTTGCGGGTCAACCTCAAAACCGACCGCTTTCATGATGTGGGGATCGAACAATTCTCCTTCGGTCTTTATGGTGGACACCCCGCAACGCTCAAGAAGATCGAGGATCCGGCCTAGAATGATTTTCTGCCCTTCCAGATGGCCCCTTAGCCACAGTTGGCAGCGCCTTCCGCCCGGCAGCATGCGCTCGGCGAGCGACTGCGCCGGCGGCTGTGCTTCCAGGCCCGCCGCTATCCGATCATAGAGTTCGATCAAGCCGGAGACGGCCGGTGCCAGAATGGTACGAGCCGCTTCACGTTCCTGCTGCTCTTTGGCCTGCATCATCCGAGCTATATCCTGTTGGCTGTCGTCGAGAGACGTAAAGGCCTGACGGAAATCGTCAAGCGCCCCTTTGAACTGCCGCGACTCGATCCGAACCTCATTTCTGAGGCCGGTAAGTTCCCGGAACAGGCTCATTTGGTCGATCTCATCCGTTGTTGATTCGAGGGCGAAATCGGCATCGAGATAGGCCCGGAATTGCTCTACCAGTTCTTCCTTCAGCTGTTCATTCTTATTGTCCAGAGCATATTTTATCACAATTTCAACCCCCTGCAGAATCGCTGTAGGTCTTGGCCCAGAAGTGTCTGCCATTCCTCGCGGGAGGCCGGCACTTGCTGTTTATCCTTTTGCAGCAAGAGGGCTGCAATATCGGCCGGTTCCGGCAAGGTGCAGTGAAACAGCCGGTACGACAACCGGTCCTCTATAGTTTTAATGAGTTCATAGGCCCGGTATATCCGCTGGAAATCATCGGGGAAACGTTCCGGAGGGAAGCGTCGCACCATGCCAAGGTAGGCTTTTTTAATTCCGGCGTCATCGGTGTCTTCATTTATTTCAAGTATTTGATAGGGTGTTTTCATGATTCGTCGTCAAAAAGGCTAAGTTGTTTGCGACTCGATTTAGGGGGGGAAGCAGGCTTTTTTGGTTTCTTTTGGTCCGGCATGATTTTTGGAGCCTCAAACGGCCCGAAGTCGAAGAAAAAATCTTGTTCGATATCTTCATGGTCGAAGTCAGGAGGATCGGCAAGGCCCCTCTTATCCAATATGTTTTCAATATGATCGATAAAATCAAACTGCTGTCTTTCGGCAAGATCGTCGAAGAGATCCTCCATATCTTCATACGCTTCAAATGTCATTGGCCTGTTGTTTCTCCAGGCAAAGGCAAGCAGATACCATACTTTGAATTCCAGAACGTCCGGGTATTTCTTTTTCAGCGTCGTCGAACATTTGACCAGAGCCACGGGCAAGTCGATCTGTTCCAGGGCTCGGCAGAGAGACAAGCCCTCCCCAAGGCTAAGGTCCAAGGACACCGCTTTTGAAAAATACCCTTTTAGAACCTGGCAAATCTGCTTCAACATCGGCCAATGTTTGTCCTCAAAACCGAGGATCCAGGAAATCAATCGATGGAATTCTGTGGGGTCAATGGTTTGGGCTGCTTCGACATGCTCTTTGAGGAGGTTGTCATATTCCTTCTGTCTTGCCTTGGCCAAACCGTAGAGTCTGGCTTCAAGGGCAACGAGAATATGGCCAAACAGGGGATAGGGGTTTTCCTGCCGGCCCACATCAATGTGCTGTAATCCCTCGTCGTTGTTCTGAAGCAGAAGGAGCATGCCAAGACAAATTCGGCTACGCCCCTTAAAGCGGACCGATCTGGCCCGGGTATCGGCTGCCAGAAGTTCCTTTTCCGCCAGGGCCCATTTTTTCTGGGATGCCAATTTGCGGCCATGTTCCAGCCGCGACGCAACCAGAAAATCGAGAGCCGCAGTGTTGATGGGATCAAGTGCCAGTACCCTTCCTGCCAGTCCGGCAGATTTTTTATGGGCGCCCCTATTGCTGCTGGCCCGCATGGCCGCGAGGAGGATGGACACCTCCTCGGGCAGCTTCTGCACAGCATCCTGGATAATCGCATAATGTTGCTGCATGCTCTGATACCGCCTGGCGTACTCCGAAGCATCGAGCCAGGTCCGGACATGACTAGGGTCGTACTCCAGGCTTTTCATCATGGTATCGAGGACTTCCTGAGGCGGGTAGGCGTACCGGTCCTTCTTCATTAATGTCGCCTGACGACGAATAACCATGGCGATTTCCCGGTGTCTTGTCGTGTCCTTCCGGCTGATCGTCTGCAGGTAGTCGCTCCACAAGGCTACTGCGAAACCGGACATATCATCTTGCTCGGCGGCCAGGGCGCACAAGCGGTATTTTTCGGCGACGCCGAATGCCTTTGAGCGTTCCAATATATCAACGGCCTGATCTCGGCAAAAAGGGAGGATATTTCGATAAAGTTCAAATTTTTCCCTTTGTTGAAGCAACGTTCATTTCGAAGGACTATCTGATACAAATGCATGGGCTTGCCGTCGGATCGAGCCAATTCTTCCAGCACCCGGACGTGACTGACAGGTAAAGCATGGAGTTCCGGCAACCTGGAACGGTCCGCTTTTGGAGTGGCAGCAAGATCGGCCAGCAAGGATTTGGATGAAGCAGTGGTGGCAAAGAATCCGACCGCACAGTAATGATAAGGCGAGTCGGCGGCGATCTTTCGAAGAAATTCTCTTCCCTTGACCTTGTCTCTGGAAAAATGATGCAAGCCGGTTAACAAGGTACGCAGGTCGCGGTATGGCGACCGGATGGGAATTTGCCTGAGGACATCCTCCAGCTTGTCTGTCTGGCTGCTGCAAGACATGTCGATTGCCGCCAGGGCCTTCGGGTAGATTCGGACAATCTCTGAATCGGTCTCGAAATCCAACAGCTTCACGCCATTGCCGGCAAGCAGTAGAGCGCCGAACAGGGCCTCAATCTGCTGCCGTCGTTCAGGGGCCAGTTGACCATGACATTGGTTGTAGAGCTTGGCTGCCTCGGCATAGCTAGCTGCTTGCAGCAGTAGACTGAGCCTTAGGGGATCGAATCTGGCATCCGGAAAGCGCCGAACCAGGACATTGAGCAGGGCGATTGCCTCTTTGAACATCGATTTGTTGGCCAGCGCCATAATTCTACCCAGATATGCCTGTTCAAGTCCCTGGAGAAACTCCACCTTTTGTTCCAGCTTAAGAAGATGCTTGAAACAAGCTATGGCTTCCTGGAATTTTTCTTGTTTGAGCAGGAGACTTCCTCTCTCAATCAGTACTTCGAGGGATAGGTTGCCCAGAGAGGCGGCCTTGTGCATTTGACCCTTGAATTTCTTTTTTTTGCGTTTTCCCATAGTGTTGTCTCTGTTTTCTTAGTGTCAAGACATCTGCCAGATCATGGAGCAATGGTGTGACATAATACCACTTTCTTCTTCCTGTTGGTCGTAGAATCCTCAAAGGAGGCGTACTTTTTTATAGCGACTCTTTCATTCCGGTGCCTCTGCGATTTCGTGATCAGGAATTTCCTTTTGTAGCAAATTAATCCGTAGTATGCTGTGGTCTGCATCACCAGCAGGAAGACGACAAATCAGTCTCGAAATATTCTTTTCTCATTATTCCAGTCGGATAGTGGAAGAAGCTGGAAATTCACACGCTGTTCGTTTAAATAAGATAATGGCTGCTAATCCACAAAGTTTTTTTCGTTTCGCTGCCCGGTATTATCCGTTGCTCCTGGACCTTTTTTACCGTCGCGAAGGATTTTCCGAGGCAGACCTGCGTAACCTGATCGAAACCATTCGCAACGAGGGGGATCCCGACCCGGCAAAAGTAATCGATCAGCTGCAATCGTTCAGTATCATCGAGCCTATTCCCGACGCAACGGCTACCTTTGAATTGACCGCTCCTGTATTGAACCTGCTCTCATTTCTGCTGCGTGAGCACCGGTTGACATCTACCAGAGTCCTCCAGGTCTATCTGACTGATCTTTCGGAACTGCGCGAGGAGCTTGATGGCGCTGCCCGTCAGAATCTGGGTCATCAGGCAGCTCGCGCGTTGAACGATATTTCGCAGTTGATCGAACGTGTACGTCAGGATTCCCATAGCAACCGAGAAGGGATTATCGGGGAAGTGATTAAACTCAAATCCAATCGTGAGCGGCGTACCATCCGCGAGCTGTTTGAGGTTATCAACCACCTCTGGAGCCGCTACCTGGAACCCTTGCGTGACCTGATCGATGTCAAAAAGGCGATGGATGCCGGCCTGGATGATTTAGATCGCAGCCTGACCGCAAGTGGCAGAGCATTTGTCCTCGATGGCGCCCTGGCCCGGGAATTTTCGCGCTGCAGGGCCAGGCTGCTTCGCCTGCGCCGTGAGATGACAGAGGATTTTAATGAGTCGATGCGAGAGGTGGAGCCGCTTTACGTTTCGCTGAAAAAAGAGAGTGAGCTGGTTCGCGGGGCTTCTCTTGCCCTCGAGCAAATGGATCGCTCAGGGCTTGCAAGTCTGCAACTCCCGGAGATGATGGCAATACCGGTCTGGCGGATTGAGGGGACGTTTTCAGATACATCTCTTGAAGCCTTTCTCCATGGAATCAAAGGATACCAGCCGGGGATCTCTGAACCCTTGATTGATACGGGTGAAATTACTGAGACCGAATTTATCCTACCCTCTGAACTGTTTGACCGACTCGAATCGGCGCTGCCGGTTGACGACCTGCTCGCCTGGCTGCTGCAAAACTATCCCCAGGTTGGGCTTGGTGAAATGGTAAGGGCCTACGGGCGAGTCTTTTTAGAGGAATCGAAAGCAATGCACTTTGGTGAGGCGGAACGACGCTATCCTCTTAAAGAAGTCACCCTTGTCGCCCGACCCGTGCGATTGGAGAAACTGCCATGACTGAAACCTCCCCCTTTAACTTGCCACATTTAAGTGAGATTTTTGATGCCCTCCGTCGTGGTCGCCACTTGTGTGCCGCAGACGGAAAACTCTACTGGGCTCTCAGGGAAAACCTGGATGCGTACCAGGAGCTTTTTCATCATCTTGGTTTTCGCCTGCAGGTCCATGGGCGTGATTTTTTCTATTTTCGCGGTAAAGACAGTCTCAGCCCCCAGGCCTCGCGCATGGCCGTTTTTGTTTTCATCCTGATTGAGGCCCTGTCGGACCAGGGCGAACCGGTGGTTGATACCCTTATGACCCAAACGTTTTCAGTCCCTGACCTGCCCCACCTCAAAGGCGCCCGTTATCGCGCCTATCTCAAGGAAGCCGGAGCGATAAGCGAAGATGATCTTCGTAACATTCTTCGTCAACTCGATCGGTTTGGCTTTATTCAGCGTCATACCGATGATACCTTCAGCTTCCGGACCCCGGCGTACCGTTTTTTCGATGTCTGTGTCGAGATCCTGGACCGCGATGAAGCACGGATAAAAGAGGAGCAGACGCCATGAATATTGTTGGACCATCGCGTATGGTACTGCTGCGGGCAGGAAAATACGACTACGGTGAGGTTGAGCTGATCAACCCGCTCCACCTGGTCGGGCCCAATAATATCGGCAAGACCTCGCTCATCGCCGTGCTGCAATTTCTCTATATCGACGACCAGCGAAGTATGCATTTTTCCAGGGAGATGGCCGAGACCAGGAAGTATTACTTTCCCAATCAGAACAGCTACGTCCTGTTTGAGTGTTTGACTCCTACTGGATACCAGGTCGTCGGCGTACAAGGCCTTGGCCCCATTCGCAGCTACGAATTCAAGCGTTTCGCCTATCAGGGGCAATATGATCCGGATGATTACCTCGATGAAGAACGGCGCATTCGGGAACCGGAGGCGGTGCGTCTTCGGCTGGCCGCCAAGGAGTTTCGATTGCTTGAACCGCGCCATCTGCGCGCCGCCCTCACCGGCATCGGCGATAATCGTGATGTGAATCTGGGACTGGTGCCGATTCGTCAGCGGGATCACTACGAACGTTTTCGGGCGGTGTTTGGTAACCTGCTCCGCCTGGCTCATCTGCGTCAGGACGAACTGAAGCAGTTTCTGCTCGAAATCCACAGAGGAGATTTCCAGCAGCGCACCATAGACCTCGAAGCCGGATATTCGAGCCAATATCACAAGGTTTGCGCCGAGGCCGAAGGTCTGCGCGATCTGCGGGCGATTGTCGAGGATGTCCGCCAAGTCCTCACGCTTGTTGCCGATCGAGACAATTTGCGACAGCTGCTTCCGGGACTCTGGGAGGCAGTGCGGGCCGGGTACGGAGAAGTCGAATCGGAAATAGTGCGTAGCAAACAAAAGATTGAAGAGCGTCTTATCCTCCTGAACGAAGATAGCGGTCGTCTTGCCGAAGAAGAGAAGAAATACAAGGACGAGAGAGACGCTCTGTTACAGGAACTTGGCAAAATAGCCGGGGACCTTGAGCGCCATGAGCAGGAGACTGCATCGTTCAAGGATTTCCTTGTTGATTTTGAGAAAAGTCGAAAAAGTGATCTGGAGATGAAGATTGATCGGCTTGGTGCCTCTCTTGGTCAGGCCGTGGACGTTTCTGTGGAGCAGGTGCGCGGGCGGGTGGGGAGGCTGGAACGAGAACTTGCCGGAATGCAGCGGCGACTCGAGCAGTTTTCCGGAAATGTCGCGGAAATGTTACTGCCTATGCTGTCTGACGCCGATGCTGGACAAGTTTTCCGACTGATCAACCCTGAAATTCTGGGACTTTCCCGCGTTGATGATGGCTTTATTATAAAGGATGAAAGGAAATTTGGTCCTGCTATTGCTGATTTCGCCAGCCGGATGCAAAATGAGGTTTATGAAGATGAACTGGTGCGCTTTCCCCTAACCGGGCTAAGCGTACCTGATCTGGCAGCTTATCGCGATGCCGAGACTCTGGAACAGCGTATTGGTGAGCAGGAACAAGTGCTTCACCGGGAACGGCGGACTCTGGAAGCAGCGGTGAATCGTGAGCAGATTCGAGCTGAAAAAGTGAAGTTGCAGCAGGAATGTGATCGAATCAGAAGCCGACTGCAACGATATCTCGAATATCAGGAGCGGTTACCCACCATTCGGCAATGGACCAAAGAGAAGAATACTCTTGAAAAACGAAAACAGCAGTTGGAGAAGCTGCTGGATGCACTGGCTGGACGGAGCCAGGTGATTGCTAAAGAGAGACGAGTGCTCGAAGAGCGTGGACGCGAGCTTGCGTCGCGTCGAGAGAAACTGCTGAGGAGATTACAGAAGCTCAACGGACCAGATCCCTCCTGGCCGGTTGAGCCGTTTGATCGGCAAAGTCGTGACCTTGATTCCTTGTTGGAACTCTATGAGAGAAAGGTTGGACAACATACTGATATCACCAGCCGCTTTGCTGAAGAGTTTCGCCGCATCGAACAGCGAACCTACGGTAAATATCTGGGCGAGAACGAGGCCGCGACACTGGCCAATCTTCAAGCCGAGGTGGAGGCCCTGGACGAACGGGAAAAAGCGGTGCAGGAATTGTGGAAGAGTCTTGCCGCCGGACTGCAGAGTGCATTCAAGGGATTGAATCGGGATCTGCAAACCCTCACCTCTCGCATTGATGAACTCAATCGCCGCCTGGGTCGTGTTTCCATCTCCAATCTGTCGAGGCTGCGGCTGATTCTGCGGGAACATGCTGAATGGACACAGAGGATCAAAACGGTGGTGGAGGTTGAAGCCATGCCTCTGTTCTTTAACAGCAGTGTCGTCGGTGAGGCCCAAAACCAGCTTGGTGAATTACTCAAGCAGCATCGACGTGTGGAACTGAGTGATCTCTTTGACCTGCATTTCGAAGTCACCAGTGGTGACGGTCAGACCCGGCATTATCCACACCTCGATTCCATTGAATCCAACGGCACGACCATCACTATCAAGGTGTTAATCAATCTTATACTGCTCAAAGGGTTGCTTGGTGATAAGGAGGTGTCCATACCCTTCTATCTCGACGAGGCCTCAAGCCTTGATCGGGAAAACCTGGCAGCTATTGTTCAGGAGGCTCGTAAAATGGGATTTGTAGCGGTTCTCGCCAGCCCCGAAGCGATGGAAGCTGCGGATTCGCTCTATTTTCTGCGAGAAAACAATGGGCGAATCATGCTCGATCCGAAAACCTCTCTTCTTCGTATTGAAAAGCGGTCAGACAATGGCGGTTGATGCTCTGGCGCAAAAACTTAGCCTGCTGCTTATCCAGGGCACCCTTGCCTCCAGCCGCTTGACCGAACGGGATCGCAGTCGCCTGCAATCACTTTTTGAAACGGGAGTCTTGGAGGTTATGCGAAGCGGCGCGGGTAAAACGGTAATGTTGAAAAACCGGGATGCCTTCGACACCTTTATCCTGCGCACCTACCCTTCCGGTCTGGAAGGAAGAGCAGAAGCATCCACTCCAAGGAGCAAGGCGGTGGCTGAACTTCGGGATTCGAAGAAGGCTCAAGAAACCAGTCCGCCGATAGTCCTGCTGCGGGGCTTCGATAACTGTGAATTATGCTCCGGTACAGAGATGCTGCCGGTCGCCGAGCTAACGGAACTTGCCGGTGTCGCGGCCTTGCACCTTGGTTACAGAGAGTGGGAGTATACCGGAGTATTGGCGCTGGTTGAAAATCTGGAGGTTTTCTGGAATTTCGAAAAGCTCCAGACAGGTGCTCAGATGGCACTCTATGCGCAAGGACGGCTCAGTGGCAGGATTCTCAGCTGGCTTGGTTCGCAATCGATGGCACGGGCTCGAATCATCCACTGCGGGGATTATGATCCAGTCGGCCTTGACGAATACCTGCGCTTGAAGGGTGCCTGCCCTGAACGTGCGGAACTCTTTCTGCCTCCCAATTTTGAAGTTCTCTTATCCCGATATGGAAAAAAAGAGCTTCTCCAAGGCAGCAATGGTCCGGTATTAGCTCGGCTCAGGAAAACCGAAGCCCAAGAGGTCCGCAGGATTGTGAAACTGATAGACCGATATGGCGTTGGCCTGGAGCAGGAAATCTTACTACTGGATTAGACAAACAGACAGACCACAACAAGACCACCGCCAACCACTTGAAATATTTGCAGATCATTTTTTATATACATTTTTGGAATATTTTTTTGCTCTCTACAGGAACCCTTGCAAACTCTGATGCTTTTCTGCCTCTTCATGGAACAATCTATGTAATTCCAGGAATAATCTCTCCTGTTGGGTACAACATAGTGTGATCAGCCGGGCAGGTTTGGTTAGATCAAAATTTAGGAGCGAGCAGGGTTTGCTGAAGCTTTGATGATGTTGCAGTACTGGGAGAGAGGTGGCTCAGGGCTTCTCTCCATTTTGCTCCTGGCAGAAATTTTAATTTTCAGGTTTTTCGGCAATCAGACATTTACTGATCAGCAGTTGCCAAAAATTAAAAAATTAAAACTCACGACAATGCAGCCACGGGTGTCCCGAAGGACTGTCAACTCGCTGCGTTTGCGACAAAACGATGAGGAGCGGACAATACCTCTGAGTTCCTCGTCGGTCAGATGAGCCACATCATCCGTCATAAAGACGAGATTCTCCCCTCCTACCCCTTCCCACTCCCATGCCTGATGCAGGACACCATAAGGACCGACCATCATTTCTTTCGCCTGCCGTATCCGCATGGCAGGATCAATAGGGGGGACAGCATAGCGTGTAGACGTACCGAACTCCATAGCCCTCTCTCATAGATTTTTTTTAACGTATCTTGAACTCGGGCTCTCCAGCGACCTCTCACCCGAAAGACCATTCAGCAACCTGCTCATTTCACAGGTATTGGAAAAGACAAACGCACTATTCTTCCATGGCTTTTTGCCATGAAGTGAATTGAAGAACTGAGGGTTATCTATAAGAGGTGTTTCTTAAATTTTTCTCAAAAGGAGAGTGAAGATTTGGCAAAAAGAGGGAGGATTGGCTACGGCTCAGCAGTCAGTGCCATGGTTATTCGTTGTCAGGAAACTCCTGCCAGAAGGCACACATAGCCTCTTCGACATCCAGGGCATCTTCACTAACCTGCTGATGGACCTGTTTGTAGTGCTGGAGAATATGTTGCGCCTGAGCATGATTCCCGGAACGGGAATAGAGGTCAAACAGTTGTCTTGCTAGTTCCGCATCCTGGGGAAAATGACGAAAAACAGTCTTGAGCAGTTCACAAGCTTGCTCGTTTTTTTTCTGCTCTTGCAAAAGAGAGGCATATATCTTTGCAGACAGACAAAACTCTTGTTCCACATCTTGTTGGAACAGCTCGCTATCCTCAACAGTAAGGCCAAGAAGGCCTGCTCCCTTCCAAAATCTGAAAGCACGGTAAAAACTGTTACAGGCCTGCCAGTGCTTCTCCTGCCGAACGCAATGCCTCCCATGCCTGGCATGTTGAAGAAACTGCATCACATCAATACGGCAATTTTTCAGTTTAACGACACCACGTTCCACAGTGAGATATTCTTTCGCTTTTACCGGTGAAACGAGTCGACCGAGTTTCTTTCGAATCTGCGAAAGCAACGTATCGAGGCTGGACCGTTGTCTTTCCGCATCCTTATCCGGCCAGAGACGGAGCGAAATAAGGGAATGTTCCCTCTGGAGACCGTGACTCGCGGCAAGAATGAAAAAGAGATGACGCTCGATTTCCGTTAGTTCATACACATTTTGCTGGCGATTTTCAGTAACGCTGAGTGTTGTCTTCCCAAGAAGGGAAATGTCAATGAGAGGAATCGGTGTTCCCCCTGGGGTCACGCCCTTGTCAAAGCGTTCGGCAAGAAGCTTTAGTACATAATCAGTTTCGATTGAATGACGTAAGGCCAGTACCAGAATCGGCTCCACGACCTGAGGAATAAAAGAAAAAAAATGTATATACTCGTTTTTTTTCATGAAGTGAAGACAGTGGACCACATCTCTCAGGGCTTGCTCCTCTTCACCCTGCTGCAAATACATCCAGGCCCTGTGCGTAAGGACACTGCAACGTTGAAATTCCTCTCCCAGCTCTTGAGACAGATTCATCGCCTTGGCAAAGTGTTCTTTTGCCTCTTGATACATTCCAAGTTGCGCAAATGCCGCGCCCAACACCTGATGGTTGAGAAGAACATGGGCATTGGCACCGACCTGTTGCCGCAGTGCCAACGATTCTTGTGCGGCCTGCAAGGCCTCTTTTTTCTTTTTCCGCAATGCCAGAAGCAGGGCATGCAGCATTTTCATTTTCTGCGGGAGAAGTAGAGAATCCTTCTGTCTCTCAAAAACCGTTTCAAGAGATACAAGATACTCTGCCATCAGGTTAAATTGGCCGTCGACGATTGTATGAAATTCCACCAGTTGGCTGTTGGACAGGAGGATACCGTATTCATTGCCCTGTTGAGAGAAAAGAGTTTGTGCGTTGCGCAGAAAGGGTAGCGCCTCGGAGGGGGAAGAATCCTGGAGACAAGCGCCATAGTAATAGCTGAGCCATGGGTAAGCAAGAATGGTGACTTCTGAAAACTTTCCCAACAGCAGTGCCAATGTCTTGATCTGCTTGAGATAAAGAAGTTCAAAACCGGATTGGCTCAAAATCTCTTCGGCAAGGGGAATCAGTTCCCCACAGACTGCATAGTATAGGGCCCGTAAGGGTTCACGGTATCTCAGGTGATACCGGACTGCCTTCTGAAAAACATGCGCACGTATTGCGGAGGAAAGCTGCTTCTCCGCCAGGGAACGGAGGGTCTCGCGAAACAGATAGTGGAAATTATAAATTCCTCTTTCTTCATCAATGCATCGAAAAAAAAGATTGTTTTTCTTCAACTTTTCTATCAGTCCCTCTCCTTCTTCCTTTCCAAAGAGCACACAGACCAATTCCGTGGACATCTCCTCCAGAAGAACCAACTGCAAGAGCGCCTGATACCGTTCCTGAGAAATTTCTGCGAGCACATCCTGGAGGAAATAGTCTTCCACAGACCTACGAAAGACAACCGAATCCGGAAGCAAGACCTTATGAGTGGTGTTTTTTCCCGTTCTATGTAAATGAAGGCCTGCCAGAACCAAACCGGTAATCCACCCTTCGGTATGTTGTTGAAACTTCTGCATCTGATCCAACGAGAGCGACAACCCGAGGATGGATTGAAAAAACCGGACAGTCTCATCCAGAGAGAAATCCAAATCACTGCTGCCAATTTCCAATGTCGGCACTTGCAATCTCTTGACTTGGAGAACTTTTTTTACGGGATAGCGGGAAATAAGCAGACACTGTACCCATGGAGGGGTGTGCCGGATAAAAGAGAGGAGAAGAGAGGCACTCTCGTCTCCTCCGGCTATGAGATGGATATCATCAAAGACAAGAAAAAAACGCTGGTTAGAGGCAACAACACCCATCTCTTCAGCGAGAATCGCACCGTAGCCCGATGCTTCACTGTGATGGATGGTCCCCTGATCCAGGGCTACCAGGATGTTGTTGGCCTGAAAAGCAGGCAATGTTTTTCTCAGAAGAGTAACCAAGACGCCGAGCAGGGCAACAGGATCCTGATCTTCGGGACCAAACTGACACCAGCCGGAAAGGCAGCCACTTTCCCGTAAATATTGCTGGGCGAAAATAGACTTCCCGGAACCGGCCTGAGCTTCGACAGTAATTACTTTTTTTTTGTACGCCTGCAGATGTCTGAGCCGCTCCAGCAGAGCGGATCGCTGTAAAACTTTTTCCGGAGCCACTGCCGGAGGAGTCAATTTATAATCAGGTACGTGACAAAGCCTCCCCAAAAGGGATCCAAAGAGGCCTAAAGAGGGATCTTCTCGATTTTCCTGCAACAATAGTTTCTCTCACTGCTATTGAATAGAATGCTTCTCGGTCTGCAATTCTCTTAAAGACTGCTGGTTGCTGTCAGGAACCTGCGTTTTGAGCAGGACAATTGGCTAACAAGGGTAAGGTGAGAGTCGGGACGCAACCTGCTTTTGACAAACACTTTATAATACGACAAGTTAAATAGTAAAAGCAAAAAAACATTTTCCGAAAGGGCCTTATCTCAAACCATTCTCACGGCTTTAACCTGCCGTAAATCACTAGAACGAGCAAACCCGTTCTGCTCCACCAAGGTGTCAATCATTGGTGATACTCGACGCTTCATACCCGGGCCAACCATCGTCAAAATGCTCACATTGGATATTCCGTTCATTTAATTTCAACTCAGAACTGCCAGTGAAATGAGAAGTTCGGTGGATACCTTACCGTCTCGATCTTTTTGCCATTTTCTGTTCCATGACTTAGCCCGTTAGAGGGCTTAATTAGTAGCAGATTTCCCACTTAACGGCTTGTTTAAGTTTTCGGGACCACTACTCTTCTTTCAACCGTAGAAATTTCGTCTTTTTTTACTCATCCCCGTCCCCTTCCCTCACGGCAAAAGATGCATCTATTT
>Ga0180007_10003468_pt1 | contig 17545 bp, 12 predicted proteins | sample MM_PC_MetaG_FD_121122 | JGI IMG/M metagenome (GOLD analysis project Ga0180007, IMG submission 121122) | Groundwater microbial communities from the Aspo Hard Rock Laboratory (HRL) deep subsurface site, Sweden - MM_PC_MetaG | ecosystem: Environmental > Aquatic > Deep subsurface > Groundwater... | reverse complement strand
TTGTCTTGCAGTTCTTGGGGGTCAAATGATCCTTCAAGGTATTGTTGTCTTTTGTCTCTGAGGATGTTTCTAAGTTCGTTTATTCCAATCTCACCCGTATGCTTTACACCGAGCGACTCAATGTCATCAGTAAGAGCGCCTTCTTCAATTTTCTTAAAAATATGATAATTCTTATATTCCAACTTATTTCCATACAACTCTTCAACACGGGTTAACAAACGATCTAAAGGAGGTGAGTGCATAGAGTTTATGAAGATGGATAATGGTACATTCCCATCTTCTGATAAATTCTCGATCATAATCTCTTTAAGCCTATCTTTATTTTCAGCAAAAGCTTTCTTGAGCTCTTCCTTAGAAAATAACAATAAGCCATCTTCTCTGTTCTCATCGATAAATCTAATTGCTGCATTGCTCGTCGCTTCTTGGACTTCAACGCTGTTAAGGAAGTCATTTTCCAGCTTAAACTCTCTTGCCCAGGCATCTAACGTCTGCACATCCTCAGGATCACCATTTTTTAGAATATCAACATATCCATCCTCTGCTGCTTTTTTCATTTTGTCTGTTTCAATAAGATCATTAAACGATGGAAATATTTCCAGGAAACCTTTGTATGAATAATATCCTTCGCTTACCGTTTTTAAAAATCCTTCTTCAGCAACAGAAATTAGTTCTTTTGATTGGAAAAATGAATCAGGAATACCAAACACGTTCTTCATCTCATTAGCACCATTGCCATTACCCTTGGCTAGAACCATTCCGATTCTTTGAGTCACGATCTCTAATATTTCATCACTATTTAAGAACTTGCTTGCAATTTTTGATTCCAATTTTCCAGGCGCAAATACGCTTGTTCTTTCCGAATTTGCTATTGATTCGTCAAACCATCTTGCAACCATGCTTTTCAGTTCTGGATCATTAGCAAGCTCATCGCTAAATTTTTTATCAAAGAAAGAATTGATTTCATTGAAACTTTTTTTTTCAAGCAACGAACTAAATTCTAAGCTTAATGCTGTTCTTTCTCGATTTTTATTTTCGCTAAATTCTATCATTTTGTGATTCTTATAAATTTCTGTCCAAATTTAGTGGCAACTAGAATTATATTTAACTATTACAAAGAGAATCATTTCTGAGCTTTTCTTATGCGTGCCATATTTCAACACATGCGTATTCCCCATTCGCATCCCAAACAGGATAATCATTAAAATTTGTCTCTGATGTATTCTTTAGCATTATTTTTTTGGCCTTAGAAAAATTTTTTTTGTAATAATCAGCTACCTTACTCCTGTTAGAACAACTAGCACTAACTTTATCGAGAGGAGCTACGACTCTTTTCAGGCCCCTTTTTATGGCGGTTTCAATTGCATATTCTATAATTTCGGCATTTAGGGCATCAGGATCAACAGAGCCTAGAAGATTTTCCGAAGGATTGTTTGCTCTGACCAAAAGAGTAGGCTGTTCATCAAATGATTTTGTTTCAATTAGCAATGTTGCCCCACTGAATCTCTCCACTGCTGTTTCCGGATTGGCCACAAAGACAATCGAGGTTAATAAGGGCCACCTACCTTTTGCAAGTAACAAGTCCTGTTTGTCAAAACAAGCGTCCCCAATTGTTCCGCTGGAGACTCGAAGCATTTTTCTCACAGGAACAAGTTTGACATCAGTAGTATTTTCGACAATAACCTCTCCTGAACTTTCGATGGCATCAATTTTATTTCGCAAAAGACCAAGTGGCCGTTTTCTAAAATCACCCGTTAGACCAAAAATGCTTTTCATGTTTCTGTACACATTTTTTGAAAACGGTTGATGGTATGTCTGGATTGGATCTTTTGATGGATGAAGATAATGTTCGCCTAGATATTCTTTGATGAAGTTATCCAAAACTTTCACCTTCTCCGCAGAATCCAGCTCTGGCTGTCTAAAGGGGTCCATGAAAGTGTAGTTGGTTGGCATTGTTTCAATTAAATGAAAACAAGCGACTTTCCTTAAAGTATCTACAAGAACCTTGTTGTTTTTAAGCGGAACTTCGCTCAGAGCTTCCATGACTTTGACTATAGAATTCTCAGTGTCATCTCCTTCCAAAAAAGTATATTCAGAGCAGAAGGTTAGCAGGTCTTGATACGCCTTAATTTGTGTCGCTGCTCTTTCTTTTCCAGCTTCAGGCATTTTCCCAAGTTTTTCTTGGAGACTGTCAATTACACTCTCGAGCGAGTCTGCCAGATCTTTACGAGCGCTAAGCCACCAAGACTCAACCTTCTCATCAGAGGCTACATTGATAGCCTCAAACACCGGAAGAACCTCTCTATCTATGATCTCCTGGGTTCTTTCATCTTCTACGAGACGGTTCATTTCTTCCTTTTTGTCTGTCTGATTAACTTCAGATGCCAACGCTTGTTTTCTTATTTTAATTGTTTTTGTTTCATAGCCCTCCGGCAGCTTAAAGAGTTTTGGAGATGTTTTTGAGGAATGTTCACATTCTCTGACGAGTTCTGCTAGACTTCTTCCGGATGACCATTGAGTACTCCCAATGATTGATTGATAAATTTCTCCCCCTATAACACTTGTGAGAACTTTGGGCATAATTTCATCTTTTTGAAGTCCTTGAATCATTGCCCTTTTTCTCTGTTTGAGGTCATTTAAAACCTCTGCGGTTTTTGAGAATTTATCGACCTTAACACCAAATTCTCTGAGTAACTTTTTTGTCTCTTCAGCAAGACTTCTAACTTCTTTCTCTCTATTAAGTTCAGTGAAAATCGGGAATAACATGACCAGATTAAAAGGACCAATTTCTTTTAAGTACTTTAAAAACATACCCTGGCCCTGTTTTGACGATAAATCAATCGCTCCACTCTTGGTTTGATTGGATATTAGTTTTTTTAAATCATTTCTCCAGGGACAATGCTCCGCTCGTGAAGCCGGGGATTGAATCGAAAATGCCTTTCTAGCAAAAGCTACAAAATCTTGCGCTTCTGTTCTATCTTCCCATACTTTCTCTCCAAGCGCTTGAGCAGTTTCATAAAAACCATCTTTCATAATCTGCTTGGCAATAAATTCTTTGGAGAATTTGAAAGTTAAACCGCTTACTTTTTCAAGAGCTTCAATGTCCTTTGCAAAATTATACTTCACTGAATAGCCGTCAGCTATTTTTGTCAGCATTTGCTCTGTCCATTTCACTTGTTTCCCGGTGATTCTTTCAATTTTATAGAGTTCGCCAGAATGTCTACATCTACAGTAGTAAATTGCATAATTGTCTACTTCTTGCTGAGAAATATCAGCTTTCATTCCTAGCTTTTGTTCCATTTCTTCAAACCCTTCAAGGCCATGAGTATCTATGGATGCTTTGGCATAATCATCAAACAACTCTTGTGTCCATGGAAATTTCTTCCCCATCACTTCTTCAATTTCATGAAGAATCGTCGGGCCACTCTTGCTCAAATTATAAATTACATCATCTAATTTTTCTTTAGTCCAGACAAACTTATGACCGGTGAAATCTTGCAAATCAGACAAGTCCTTCATCGCGTTCTCCCAATCATGCTTTAGATGAACATTCTCAAGATACGATCTCAAATCATCAGAATCAAACTGTAACGGGTCTACATTTCTTGCTTCTTTTTCAGTCATTTTTCTCCCGATAAACATCAGAACTGAATCACTCACCATAGCCAATTTGGCTCTCTCTTCTTTATTAAGATTTGCGAGATTGTCACCCAAAGAATTGGACAGTCGCACATATTTTTCTATTCCTTCTTCTGAAACACCTTCAAAGTGCATCCTATAGCACCGATTAATAAGTCCAAAGGGGGCGGTATTGATCCAGTCAATTTCTGAGAGAGAATAACTACCCCGTTCTGACATTTTATGCCCAAGAGACAACAAAAAAAGAGCTTTCTCAGAAATTGGTCTTTCCAATTCTCTCTTGCGACGTGTTTTTTCCAGTCTTTGCAGAAGTATATTCCTAGCCTCCTCGCCAGATAGATTCTTTATTCTTTCATTTTCTGTTTGATAGGCTTCTTTGATCTTTTCCTTTTCCTCTTTAAAATATTCATCATATTCACCAAGTTGTTTTTTTGCTTCTTCTTTTGAATCAACTTTTTCCCAAATCTCCCTTGCCCCCCTTGCTTCATCTCTCTCAATTTTGGCAATTTTTGCTTCAAAGCTATTGTTGTTTTTTACCAAGAGCTCATCCATTAACTCTTTTCTTTTGTCTTCCGGATTTTTGTCAAACTCGTTAAGCATTCTGCTTGCTCGATGAAAAGATCTTTCAACTGATTTTTTTGGCTCAGATTTCCCAATGAATCGTTGTATGTTATGCAAATCTATACCACTCACATTTTGTCTGAGAAACTTCAATCTTTCCTGAGTTCTTGGACACAACTTGGCCCAGGCGATTGCCTCCTTGGGGGTAGCAAAAAAAGAAGACGTGGGACCTTTTTCGGGAAGATTATACTCCATACTTTTACTAAGCCAAATAGCGCCGAGCCGTACTGCCAAATCCTCAATCTTTTCTGTAGTTAAGTCCTCAGCTTTGTGTTCTTTTTTTGTGTCTTTTAAGGCATCGTGATATATTTCTTGAAGAAGTTTGTACGAGCTGATACCCGCGCCGGCACCATCAAGTCTAACCATGTGCCGTGTTGAAATTTCATCCTTTTCACACCACTTATTGGCTTTCTTGTAGATCTCCATTTCAGGCTCTCCAAGCATGGAGTATCTAAAGACATCCCTCTTTAATCCAAGAGCAATTGAGCTAGGATAAACATCTATTCCCGGATCTTTTATCATTTTTTGATATTTTGCCATCCTTTCTTGAAATCTGATGATGCGTGGAATGGTCGAAGCGTCATCAACAGAATAAAGACAGGCAATTTCCTCAGGCATCTCTAGCTGATCCAAATATTCAAGCCTACTAATTGGGTCTTTGATTTCTTTGTATTTTTTTACTTCAGGAATTTGTGATATTTGAATTTTTCCGTAAAGATCCTGAACATTTTCATAACCAAGATATTCCATAAGAGTTTTATACTCTTTTGAGAAATACAAAAACTCGTCTTTTTCCTTTTCTTCTATTTTCTTGGAAAAATCTTTCTTCTTTTTCTTGACAAACTTTCTTTCTTCCAAAGAAAGGTGTTGATTTAGATCTTCTTGGACTTCTCTGCTTAGTCCGGAAACACCAGACAATGCTTCAAACATCTTTTCATCACCATCTTCAAGCTTATATTTCATATAATGATCAAATCTCTCTCGCTCTTCTTTGGATTCATCTTTATACGGTGGGCTATATCTTTCTGGCATTAATGTTTGTTTTATTTGGCTAATGCGTGTCATATATACTATAGAACAAAAGGTAAAAGCATTCAATGAAACGTCTTTGACAAAAACAATAAAATATGATATGGTTTAGTGCCTCAGTATAGGGACAGATCTTTGACAAATTGTTGTTTTTGCTACGTGGCGCTGATACATTGGAGAACGATTTTTGGCTAAATTTCATTCTCAATTGCGTCAGCACCACCGGCAGAGTGCTTTGGCGAAAATACTTTTTATTTGGAGGAAGGGAATTATGAGAGAAATAGGAACACTGGTATTAAGGTATGGGCTCGAAATCTTTGTGGCCCTGTGCCTTCTTGCTACCCTCGTGCTCAGGAAGAGGATTCAGAAGGTTTTTCTTGCTCTGACATACGAATTAGCTTTTAAGTATCGTTTCATACCCATTTGGGGAAGAGTCAAACTGGTAATGTGGGATAGTAAGAAAGAGGAATACATAGATCTTCCTCTTGAAACAGATTATATTCGCATCAGAGAACTATTCACAAGTACTGATGTCCAGAAAGCTTTCTTTGAAAGCTCAATCAGACGAGAAATGTACTCCTTTGCTGACCTCCTGATCTTCCAAGGAGGGTGGTTTAGACTGATTGCCGAAGATCCAAGCGTAGACAAAGCAGGACTCACTCTTTACGTAACAATAAGATTTGTCGCTCTTAACGATGATCTTATCAGAAAAATACACAAGATTGAGACCAAGGACAAGTCCGGGATCGATTTCCCCCCAGCTAGAGCAATTGCTCACGATTATACCCCTGAGCCGGAATGGGAAACACGGGAAATCCCGATCCATGTCGTGAAAGAATTGGAAAAAGATACGAGAAAAAGTTAGGCCAGAGTCTAACAATAAACCCAGTCCTTTCTGTGAAAACAGGGAGGGCTTTTTTTAATCCTAATCCAAGCTCTGTTTCCTCCAAGCCGGGAAAACCAACTCAATCCCCTCTGTTTCAAATCTTTCTTTGAGGGCTAAATTTATTTTTTGTTGTGTGGCCAAATAAGCTCGATATTGTGAAGAATTAACGACAAAAGCAATTTCATAGCTTAAACCAAAATCACTAAATTCCTTAAAATGAGCTCTCTCAAAAGTAACTTCGCCAATGCGACTAATTTCTTGAGTAATAATGGTCGACACTTCTTTGAGTTTCTTGGCTGGTGTTTTTTCCGATAGATGAAGCTTGAAGACCACTCGCCTTTTTTCCATCGACTGAAAATTTCTAAGATGTACACTTGTTAACTTAGCATTGGGCATGACCAACTCATCACCTCGAATGGTTCTAATCCGAGAAGACTTGATGCCAATTTTCGTCACTGTGCCGCTTTCTTTACCAACCTCAATGAAGTCACCGACTTGAAAAGGTTTATCAAATTGAATGGAAAAATAAGAAAAAATATCACCCAAAACATTCTGCAAAGCCAGAGCAACAGCCAAACCACCAATACCTAGCCCAGCCAGGAGTCCGGAAATATCGTAGCCAAGGTTTCTAAGAATTAGGATTACGGCAATGGCCCAAGCTACAACTTTGAGAATGTCTCTCAGAAGATTGTAAGGTCCGGGATTAAACTCTTCTTTTCTTTTACGATGACTGTTTTTGACTTTCTCAAAAACAAATTCTATAACTTTCTCTAAAGATTTAATGGCATAAAAGACAGCCACAACCAGCGCAAGTCCATGAATAATGTTTCTTGAAACCTCAGGCAGATTTAAAAAACCAATAGCCAGGAATAATGACACGACTACATAGAAAGGGGTTCTAAGAGCAGAAAAAGCCTGCAGTAAAGCATTCTCTTCTAGGTTATCTTTTTTCTTGAGAGCTTTTCTGATACTAGTAGTAACTAGCTGCCTAATAAGCATACAGCCACCCAAAACGACCAAAAAAACCACAAAAGCCAAGAAATATTCTTGGACAGTATTATCTCCCCAGGTAAGCATCAAAATGTGATTGAGATCAATTGTCATAGATTATTGTTTAACTGTGGAGATTATCATGGATTGCAAGGCTTATCAAGGCTCATTTTCATTGTGTCAACTAAAATCCAAAACCGGACTCTATTGTGAGTTATTAAAAATACCCGCAACATCAATGCTGGGGTACAAATGGTTTCAAAGCTTCTGCGAGAATTTTAAACCTCAATTCTAGAAAACAAATAACTCCCAATGGACCACACCACAGCGGTCAAGATTCCTAGAACCAATAAGTCGGTGGTATAGCCAAAATGAGTCACTCCTAGAAATACTCCCCGAAGCGCATCAACTCCATACGACAGAGGATTGATCATCGCAATAACCTGAATGAACCCAGGTGACTCGTCTAAAGGAAATAAAGCTCCAGACAGAAAGAATAACGGCATCACCAAAAAATTCATAATCAGCTGAAAGCCCTGCATGTCATCAAGAACAGAGGCAATAGCTGTGCCTAGCGCGGCAAACAGAATAGCTATAAGCATCATTATAAGTAAAGCTAGTGGCAGCGTCCAAATGTCTTGCGGTTTGAACCCAATAAACATAGCGGCAATTGCAATAATTAATCCCTGAAAAACAGCTACTGTGGCCCCACCTAAGGTTTTTCCTATCACAATCTCAAAACGTGACACCGGCGCCACCAAAGTTTCCTTGAGAAATCCAAACTGTCTGTCCCAAATGATCTCTATCCCAGAAAAAAGCGCTGTAAACAAAATACTCATGGTTATAATTCCTGGCGTCAAAAACTGAATATAGTCCCCTTCTCCGGCCTTGGCAAAAGTTGGCCCAAAGCCAAAACCAAGCGCAACCAGAAAAAGCAACGGCTGACCAATAGAACCAAAGATTCTGGCCTTGGATCTAAAGTATCTCTTGAGTTGTCGAAGCCACATTATATAAATAGCGTTCATAAATTTGTTTTAGTGTCGCATTTGGTTGCGCATCTGATCAACGGCACTGGCATCTTCTTCTCTAATGTCTCGGCCAGTTAATTCAATAAAGGCTTGCTCCAACGTTTCTTTACCGGTTTGTTCCAGAAGTTCTTTGACGGTTCCAGAAATAATAATCTTGCCATGGTCAATAATAGCCACCCTATCAGCCATTTGCTCAACTTCTTCCATATAATGGGTGGTAAAGAAGATGGTGATGTTTTTTTCTTGATTCAAATTCTTGATATATTTCCAGATGTAGTTTCTGGTTTGTGGATCAAGACCAAGCGTAGGCTCGTCCAAGAAAAATATTTCCGGATGATGCAACAATCCACGAGCCACTTCTAAACGTCTTTTCATCCCACCGGAATATTTTTTGACCACATCTTTTCTTCTTTTCCACAGGTCCACAAATTTGAGCATTTTTTCAATTCTGGGCTTGAGATCAGCTCTAGGAACGCCATAAAGAATGCCGTGGTACTTTAGGTTTTCATAGGCCGTCAGCTTGTCATCTAGGCTAGAGTCTTGAAAAACAATGCCAAACGATTTTCTGACCTGATGAGCTTCTGTTTCTGGTCTAAACCCATTGATTTTAATTTCCCCGGAAGTTGGCCTCATTACTGTTGTCATCATTTTGATAGTGGTGCTTTTGCCAGCCCCGTTTGGTCCCAAAAAAGCAAATATTTCTCCTTTTTTGACCCCAAAAGAAACATCGTCAACCGCCACGAGGTCTTTAAACTTTTTGGTTAGATTTTTGACTTCAATAATGTTTTCCATACACTCCATCATACTACATTTTTTCGGGATTGTCTGTAGCACCACTTCCCCTTGCCAAATGTCTCATTTTGTTGTAGTCTACTAATACGCAAAGTCACCAGAACACTAACAATTTGGAGGGATGTCAAAATGTCAGAAACCAAAGAAAACACCAAATCTCCATTGCATCAACAAATTTTTTCTCTCGTTCACGACCTAGGCAACCTGTTTACAAGGTACATTTATTACTTTACAAATCTAAATGATTTGACAGGCTGGCTAATTACGGAATTACGCAGCTTGGAGCCCTTGGATGACACTAACAAGCTAGAAGGAGTAAAGAAAATTGGAGCTCAACTGCGTTCTCGGCTACTTCTGGAATTCCAAGAAGGATGCAACTCTGAACCGTATGTAATTTTGAAGGAAACTGCCGCATTCTTGCTCACAAGAGATAGCGGAGACAATCCTTTAAAGCCTTTTGCAAGCATCAAAAGGCAAGGTATAGTAAACGCGCTAGCCAATCTAGCCTGCGCGCACAAAGAAAGAATCGGAATTACATATGTCATTCCCAAGTGTATGCCGGAAATCCGCATCGATTTTCTAAGCTTGATGCGTGTTCTAATAAACTTCATTGTCAATGCCATAGAAGCTCACAGCAAAAACATCATCTTCATTTTTGAATTGGAAGGTGAAAAAATACTTCTGACAGTTGCGGATGATGGAGACGGAATCAGCGAAGACTGTCTCCCTCATATCTTGGAAGACAATTTCTCTACCAAAGGAGAAAATAGAGGGTTCGGTCTGGGATCAGTTATTTGCCTCTGTAGCAAAAAATTATCTGGAACCCTGGAAGTAAAAAGCGAGGTTGGAATTGGTACAGTTTTCACGATCAAGTTTCCTATTGGCAGACCAACACAATCCTCCAAGAATCCGGAGGATTCAAGACAAAAATGTCAAACATCTATTCATACCCCCTTCTTGCCACCTTAAGTATATTTTCCGCTACTTAATTGGTCGAAGGGGGTCTTTTTTTTGTTTTTTATCCTTCTTAAGATACTTCTTATAAACCAAGTAAAAAGCTACCAAGAGAACTATTCCCAAAACCAAAGACACTACAATATCAACTGCGTTAGCCGAAGCGACTGAGTGACTAAAAACAACAATTACCAAAGTTCCCGGCATAACACCCAAGAAAGTACCCCAGAAATAATCTTTCCAAGTTACTTTGGTCAATCCCAAAGCATAGTTAAAAAAATTGAAATGAAAAATAGGGATAAGACGGAGGATAAAAATAGTTAGTAATCCCTTGTCTTGAAGTTTCTGATCATATTTCATAACTTGCTTGAGATACCTGCTCATTAATCCTTCTATAAAAGACTTGCCCAAAAATCTAGCCAAGGCAAAAGAAATCATGGAACCAATAGTGAAGCCTAATACGATATAAGTAAAGCCAAGAAATTTGCCAAAAATAACCCCGGCCGCAACGCTTAGAAAAAGTGGAGGCAAGAACGTAACCGTCGAAACAATACAAAAAACAAAGAAAAAAAGATGGGACCAAATCCCATATTTATCTTTGAGGCTCTGCAGATAGTCAATAGAGAGTAACTGATCTAAAGATGTATATCTGGCTAAAATAAAAAAAGTTGCCAGAAGCAAAAGGAGGAGGATGAACTTGGTGATATTGGCCGCGCTAAGAGACTTTTTCATTGGCATGGTTTTCTTCTACAAGAACATATCTAATCATAAGGACTAGGTTGATAAGGGTGGTGGCAAAATAAAAAACAGCTAGCGCCAATATCAGATTATTGAAAAAGCCATTGCCCAAGAAAGCCAGCTTGGCATACAAAGTCATGATCAAAACAAAAGAAGTACACCCTACGGCCTTACCCCAATAGGTTTGAGGTTTGCCAATCTTGGCAAAGATAACCAGAAGAGAATGAACCAGATTGATAATTAAGCCTGAAATGAAGAGAATAATAACCAACTCATTGAGTCCCTCGCGAGCTAGGTAAAAAACAAAACCCGTCCACATAGCCAGACTATCGACCGAAATATCAAAAGCGATTCCTAACTGGGTAACTTCTCCATTTTTTCTGGCAAAAAAGCCATCTAGTCCGTCCAATAAAAATATAAGAACAAAAATCAAAAAAGCCCCCAGATATGAGGCCCGATAGGCAAAAAGCAAAAAGACCAGGATTAGAAAAAATCTAAGAAGAGTAATCCCGTTAGCAATATTCAGGATTTTTTCTTTGGTATCTTGCTGCATGTTTGGATATTTCTCCTAGCATTATAGCATTTTTCGAAGGAAATGTTTAGTTTTTGGGATAAAAAAAGTTCAGAAACTGTGTCTGAACTCATTCATTCTCGTGAGCAGCTAGATTATCTATCATCTAAACCTTTTTTGCAATTAACAAGAATTTTTTGATATCGTTCAGCCCCTTGTGAAGAGCATTATAGACAATTTTGTAATCAAGATCTTCATAGTCATGGGCCACAATATTCCTAAAGCCAGTCATTTTAATCATTGTTTCAGCCATTTCAGAATCAATAATCTTCTCTTCCTCTAGAATTAAAAAAGACTCACTCATAGTTGTTGGTTTTCTAAAATCCTTGGAAGCCACTATAGACTCTGCAAGATCAATGGTTGACTGCACAGCCAAATAGAGATATCTTTCTACAGAACCTCTTAAATCAATATCCGTTTCTATCTCTTGTTGCGAATAATCTTGATATCTCTCAAGAATCTTGAGGTATTTCTGAACTGAGCTAAGCTTGTTTTCAACAACATTTTGTTTGGTCATGATTTTGTTAGGCCATGTTTTTTAAGCATCAACTGAAAGTCAAAATATTCGTTCAAAATCTTGGGTTCCAGAATTACCTTATACGGATCTTTTTCAAAAATTAACTGCCCCTCCGAAATGATATTATATTTCAACTCAGGCTTCTTGGCTGTATCTAGAATTACTATATCAATCTTATCAGTTTGAAGCTGTCGACTTAGCTGATCAAGAAGTTTTGCTTTGTTCGAGAAAATCTCTTCTGAATTTTGATTATCAAAATAAACTGCAAAATCATAATCGCTAGCTGGTCCAGCTTCTCCTTTGGCTTGGGATCCAAAAAAGTACGCCAGCTTGACATCTGGATTATCATCAAAAATTCTCTTTATTTCTTCAAGCTGTTTCTTTTTCATCGGTTTTTATTATAGCATTGCTTTGATAAAAAGTGGAGACAAGAATACTGGAGGAACGCTTCTTTCCGATTGCATCGGTAAGCTTTGCAAGATCTCGCTCGAAAACCAGCCGAACTAGTTCTGAATCTGTGTTTTTTTTGAAACAAAAAAGCACTCCCTTTTCTGGAAGTGCTTCTTGTATGCAAGGATTTAGCTTGCCTTCTTGTCCTCAAGAGTTCCCCGTTTCTTCTTTCTCGTAAAGGTATATTGAATCAACGGAATAACAATCAGCGTGCCTAGAGTAGAGAAAATCAAACCGCCAATAATGGCTGTGCCCAGTCCTCTCCAGAACGGATCGGTCAGGGTGATAGGCAAGATACCAAAGATAGTAGTAATTGAAGTTGAGAGAATGGGTTTCATTCTAGCTTCACCGGTTTGGACCAAGACTTCTGACAGTTTGAGATCAGGATTTTGCTTTCTAAACCGGTTCATGTAGTCAATAAAGACAATGGCGTCGTTAACGACGATACCCACCACAGCGACAACCCCCAGACCAGAAATCATATTGAGTGAATCACCAACAAGTTTGAGGCCAGGCAAAATTCCAATGAAGGCAATTGGGATAGTGAACATGATCAAGAAAGGCTGAGCAAAAGATCTAAACTGATAGACAAGAATAATAAAGACACCCAGAATAGCCATAATGAAAACAAGCTGGAGATTAGCAAAGTCTTCATCATTGGAGAAAGCCAAACCACCGAAAGAAAGATCTTCTGACTTAAGACCAAACTCTTTGAGTTTATCATCGGTTAAGAAATCTTTGACTTCTTGGTTGAGAATGGCAACATCTTCCCCATCTTTAAGCTTGATTCTGAAAGAAGTGACTCTTCTACCATCAAGATGCTTGACTGTTTCCAGCTTTTCTACATCTCTAACTTCTGCAACTTCATCTAATTTAACAGGTTGTCCAATGAGGGACGGAATGAGGATTGATTTGATATCGTCAAGGGATCTTTTGTTTTCTTCAGGATATCTAAGAATAACTTTTTCTGAAGTACCGCCCTGTTTGATTGAAACCTGACCGGCTTCATTCTGGGAGAAAAAACTATTGATCATCTGAGAAGCCAGGAAAGGATTAACAGCCTTATTATCTAGATCTTCTTTGTTAAAAGCGACCTCAACTGAAGGAACTAGCTCATTTTCTTCACTATTAAAGGTTCTGTCAACTTTATCGTTCTTTCCTTCCATGAATTCCTGAAGTCCAGCAACAGCCTTTTTTCGACCTTCTTCATCATTGCTAACAAACTCAACCTCAACATCATAGCTTGAGCCAGAAGGTCCATAAGTCAAACCAAGAGCGTCAATAGTAGTGTCTTCTGGAGCTTCTTTTCTGATAGGATCAAGACGTTTATTCAGATCCTCCATGAGGGCGTCGATCTTTTCGCCGCCTTCCCTGTCTTTGGGCTGTTTGAAGAAAATAGTTGTTCCACCTTCAAAAAGGAAATATGAATCAAAGTATTTGGTTTTGACAATTTCGTCACCAACTTTTTGGGCAATCTCTTTTTTTGTCTCATAAGATGTGCCGGTGGGGTAAGTGACACTGACTTGAGCAACCTCAGAATCATTCTCGGGAAATTGTTCAAACTTGAGAGTTGGACCGACACCGACAATACTGACTCCTAGCAAAATAACGACTAGTCCCAAAACAGTGAAGCGCCAGGCCTTCTTTTCTAGCATTTTCTTGAGAGACCGACCGTAGATGCCCACTAACTTATCGATGGCTTTCTGGATATGGAAGATGACAGCAGGAAGCACAAGAACCTTTTGCCAAGTTTTGAGCTTGCGGTTATATCTTTCTTCTTTGGTTTCTTGTTTCAAAAACCACTTCCCAAACAGAGGCGTGATGGTGATAGCCAAGAAGTACGAAGCCGCAATCATAATCATCACGGTGTACGGGATGTACTTTATAATTTCGCCCATAATACCTCCGATGGAAGCAAAAGGAACAAAAACTATAAAGGTTGTGAGAGTGGCAACGGTGACAGCCGGGCCCAGCTCAGATATGGTTTTGAGGGCGGCTTTGCCTTTGTCCATGCCTCTTTCCACATGAAACATGATACCCTCAGCAATAACAATCGCGTTATCTACCAAGATACCCAAGGTCAGAATCATGGCAAAGAGGGTCAGAATATTGATGGTGAAACCCAAAACTGGTAGAGCAAATAAAGTAATTAAGAAAGCCAATGGAATAACAATAGCCACCACCAAACCAGTTCTGAAGTTAATGAAGAACATCAACACGACCAAAATCAAGATCAACCCCAAGAGACCATTGTTAACCAGAGTTGAGATCTGATCCTGGATCTGAGGAGAGGTGTCGTAGACCTTGGCAATTTTGATATCTTCAGGAAGAATGTCTTCGCTGTAGATATCGTCAGCTTTTTGGTCTAGTGCGTTGGCCAGATTGATAATGTCTCCGTCTTTGGTTTTATAAGCCAAAATATAGACAGAATTTTTTGAAGTTGGCTTGTCATCTTCAATAAAACCGGCAAAGGTGACAGATTCACTTGCCTTGATACTTCTTGTAACTTCTGCAATTTCTGATAGATTTTTGTTGCCAACCTGAATATTCTTGATATCGTCAAGATTTTTGATCGGAACGGTGATATTGATAGGCTTCTCAACGCTATCTGAAGTCGTCAAGCTTCCGCCCGGCAAAGTGCTAATAGAACCTTGAATGGCTTGACTGACACTCTCTTGGGTTAAACCGGCCTCGGCCATTTTGTCATTGTCAATCAGAACTTCTATTTCTGTTTCCGGATCCGGAAAAATGTCGATTTTCTTGATATCAGAAGAGGACCCTTCAAGATAAGTTTTGACAGCCGGAGCCTTTTCTAGAATGTCTTGCTTGGAAGCTGTGTCACTGTAAAGAGCGTAAGCGACTGTTGGCCCAAAAGCATCATAAAGTTCAACGTTGGTTTCCACGTCACTAGGTAAAGCCACAGAGTCAACTGCTTCCGAAATCTTGGCTACCTTGTCTTTCATGTCGGTCAAATCCTCTAACTCAACCGTGATCTGACCAAAGTTGTTGCCGGCCGTACCTCTGATTTTGGTTATTTTGATATCAAGAGAATCAATTTTGGTCTCTAGAGGATCCAGCACTTCACGTTCCACATCAGCGGCCGTGGCTCCAATATATGTTGCGCTAATCCCCACAAAGTTGGTTTCAACTTCCGGGAAGTCTTGCCGCTGGTTGTTTCCCAGTCCCCACAGACCGGCGATTAAAACCGCAACCAAGAAGATGATGGTGATCTTGTAATTCTGCATGAAGAATTTTGACCATTTGACCAAAAAACTGCTTTTTTCTGGTGTTTGATTCATTTTTAGTATAACGTTTTTAGTGTCTCAAAAATTAGAACGACAGATGATATTATATACCTTCATTAAGAATAGTGCAACAATTATTAATAAAGGTAACCAGTACATTAATACTACATTTCAAGACTGTAAAATATGACACAAACAAAAAATCTTGAATAATTTTCAAGATTTTTATTTCCTCTCATTTTGCCCTTTATGAATAAAAAGGCAAAAAGTTGAGGGAAGCAATTTGTGATGATCGGTAAGATATTGTGATCATCATTGTTCAAATTGCTTCCAAAAAGATCATTGATAGGGCGCTCGCTCCTTTGGCTGCCCTCCAGTAGAAATATCTACGGAGAACCACCCTCCTCCAACCTGGAGCAGGTAGCGTTTGTAGAAAAAGGTGAAGTGGGTATCATCTTGTTTCACCTCCCCTTGATACTCCCCCTTTTCTTTGGCAGATTTTTCCCAGAAATTAGGGTCTTCTGGGTCGAAGGCTAAATCAGGATTCTCTCGAAGGAAAATCTTTTTATATTCCTCCAAAAGAACGGGATAGAAAACTATTTTTTTATCCCTTCCTTCAAAAGCTCCGATTCTCCCCTGGGAGCAGTCGGAGGCAATCTTACCAATAACCTCCGAAGAGAGCTCTCCCAATTCTCCGAGATTTTTCTTCTCGACTTTGGGGCGCTCTTTTTGGGTAAAGGCAGCCTCTAGATAATGGTAAAGCATCATCAAGGCTTTTTGGTCTTTCCTGACCCGCCCTTCTTTTTCCTCCTCTCCCCTTTCTTTTTTTATCACCTCCTGCCTTTCCTCCTCGTGATGTTGTCTTTTCTCCGTAAGGATCCTTTTCCAGAGAAAAGTATCAGAGACAGAGAAGGGGCTAAACCCCGATATTATCCTCCCACTCTTCATACTGGGAAGACCAAAGTTTACAACCTCCCCTTCCTCAGAAACATCGACAAAAACCATCTCATTTAAGACAATCTCTGTCGTTCCGAACCAGTCAGTCTTGACTATAATGGACTGGAATCCTAGACAACTATACTTGTTAGATTATGCTAAACTAAAACCATGAGAAAAACATACACCCCCAAGCAAAAAGCCTCGATTGCTTTGGCGACACTAAGAGGCGAACCTGTTACAAAATTAGCTAGTCTACACCAAGTCCATCCAAATCAGATTAACAGTTGGAAGAAGATTGTAGAAGAAGAGCTAGAGAGTCTTTTTTCTGACAAAAGAAGGAAGGAGAATTTCAGTAAGGACAGAATTATTGATGAGCTCTACAAGACTATTGGACAACGGGAAGTTGAAATATCCTGGCTTAAAAAAAAATTCAACGTTGACCTACCCCGAGAAGTTAACTTTGATTGATAAAGATCACGCTAAGATCAGCCTTCTACGTCAAACAGAGCTACTTGATGTTTCTCGGTCCAGTCTTTACTACCAACCAAGAATTAGTCCGACAGAAATTAGAATTATGAACGCTATTGATGAAATCTATACTCGCTACCCCTTCTATGGCTCAAGAAGAATAAAGTTAGAACTAGAAGATGAATACCAAATTTATATTTGCCGAGAGCATGTTCAGAGACACATGAGAGAAATGGGACTTCAGGCCATTTATCCCCGCAGAAAGCCTAACACCAGCAAACCAGGTAAACAACATAAGAAATTTCCGTACCTTCTAAAAGATATTGATATCCTGTATCCAAACCAAGTCTGGGGGACGGATATCACTTACATCAGGCTTAAAACAGGATTTGTTTATCTAGTGGCTATCATTGACTGGTTTTCCCGATACATTGTCTCCTGGGGCCTTTCTGCAACCCTAGAGAATGATTTCTGTATACAGGCACTCAAGAAAGCTCTTCTTAAAAATATCCCTTGGATTCATAACAGCGACCAAGGAGTTCAGTTCACCAGTCAAGACTACATCTCAGTTTTAGAAGAAAAAGAAATTCGAATAAGTATGGATGGTAGAGGCAGATGTATGGACAATATTTTTACTGAAAGACTATGGCGATCAGTTAAATATGAAAATGTTTACTTAAC
>Ga0180007_10003466_pt1 | contig 17553 bp, 11 predicted proteins | sample MM_PC_MetaG_FD_121122 | JGI IMG/M metagenome (GOLD analysis project Ga0180007, IMG submission 121122) | Groundwater microbial communities from the Aspo Hard Rock Laboratory (HRL) deep subsurface site, Sweden - MM_PC_MetaG | ecosystem: Environmental > Aquatic > Deep subsurface > Groundwater... | reverse complement strand
CGATCACCGGTGAGTTCACGGATCCCCGCGCCGCCGGCATCCCCTTCCCGGCCGTGAGCGAGCCCGCCGAGTTCACCATCGACGACTCGATGTTCATCTTCCCGAACGAGGCCGGCCGGAGCACCTCGATCTTCCGCGGCCCGAACATCGGCGATCCCCCGGCCAACACCGCCATGGCAGACGCCCTGACCGGCGAGGTCACCCTCAAGGTCGGCGACAAGATCACCACCGACCACATCATGCCCGCCGGCGCGCGCCTGAAGTACCGCTCCAACGTGCCCAAGTATGCTCAGTATGTCTTTGAGAACGTCGACGGGACCTTCTCCAAACGCTGCCTCGAGAACAAGGCCAAGGCCGTGTCCAACTTCATCTTCGCCGGCGACTCCTACGGCCAGGGCAGCTCCCGCGAGCACGCCGCGATGTGCCCGATGTACCTGGGCGTCAAGGCCGTGGTCGCGAAGTCCTTCGAGCGCATCCACGCGGCCAACCTCGTCAACTTCGGCATCCTGCCGCTGCTGTTCGCCGACAACGACGACTACGACCGCATCCCGCAGGGCGCCGCCGTGGTGTCCCCGAACATCCGCAAGGCCATCGAGGCCGGTGAGCCCGTCATCCTCGAGGTCGACGGAGTGGGCCTGATCAAGTGCGATTACAAGCTCTCCGGACGCCAGCGCGAGATCCTCCTCGCGGGCGGCCTGCTGAACTTCACCACGAAGTAGCCGAGCCCTCCGGCCGTTCACTTTGGCAGACCGGTCCAATGCCCTCCCCCGAGCCCTTCTACTGCGCCCAATTCTGACAATATTATTGTGCCTTTGCACGCTGGATTGCACCCTTGACAGGGTTGTTTGGAACGTGGATACTCTGGCACGAGGCAAAAAAGCCGATGAATCATTCCATTTTCCAAGAAGGAGATACTAATGGTTGAAACCGTAAAAAATTATATCAATGGCCAGTTCGTCCCATCCAAGTCGTCGCAAAAGACCGACGTGTTCAATCCCGCGACACTGGAGCTGCTCTGCCATACGCCGACCGGCCACGAGGACGATCTCAACGCCGCGGTCGAGGCCGCCGCCGCCGCCTTCCCAGCATGGCGCGACACCCCCGCCGTGGACAGGGTCCAGTATTTCTTCAATTTCAAGACCATCCTTGAAAAGCATTACGAGGAGCTCGCAACCCTCGTCGTCAAGGAGCACGGCAAGACCTACAAGGAAGCCCTTGGCGACGTCCGACGGGCCATTCAGATGGTGGAGACCGCCATCGGCCTGCCGGCCCTGCTCCGCGGCGAATACAAGGACAACGTCGCCAGGAACATCGACAGCATGGCCCAGCGGCGTCCCCTGGGCGTCTTTGCCTGCATCGCCCCGTTCAATTTCCCCGCGATGGTGCCCTACTGGTTCTTTCCCTTCGCCGTCGCCGCGGGCAACACCTACATCATCAAGCCGTCCGAGCTCGTCCCCCTGACCCAGGTGCGCATGTTCGAGCTGCTCCATGAAGCCGGGTTCCCCAAGGGCGTGATCAACATGGTCCACGGCGGCAAGGACACGGGCAACCAGATCCTCACCCATCCGGGGATCAAGGGGATCAGTTTTGTCGGTTCAACTCCGGTCGCCAAGCACATCTACTCCACCGGGACGGCCCACGGCAAGCGCGTCCAGGCTCTGGGCGGCGCCAAGAACTGCCTGGTGATCCTGCCCGACGCCTCCATGGAGAAGTCCGTGCAGGCCATGGTCGAGTCCTGCTACGGCTGCGCCGGCGAGCGTTGTCTTGCCGGATCCGTCCTCGTCGGGGTGGGCCCGGCCTACAACAAGATGAAGGAGCTGGCGGTCAAATATGCCAGCGAGATCGTGGTCGGCGACGGCATGGATCCGAAGACCACCATGGGCCCCGTGGTCACCGCGGCGGCCAAGCAGCGCATCCTCGACGACATCAACGCGGCCGTCGAAGAGGGCTCCGAACTGATCCTGGACGGCCGGGCGCTGGCTTCCATGAAGGGGAACTTCATCGGACCGACGATCTTCGATCACGTCAAGCCGGATTCCATCATCGCGACCAAGGAGATCTTCGGACCCGTCATCGGCCTGATGCAGGTGAAGGACCTCGACGAGGCCATCGCGATGATCAACGCCTCGAACTATGGCAACACGGCGTCCCTGTTCACCTCCAATGGCGCCGCCGTCCGTCACTTCATCCAGAACGTCCATCCTTCCATGGTCGGAATCAACCTGGGCGTCCCGGCCCCGATGAGCATCTTCGGCTTCGGCGGCTCCAAGGATTCCTTCTTCGGCGACATCAAGGGCCAGATCGAGTCCATCGACTTCTTCACCGAAAAGCACATCTCCATGATCCGGTGGTTCTCCGAAGATCTGACCGATGTCTCCTCTCCTCACTGGTCCACGTGATTTAGGCGGTATGTCATGAAGCAGAAGATCCTGATTCAAAACGGGCGCGTTTTCATGCCCTCCACGGACCTCGTCACCGAGGTCTTCATCGAAGACGGAAAAATCACCGCCATCGGCCCGGATCTTCTGAAGTCGTGCACGCCCGACGAGACGATCGATGCGCATGGGCTCTATGTGCTCCCCGGAGGCATCGACGCCCACACCCACATGGAGCTGCCCTTCATGGGCACCTATTCCTCCGATGACTTCGAGTCGGGGACCCTGGCCGGCCTGTACGGCGGGACCACGTCGATCATCGACTTCGCGATCCAGACCAAAGGGGAGTCCCTCACCAGTTGCGTGAACCAGTGGCATGAGAAGGCCCGGAGCAAGGCCGTGGCCGACTACGCCTTCCACGTGGCCGTGACTGATTACAACGAAAAGGTCGGCCAGGAGATCCCTGAAATCATTCAGGCGGGCGTGCCCTCGTTCAAGGCCTTCATGGCCTACAAGGGCTCCCTGATGATCGACGACAAGGGACTGTCCAGCCTGCTGGAGACCGCCGCGCGGCATGGCGGACTGGTCAGCGTCCACGCCGAGAACGGGGACGTCATTGACGCCCTCGTGGCGCAGTTCAAGGCCGAAGGCAAGATGGCTCCGCAGTATCACGCGCTGGCCCACCCCGCGTCCGCCGAGGAGGAGGCCGCCGGCAGAGCCATGGATCTGGCGCTGGCCGCCGGCGCCGAACTGTACATCGTTCACACCACCTGCAGGGGCGTGCTGGAGCTCGCGGCCGCAAAAAGCCGCAGGGGCCAGCGGATCTTCGTCGAAACATGCCCGCAGTACCTGCTGCTGGACGACTCCTGTTATCTCGAGCCGGACTTCGGCGGCGCCAAGTACGTCATGAGTCCGCCCATCCGGAAAAAAGAGGATCAGGAAGCCCTGTGGCAGGGCATCGAATCCGGTCTGGTGCAGGTCGTCGGGACGGACCACTGTCCCTTCAACATGGTCGGCCAGAAGGACCGCGGAAGAGACGATTTCTCGAAGATCCCCAATGGCGCGCCGGGCATCGAGAACCGCCTGGAGGTCTGTTTCTCCGAGGGCGTGAAAAAGAACCGCATCTCCATGCGGCGCTTCGTGGAGGTGATGTGCTCAAACCCCGCCGAGATCTTCGGGCTCTCCCAAAAGGGCGCGATCCGGATGGGCGCCGACGCCGACCTCGTCCTCTTCGATCCGGAGGAGAAGCACACCCTCAGCGTGAAGACGCATCACCAGCATGTGGATTACAACACCTACGAAGGACTGGAAGTGACGGGCAGGGTCAAGACCGTCATCTCCAACGGCGCGGTGGCCATTCGCGACGGCCGTGCCGATCAGATTGAAAAGGGTCGAGGACGATTCATCAGCAGACAATCAAGGAGAACATCATGTCAAGAGTAGTACGTTCAGGCTTAGTGCAACTGTCAAACAAAATTGATACAGACAGACCGTGCAAGGAGCACCGTGAAGCCATGGTCGCGGCACACCTTCCCTACATCGAAAAAGCTGCCAGGGAAGGCGTGAAGATCATCTGTTTTCAAGAGATCTTCACGGGACCCTATTTCTGCCCCTCCCAGGACGTGAAATGGTACGGCATGGCTGAGAAGATCCCTGACGGCCCCACGACCACCCTGATGATGGAACTGGCGAAAAAATACAACATGGTCATCGTCGTGCCCATCTACGAAGAGGAGATGACGGGGGTGTATTACAACACCGCTGCCGTCATCGACGCCGATGGCAAGTTCCTCGGAAAATACCGCAAGAATCACATCCCGCAGGTCAAGGGGTTCTGGGAGAAATTCTTCTTCAAACCCGGAAATCTCGGCTACCCCGTCTTCAAGACCGCCTACGCCGATGTCGGCGTCTACATCTGCTACGACCGGCACTTCCCGGAAGGCGCACGCCTGCTGGGCCTGGGCGGCGCGGAGATCGTCTTCAATCCGTCGGCCACCGTGGCGGGTCTCTCCGAATACATCTGGAAGGTGGAGCAGCCCGCCCATGCCGTGGCCAACGGCTATTTCATGGGATGCATCAACCGCGTCGGCACCGAGGCCCCCTGGAACATTGGGACCTTCTATGGGCAATCGTATTTCGTGAACCCCAAGGGTGAGATCTTCAAGCAGGGGAGCCGGGATCAGGATGAACTGATCGTCGCCGACCTGGATCTGGAAATGATCAAGGAAATCCGGGATCTGTGGCAGTTCTACCGCGACCGCAGGCCCGAGACGTATTCAAAAATGACCGAACTGTAAATATAGGGAGTCTTCTATGGGAACCAACAAAGAAAATTGGATGGAAATCCGCAAGAATCTGTTCTTTCCGACCCTCACCCCGTACTACACGGATCCGCTGGTTCTCGTGAAGGCGAGCGGCTCACGGGTGTGGGATGATTCAAACGTGGAATACCTCGACGCCATCGGCGGCATCGTCTCGATCTCGGTGGGGCACAACCATCCCCGGATCGTGAAGAAGATCAGGGAGATGCTGGACGGGAATGTCATCCAGCACACGACCCACCTGTATCTGACAGGCTACATGGAGCGCCTGGCCCAACGTCTGGCGGAGGTGGCGCCCGGGGATCTGGGCAAGTGCTTCTTCACGAACTCCGGCTCCGAGGCCAACGAGCTCTCCGTCATGACCGCGCGCGTGGCCACCGGCGAGCAGACGATCGTGGCCCTGAGGCACGCCTATCACGGCGGCACGGGCACGACCCTGGGCCTGTGCGGGCACGGCACCTGGAAGTTCCGGGCCCAGCCCCCGGCGTCCATCGTCCATGCCTTGGAGCCATACTGCTACCGCTGCCCGTTCAAGGCCACCCGCGGAAACTGCGACTTCGAATGCGCCGCCGACGTGAAGAACGTCATCGAGACGACCACCAACGGCAAAATCGCGGCCTTCATCGCCGAGCCCATCCAGGGCGTGGGCGGCTTCATCGATCCGCCGGTGGAGTACCACAAGCGCGTGTTTGACATCGTGAAGAGCTTCGGCGGAAAGTACATCTCCGACGAGGTCCAGACCGGCGTGGGCCGGGCCGGCAAGCACTTCTTCGCCATCGAGGAGTCCGGCGTCGTTCCGGACTTCATCTCCATGGCCAAGGGCTTCGGCAACGGGGCGCCCATCGGCGCCTGCATCGCCAAGAAGGAGTGCGCCGATGCCATGACCGGCAAACTGCAGTTCAACACCTTCGGCGGCGATCCCTACCAGGCGATGCAGGCCGCCGAGGTCATTGACATCATCAAGGAAGAAAATCTGATCAACAACGCCAAGGTCCAGGGGGACTTCCTGAAGGAGGGCCTGCTGGCTCTTCAGAAGGACTTCCCGATCATCGGCGATGTCCGGGGACGCGGCCTGCTGCTGGGCATGGAGCTGGTGAAGGATCCGAAGACGAAGGTGCCCGCCAGCGACGAGAACGCGAAGTTCCTGAACCTGACCCGGCAAAACGGGCTTCTGATCGGAAAGGGTGGACTCAAGGGCAACGTGACCCGCCTCACGCCGCCCCTCAACATCACCCGTGCCGACGCCCAAGAGCTCCTGTCCAAGCTCCGCAAATCCTTTGAAATGATCTAATCAACTCCAACAGGAAGGCAGCACCTCAAGATGGACCAGCGCATCAATACCCTCGCCAAGAACTGCATCCAATACTCGACCCGCATCACCCCGGGGGACAAGATCCTCATCGAGGCCACCGGCGAGGACGCCCGCGCCCTGGCCCGCGCCCTGGTCAAGGAGACCCATGCCGCCGGCGGCCTCCCGTTCGTGACGATCAAGGACAACGCCGTGATCCGCGACCTGCTGCTCCACGCGACCCCGGAGCAGGTCGCGCTGACGGCCCGCTTCGAGCTCGAGCGCATGAAGGAGATGGACGCCTACATCGCGATCCGGGGCCCTGAGAACGCCAGCGAGCTCTCCGACGTGCCCGCCGACAAGATGGCGTTATACATGGAGAAGTGGTTCCACCCGGTCCACGCCGAGCAGCGCGTCAACCACACCCGGTGGCTGGTGATGCGCTACCCCAACCACGCCATGGCACAACTGTCGGGCACCTCCACGGAGGCCTTCGAGGACTTCTTCTTCAACGTGTGCTGCCTGGACTACGGCAAGATGTCTTTGGCCATGGATCCGCTGGTGGCGCTCATGGAGCGCACCGACCGCGTGCGTCTGGTGGCGCCGGGCACGGACCTCTCGTTCTCGATCAAGGGCATCCCGGCGATCAAGTGCTGCGGCCTGCGCAACATCCCTGACGGCGAGGTCTACACGGCGCCCGTGCGTGACTCGGTGAGCGGCACGATCACCTACAACACGCCGTCGGTCTACCAGGGCTTCACCTACGAACAGATCTCGTTCACCTTCGAGCGGGGCCGGATCGTGAAGGCCACCGCCAACAACACCGAAAAGATCAACCAACTGCTCGACACCGACGAGGGCGCGCGCCACATCGGCGAGTTCGCGCTGGGCGTGAATCCGTTCATCCTGCACCCGATGAAGGACACGCTCTTCGACGAGAAGATAATGGGCTCGTTCCACTTCACGCCCGGCCAGGCCTACACCATCGCCGACAACGGCAACCGCTCCGCGATCCACTGGGATCTGGTGCTGATCCAGACACCCGGATACGGTGGTGGTGAGATCTGGTTCGATGATGTCCTGATCCGCAAGGACGGCCGCTTCATCCTGCCCGAGCTCGAAGCGCTCAACCCCGAGAACCTTGCGTAGTCCCCTCGCTCAGGAAATGAGTTCATAAGTCGGGCCAGCTCAGCGTGCAGGTGGTGCCCGAGGCGTCGGAGGTGATCGCGAGCGCGCCACCGGCGGACTCCATGAGCCGGGCGCAGATCGGCAGGCCCAGGCCCGTGCCGCGGTCCTTGGTGGTGAAAAAAGGCTCGAACACGCGGGCCAGTTGCTCGGCCGGGATCCCGCAGCCGGCGTCGATGACCTCCAGGACGACCTCGCCGGGGCGGCGGCCCACGCGAAGCACGATCGGCGCCGGAGCCTCCCCGGCCCCGGTCCCATCGGCCTCCTCGATGAGCGCGTCCCTGGCGTTGAGCACGAGGTTGAGCAGGATCTGGCGCAGCTTGTCCTGGTCCATGCTGGCGACCACCGCATCGTCGGGCAGCTCCAGCTTCACGATGACGGGCGCGGCGGTCGTCTCCAGCAGCGGCAGCATCTTCGTACAGGCTTCACACAGGTTGATCGGCTCGCTGCGGTCGTTGGCCGGGCGGGCGTACTCGAGGAAGTCCAGCACCACGCGGTTCATGCGGTGGACCTCCTGGGCGACGATCCGGAAGAAGGCCGCTCGCTCGTCCTCGCCCAGTTCGCTGGCCTGGGGACTCTCGAGCACCTGCACGGCCCCCCAGATCGCCCCCAGCGGATTGCGGATCTCGTGGGCCAGACCCGCGGCGAGCTGGCCCAGGGCGGCCAGGTGCTCCTGTCGTCGCATCAGGTTCTGCCGGTCCAGGCTGGTGAACACGGCGCCGATCTTCTGCGACAGGTTGACGAACTCGGAGAGCTCGCTCTTGGCGTACGGGTTCTTGCGGGCGGCGTCGCCCACGGCCAGAAAGCCGTAGAGCTTCTCGTGGGCAAAGATCGGGAAACAGGCGTCGGCGGCCAGCTCGTCGAGGACCCGCAGCACCGCCTGGGCCTCGAAGGGGGCGCGCGGCGCGAGCCAACCCCGGTGCAGGCGCTCCAGCTCCAGCTCGACGTCCTCCCGCGTGACCATGTCCTCCACCTGCAGCCGCTCCCAGAGCTGGCCCCAGGCGCCCTGATTGCCGAACAGGGGAAAATCGCGCCCCACGGCGCCCAGCCTCACCAGGTCGGGCTGGCGCGGGGACACCACGTACAGGCAGGCCGTCGCCACGCGCCGGCTGTCCATGAGCCGGTCAAGCACCAGGTCCGCTGCGGCGTTCTCCGAGGCGGGCAGCACATCGAGCCGACGCGTCAGGTCGCGCAGCAGGCGTTCTAGCTCCTTGCGCCGGAAGAACAGCGTGCGGAAGATCCATCGCTCGGCGAACTGCGAAAGCGGATCCAGCAGCAGCACCACGATCATCGACGCCGACACCACGTTGAGATGGAACAGATCCCGGTCAGCGTCCGGGATCCACGACAGCATGCCCAGGTAGATCGCGCTGATCCCGGCCACCAGGCCGGCCAGCACCGCCAGCCGGGTGAGCATCTCATCGAGATCCAGCAGCCGCTGGTGCATGATCGTCTGGCTCAGAAAGTACAAGTACAAAAGCACGGCGGCGTTCCCGGTCGCGTGCCACACGGGGCTGCCGGCGTTCCAGATCCGGGTGGCCCCAAAGACCAACACCAGCAGGGCTGTCGCGACCAGCAGGATCTGGATGCGCCCCAGCGCCGCGCGGTAGGTGGTCCTGCGGGAGAGCGCCAGCATGTCCGCGAGCACCCAGCCCGCGCAGTACGCCAGGAAGACGCTCTCGAGCACGCGGAGCTGCCAGGTGTCCGGGGCCTGCAAAAAGCCGGCGAAAAACGCCCCCGCCAGGGCAAGCACGAAGAGAGTGATCGCCAGCGGTCCCTTCCAGTGGGGGAACCTACGCTGGCCGTGCATGAAGAGGAAGAAGAAGCGGATCCCGAGCCATCCCGTCGCGATGGACAGGAGGACGCTCGCAGGCCACAGCGCAGGGACCCCGGGGCGGAGCTTCAGCGCGGTGAGGGCGAACAGCCCGCCCACCCCGGCGGTGAACAGGAAGAACTGCAGGGGAAGGTGGCGGTTGCGCTCGCGCAGCAGGACGGACAGCCCGAGGGAGACGGAGAGGACGGCGCCGAGGATGTCGGAGAACAGGAAGGGATGCAAGTTGACTTCAGACTAGCGGGGGAGGGCCCAGATTCGGGCCAGCTCGACGAGGGTCTGGACGGTGAAGACCATGTCTTCGGCGCTCACCCACTCGCGGGTGCTGTGGAAGTTGTGGCCGCCCGTGAAGATGTTCGGCGTGGGAAGGCCCATGGCCGAGAGCCGGGATCCGTCGGTGCCGCCGCGGATCACGCCCAGTGTGGGCTCGCGACCGGCGGCCTTGACGGCCTCCATGGCAGCCTCGATCACCCGGGGGTGCTTGTCGATGTGCATGCGCATGTTGCGGTACTGCTCGTTGACCGTGAGGTTGATCTCGGCCTTGGGGAACTCGCGGCGCAGATCGTCGGCGATGGAACGCAGCAGATCCTCGAAGCGCTTCAGCCCCTCGTCGTCGAAGTCACGAACGAGCATCTTGACGACCGTACGGTCCACGCCGCCCTTGACGGTGTAGGCATGCAGATAGCCCTGGCGTCCGTCGGTGGTCTCGGGGGCGCTCTCACGCGGCAGGCGGGTGATGAAGTGCGCGGCGATCAGGGCGGCGTTGACGAGGCGGCCCTTGGCGAAGCCCGGGTGGATCTCCACGCCCTTGACCTCGAGCTCGGCGCTGTCGGCGCTGAAGGTCTCGTTCTCGATGATGCCGACGGTCTCGCCGTCGACGGTGTAGGCGTACTGCGCGCCGAACTTCTCGATGTCGAAATGTTCAACACCGGCCCCGACTTCTTCGTCGCAGGTGAACCCAATACGGATTGCGCCATGCCGGATCTGCGGATTTTCCTTCAGGTACCGGATCGCGGAGACGATCTCCGAGACGCCGGCCTTGTTGTCCGCACCCAGCAGCGTCGTTCCCGACGACGTGATGATGGTGTTTCCGATCTGGTTGCCCAGCTCGGGGCAGTCTGCCGGGTCGAGCACCTGCCACGGGGCGTCGGGATAATGGATCGGACCGCCCTGGTAGTTCTCGTGGAACAGCGGCTTGACGTCCTTGCCCGATGCAGCCGGGGACGTGTCCATGTGGGCGATCAGGCCGATCACGGGCACCTCGTGGGTGACGTTGGAAGGCAGGGTCGCGGTCACATAGCCCCACTGGTCGATCTCGACATGCTCCAGACCAATCTCATTGAGGTCCTGAACCAGCATGTAGCCGAGGTCCTTCTGCTTTTCTGTGCTGGGATACGGATGGGGTCCGGCCGCATTTTCGGGTTCCTGACTCTGGGTGTCGACCTGCACATATTTCACGAAGCGGGTCACGACATCTGAACGAATTTCCATCAGTTAAAGCCTCCTTTCCCGTCGGAATTCATACACTTTGAATGAAACCCGTGTCCAGCTGAAAACCAAGAAATTTTCCGGTTTGGGGCTCGCCCGGAAAGCGGTCTAATCGTTACAGAAAAAACGAATCGGAATCTTTGCCCTCAAAGTACTGAATAATATTCATGTTTTTCACATCTGGCGAAAAATGACCTTCGAAATGATCCATTCGTTTGTTGTTTAATATATTGTCAAAGCCCACACGCTGACACTTTTCACAACAACAAACTCCTTGATTTACAAGGCATTTTCAATTTATGTGATTTTTGCTATTTCCAGCAGCAGAAAATATTGCGGGGAACTGTTGCCAACCGGCGGCAAGAACACTAGAGATCAGGCGGCCAAATTGGTTCATGGTGAATCAGTGCAACCCCAACGTTTCAGAATTTAAGGAGTAACAAATGCCAGAAGTCCAATTGGAACAGAAAATTTTCGATATCCCTGAAAATCTGAAGAAGACCGCATACATCGACAACGACAAGTACCTCGCGATGTACGACGAGTCCGTGAAGGATCCCGAAGGTTTCTGGAGCAAGCAGGCCGAGGAATTCCTGACCTGGGACAAGAAATGGAACAAGGTCCTGGATTGGGACTTCACCAGGGGTCACATCGAATGGTTCCGCGGAGGCAAGATCAACGTGTCCGCGAACTGCCTGGATCGTCACCTGATCGATGGCAACGCCGACAAGGTAGCGATTCTGTGGGAAGGCAACGAGCCCAGCGAAATCCGGAAGTTGACGTACCGCGACCTGTACCAGGAAGTGTGCCGCGCCGCCAACGTCCTCAAGCAGCATGGCGTGAAGAAGGGCGACACCGTCGCGATCTACATGCCCATGATTCCCGAGCTGGCCATCACCATGCTCGCCTGCACCCGCATCGGCGCGATCCACTCCATCGTCTTCGGTGGTTTCTCCTCCGACGCCCTGCGCGACCGCATCAATGACGCCGGCTCGAAAGTGCTGGTCACCGCCGACGGCACCTTCCGCGGCAAAAAGCCCGTCCCCCTGAAGGAAGCCGCCGATGCCGCGATTGCCGGCAAGGACTCCCCCGTCGAACACGTGATCGTCGTCCGCCGCAACAACATGGAAGTGAAATGGAACGACGCCCGCGACGTGTGGTGGCATGACGAGATGAAGGACGCCCGGCCGGTATGCCCCTACGAGGTCATGGACGCCGAGGATCCCCTGTTCATCCTCTACACCTCCGGCTCCACCGGCAAGCCCAAGGGCGTGATGCACAGCACCGGCGGCTACCTGCTGCATGCCGCGATCACCCACAAATACGTCTTCGATTGCAAACCCGAGGACATCTACTGGTGCACCGCCGACATCGGCTGGGTCACCGGCCACTCGTACATCGTGTACGGACCGCTGACCAACGGCGCCACCACGATCATGTTCGAAGGCGTCCCCAACTATCCCGAAGTCGATCGCTTCTGGGACATCGTCGAGCGCCACAAGGTCAACATCTTCTACACCGCTCCGACCGCCATCCGCGCCATCGCCAAGGAAGGCTCCGAGCCGGTGCGCAAGCACGACCTGTCCTCACTGCGCGTGCTGGGCACGGTGGGCGAGCCCATCAACCCCGAGGCGTGGATGTGGTACTTCAACGAGGTCGGCGGCGGCCGCTGCACCATCGTGGACACCTGGTGGCAGACCGAGACCGGCGGCATCATGATCACCCCGCTGCCGGGCGCCACGAAGATCAAGCCGGGCTCCGCGACCCGTCCCTTCTTCGGCGTTCAGCCGGTCCTGGTCGACGACGCCGGCAACGAGCTTCAGGGCGTCAACGAAGGCAACCTGTGCATCAAGTTCCCCTGGCCGGGCATCACCCGCTCGGTGTACAAGAACCACAGCCGCTTCATCGACACCTACTTCTCCTCCTTCCCGGGCAAGTACTTCACGGGTGACGGCTGCCGCCGCGACGCCGACGGCTACTACTGGATCACCGGCCGCGTGGACGACGTCATCAACGTCTCCGGTCACCGCATGGGCACCGCCGAGGTCGAGAGCGCCCTCGTGTCCCACGCCTCCGTGGCCGAAGCCGCCGTCGTCGGTTTCCCCCATGCCATCAAGGGCCAGGGAATCTACGCGTTCGTGACCCTGAACACCGGCATCGAGAAGACCGACGCCCTGGTGAAGGAACTCGTGGCCCACGTCCGCAAGGAAATCGGCCCCATCGCCACGCCGGATCACATCCAGTATGCCGACGGCCTCCCCAAGACCCGCTCGGGCAAGATCATGCGCCGCATCCTGAAGAAGATCGCCGTGAAGGATTTCGCCAACCTCGGTGACACCTCCACGCTGGCCGATCCCGCCGTGGTCGACGATCTCGTGAAGAACTTCAAGGGCTAGTCGCAGGACCTTCCAGTGGTGGGGAATCCTCCCCGCCTGCCCCCTCTATTCTGACTCACCTTGAAAAAAGCCGGTGCAACGGCACCCCAAGCCCCGGGAAAATAGTCTACAGGCGGTAAAGTCAGCTTGAACTGTTGCCGTTCATCATATAAGATGCCAGTCGGATTTGAGGCGTAAAGGAAGGTATTCTCATGCAAAAACCATACTCATTCATGTTCTTTCTCTTCGCCGCAGCGTTCTCGATGGCTACGTTGCAGCCGGGAGTGGCTCTGGCGAAGAAACGCGTGGTTCTGCTGCCCTTCGATGCCGATTCCGCCAAGGATGCAGGAAAAACCGTCCGCGGCTTTATCCAGGATCTCCTGAAAAACAACTACGAATACGTGCTGAAGAAGGATCTGAAGGAGGCCGAGGGCACCGAAATCGACTTCCGCGATCTGACGCCCGAGACCGTCAAGAAAGTCTCCAAGCAGTTCTCGATCACCGCCTTTGTCGGCGCCGAGATCAACAAGGTGAAGGGCACCTATGTCTTCAAGACCAAGGTCTACAACTGGGAGACCGGTGAGATCGTGACGCCCAAGGAATACACGTTCCGGGGCAAGCCCTCCCAGAAACAGACCGAGGAGATGGCCGCCCTGATCCTGATGGCCATCGAGGAAATGAAGGAATACACCCCCCCCGAGGAGGTCAAGGTCGACGGCCCGGTCGTGGCTCAGGTGGAAGAGAAGGTCGAAAAGGTCGAACCACTGACGCCCGACAAGAACAAGGCCGTCAAGCCGCCCTCCGCGATCGTTCCCAACCAGGTTCCGGCTATCCAGGCCGGCCTGGTCTTCGGATTCCTGACCCGCTCCCTGGACTTCCAGCCGACCACCGAGCCCTACTACAAGACCTCGGCTCCGAGCCTGGCCCCCCAACTCAAGGTGGCGCTCTATCCGCTGGCGCTCGCCGGCGACAAGGAATCCATGGGAGCCCGCTTCGGCCTGAACCTTTCCGCCATGTTCCTGCCCGCGTTCGAGAGCTATCCCGCCAATGACAAGGACAACAAGGTCGCAACGACCGTCATGGACATCAACGCGGGCCTGCTGTACCGGCATCCCATCGGCGAGAACATCCACCTCACGCCGCGTCTGGGCTACGCGATGCGCACCTGGAGCTTCGCCAAGAAGAACGTCCTGGATGTCCCGAGCGTGTCCTACTCCTCGATCGACCTGGGCGCCGATATCCGCATGAATCTCGCCAATGTCGCGGTCGTGGAGGCTGGTCTGAGCTTCTACCTTCCCCTGGGTGCCGGCGATCTGGCCGAGGGTGAGTACTACGGCGAATCCAGCCTGTACGGACTCGGCCTCCGCTTCCTGTTCGGCTACAAACTGACGCAGCAGCTTGAGATCGTCGTGACCTTTGATTATTCCCGCTACCAGTTCAGTTTCAACGACAAGGGTGCCCGCTCCGCCGACAGCGCGTCGGACCAATACCTGCAGTTCGGCCTCGGCGCCCGCTTCAACCACTAGTCCCAGGCTTCATGCCCCCCTCCGCAGTCGCACCGGAAATCCGCCCCAACGTGGGTCCCTTCACGTCCGAAGAGTTCGGGCTGATCCTTGATGTCGTCGACCTGCTGGCCCGTGAGCGCGGCCAGGAAGCGCTCGTCTCCCGGATCTGCCTGAAGTGGAACCGGATCCAGCGCTTTCATGCCCTGGTGCTGGAGATGCCCGAGGTCGACCGGGCCCGGCTCGTCGGTGGGGACCCCCTCGACACCGAGATCGACATCCTCGGCTTCGCCCACCTGAGCGACTTCGACCTGCGCCTGCCGGGACGCACCATCATCGGCAAGGCCCTGATCGACCTCGAGATCAGTTTCTGGGGCTACCTCGGTGCCGCCGTCGAAGGACGCATCACCGATCCGGAGGACCGCACCGTCCTGCTGCGCACCCTCGAGCGATGCCTGGTCGGCCGGATCTACAACCGCATGACGGCCGAGCTGCTCGCTTCCGTGGTCTCCTCCCCGCAGGTGGCCGAGAAGCACCGCCGCGACGCCGCCCGCTTCCTGATCACGCTCTGGGAAGACGCTGCGATCCAGGCCCTTCGCCACTTTGCCCCCCTGATGGAGAGCATCTGGGAGGCCCGTCGCAAGGTCCGCGTCACCATCGGCACGCTCATGGGCATCTCCGAGATTACCTCCCTGCTGAGCCTGGGGGCCACCCCGCACTTCGTGGAGTTCTTCGCCGACAACTTCGAGGAGACCGAAATCACCGAAGCCTTCCAGGAATTCCTCTTTGGAACCACCTACGAGGAATTGCAGGAAAAAACGCAGGAGAGGGATCGAATCGGTCTTGCATCCACGGCGGGTCTGGACTTAGATGCATCCGGGTTACCCAGAGGCGCGATGGACAGCCTCCAGGAACGCTCCCTCGGAATCTATCGCTTCTTCAAGAAGCGAATCCAGGAAGCCCGCAGCCGCCGCGTGACCGGAGCTGCTGGCCCCAAGCGCATTGCAGAGGAATACCTGCTGCTGTACTTTATCGAACATCAGTTATAGCTGGACGGAGATTGGACCATGCTTGATACCCTGACCAACGGATTCCGCGCGGCACGACACAAATTGATGGGTGTCGCCGAGATCAACGAAGAGAACATTTCCGATGCCCTGCGCGATGTGCGCATGGCGCTGCTCGAAGCCGATGTCGACTTCAAGGTCGCCAAGGACTTCCTCAACAAGGTCAAGGAGCGGCTCTCCGGCCAGATCCTGCAACTGAAGTCCAGCGGAAAAGCCGGGCAGAAGATGAAGGTCAGCCCGGGCGAGCACTTCATCAAGGCCTGCTACGACGAGCTCGTGCAACTGATGGGTCCCGTGGACACCTCCCTGGAGATGCCCAAGAAGGGGCTGGCCGTGTTCATGATGGTCGGTCTGCAGGGTTCCGGCAAAACCACCACGTGCGCCAAGCTGGCCCGCTTCCTCGAAAAGACCCATCAACGCAAGCCGCTGCTGGTCGCCGCCGACGTGTACCGCCCTGCGGCCGTGGAGCAGTTGAAGGTGCTCGGCGCACGCCTGGGCTACCCCGTGTACTTCGAGGAAGGCGTGAAGGATCCCCCGGGTATCTGCGAGCGCGCAGTCCTGCATGCGAAGATGAACGGTCGCGACACCGTGCTGCTGGACACCGCCGGTCGCCTGGCCATTGATGAAGTGCTCATGGAGGAACTGTCCGAGATCAAGAAGCGTGTGAATCCGGGCAACATCTTCCTCGTGCTCGACTCCATGATCGGTCAGGACGCGGTGAAGACGGCCAAGGCCTTCGACGATCGGCTGGGCATCACCGGATCGATCCTCACCAAGCTCGACGGCGACGCCCGCGGCGGCTCCGCGCTCTCGGTCAAGACCGTCACGGGACGGCCGATCAAGTTCCTCGGCATCGGCGAGAGCCTTGACAAGCTCGAGGTCTTCCGCCCCGAGGGCATGGCGCAGCGCATCCTTGGCATGGGTGACGTCGTGGGCCTGGTCAAGGACTTCGAAGGCGTCGTGGACGCCGAGAAGGCCGAAGAGGACGCCGAGCGCATGCTCGCGGGCAAGTTCGACATGGCCGACTTCCTCGAGCAGATCCGCATGATCCAGAAGATGGGCTCGCTCAAGGACATGATCGAGAAGCTGCCGTTCTTCCCCGACGGCCTGCCCAAGGACATCGTCCTCGACGACCGCGAACTGACGCGCATCGAGGCGATCATCCACTCGATGACCACCTCCGAACGCAAGAAGCCCGACCTTTTCTTCCAACTGCCGGGCGACTGGCTCAATCGTATGAAGATGAAGCAGGCCAAGAAGATCCCCATCACCTTCGATGACCGCCGCATCGCCCGCGTCGCGCGCGGCTGCGGCCGCCAGGACGAGGATGTCCGTCAACTGCTGATCCGCTTCGTCACCATGCGCCAGATCATGGGCGCGATGGGCCAGAACCGCGGCCTGCTCAGCAAGATCCCCGGGTTCAAGCAGCTCTCCCAGCTCAAGGCCATGAAAGAGCTCAACATGGACGAACTGATGAGCTTCACCGGCATGGGCGGCATGGGGGGTCCCGGACCGGGCGACGATCCCATGGGGCCCGGCGGGCCGGTAAAGAAGCGTCCGCAGTTGTCCTCAGCTGAAAAGGACAAGCTCAAGAAGAAGCGCAAGGACTCTCGCAAGGCCCGAAAGGCCAACAAGAAGAAGTGAACCCATGAAGCTCTTCGCCGCGACCTGCTGTCTGTGCCTGCTCTGGACGTCCAACCCAGCATCCGCCCAGAAGCCCCGACTCTCCGGGACCGGGGGCGGAGGCACGCTGCTCAACCTCAACGGCCGCATGGCCGAAGGCGTGTCCACCACCGCTGTCGCGCTTAATGGGGCCGGCGAAATCGCCCTGTCCGGACTGTTTCCCAGATGGAACGTGCGCGCCTCGGCTGGCCTGGATCTAGCCTTCTTCGCAGGCACAGCCTTCGTGGGCAATGCGACCCTGCTTGTGGGCGTATCCAGGCCGTTCCTCTTCCTCTCCCAGACCTGGGAGGCCGGCGTGTCGGCCGGACCCGCGCTCACGGTGGCTCCCACGCGCGATGCGGGTTCCACCTGGACATCAACGGTCATCAAGCTCGACCTGCGTTGCGACACCTGTCCCCTGGGCGCCGGCGTTTACGTCAAGCTCCAGCAGATCTGGAT
>Ga0180007_10003465_pt1 | contig 17555 bp, 16 predicted proteins | sample MM_PC_MetaG_FD_121122 | JGI IMG/M metagenome (GOLD analysis project Ga0180007, IMG submission 121122) | Groundwater microbial communities from the Aspo Hard Rock Laboratory (HRL) deep subsurface site, Sweden - MM_PC_MetaG | ecosystem: Environmental > Aquatic > Deep subsurface > Groundwater... | reverse complement strand
GGAAAAAGACACCAAAGAATTAATCCTAAAACAGCCACAACCATCAACATAGCCGTAATGGCTAAACCATTTTCTGATTTTTCTTCTAAATCAGAAAAAGAAATTTTTGATTCTTTCATTTTTTCACCCCCATATTTTAAATTAACATTCTTTTTCTAATTTCACTATATATAAAACAAATACAAAAAACAAGAGAAAAGGCCAATTACTAAATGCAATCGGCCCCGAAGAAGTGAAATTTGAGAGGAACAGAAGTTTTAACATTCAAATAAACTGTTAAACTGTGTAAATTAATGTTGGTAATAAATACACACACAAAAATAGATAAAAATAAGTGGGTAAACTACCCAATCCGAATATTTTTCCCAAAGACTTCTTATTCTTTTTCTCATTAATTCCCTCCTTTAAATTGAAAGATTTAAAAAAGAAACACTAATTAATATATTAACAAAAAATTGTAAAAAATCAATTTAAATTGTTAGAAATTATGAAATTTATGTGATATTATTGAAAGATAGAAATATTTTGAAAATCTGGATTGCTTCGCTCCACTGCGTTTCGTCCGCAAAGACGATTTGTCCAAGACAAATAGTTACGAAAATCAAAGATTTTCGTGGAAGGATTTTGCGAAGCAAAATCCGTATACAAAATACTAAATATTAAATACATAATACTTAATACATATTTCATGACAGAAAAATTCGAAAAACCTTATAACCCGCAAGAAACTGAGAAAAAAATATATTCACTTTGGGAAGAAAGTGGATTTTTTAATCCTGATAATTTACCAGAAAGACATAAAAATCCTTTTACTATCATTATGCCGCCGCCCAACGCTAATGGTTCCCTCCACGCAGGACATTCTCTTTTTATTGCTCTTGAAGATTTAATGATTCGTTTCAAAAGAATGCAAGGTTTTAAAGCTCTTTGGGTTCCCGGAGCAGATCATGCTGGTTTTGAAACCCAAGTAGTTTACGAAAAAAAATTAGAAAAAGAGGGTCGCTCTCGTTTTAAAATGGATCCAAAAGAATTATATGATGAAATAATGCAATTCACTCTGGACAATAAATCTTTTATGGAAGGACAAATTCGTTCTCTTGGAGCATCTTGTGATTGGTCTCGAGAAAGATTCACTCTTGAACCTAAAATTATAAAAACAGTTCACGAAACTTTTAGACAACTCTCAAGTGACGGTTTACTTTATCGTGGAGAAAGACTGGTTAATTGGTGTTCCAAACATCAAACTTCCCTTTCTGAATTGGAAACAGATTCTGAAGAAAAAGAAGATAAATTTTATACTTTTCAATACGGTCCTTTCCAAATAGGAACTACTCGTCCCGAAACAAAATTTGGGGATAAATATGTTGTAATGCACCCAAATGATGAAAGATATAAGGAATATAAACATGGACAAAAAATAGACTTAGAGTGGATAAATGGGCCGATTACAGCCATAATTATCAAAGATGAAGCCATTGATATGGAATTTGGGACAGGAGCAATGACTATCACACCTTGGCATGATGCTACTGATTTTGAAATCGCTAAAAGACATAATTTAGACTATGAACCTGTTATTGATTTCTATGGGAAACTTTTACCTATCGCAGGACCAGAATTTGAAGGAAAAAATATTACAGTCGCTCGTGAAGAAATTGTTAAAAAATTAGATGAAAAAGGTTTATTAATAAAAGTGGAGGAAAACTTTAAACACAATGTTAAGGTTTGTTATAAATGTAATAGACCAATCGAGCCCCAAGTAAAATCTCAGTGGTTTATTAATATGAAACCTTTAGCCCAAAAAGCCTTAGAAGCTGTAGAGAGAGGCGAAGTAAAATTTGTAACAGAAAGACACGAAAGAATTTTTAAACATTGGATGGAGAATATTCACGACTGGAATATTTCTCGACAAATTATTTGGGGAATTCCTATACCAGCTAAAATATGTGATGAGTGCGGAGAAGGTATAGTTGACTTAGATGATACTATTACTAAATGTTCTAAATGTGGAGGAAAAGTAAAACAAGATACTGATACCTTTGACACTTGGTTTTCATCAGGGCAATGGCCTTTTGCTACTCTTAATTTTCCTGAAGAAAAAGATTTTCAAGAATTCTACCCTACTGATGTTATGGAAACTGGTCATGATATCATATTTTTCTGGGTAGCTAGAATGATTATGTTCGGAATTTATCGAACTGGTAAAGTTCCTTTTAAAACTGTGTATTTGCATGGGATGGTTCGTGATGGTAGGGGTAAAAAAATGTCCAAATCAAAAGGAAATGTTATTAACCCTATTACTATCAGTGATCAATACGGAACAGATGCTTTGCGGATGGCTCTTTTAGTTGGAAATGCTCCTGGAACTGATATGAACTTATCAGAGGATAAAATTCGAGCTTACAAAAAATTTGCCAACAAACTTTGGAATATAACTAGATTTGTTTTAGATAACACCAAAGACTTAGAAGAAGTTGATTTAGATTCTGAGAAAATCAAAAGTTTACGAAATTCTAAACCCGAATTATTAAACCTAGAAAAAATTATTTCTGAAATAACAGAAGATATGGAAAACCATCGTTTTCATCTTGCAAGTGAAAAGATTTATCACTATGCTTGGCATGAGTTGGCTGATAAAATAATAGAATCAATTAAAGAAACAATTGAAAGTACAGAAACTCAATTAATGATATTTGATATTTTGCAAAAAACATTAAAAGTATTACACCCTTTTATGCCATTTATTACAGAAGAAATTTGGTCTAGTTTACCGATTCAAAATAAAAAATTATTATTAATTGAGCGTTGGCCTCAATCTCTATAAAAAGCTAAAGTTACATGAATAATAACCTCATTTTATATGCATTTTTAGGAGGAATTTTACCAACAATTTTCTGGCTTTTATTTTGGTTAAAAGAAGACAAACTTCATCCTGAACCTAAAAAATATATAGCTTATTCATTTATTTTTGGAATATTTTCAGCTATATTAGTTTTGCCGGCAGAAGAGTTTCTTAGTCAATTAGTTCCTGGGTCTGGTCTATTAGCTATTGGTGTTTTAGCTTCGGCAGAAGAAATATTCAAATATTTTGGGGCATATTTTAGTGCTTTAACTAAAAAATATATGGACGAGCCTATTGATGCGGTTATCTATTTAATTACTGTGGCTTTAGGATTTGCTGCTTTGGAAAATTCATTATTCTTAATTAGTGCTATAAAAACAGGCGGAGCTGACTTAACAAGAGTTCTTTTGGTTGGAAATATGCGTTTCATTGGAGCCACTTTATTACATACTCTTTGTTCAGGAGTTATTGGATTATTCATAGCTCTTTCTTTTTACAAGAGAAAAGTTCTTAAGAAAAGATTTTTACTATTTGGTCTTATCCTATCTATAACATTGCATACATTTTTTAATTTTTTTATAATAAAGAGTGGAAGCGGAATTTTTGTAGTCTTCCTAGCTATTTGGGTAGCTATTATTATAATGATTCTTCTATTAGAAAAGGTTAAACATATGAAAAGAAGAATCATTCAAAATTAAAATATATCTAATTATTAATTAATAAAAGTAAAATAAAGAACAATAGTAAAAAATTAATTAAATTTTACAAAGTAAAATTTTTGACTTTCGACTTTATGGGCTTTATGGACTTTCGACTAATCTATATGAAATCTTTTTTTGAAAAATTAACAGCCACAAACAATATCAATGACGAAGTTGATGATATTTTAGATCTTGATAATCCGAATAGTGATTTTTCTCAATTAACAGAAGAAGAAAAAGACGGTGAATTAGCTTTTGATGTTATTGATGAAGGAGATGCCTTGGTTCTCAAAACTATGGTGGCTGGAGTAAAACCGGATGATTTAGATATAACTATAACCAGAGATACGGTAACTGTAAGAGGTTCTCGCCACGAGGAAAGAGAAATAAATAAAGAATCCTATCATCAACAAGAACTTTATTGGGGTTCTTTTTCTAGAACAATCAAATTACCAACAGAAGTGGATATTGACCGTTCAACAGCAATAGAAAAACACGGTCTGTTAATTCTGAATCTCCCTAAAGTAGATAAAGAGAGAAAATCAACTCTGTCAGTTAAATAATTTTTAAAAAACACTTAGATTAAAATCCAAGTGTTTTTTATTTAATCTACATGAATTTTCTTATATTTTAAATGTTGTTCGTAATCTTCAGAATAGTACATATTTCCAGCCCTATCTGATAAATAGAATAAATAATCTGATTCAATAGGAGTCACTGCCCCTAATAATGAATAAATACTTGGATTAGCAATAGGACCAATGGGCAAACCTTTATTAACATAAGTATTATATGGTGATTCTGTTTTTAACTCCTCACGGGTAAGCTCATAAGTATTTTTTCCGATTATATAAGGGAATACAGCATCTACTTGTAGAGCCATTCCTATATCAATCCTTTTCCATAAAATACCTGCTATCATTTGTTTCGATTTCAATGTTCTAGCTTCTTTTTCTAGGAGAGATGCCATTATTACGACTTCCTCTAAGGGTTTATCAAAGTCTTCTATTTCAGACATAAGCTCTTTTATTCTAAAATAAAAGTTTTCCTTCATTGTCTTTATAACTGACTCAGGAGTGACATTAGGTAAAAAATAATAAGTATCGGGAAATAAATAACCCTCTTCTTTTTCCGCTAATTTAAGAAATCTTTTACTATCAAATTTGGGGAATTTATACTTTAAAGTTTCTGCTATATCAAAAATAGTAAATCCTTCTATAATAACCACTCTAGTAGGAGATATCCCAAACTTGCCACTAATAGTTCTCCATACAATTCTTATAACAGAATAATCCTTTTCGAAATAATAATCTCCCGCCATTACCCCTCTTTCATTCATTAATAACATAGAAAAAATTTCGAACATATTTGATGATTTAATAATTTTTTCCTCTTTCAAAAATTCAGAAATTTGAGACAGAGTCATACCCCTCTCAATTGAAATAATTGTTCCTACTGGGAAATTATTTGGTGCGGATAATAAAGTCTGATAAAAAATAAAAATAATAAAAATCCCTGCTAAGATATACTTCATTCTTTGTTTAGTTAATCTAGGAAAACGAAAACGGAGTCTATAATAAATAGCTCTAATTAAAAAAGCTATTTTTCCTAATATGTCCTTAGCAACAACTTTCAAATTTCTCAGGTTGTAATTGTTTAAGTTGTAATTTTTTAAATTTAGCATGATTTAAATTACTCGAAAACCTCTCTAGGGTTCTTTCTGATTTTATTTTATTAATTCTCTAATCCTGCGTTCCAATGCAGACTTAATTTTCTAAAGAAAATTAGATCGGTAAATTGAACGGGGCTTCGGCTTTCTTTGATAATAACCTTTCGAATGTAGGTGTTTGAGCCACCCCTCCAGGGAAATGGTAAATAGTGGCTAACTCTTCAGTATTCAAAACAAAAGCTCCATAATCTTCAGAAAAGGCTCTTCTTTTGTATTCATTAAACATGTCTTTTTTCATTTTGTTAGCTCGGATTCCTTTATAATCCTGCCAAGGATAATCAAATGCTGTTACTTTAGCAGGTTTAAAACCATTCAATTCATTAGAACTAAATTGTTTAAGTGTTCCCATTAAAGCACTAATATTAATACCATTGAATTTATCTTTTTCTGCTAAATACATAGCGCGAATATTACAATCGAAACTCAGTTTAGAAACAGACCTTTCAATGGCAGCAATCACGGCTCCCTCACCTTTAGTCATCATTCTTGTAGTTGTTCCATCTTCCCCTTTTGTAGCCTCTAGTATCAACTTTTTAATTTCCTCCTTTGATTGACCTCTCCAATCTTCAACGTCAGACCAAGCTTTTTTCTCCCAACGCTCGCCCCATGTTAATTTCTTTCTTCTTTCTTTCTTGTGAGCCTTTACAACAATTTGTATCCAGACTTGTTGACCTTGCCCTATAGAACCTAAAAATTCTACGATAGGTGTGATAGGGTCGATTTTTTCTTCTTCTTTAACACCCTTAGATTCCATATCATAATCAATATAGGTTTTAATTGGGTAAAAGTCATCTTTTGTTAATTTAAATTCACCTCCGAACATAGATAAAACAGTGGGGTCAAACTGAACAAAAGAAGTATAATTCGGTACTTCTGTTATTTCCACATCTGGATATTGAGCATAAATCTGAGCTTCTATTAAATCCTTCCAAAATCCACGAGTCCATATGAAAAACTTAACTTGCCCCTCTAATGAAACCATTTCCAAAGAAAATTTTGCTCTAGACTTTCCCAGGACAAACCTATCATACCAAGTTCCTTCTCCTCCGGGTTGGAATAAGGCATTCAAAAACAATTCCATAGCTAGAGGGGTTTTCTTGATTTCATTAGGTAGTTTAATTTCTAATAATTTATAATCCTGTTTGTTGGCAAAGGCAGTTGTAACATAATCTATCCATTTACTCCATAACCAATAAACCAAGAAAAAAGGTAGCCAAATAGGCATAAATAAGTAAAGGTAATTTACAGCGTCTATAATTAAACTCCGATAAACTATCGGAAACATATTAGCAAAAGCTTCTATCATATCTCTATATTTTACTATAAAATCATTTTTTAATCAGTAAGAATGTAGATAACTTTGTTTTGGAAATTAGGTTATAGGAATTAGGGAATTAGAGACGAATTTTACTCTGTAAAATTCGTAAACGAAAAACCCCTATTTTTATTTTTTCTACCAGCTCAAGTCGTTTATCCATCGACAAGGAGGATTGAGCTCTTTAATCTTTTTTTAGTCCAACAATGTCAAGATAAGCAACTCAACCAATTCAATATTATATTTTAGACTTATTAGAAAAAGGACGGTCGCTTTAGCGACCGTCCTTCCTAAAAACTAAGTTTACCTAACCTACTAAAGCACTGAATAGGTTCCGTCTTTGTGCTTTTTGAAAAAATCTGAATTTTGTAGGTTGACAATAACTGTATTTTCTTTAACATATCTTTCTTTCAATACTCCTTCAACTACTTCTTCTTTAGTCATTCTTCCTTTTTTCTTTAGAATATCCATTACAACGTCTCTTACGATTCCTTGTGAATATCCCCATTCTGACAAAGCGTACATTCCTCTTCCCACCAAAACGAATCTTTGATCTTTGATTAACTCATTATGACAAGTCGCTGTATGTACATTCTTTCCAAAATGTTCGTTTATTTTTTTAGCTACTTCTTTAAAGTGCATTGGAGAACCATTTTGTCTAACAACTAAATAAGCATATGATCTTATTCCTCTTATTTTTATATTTTGAGAAGTTACCAGTCCCCATTCTCCAAAAGGATTTGAGTTAATTACCTTTGAAATAGTTAACCATTTTTTGATTTGTTCATCGTTTATTTCTTTTCTAGCTTTAATCTTTCTAGCCTCTCTACGAACTATTTCTAATAATTCTGATTCAGTAACTAATTGATCTCCTTCAAATTGATTGTGAACATTTTCTAAAGCTTTTATTACTTCTATAGCTAGTTTTTTATCTGTATACCATCTAGTATCAAAATTATTATCTCCTTTTTCTTTATAAAAAGGATTTCCAACTACAAACAAAAAATGAATATGATTTTGTTCAGAATTATCATTAGATAAATGTTCTAATAAATGTTTTTCAGCTGCAATACCTCCTATACTTTCTATTATTTCCAATAATTCATTGAAATATTTTTCTGAATTACTAAAAGAATCTGATTTTATAATATTCTTAATTGAGTGGTTTTCTATTTGTCTTACTCTTTCTCGAGTAATTCCATATTTTTGTCCAATAGCTTCCAAAGTATGTTTCTTAACAGAATTACCAAGACCATATCTTCCAATTAAGATTTCTTGTGATCTTTCAGGAAGTTCTGAAAGGAAGTTTTGAACTAATTCTTTTGAATTAAAAGTTATCATTTTTTTATTAAAACAACCTTAGTAGGTTGTTCACTTGTATACATTTTTATCATTATTTAGATAAAAAGTCAAGGAATTTTAAATTACTAAATTCAACAACCTATTTTTAATATATATGGCTTTTTTCACTTCTTTTTCCTCTAACCATTTTTTTACCCTTTCATCTTCTAAAGCTCTATTTTTAATACTTTCTTCATCTTCTCCATCTTCAATTTCAATTTCAGAACGCACTTTTCCGTTTATTTGAATAGCGATCAAATGCTTTTCATCTTGAGCTAATTTCTCATCATATTTCGGCCATTCCTCTAAATGAATAGATTTTTCATTTCCTAAATTCTCCCAGATTTCTTCGGTAATATGTGGAGCAAAAGGAGCTAAAATTTTTAAGAATGTTTCAAGTTGAAATAAAGTCATTAATTGATTTTCACTTGTATCTCCTCGTTGTTCTCTTATTTTATTAACAAAGATCATCAAACTAGATACAGCTGTATTATATTTTAAATTTTCGATATCTTCTGAAACTTTTTTTATAGTCTTATGAAGTATAGAATCAATTTCCTTGTTTAAATTTATTTTTTCATTATCTCTATTAAAAGTTACCCATTCATTTGTATATTTAAAGATCTTTTCTAAGAAACGGTAAACCCCCACGATATTATCCTCGTTCCACATTACTTCATCTTCCAAAGGAGCAGCGAATAACATATAAGCTCGCACAGAGTCAGCTCCAAATCTCTCTACCATGTCATTAGGGTTGATTACATTCCCTTTTGATTTAGACATTTTCTTACCCTTTGAATCAAGCACCATTCCTTGATGTCTTAATTTCATAAAAGGTTCATCAAAATCCAATAAACCAATTTTCTTCATAGCCTTCACAAAAAAACGAGAAAACAAAAGATGCATATAAGTATGTTCAGCTCCTCCAATATATAAATCAACTGGTAACCAATATTTTTTTCTAGATTCTGAACAGAATTCTTTATCATTATGAACATCGGGATATCGTAGATAATACCAAGAAGAATCCACAAAAGTATCCATAGTGTCAAATTCAGGAGTCCAACCTTTTCCAAATATTTTTTCAGTCCTTTCCTTTAATTCTTTTGAATCAGCCAAAGGAGAAGTTCCTGTTGGTTTGAAATCCACATCCACAGGTAAAACCCAAGGAAGATGTTCTTCGGGAATTAATTGAGCCTCTCCCTCAGGTGAATAAACAATCGGAATAGGACAACCCCAATATCTCTGTCTAGAAATTGACCAATCTCGTAGGCGATAATTCGTAGTTAATTCTCCTCCTACAAATTCAGTAATTTTTTGTTTAGCTTCTTCTGAATCTAGTCCATCGAATTCTCTTGAATTAATTAACTTACCAGAACCTATGTAAACTGACTCACCTTCATTAAAAATTTTCCAATAATAAATTTGGTTTTCTTGGTTCAAAAATTTATTAACTTCTTCTTTAGTCACCCACAAAGATTTATGTTTGATTAATTCTTCTTTTACTATCTCATCTTTTTCTTCATTTTTAAGTTCAAAATATAAACATTTGTTTATACCATATCTATTTTCGTCTTTATGCTTAGCAAAAACAAGATTATGCAATTCTCCTCCTATTTGTTTTATAAATTCTAAATTCTTATAACCAGTTTCTTCTAAAACTTCTCTTTTCGCTTCTTCAACAAAATCATCTCCCTCAACACCACCAATTACGAAAAAATTACCTGATAAGTTCTTTAGCATTAAAAATTTATCTGCTTTTGGATCTTTCACAATAGCAGTCACAACATTTCTTTTTACAGTTTTATTATCCTCTCTAACTGCAAATTCTCCTCTAACCTCAAGGTAAGGTGCAATGACTTCTTTTACATCTATGCCAAATTTAGTCGCAAATTCAAAATCTCTCTCATCATGAGCAGGGACAGCCATAATCGCTCCTGTTCCATATCCAGCCAGTACATAATCTGCGATGAATACAGGGATCTCTTGCTTGTTAGCTGGATTAATAGCCATTACTCCTTCCAGCTTTACCCCTGTTTTTTCTTTCCCTTCTATTCTGTCCATTTCAGATTTTCTTTGAGTATCAGATATATATTTTTCCACCTTGTCCCAATTGGTAATTTGTTCTTTTAATTCCTGTACTAAATTATGTTCAGGAGCCAAAACCATATAGGTTGCTCCAAACAAAGTATCTGGTCGAGTAGTAAAAACTTTAATTTTACTTTCGACTTTTGACTTTTGACTTTTGACTAGGAAATTTATTTCCGCACCTTCAGATTTTCCAATCCAATTAATTTGGTTTTTCTTAGTGTGTTCTGGCCAATCTACTTTTTCTAAATCATCAATCAGAGCATCAGCAAAATTAGTGATTTTAAAAAACCACCCAGGAATTTCTTTTAATACGATTTGAGTCCCACATCTTTCACATTCTCCTCCGACTACTTGCTCATTAGCAATACCAGTCTGGCAAGATTCACACCAATTAATTTTAGAAGTTTTTTTATAAACTAAATCGTTTTCAAAAAACTTCCCAAACAACCATTGTGTCCATCTATAATATTCTGGTTCTGAAGTAACAACCTTTTCATCAAAATCATAATTCAAACCCAAAGACTTCATCTGAGAAATATATGTAGCAATATTTTGTTGAGTCGTCTCAAGGGGATGAATCCCTGTCTTGATAGCGTAATTCTCTGCAGGTAAACCAAAAGAATCAAACCCTTGTGGATGTAATACATTAAACCCATTCATTTTCTTAAAACGATAAAACACATCAGAAGCAGTATAGGATTCTGTATGACCCATATGTAAACCATCTCCAGAAGGATAAGGAAACATATCCAACATATAAAATTTTTCTTTAGATTGGTCGTCTTTATCTATCTTAACAACTCCATCTTTCTCCCATTGAGCTTGCCATTTCTTCTCTATTTTTTTATGATCGTATTTTTTCATAATTATGTCTTTATGTCTTTTCTTAAATATACATCAATAGAAAACATTTTACCACAATTAAAGCAATCAGAAAATAGCCTTTAAATTAAATAACTGTGGGGGTAGCACCCCCACAGTTATTTAATTAAAACAAAGAATTTTGAATTTCATTTTTTGCAGGAAAACATATTTTTTCTGATTCTCCTTCGATGCAAATATTTTTAGTTAATTTTTTATCCAAAATTAAACTAATAGGAAAATGATCTGAGCCGTTTTGTTTATTTATTATTTTGACATCCTCTGTAGTTTCTTCTATTTTTGGAGAAAGTAAAAAATAATCTAGCCTTGTACTTGGTAAAGACAAAGCCAGTGGTCCCACCCAAGAAAAAGCTATTTTATCTGGATAAAGTTTTCTGTAAATATCTACCAACCCCAACCCCAAAAACCTAAAAAAACTTTTTCTTTCTTTAAGGACTTTATCTCGAAACCCAGGATTTTCTCTAAAATAAAATTCATAATTCTGAAGATCAATATCTCTTTCTAAAACATTCATATCTCCACAAACAATGATTTCTTTCTCTTTTTCTTTTAAACTTTTTAAGTGATTCAAAAAAGATGTATCCCAAACATTTACTCTATAATCAAGTCTATCAGCACCAGAGGTCTGAACATTGTATTTTGAATTAGGTGTATAAACATTTATTATAAAGAAGCTATCATACTCAAGAGTTATCACTCTACCCTCTTTATCAATCATTTCCCCTTCTGAATTTTCAATTCCAAAAATAATATTAAGAGGTCTTATTTTAGAAAAAATCGCTGTACCTGAATAACCCTTTCTTTCTCCGAAATGATAATACTGAAAAGGAAACTCAGGACAAATATTATTATATTCAGATTCCAGTTTATCCACAGAGGTTCTTGTTTCTTGAATACAAAAAATATCAGGATTTTCTTTTTTTAAAAAATCAAAAACCCCTTCTGTTTCAGACCATGATTTTAAACCGTTTATATTCCAAGAAATTATCTTTGATTCTGACATAATTTACATTATATAGTATGTAATATAAATTACATACTGAAAAATAATAATTGATTGACATATGTAAATAATTTTAATAATCTTACTATCAGGTAGGAGTGGAGTACTTAGATATAAACAAAAATACAGGAGATAAACAAATGGGAAAAATATTCAAATCTTTTTTCTATAACTACATTATAGCGATAAGAAAAAACGAGGAATTTCGTTCAATGTATCTATCATTCGAAAATGTCAATGATTTGTACGAATCAATGAACAAAGACGAACACCCATTGGTTGAGGAAGCTTTATCCTTATTAGATCATTGGAACGCAAATAAATTCAAAAAAGAGGTCACAGAATTCTTCCTTGGAATTGATAAAATCTACAAAGAACTATTCACACCAGAAACAGAAAAAAAATATTTACAAATGATGCTTGATATTCTTTCTCTTCCTAAAAATGGGATCGGTAAAATAGAAACCCAAAGAAAAGTCATCATTGACAATTTTGGATCTGTTGATGGTTTCATTGATTTTCAAAATATCTATCTTTCTCTTTTGAAAAAAATTGAAATTTTGAAAAAAGACCTTCCTCAAGAGCGTACCCGGAAAAACAATGAGTTGCACTATTTTATTGATAATCTCATTTCAGGGTCACTTCATCTCCCTGATAAAGAAAAAGTTGAAGTATTCATTCTCGGGATAAAAGAACTTCAATAATCTCTTGTTTAAACAACACAAAAAGCGACGGGATTTGAACTGTACCCCAAAAAGCGGACACTTTCGTGTCCACTTTTTGGGGTAAGTTCAGATTTTCCTGTCGCTTTTTTATATTATATATAAAAATTCGATCGGCTCACCTGTGAGCCGATGGAATTTTTGTATTCAATTTAATTAATTTAAATCTGGATACGAAACGAGGAAATGAAGAAAAATAAATGGAAACGTATTTAACATACGTTGAGATTTATTTTTCTGAAATTGACGAAGTTACGTGCCAGATTTGGATTAATTACTCAGTAAACTTTTTTATGGCAAGCAATATCAAAATTACTAATGCAACCCCCAAAATAGTTAGATGCAACCAATCACTGGCATAACTCCAATATCTAATTGAAGCAATGATAAAAGATAATACTCCACCCAAAGTCATAGCTATAGAAACAACTTCTTTACCCATAGTAAAAAATCCAATCACAACTGAAATTACTCCGAAAATTACTAAAGCAATAAAGACATTTCTTTCATAATCTTCACGAGCTGTTTCGTAATCTTGACGACAAGTGTATTGCTGATCACAATAACCACCTTGATTGTCTAGAGCAACAATCTCACCTTCATACATAGAAACAGGTTTAAACCTATCAGTATGTTCACTCCACTGTCCTCCAACTTCTATACATGATTCTTCTGTAGTTAATTCTTTAACTACTTGTTCTTGTTTACAAAAATCATCATATTCAGGAGCAGGATAAGCTACTTTGACTGCATACAAAAAGAATAGATTAAGAAGGATCACTATTCCGACAATCAAAGGCCATTTTAATATTTGTTTTGTTTTCATGATATTTTATTTGTCTTCGTCAAATAAAATCGCGAATTTTTTCGGATCTAACGCAGAAAATCGCAGAATTTATATTTAAAACTAGATTAATTATTAATGCATTTATTATATCAAGAATATTCCTTTATTAAAATAAAAAGAGCAGGTCCAAAATAGACCTGCTCGCTTTTTTAAAAATTAACAAAAACAGGGATGCTGACTTCGGGTATGTTGGGTTCGTCGAGCCCTTTTCAAAGTCTCTTCATCGGCATCAATTGGCTGAACATAATCTTTTTTCTCTTTTTCACCCATGTTTGGTTTTTCTTCTTTGTTAGTCATTTTTATTCTCCTTTTGTTAATTTATTTATTCTAGATTTTACATCTAGAATTTCAAAGAACTATCCATAGACTAAAAACTATTTTTAATCTATTCCTGTCTGCCCGCATATTTAGAAAAATAATTTAAACCTATTTATTTCCCTAAACCTGCCTGCCGGCAGGCAGGAATAAATTAAAAAAACACCCTTTCGGGAGTTTGTTAAAATCTATTTTTATTTATTTTAACATTAGAATAACTCCCTACTTGGTTTAAAAGTAAAGAAGTAAAAGAATGTATTTGTTTTTATAATTGAATTCATCATATCTATATTACTATTTTAAATGATCTAAGAAAAAAGTCAATGGATTTTATTTATTTTTTAAATTAATACTCAAATCTCTACATATTTTTTTAACAAGAAAATCATTAATCTCTTTATGTCTCGGAACAGTTGATGTTCTTCCAATTTTAGTATTATAGAAAACAGAATGTTTAGAGCCTTCTCTCAATAAAACACAATTATTATTTTCAAGAATCTTTATAAAACTATTTCTTTTCATTTTAATAATTTAAGCAGACAAAACCAACGAGAAAGTTTCTCTTTTTGTATTAACAGATTTTCCAAAAGATAAACTTTTATTAACTTCTAAAATTAAATTCAAAGCTTCTTTTAAATTAGCTCGGGCTTCACGCATTGTTTTTCCTTGAGTATTCACTCCTGGAATTTCTTCAATCCATGCACTTACCCAGCCATCTTGTTTTTCATATACTGCTGTAAATTCTCTTTTCATAGGTACTTTAATATTACCAGAATTTTTTACTTTTTCCAACATTTTTTCTGGATATACAATAACAATAGCAAATTGATTCATTAAACAATTTATTAAAGAGATTGCTTCGTCAGGTCGATTTTTTAATTTTTAAAAAAATTAAAAAATCGACCTTTCTCGCAAAGACGGGCGACAGCGAAGCTGTCGCCCGTCGTTCTTAAATCCCATCTCATCGGCGAGTCGCCGATGAGGTGACTTAATTCATAATTCTTAATTCTAATTAAATTTAAATCCTAAATTCAATCACATCCCCATCTTTAACTATATATTCCTTTCCTTCAATTCGGATTAATCCCTTTTCTCTGGCTTGAGCTCGAGAACCAGAATCTAATAAATCCTGCCAATTAATTACATCAGCTTTAATGAACTTGTCCTTAAAATCAGTATGAATAGCTGTCCCAGCAATAGGAGCAGTTGAATTTCTTTTGGTTGTCCAAGCTCTGGATTCGTCTTCTCCTGTAGTAAAAAAAGTAATTAAATCCAAAAGTTCATAACCTTTTCGTATTAGCACATCAATATCATCACAAGCCCCACCTAATGTTTGTTTATACTCACCTCTCTCGTCCTCAGGTAAATCTTTTAGCTCATGCTCAATTTGAGTATCTATTTTTAAATATTTTGAATTTGATTCTTCCAAAAACTTTTCTACCTCAATCCAACGAGGGTCATCCATTTCATCTAAATTCTTTCCCCCCATTTTTTTATTAAAAGCATACAAAACAGGTTTTGTAGTCAAAAGATTCAAAGCCTTAACAATCTTTTTTTCTTCTTCCTTTATTTCCACTGTATTAGCAAATTTTCCATCATCCAAAACTTTTTCAATTTTGATTAAAATTTCATTTTCTATAAGAGCTTGTTTATCTCCTCTTTTGACATCTCTATTTATATTAGCAATTCTTTTAGTAACAGTTTGAAAATCAGCCATGATCAATTCTAGATTGATTACTTCTATATCATTCATAGGGTCGATTTTTCCATTCACATGGATGATGTCTTCGTCTTCAAAGATACGCACAATTTCAATAATGGCGTCAGTCTCGCGAATATTTGCTAAGAACTTATTTCCTAAGCCTTCTCCTTCATGAGCCCCCGCCACTAAACCAGCAATATCCACAAATTCAATAGCTGTGTAAACAGTTTTTTTGGAATTAGAAAAGGCACTCAATTTATCCAAACGAGCATCAGGCACAGAAACCACACCGACAGAAGGGTCGATGGTACAAAATGGGTAATTTTCTGCAGAAACAGACTTCTCTGTTAAAGCATTAAATAATGTAGATTTTCCAACGTTGGGTAAACCAACTATTCCGATAGATAACATAATAATTAGTCAAAAGTCCTTAAAGCCTGCCTGCCGGCAGGCAGGTTCATAAAGTCGAAAGTCAGTAAATTTTGCTTTGCAAAATTTATAACGAAAAGTTTTACTTTTCGTCTTTGCGAGCCTGTCTGCCTTAGGCATGGCGATAGCGAAGCAATCCAGAATCTATATTTATATTTTAAATTCTTGAGCCTTATTTATAACATAAAGAAGGCTCTATTGCATTAAAAAAGGCTGTTTTTGCTAATATTTTGCAAAAACAGCCTTTTCGGTGATCTTTTGTTTTAGGCATACATTCTTCCCCTGTAATACTTGGGAGACTGCCAGGTGTTCCTGTTGCCGAAATCTGGTTTCTGAAACCGCTGATTTTTAAACTTCTCATGAAGCTTTTGGTTGTCAGCAGCCAAAGATGCTTCGGGAAACCTTGTCCGGAAGGTCTTCTCGGACATTCCAAGAATGACCTCAATGACAGACTTGTTGGTACCGGAAGACTCCGATACCTTCATCCAACCAGCATGGACATCCGCCCACACTGTTTTGAATTCCCTAGTTGAAGGAATGATCACTTTTGTGACTTCCATTCGAACGAAAGTTCCTCCACTTTTATGTGTATTAACTACCAAAACCTTTGCCTGTTCCAAAACTCTTTCAAAACGAATACCCATGGTATCCTCCTTAGACCTTTAAGGTCTGAAACAAAAAATTAATATTAACGATCCCTGAATTAACCTTTGAAGTTCCCCACCTTTTAATACATAATTGGGAACATGAAATATACACATATAACATATAGTGAACGAAGAAGAATCGAAAGATTATTAAGTTCAAAAAAGAGTAAAAACTACATAGCTAAAATATTAGGTAGGAGTTCCAAAACCATAAGATATGAAATTAAAATCAACAGTGTTAAGGGTGACTACATTGCCAGTAAGGCTGAACATAAATCCATTCAAAAAAGAAAGAACTCAAAAGTTCAATGCATGAAAGTAGCTACGGATAAAGAATTAAAAGAATATGTAATTAAGAATATTAAAGATGACCAATCTCCTGAATGCATAGCAGGAAGAATTAAAAAAATAGATATACATATTCAAAAAGTAAGTACTAAAGCAATCTACAAGTTCATTTACAGTCCTCATGGAAGACAAATAGAAAAACATTTGTATTCAAAAGCAGTCAAGAAAAAAGGAGGTCCAAAGAGAGGATCAAGTAAAGTTAAATTAGACGGAAGACTAATGATAGATAAAAGACCTAAACGAGTAGAAAACCGTTTAGAATTTGGACATTTTGAAGGTGATTTTATTGAATCTGGTAGAGATGGTAGAGGTTCACTGCTTGTTCTAATAGAAAGAAAAACAAGACAACCTTTTATTCGATATACAGAAAATAAAACAACTAAACATATTAACAATTTAATTTCAGAAACGTTAAAAGATGTTCCTTTACAAAGTTTAACTCTAGACAATGATTTATCTTTTCAAAAACATAAAGAATTATCTCAATTATTAGAATCTTTAATTTTCTTTTGTCATCCTTTGTAGCATTGCAGCGTCAAGTTTACAGTTGTCAGTTCTTGTAGTCTTTCGACAGGAGTTTTTCCATCCATTCCTAAACCTCGATGTTTCTTTCTGTGATTATAGTAATAAAGAAACAAATT